>Ga0207123_1098_pt1 | contig 13972 bp, 13 predicted proteins | sample Alteio_BWMinHeat_39_FD_153503 | JGI IMG/M metagenome (GOLD analysis project Ga0207123, IMG submission 153503) | Enriched cells from forest soil in Barre Woods Harvard Forest LTER site, Petersham, Massachusetts, United States -... | ecosystem: Environmental > Terrestrial > Soil > Temperate forest >... | reverse complement strand
CATTGATACAATGGTACTGGGATGGGCCATGCAACTGCCATCAGTCCATTACCGTTCCTTATTGTACCCTCCTGAACCAACTATGGAAGCAGCATATAAACAGATGCGTGCCGATGTCACTATCAAAGCTGTTGGACCAGTGACCCTTATGGAAAAATATCGCAATGAGATTGAGGACTTTGCCCGCTCCTTTGAATTGATTGAGGAGATTCCATCTCGACTATGAAAATCCTCAATCGACTCTACCACTTTCTAGGCGGCATCAACTTCACACTCGTTCTTATTGCTTCCGTTGCCCTTTTCGTAATTGCCGGCACCTTCATTGAATCCTCCACGCAATCACACCGTTTTGCAGCCGACTTCACTTACAGCAATCCTATTTTTGGACTACTGTTATGGGGTTTCTTTGCCAACATCTTATTTTCAGCCACACGTCGATGGCCCTTTCAGGTGCGCCATATTCCATTTCTTATCACGCATTTCGGACTTTTGATGATCCTTGCCGGAGTCATGGCTAAGCATTATTTTGGCATCCAAGGGACAATGTCCATTGTCGAGGGCAGCGGTTCCGATGAGATTTTCGAGCTGGGGTCCCATGCCATCCAACTGGAAAAGCCCGACCATTCTGTCGAGAGTTTTTTGATTCAAGGCTCCTACTTCGGCGGGTTCAACAGTATTATTGCAGACACGAAAGATGGTCTTCACTTGAGGCTAGGGGCATATGCCCCGCATTCCACAGAACGCTTGGCAACCTGGATAAAGGGTAAACATGCTTTTATAGATGGTTTGCAACCGATGCCGGTGCATGAAGTTGATGTATACGCCGATTTAGCCATTCCAGTAAGCGGCAAAGTACAGTTTTTTCCCTCTTCTGCACCATGGAAATTTTATGCAATCCGCTCGGATCAAATCGAAGCCGTTATCGCCAAACTTTACGCCGATAACTCAACACTTGTTTTTAGCGATCGTCTCGATGATAAACTTTCATCTCTAATTCCATTATCGGAAGCTCTAAGGGGTGATGCAAAACTATCGGCACATCTCGACTTATCATTTTCCTCTGTGGAAGGATTCACAGATCCTCGACTGGAACTCTCAATTGGATTACAAAAACTAAACATTGCTTTGCAAGGTCAGTCGGCTCTTCTCAACGACAACAAAACACACCCTCAACTTGGCAATAATCCGATAGCTGTCGATATCAAGAGCGATCCGCTGCTTGCGATGATCGAAGACGAACATCATGATGTTCATCTCGTTTCCTTTGATTCTCATGGGAGGGTATGGTGGAAAGTCTTTTGCTGCAATGATCTAAAATCTCTTTTATCCTATGGCGATGGCTTTGGTGGGTATGCCGTGCAAGCAGAACTCCCATTCACTTCAGAGGGATATAGCCGCCAAGATTATGAAAAGGCTCTCACGAGCCGTTTGAAAGACCAACTTAAGCTTGCCATGAAGGAGAATATCGATCTCTCCCCCCCTCTGCAACTATGGAAAAATGCATGTGTTAAATGCGATGCAGATATGGCAGACTCGCTTGTTCTCTTTTTATCACATTGGAATAATACTAACCGCTGGATATACCCTGCGGATACTTCCCTGCCAACGTCTCTCCATCCAATCCTCTCAGCTATCGATTGGATGTCCTTCGCTCCCCGTGAAAAACAGGCTAGCGAATGGGCATCGATATTTTTTGCTGATATTGAATCTGAATTGCAACTGCAACGCGATATATTGGCACTCTTAAAGGAAAAGCAATGGCCCCTACTGCCATCCATTTTACAACAGTATAAACTTAATGAAAGCCGCACCAACGAAGATACGATAACCATCCTCAACATGCTCACTCAGCAAATATTTTCTGCTGCCGAGATCATTCCCGATATAAAAAAACCGGAAAAAGATTATTCCCATGAACAACAAGCCTCCTTATTTTCCGCCTATCTTAGAGCCTATGGGATCCACTTAAATACTATAACCACCGCTCCTCAGTCCGAAGAAGAAATGCTAGCTCTGTTAAAATTATATAGTCCGACAACTCCCCTGCAAGAAACACCGATCGTGATAGAAACTAGCGTCAACCCGATTCAGCAACCGAAGCTCCCCACTTCAAAATTGGAAGATCATACACCCTTGATCAAACTCTACGTTCGAAAAGGAAATCAATCTCAAAGCATCTCTTTAAGCTACGATCAAAATGGCAACGGACTGAAATGGCCAGTTTTGAATGGCGAGTATTTGGTCCGGTATCAGCCTGCGTTTATCTCAATACCTTATCGACTGCGCCTTCGCAATGCACGTCAAATCAATTATCCAAATTCTTCCCAACCCTATAGCTTTGAAAGCGATCTGATAATAACAGATAATGCCACAGGTTTAAGTGAAGAGAAAACAATCAGTATGAATCATGTGCATGAGACATGGGACGGCTATCGCTTTTATCTGGCTTCAATGACACCAGTCGCAGATAGTGGTGTTAAACGCATTCAGGTGGTTGTAAATCACGATCCGGCAAAGTATTGGTTGACATATCCCGGGGCGATTATATTAACCTGCGGCATCATGCTATTATTCACGATGGGAAGAAAACGCAAATGAAATCTACTTAGCATTAGACTGGTTTCCCGCAAAGGCGCAAAGGAGCAAAGCACGCAAAGAAAACGCAAAGAAAAAATAATAGGATAGGAAGGTTGGGAAGGATAATATTTTTTGCTTGGGAGGTTTCCACTGATTGCATCTAAAAGCAAAGAAAAACTTCTCTGCGAAGCTTTGTTAGAGCAAAAGATAATACCCTTCCTATCCTGTTAGTTTTTTCTTTGCGTGCTTTCCTTCTTTGCGCCTTTGCGGGAAACCTGTCGTTACATAAATAAATCTAAACATTAAGGTCTAAGGCTTTATGTCTAAAACATCGCTTATGGGAATCGTCAATATCACACCGGATTCCTTTTACTACCACACCCCCACTTGCGAAGAAGCTGTCGCTGCTGCACTGCGCCTTCAACAAGAAGGCGCCGATATCATCGACATTGGCGGCGAATCATCGCGTCCGGGCGCTGATCCCGTTACACACGAAACGGAACTGGCCCGCGTGCTGCCTGTCATCAAAAATCTCAAAGGCAAGCTCACAATTCCAATTTCTATCGACACCTGCAAACCGAGCATTGCCCGTTTAGCAGTCCAAGCCGGAGCTTCATTCATTAATGACATCACTGGCTTTACGCAAAATGAAATGGTTGAAGTTGCCCTGGAATACAATACAGATATTTGCGTCATGCATATGCTCGCTCCACCTAAAACCATGCAGATTAATCCAAATTACCCTAACGGAATAACCCAATTTCTTTTAGAGTGGTTCGAAAAAAGAATTTACACTCTTGTTAAAAAAGGGATCAATCCAAAAAAAATTATCCTCGATCCAGGCATCGGTTTTGGAAAAACGATTGCCGATAATCTGGAAATTATACACAATTTGCCCCGATTCAAACGCTTGGGATTTAGGGTCCTTTTAGGGGTTTCGCGAAAGTCGTTTCTAAGCAAAATTCTAAATATGCCCTCATCAGAATTGCTGGCCCCAACCATAGCGATGAATGTCATGGCAATGGCTGCACATGTGGATATCATCCGTGTGCATGATGTCAAAGAACATCGAGCCGTCATTGATCTCATGCAGACATATGAACAACTTAACAACGCTAAACGTTTATGAAGGTTTTTGAATTCATGGTTCCCGGAGTAGAGATCTTGATCATGGCGATCATGATCTACTACCTGCTGTCCTTTTTCTGGAATACCAGGGCCATGGATCTTATCTTCGGACTGCTAGCCTTTTTACTTGTTTACACGGCATCAAGATGGTTTTATCTCCCTGTTCTGCAAAAACTTATGCTCTATTTCGTCAATGTCGCCGTCATAGCCATCCTGGTGATTTTTCAACCAGAGCTGCGCCTTGCCCTTTCGCGCCTGAGCGTTAAAGGAAAGAAATATCGGGAGATTACAGAATTTGATAAATTCCTCGATAGCATCGCCCAATCGGTATATCGCTTATCTGAAAGACGAATTGGAGCCCTAATTCTCCTGGAAAATCAAAATTCTCTTGATGAATACGCCAATAAAGCCGTTATTCTAAACGCCCAATTTTCTCCAGAACTGCTCGAATCAATCTTCATTACAACAACCCCTCTGCATGATGGCGCTGTTATCATCCGCGGCACTACGATTCTATCCGCTGCCACCATACTTCCCCTCTCCGATGATACAACGCAACTTTCTAAGTCCATGGGCACCCGTCATCGCGCTGGACTTGGCATCAGTCAAATCACTGATGCGCTTATCATCGTAGTATCGGAAGAAACAGGCAAAGTCTCCATCGCCCGCGATGGCATCATGACGCGCGGAATAAAAATCGATCGCTTCAAAGGAATTATCCGCAGCGTATTCAATCCTCCAAAATCCACGATAAACTCTCGTTTTGATATTATAGGTAGATTGAAAAAATGGAATCAGTAATTAAAAACATGCTTCTGCACAACTGGCAACGCAAACTCGTCGCGTTGTTCACTGCCTTAGGAATTTGGCTGTTTGTCAACCACTCGATTAATGAAACGAAAACAATTTCAAATGTCCCTATTCGCATAATCAATCTACCCTCAGAGAAAACAATTCAAGGCCTATTGCCTAATGGGATGCTAAGCCGTAGAATCACCCTTACGTTAACAGGTAGCAAGGATATCATTGATGAATTGGAGCCCGGAGATCTGGAAGTTCTTCTGGATGCATCCATGGCCGATGATGACGATTGGATTGTCCAGGTGACTAAAAAAAACATAGTAGGCCTAAACCCTTCCATAGATCTTCCACGCCATATCAGCCAGGTGGACCACACCATCTTTGTCGTCAAGCTTAGCAAGCTGGTAACAACTAAAATCACTCTGACGGTTGTGTCCCCGAAAGGCACACCTCCGCCTGGATATGAATATCTCGATATTTGGCCTCACAAATTATATCAATCGGTGAGTGGACCGGAAGAAGAAATCCAGCAGCTGAAGGAAAAGGGGCTGGAAATCAACTATGATCTTAATGACATTTCCAAAGCTGATCTTGATGCCATTAAAAGCAGCGGACATAATGATGAAATTAGTTTTCCCATTCCAAAAAAATGGAAACAGGTATTCATCCCCATTCGGCATGGAACGGAAGAAATTAATGATCCGGAAGCACAAAATTTGCACATCGATTTTCTTAGAAAGGAATTTTTGCCATTGGATAAGGAAATCCCCATCCGCGTTTTCTATTCCATCGAAGATCTAGACAAAATTAACCCTCAAACATACTCATTGGCCTTTAACGATGATATACGAAAAAAGAACGGCATTGCAATATTCACTAAACCAATCTATGCAAAAGAAGTCAGTCGTTTATTCATTGACGTGATTCGAAATTCCATTGAAATCGTCATCCGAGCGGCTCCCAAAAATAAGCGCAAGGTGCTGGCCTGGAGCGTTCAATTTATCAATCCTCATGACCTCGAAGATGCCTATGTAACGATGTCGATAGCAAACGGTTCCGCTAATAAAGACAACCACGGCATCATCCCGCGCAAGCAGGAGGAGATGCTTCGCAAACGCTTTCGTGAATACATGCAGCGCTTGACATTATATCTAGCAAACGGCAAAAAACTTCACCTTAAAAGCACCGTCGAAGAGGATCAAATCAAGGTTATAGCATACTAACAAACAATATAATTAAACGCAAAGTTACAAAGACGCAAAGGTTAAAAGATGCAATTGGTACTCAATTGGACACGTGTACTATTTTTTTAACGCAAAGACGCAAAGTCGCAGAGACGCAAAGAGAGTATTTTAACCTCAGAGAATACAGGCCATGTTCATTATGCCGGTAACAAGTCTCCTATTATTGAAGCCGTCACTGCCGTGACTTCACTCTTTTTTTTGGATTGACCCACGGCTTGCACCTCCGGTGCTGCACCATGGGCTATTATTAAGCTGTACCTCCGGCACATAGAAAGGTGTCTTAGTATTAGCAAAAACTAGCTTTTGTACTTAACGTACACAAAAAGATGTCTTAGTGTAGGCAAGGACCAGCTTTTGTACCGGAGGTACAACTTAATAATAGCCCATGGTGCAGCACCGGAGGTGCAAGCCGTGGGTCGATCCAAAAAAAAGAATGAAGTCACGGCAGTGACGGCTTCAATAATAAGGGACTTGTTACCGGCATAATGAACATGACCTGTATTCTTAGAGGTTAAAACTTTCTCTTTGCGTCTCTGCGACTTTGCGTCTTTGCGTTGAAAAAATAATACATGTGTCCAATTGAGTTTCGTTTAATCTTTTTTTAAGGACTTCCTATGCCGGCTGAACGTTTTTATCATCCTCAACCTTTCCTGGAAGGCTCCTCTATTACCCTTGAAGAGCAGGAATTCCACCACCTCATCCATGTGATGCGTGCTCGGCAAGGTGATGATATCGAGCTCGTGAACGGACAGGGTCAACTAGCCAAAGCCTGCATTGATGCCATCGAAAAGAAACGTGCAAGCTTGACACTCTCGCAAGTTGAAACGTTCCCCCCATCAACAACTCAGCTGATCCTTGCCCAGGCCGTCCCTCGCCTTAATCGTCTAGAATTTATATTGGAAAAAAGCACTGAACTTGGCGCAACAGAAATCTGGCTTTTTCCCGGTGCTCATAGCGAACGCAACAACTTCTCCGAAAATCAACTCGAACGGTTGAACACGATCCTCATAGCAGCCATGAAACAATGTGGAAGATTTTATCTGCCAAAGCTGGTGCTAATGCCGCCCATTAAGAAATGGTCCCAAGTACCATCTTCAGCTTTCTATGGAGATACATCCCCATTGGCACCATCGCTAGCCGCCAGTTGGAATTTATCGGGAAATAAGCAAAGCGCTTTTATATGCATCGGACCCGAAAGCGGCTTTAATGCTGAGGAAGAATCGGCACTGAAAAATTTAGGAGTGCTTGGTGTAAAACTCCACCCGAATATTCTAAGGACAGATACCGCAGCTATCACTGCTTTAGCTATACTTAGTCATTCACTATTTAGCTAATCTCTACAGACTGTTCGACATTTACACCTTTGTAGACCAGGGCTTTTACCGGATCAATTGTGACCAATTGCCCTTCTTTTAAAATATGCATGGCAGCATCGGCCCGCACAATCACTGTCTTACCTAGCTTCTTAGCAATGGAAATTGCATAAGTTTCAGAAGCACTGTCATCAATATGATTTTGCAGGATGATACCTGCCGATTCCTCTATCAAAGGAAGATATGTCTCGTCACAAGTGGCAAGCACGAGAAAAAGTCCGCGCACAGCAAACGCTTTTTTTGATTCAGGCGATAAAGCTAAAGTCACTTTCCCATGCATTTTTTTGCCTAAACCGCTTTGTCCGCGCACAAGAACGTCACCAATACTCTCAACGATCATCGTATTTGTCGTACCAGAAATCCCAAATGGAGAACCTGCCGTCACGACAACCAAATCCCCTTCAGTAACGAGTTTTTGTTCTAAGGCGAAGGCACTAATTATCGTAAATGCCTCATTAATCGATCTGCATTCCCTGCCTAGCAACGGAATTACGCCCCACTCAATTGCCATGCGATGATAGCAATGCTCGCTCGGTGTCATCGCAATGATCGGCATACCAGGCCTCAAGCGGGAAAGCAGACGGGCTGTCAAGCCGCTGCTGGTAAAAGCAAAGATGGCTTTGGCATTGGAACTATATGCCGTTTTTACCGCGGCGAGGGTTAATGCTGAAGGAACATCATGATAGACCAAATTTCCATGGAAATCAAAAAAACGCTGATAGTCGATATCATTTTCAGCTTCTTTAACAATGGATTTCATCATCTGCACTGTTTGCATGGGATATTTGCCGACGGCAGTCTCGCCAGAAAGCATCACAGCCGACGTGCTATCGTAGATGGCATTGGCAACATCCGAAGCCTCTGCCCTGGTGGGTCTGGGATTATTAATCATCGATTCAAGCATCTGAGTAGCTGTCACAACAGGTTTGCCGGCTAGGTAGGCTTTGCGAATCATCATTTTTTGCAATATCGGCACTTGGCTGAGAGGAACTTCCACCCCCAAATCTCCACGCGCCACCATAATGCCGTCCGCCACTTGAACGATGCTGTCGAAGTTGCTCACCCCTTCGCTATTCTCTATTTTAGCTATCACCAAAATATCGCTTCTATTTTCTTCTGCCAGGAGTTTTTTTATTGCAAGCACATGATCCACGGAACGAACAAAAGAGGCGGCAATGATGTTGATATCATGCAGGCATCCAAAGCGGATGTCATCAGCATCCTTGGTCGAAAAAGCGGGTAAATCCAACGAACTATTGGGAACATTGACCCCCTTGCCGGATCTAATGATCCCCCCATTTTCTACTTCTATCAAGACTCCCTCAGAAACAGTTTCAAGTACAATGGCCGAGATATAACCATCGTCAAATAATATCCTCATCCCCGGTTTTAAATGTTTTAAGATCGATGGAGGACTGATACTCACCTTATTTTCATCACCCTCAATATCATAATCGACCAATATCCAGCGGTGGCCTGTCGGCAACATAATCTGATTGCCTTTTATTCTTCGAAGGCGAATTTCGGGCCCCTTGGTATCAAGCATAATAGCCACGGGCTTATCAAACTTTTTACGCGCCTCTTTCACTTTGTTTATGACATCCAGATGTTCTTCATGGGTGCCATGACTAAAATTCAAGCGGGCAACATCCATTCCGGCTGCAATCAAAGAGCAAATGCTCTCAAAGGAATTTATTGAAGGTCCAATAGTACAAATGATTTTTGTAAAGATCATGAAAAACTCTCTATACTTTTTTTATTAAATTAACATATCTTGCGATTAAAGCGATAGTCTCATAAAGAGGTGGTTATCATGGGCAAATTTTTTATATTAGCATTTTTCTATGGTGTAATTTTCACGTATCATCTCCATCAACTTCAGGGTGAAGTTCAGAGCGTAAAATTCAGTTGGACAGCCACATTATGTCAAACATCTTGTCCTAAACAACTTGAGAAAGAATTCCGGAAAATCCCAGGAGTAACAGATGTCATCACTGATTTTGGAGCTGGACAGGCTGAGCTGCATTACCAACCCAACGCTCCTTTCTCATGGACTCCGATACAAAGGGCGATGCAAATGGTGGGACTTTATATCAAAAGCATGCGCGTAAAAGTTCACGGCACAATAGTGCATAACTCTCAAAACGTGACACTTGTGTCAATTGGCGATGGAACGAGATTTGAAATTGTTAATGCCGTGATTCCCAATACTCAAGGACAAAGTAATACGTACAATCTTTCCGGGGCACGTGCATTGACTCCGCAGATGCGCCAAAAATTTCTCGATGCAGAGGCATTAGGACAAGAAGCAACGATAGAGGGTCCTTTGTTTATGCCTCATCGGGCTCCTCCCTTGCAAATCGTGGCAGAGCAGATTAATTTCTCGAACCCAAACCAAACTCCAAGCAAGAAATAACAAAGAAGAAATAACAAAGAAGAAAGATGAGAGAAAAAGTCTGAATTTGATACGTGTACTATTTTATTAAACGCAAAGGCGCAAAGACGCAAAGGAAGGCATTACTTATAGTAACAGTTTTAATTCCTAGAGGTAATAATTTAATAAATATGGTTGTTGATATACCCCCGACAGCTTCTAAACCTTCTTTGGTTGCCCTGTTATCTCTAGGAATTAAAACTGTTATTATAAGTAGTGCCTTCCTTTGCGTCTTTGCGCCTTTGCGTTTAATAAAAATAGTACACGTATCGAATTAAGACTTTTTATTCATTTGTTTTTGACGGATTTTGCCCAACTCGTCGCTTAATTCCTTATGGATAAGCCCATTCGTGGCCATTATTTTCCCAGAATATAGATCCGCTGCACTCCCATCATAAGCTGAAACCATTCCTCCAGCTTCCTGCACTAAAAGAGCACCTGCAGCGACATCCCACGCCTTGATGCCCCTTTCCCAATATCCTTCAAAACGACCGGCTGCCACATATGCCATATCCAATGCGGCAGATCCAGTGCGTCTTACACCGTGGGTAAGATCCGTTAAATGACAAAATTCATCATAATTGTTATCAGAAGTCTGACGACGATCATAGGCAAAACCGGAAACCAAGAGACTCTGAGCAAGAGTTTTGGTGGTTGAAACCGCAATTGAACGATCATTCAATGTGGCACCCTTGCCAAGAGAAGCTTTAAAAAGTTCCTGTTGCATAGGGTTGTATATCACTCCAACGACAGGCGCTCCATGATACAATAAAGCCACAGATACCGCCGCCACAGGATATTGATGTGAATAATTGGTTGTTCCATCAAGGGGATCTATAACCCACAAAAATTCTGCATGGCTTGCAGCATGCTTTCCCGACTCTTCGGCTAAGACTTCATGCGAAGGGCAGAAATCATGCAAAAGGGACAAAATACGCTTTTCAGACTCCTTATCAGCTTCTGTGACAAGATCTCCAAGCAATTCTTTATCCTGAATTTCATGCAGATTGCCCCAAAAGTGACGAAGAACTGCGCCTCCCGCCTCTGCCAGAGCAAGCGCAATCCCTTCATATTCAGCAATAGTTGTATCAGATAGTCTTTTTACACTCATTTTGCAGGCGCAGCATTCTCTACTTTTGGAGGAACGGCGACCGGAACCTGAGCTTTTTTCACTGCTGGTGCTACAGTTGGCTTATCTGTTTCCTGTTTTTCATAATCTTCATAATATTCATAATTATGATGATGAAGCTTATTGTCTTCGCGAATTTGATCACATCTTGCACACCCACTAGAACTCGATTGTAATGGCAAAGAGATAAAACTCATGCCAAGTACTGTCATCATCATCAATGTAATTTTTCGACCTTTTTTCATACCCTACCTCATTAATTTAACAATATTGTTACAACTCTCTTCACAAAAATCATGAAAAGAGCTAATATCTTGTACATAAACTACTAACATAACTATAGTTAGTAAGAATGACTAAAAATAAAACCATTTTTTTGTCGTTCAAAACCTATCACTTAAGGTGAATTACTTATGAAAACAACATTTATTTGTTCTCTATTTGCTCTCACAGCTTTTCTAATGTTCCAAAGCACATCAGTTGAAGCCAGACACCACCATCGCAGCAATACCCGCGTACAAGTAGGTATGGGCAATTATTATGCACCTCAAGAATCTTATGTCGTGCGCAGATACGCTCAACCTGTTATGGCCGCTCCTGTTTATGTAGCTCCTAGCTATTATACTCCCGGCTATGCCCCTGTCTATGCAGCAGCGCCGATGTATTATGCTCAACCAGCTTACGTGGAACAGGTTTATGTTATGCCTGCTCGTCAACCTGCCGTTTTCAGCGGACTGTCCTTCTCATGGAACATGTTTAGATAATGTTTTTGTAGCTTAGGCTTTAGCCTGAGATCGTAAGTTGAATTCATTTAATGAACATTCGTTACGATCTCAGGCTAAAGCCTAAGCTACATTTTTTATTTATGCACTGCCATGTTTTCCTGAGTGGCAAAAACGACTTTCCCTTTAACGACTTCCGCCAGCCTTGTGATATTAGCCCCGTGATGGTATCCAGCTTCAAGACTTTCACTGGAAACGCCTGTCGGTTCCATATTAACACCCCCGGAACGGGCATAAGGGCCCCATTGCAGTCCGCCTAACTTATATCCAGGGGAATTTTTCGGTAGAGGCACAATAATCATTCCCAGCTCCGCCAAGTTATTCAATAAGGCCAGCATAGCAATTTCACATCCACCACCGGCATTTCCAAAGCCGCCGCCGGTTGCAAAAACACCGCCGACTTTAGAGATGAGCTTATCTTTCATCCAAAGAGGACTACATACTTCGTCAATAAACTTTTTCACGCGCCAGTCAGGACTGCCCATATGCACAGGAGTTCCCAAGATAATAGCGTCATGAGCAAGAAGATCTTCCTGCTTTACATCTTGTGCGATTTTTATTGTCACTTGAGCGCCTTGTACGGATTGGGCACCGGAAGCGACAGATTCTGCCATTTTCTTGGTGTTACCGTAATCTGTTGCATAGATAATCAAAGTCTTAACCATAAAAAAAACTCCTTTTTTTGTGCCTTACTAGAATTATTTATAAACTTTAAAGTATAAATTGACAATCACAATGCGGACAGAACAGGATATATGTTCTCGGTTGCCGGCACCCCGCTTCGGGGGTGCAATGGATTTGCAAGGTTACCCAGGGTTGCGCTTCGCTTACCCTGGGCTATTTGCCGTCACCCACTTCGTGGGTGAAAACCATAATTGTTAAAAATCACTCCCGAAGGGAGTGACGGCAATTAGCCCAGGGTAAGCGAAGCGCAACCCTGGGTAACTTTGCAAATCCATTGCACCCCCGAAGCGGGGTGCCGGCAACCGAGAACTTGTACTTACTTTATAACTCGTCCAGCTGGTCTGGAAATTATCGGCATTTTCTTTAGCATAGTTATAAAATTCTCGCAAAAACTCTCCGCGCGCTTTGTTGTAGGCATAATCAAACTTATCAGGCGATTTTAGCTTTAGAACATTATAACCGGCTGGATGCAAAGCTTCCTGTCGCTTAACTATCTCATCTAAAGACACATTTTTGGCGTTATGCATCATATCATACATAGACATGAAGGTCGTGGTACGCCCTTTTCCAGCTTCGCAATGAAAGTGCAACCACGTGTTGGGTTTCAATTGTTTTACAAACGCTAGAAATTCATCAACTTGCGCATCACTTGGAGCTTGATGGTCGGCAACATAGATCCGGAAATACAGGGCTTTTTGCTTTTTCACTATTGCTTCTTCATCTGAGACAGATCGAACCGGCTCAGTAGATATACTGACCTTATCGATAACGTCCTGCTTAGTAAAGGATAACACTTTAGTGATTTTGGCTTCCTTCTGGCTTTTCAATGCCTCCAGCAGCTTTTGTTCATCCATTTTTATTTGGCTAGAGGATTTGTTCCTATTGATTGCATTTCCCGTAGTAAACCAACTGATAGCAATTCCATTTAAGAATCCATGGGATTCCTGTCGTAGGTCCACAACAATCAATGGTCCTTTTTCATATTTGATTTTTTTTAAAACCAAGTTAAAGCCCAGTTCGGAAAATTGAGCGCTGCCAGACATCAAAAGGCTATCTAAACCCTCTCTTGAAATCATGGACTTTTCTTTAAAGGGATCATTGCAAGTGCGAAAATTCCTCGGCAATGCTTCATCATTTGGAGTGTTTAAAATAAGAACCGCTTCTTCTGCACAAATGAGCATCGGAAAGATTAGTAGAGTCAAAATAAATTTCAGCATAAAAATCCCACTTAAAAGTTCGTTTTATACTACTTGCCAAGAAGTATTTTGTCGTCTATAATGTCATGCCATGAATAAATTAAAAATTATCGAAGAAACATCCCAAGATCTTCCTTGGTATAAAAATGGACTTAAATTTAAATGCACCGAATGCGGTAAATGCTGCACCGGTCCAACCGGTTACGTCTGGGTAAATGAACAGGAAAGAGCCTCTTTGGCTGAACATCTTAACATTTCACTCTCAGAGCTTAACCGCAGATACCTACGTCAAAGAGATAACCGCTATTCCCTTATCGAGACAAAAACGCAATCCGGAGAATTCGATTGTGTCTTTCTTAAAGATAAAAAATGCACAGTATATCAAGCCCGCCCCCAACAATGTCGCACTTTTCCCTGGTGGCCAGAAAATCTGACCTCAGAAGAAAGCTGGCGGCAAGTCGGTTTGGAATGTGAAGGCATCAATGATCAAGCTCCCCTCGTTCCTACCGCAGAAATAGCAAAGAACACCCTTAAAAGATCGTAAATTTAGAATGCGTGACTTGTTACATACGCATCAAGCTATAAAATCGAAATTTCTTGTGCTAAGCCGCGAATGCGGCGGAA
>Ga0207123_1097_pt1 | contig 14078 bp, 9 predicted proteins | sample Alteio_BWMinHeat_39_FD_153503 | JGI IMG/M metagenome (GOLD analysis project Ga0207123, IMG submission 153503) | Enriched cells from forest soil in Barre Woods Harvard Forest LTER site, Petersham, Massachusetts, United States -... | ecosystem: Environmental > Terrestrial > Soil > Temperate forest >... | reverse complement strand
GACCGGTAATACGGGAGCTACAGGTTTAACGGGGTCAACAGGTGCAACAGGAGCAATTGGTGCAACAGGATCGACAGGTGTATCTTCTGGAATAGTTACGTGTAATCTTGTTGTTGGATGTAACATGAGCGTTAATGATTCATCAAGTAGCGCTGTGGGTAATTTTGTTAAAGCAGGTAATCGTTTTATTCATAACTATGGAACAAATAATATATTTTTTGGAAGTGGAGCAGGAAACTTCACGATGACGGGCACTGGTAATAACATAGGTTTTGGTACAGGTACTCTTGCCTTGAATACAACAGGATCTAATAATACGGCATTTGGTGATAATGTTTTGCGTCGTAATACGATTGGTAGTGATAATATTGGCTTTGGTTATCAGTCACTTTGGGAAAATACGACAGGTAATGATAATATTGCTTTTGGGGTTCAAGCATTACGTTTCATCACAACAGGATCAAGAAATGTTGCTATTGGTGGGCAGGCATTAGAAGCGCGTACTACAGGAAATGATAGTGTAGGTATTGGTTTCTTGGCAGCAGGAGGTAGTGCGGCAGATAGCAATATGGTAGCATGTGGTTATTCTGCAGGACAATCAGGATCAAATAGTGTTGCCATTGGTGCTTTTGCACTAAGAAATGGCGGTAATAATTGTGTTATGGTGGGAGGATCGACATTAAGTTCTGGTAGTGGTCCAAACAACGTAATTATTGCTACGGGAAATACTATGGCTGCTAGTTCGACCGGTAACGTGCTTATTGGTACGGATGGTGGACCTACCAATGATATTTTCATTGTGGGTGGGCCAATATCATCTCTTCAAAGTAATACGATTCGTATTGGTGATACCGGTGTACATACGCGATGTTTTATTCAAGGTATTCGCGGTGTTACAACGGGTGTTGCTGATGCAATTTCAGTGTTTGTTGACTTTAATTCTCAAATAGGAGTGGTGCCGTCTTCAAAACGCTTTAAGCATAATATTAGTGATATGAATGAAGCGTCAAGTAAGATATTTGATCTCAATCCTGTTGCATTTATTTACAATGATGATGCAGATGAAAGACCACAATTTGGTCTTATTGCAGAAGAAGTAGAGGAAGCATTCCCTGCACTTGCTGTAAAAGATGAAGAAGGATTGCCGTTTACCGTGCATTATGAAAGGTTACCAATTTTATTGTTAAATGAAATGAAGAAACAACATAATACGGTGACGCATGTTGGTGAAAAAGTTTCTCAGATTCGTCAGGCGCTTGATGGACTGCGTAAGCATGTTAATGCAATTAAGAAAGCAGCATAGATTATATTTTTTTGTTTAGTAGAAAAAAGAAAGCTCTTGTGAAAACAGGAGTTTTCTTTTTTACATTATGTCATCAAAGATAGGGAGCATATTTTTACTGTTGAATGCTCTATTTTTAAAATTATTGACTATTTTGCTCACAAATAGTTAAGAAAGAGAGAGAAAGATAGATACGAAGAATTGTTTAGGGAATGAATAATGAAGCGCGTTGTAATTTTTTGTAGTATGGCGTGTTTGTTAGTAATTGCTTTGCGGTGGAATTTTGTAGCGTACTGTATGCAAAAGCCCTATACATTTATTTTCAGTGATGTTATTGCTCAGGATTATTGCAATGAAATAAGAACAGAATTTTTTCAGTGCACTAAGCGTTATATTACTGATAAAGAAAGTATAACATATTTAAAAAAAGCATGTCCTATTATAAAAAATGTTTCGATTGTATATAAGCCTTTGGAGATTATCGTTACTATTGTTGGCTATGATCCATTGTGCGTTATTAATCAAGAATTAATTTTTGCAGATAATAGCATATTGTTGGAAAAACGTTTTTTTTCATTACAGGAAATTGTTGACGTTCCAGTAATTGGTGTTTTTCCAGAAAGCATGGAAAATGTGTTACCAGTTTTACCACGAATTTTAGCTGAGTTTTCTTATGATATGCAAAAAAATTATAATTTTTATTGCGTGAATAATAATGAGATGCGGCTTACGGATAAACGACAGGTAAATCATTCTATTATTTGTGATGGAGATCATTTTTTTTCTGATGAATTAATGCACCAGTGTAATATGGTAAAAAAAATTATTGTGAATGATGGGCTTTGCAAAAAAGATATTTCTTGGATAATTGATACACGGTTCGCTCATTATATTGTTGCTTATAAGGCATAGGGGGGTCGAATGGCACGATTAATAAAAGATCACGTTATTACCTCAATTGATATTGGCACTACTAAAATTTGTGTTTTGATTGGAAAAAAAATAGGCGATCAAATTGAAATTATTGGTATTGGTAAAGCACCATCGCATGGCCTTCAAAAGGGTGTAGTTGTTGATGTTGCAAAAACAATTAATGCCATTTCTCATGCAGTTAAAGAGGCTGAGATGATGGCAGGTTATACGGTAGAGACAGCGTGTATTGGTATATCCGGGGGACATATTAGTGCAACAAACTCAAGTGGTGTTATTGCAATTAAGCATGGTCATGTACGGCGATCTGATGTAGCTAATGTCCTTGAATCTGCTCAAGCGATTTCTATTCCTGTAGGTCAGCAAATTCTTCATGTTTTACCGCAATATTTTATCATCAATGGTCACGATCGAGTTCAAGATCCGATTGGTATGCATGCGGTTCGTTTAGAAGTATATGCTCATATTATTATGGGTTCTGTTTCATCGGTACAAAATTTAGTGCATTGTTGTCAGTCCGCTGGAATTACGGTAAGTGATATTATTTTAGAGCAGCTTGCTTCGGCGGCGGCAATTTTAAGTATTGATGAACTTGATCTTGGTGTTGGGGTTCTTGATATTGGTGGGGGCACTTCTGATTTAGCAATTTATAAAGGCTCTGCAGTGTGTCATACCATGGTTCTACCTGTTGCAGGGAATCATGTCACCAATGATATTGCAATTGGTTTTCGTATAATGAAAACTGAAGCTGAAAAGATTAAAAAAAGTTATGGCATGACGCTTGCCTCTATGATTGGTGAAGATAAATTAATAGAAGTTGAAATGATGCAAGGTAATGATTTACAAGTAATAGCGCTTTCTGATCTTGCAAGAATTATTGAATTTCGCATGAAAGAATTATTTACTTTGGTGAATGAAAATATTGTTAAGCACAATTTAAAACATTTCATGACTAATGGCCTTGTTTTAACGGGAGGAGGTTCGTTAGTAGAAGGTGCACAAGAACTGGCGCGTACTATATTTGATTGCCCTGTTCGTATCGGTAAGCCTCGGGTTTTATTCGATCTTCTTGAAACACTGCAAAGTCCTTTATATGCCACAGGTTATGGCTTGTTGATGTACACCGTGCAAAATGAGAAAAAAATAAAAATGGGCATGAAGGATGAGCCGTTAGCGCGGCGCGTGCTTGAACGAATGAAATTATGGGTAGTAGACTTTTTCTAGAGGTAACCGATAAAAAATAGGGAGATGGTATGATAGAGTTTGAACAAGAATCATTATACCGCCAAAAATCAATGGTATCGATTAAAGTAATAGGGATTGGTGGCGCGGGAGGTAATGCGGTTAATAGTATTATAGAATCAGGTTGTCCGGGTATTGGTTTTATTGCGGCAAATACTGATGCGCAAACATTAGAGCTTTCAATGGCGCATCATAAGATACAGATTGGTGTTAAGTCGACAAAAGGGTTAGGGGCAGGAGCAAATCCTGAAGTGGGTAAAAGGGCTGCAGAAGAAGATTTAGAAAAAATTATGGAAGCAGCGAGTGGTGCGGACATAGTTTTTGTTGTTGCTGGCATGGGAGGAGGGACTGGCTCTGGTGCGTTGCCAGTAGTAGTACGCGCATTACGAGAAAAAGGTATTCTTTCAATTGCTATTGTAACGCGTCCATTTTTATTTGAAGGGAAACGACGAGCAAAAATTGCAGATGAGGCAATTGAAAAATTGAAGCAAGAAGTTGATACATTAATTGTTATTCCTAATCAAAAATTGCTTGAAGTTGTTGATCCCAACATTTCTATGATTGATGCTTTTGCAATGATTAATAATGGCGTATTAAGTCAGTCTGTGCACAGCTTATTTGATATGATAACGCGCCCTGGGCATATTAATGTTGATTATGCGGATATTCGTACTATCATGAAAGATCGTGGTCTTGCGGTGATGGGAACGGGTAGAGCGTCAGGAGAGGGTCGAGCACGAGAAGCAGCAATAAAAGCTATTTCATCGCCCTTGTTGGAAAATATGAGTGTTGCAGGAGCACATGCGGTTTTATTTAACATTTCTGGTGGCAAAAATCTTGGATTGCATGAAATTAGTGAGGCAGCATCGGTGGTTTATGAGCAAGCACATGAAGATGCCAACATAATAATTGGATCAGTTATTGATGAAAATCTTCATGATGAAGTATTAGTTACCATTATTGCTACGGAATTTAGTCATTCAATAGATAAAAAAGAAGCTCAAGGTACTGCAATAGTAGAAGAAGAAATTCCGGTGATTGATACGATTCATGCGGATTCACTGAGTAAAGAGGTTGATGTATTTTGCAAAGAAGTGACGGAGCAAGAGGTTCCTTTAGTTTTTGCTCAAGGAGCGAGTGGGTGTGAAAGTGAAGAGGGAAAATTTTTTATTATAGAGCACAATGACGACATTTTGAGTAAAGATTTTGGTTTTGAAGTTGATCCCAATGATTTAGATATACCATCTTTTATGCGGCATAACAAAAACTGATTTTAAGCTAAAAAAAGCCCTCCGGGGCTTTTTTAACTTAGCAGGTGTGTAATTCATAATAGTTAAATCTGTGCTATTTATTTTTATTCATGAGATATGCCAATATGCTGTTGTAAATAGATTTATCGAAAATATAATAGGACGCCTGTGTTAGAGGAGAGTAGAGAACTCCTAGTTTATCTATTTTCGATACATCGACATAAGCATTATGTTTTAAAAGAAGCTCAACCAGTTTAACGTTTCCTACTTTAATGGCTTTGCCCAGTACTGTTTTTCCTTTATGCATCAGAGTCGCATCAAAAGATATATTTTTGAGTAAAAATTCTGCTATGTCGTGGAACTCGCGTTCTATGGCAAGGTGAAGGAGTGATGCATTATCTTTGGTAACATGAGTGAGCGATTCGTGCGCAAAGAGATTCAAAAATTGCAGAAGGTCCAGATTTTCGGTGTTTACCGCAAAAAATGCTGGATGATCGGTAATTGCTTGCGCAAGAGTTACTGATTCTGGATTTTTAATAATTGCATTGCGCGCTATGAGTAGCTTAATAGTATAAATATTGTTTCTGATCGTTGCAATGTGAAGTGGTGTGTTTCCATAGTTATTCTCTTCATTGATGCTGTTAACAGGAAGACATTCTAATAAAAAATCAATAGTATTGCTAGAGTCGCTGGTAGAAGGATATCGGACGGTTGCAACAGTATGAAGCAGTGTGTAACCATTGGATGTTTTTTCTGTTAAGGCATTAGGTCTACCGTATTCTTTTATAAGCTTAAGAGCAGTTAAGTCGCCAAGTTCTACAGCACAGAAGGCTGGGTGGCTTGAAAATGCACCGCTGAACATTTGTTGGTTGGCATTATTAAATGAAACTTTTTGGAGAAAAATTTTAAGATTTTCATATTTTTTGGCACAAATTGTCTTAATGAAGGGGTTTCCGTTAGTATTGAATTGCTCACTAATAAAGTCTTTGGGGAGATTGTCCATCAGAAATTCGGTTGTAGCAGGAAGATCACGTATTGCAGCAAGGTGAAGTAATGAGCAGTCATCATTTGTAGTACTTTTCAAAAGCTGTGGTAGATTTTTTGAGATGTATTCTAACAGTTCTACGTGTCCTAAATAAGTTGCTATGAAGGGCAGGTTAATTCTAATTGCTGCGGATAAGGGCATGCCGATTTGATGAGTGGTAGGTCTGCTTTGTATGTGCTTGTTTATATCTTCTTTTATCAATTTTATTTGGGTTACGTCATTTGCATAGGCTATGGTCATTGTTTGACTAAGTCTTCTATTTTCGTGTTGCAGTGAGGGAAAAAGTTTTTTTAATTGTTCTGTTAATTCAGGATAATCTTCATGGTTTTTGTTTGATTCCTTAAAATCCATTCGTGGTAGTAGCTCGATGAGGGTTTTATTTTTGTGGTATCCCTGTTGCGCTAAATTATTGATAACGTTTATATTTACTTGACTAACAGCTTGTACAAATCGATACATTTGGGCTTTTGGCGTGAGGTGAAGTGGGCTATGCAGTAAAATCTCAAGACTATTCGGACCATTCTTGGAAGTACGCTCTCGTAATGCTTCGTTAAGACTCGCAATTTTATATTTTTGGTCTGAAATAGCGATAATTTTATTTTGTAGTTCGGGGAGCAAAAGAAGAAAAGGGAAGATGTCTTTAGGGTCAACAGAATTGTCGGTTTTTTGTCGCTTATTACTATCATCCTGGTGGATTGTTACCGTTTTATCTAATGCGCGTTTCATTGGTTTTATTGTGCAAGTAACCAATGTGCTAACGATGATAAAGAGTACAGTAATGTGTTGTTTTGGAAATTTTTTGTTCATAAAGAGATACTTTTTGTGATGCTTTAAAAATAAAATAACAGTTCAAATACAAAGGATACCGCATAATTATTTCAAATGGAAGTTCTGTTTTTGAAAAAAATAAATGCTTCAAGAGTGTTGTTTTTATAGGAGGTAGCCAAGAAAAAAAGATAAGAAAGAAAAAGTCTCGGTGGGGTTTTTTTCTTTCTTATCTTTTTTCTTGCGATCAGATAGCTATTGGAATAGAACCGAATCACGTTCGTAGTATGGCCGCAATAATTCTATTATATCTGATAAGTTATGGTCGAAGGCGATTCTCATGGCAGATTGACCTACATTATTTTCTATATGGGGATCAGCGCCTTTTTCAAGTAAAAGCTTTACGTTTTTAAGGTTTTGGTTTATCACCGCAAGGTGTAATGGTGTATTGCCATGGTTTGTTTTTGCATTAATATTGAGTGTGGTATTGTTTAATAAAAATTGTATTATTTCAGGATTGTCTTCTTCCCCAGCGGCGGCATGTAAAAGAGACCGTCCGTCATTTGTTATTTGTGTTAAGACACCTTTGTATTGGCTTAATAGTTTGATCATTTCAACATTGCCGGTATATATAGCTATGAATGCTGGATGGAGGTGGCGAGCCTCATAGAAGTCGAATTCCTGAGCATTCTGTATTGTTGCGCCATTATCAAGAAGTGATTTGACGTTTGATAGCATCTCGAATGAGGTTGCGCAGCTAAGGGGCGTGCGGCCATCAGGGTCTTGTGCATTAATGTATTCGACAGGAAGAGTGTTAATTAAAAATTCCATTACGGAAGGGTTATTGTTTTGTGCAGCAACGAATAGTAATGAATCCCCGTTTCTCGATATTTCCTGTAAAAGATCAGGGCGTTCTTTGCTAAAGTATTCTAAAATATCGAGGTGTCCGAGGTCTGCAGCAATAAAGGCTGGATGTTCGATTATGGCTTGCTCAGTGGACATGACTAGAGCAGTTCCTTCGTTAATGTAATCTGTTATTATTTTAATTTCATCGAGATTGCCTGTAATAGCTGCTACGGCTGCGCGACTAATCGAATTCATTACGGTGGTTGGATTGTAATATTCGGTATCTGTGAATTTTATTGAGACGGCTGTTAATATTGGTAGCATGTAAAAATGTTTATTTTGGATAGCAAGTGCCCTGAGCTTTGATAGTTCAAGTTCAGTCCGGACGCTGTATTTATTGACTAGAGTAGTAAGAAGTTTGATATTTCCTTCATCAACAGCTTTGATAAAATGTGGATATCGAAGGACCTTTTTAAGATGCAGTGGGTCGTGTAATAGGATATAGGGATTTGTTCTTGAAGCAAGATCTCTTAGTTCTCTATTGGTTTTTCTGATATTATCTTTATTTGATGAAGCAGCAATTATTTTTTCTTTAACGTCTTTTGGCAAATCTGAAAAAGATGTTGTAGGTTCATCAGTTGATTCGTCGGGGGTGGGATTTTCGGCAAGTTTTTGATGTTTACTATCGGCCATTCTTACAGGGGGGTTTAAATCTCGTTTCATTGGTTTGAGTGTACTGTTCGCTGCTGAAATAGCTATGATTGAAAAAAAGATAGCCTTGGTTTTTGATGATTTTTTATTCACTGCAATAGTCTCCATTTTTTACTTTAGAGCAAAGATACAACTATTGTTATTTTATCAATAGAATTTATTATAGCGCAATAAAGTTGGTTTTTTGAGTTGAAAATTCAATTTGAATCATGATTTTTACCCCTTTTTACGCCTCACTTCATTTCTGGTACAATAATAATGAAAGTGGCAAGTTATATAACTAAACGAAAGGATCTTGCTGATGAATAAAAATATCATGTTGTTTATTGCGATATCGTTATTATCACTATCTTTTGATGATGTTCGCGCAAAAAGCTCTCAAGCCAATTCTTTTGCGCAAGGCGCGTGTATCGCTGCAGGTGTTTTGGGGGTTGCGGCAGGGCTAGCAAAATTAGCAGAATGGTGTTTTTCTGAAACTAATCAACAATTGGTTGCTCGTGGTGAAAAAGAATACAATAATGCGTGTCAGTATACTGAAAGGGTTGAATTTTTTGAACAAACGTACAATATTTCTGGATTAACTTCGTATGATAAAGACTATGCTCTGAGAACTCTGTATGAACCGCTTTTGTTTACGATTGCTAATTCTTTGTTAGAGCGTGGCGTTACCAGTGCTTCTTATTATCGCGATGTTGCTTCAAGTGCAGCTCAATTGAAGCAATTGTCAGATCGTTTACATGAGCGCATTAATGGTATGGTAGGAGTAAGGCTTGATCATGAAGAAACAAAAACATTGCGTTTTATGCATGCTTTAGTGGCGCGAGTAGATGGTTATTTGCCGCATTTACAGTTGTTTTCTGAATATTTGATGTCTCATAAGCGTTATTTTAACCTTTTTGATAAAGAAGCGCAGTTAAGGAATTTGTATAGTGAAGAATTACGTTTGGCGCAGACTGGCTTGCATGCATCGTCAATGATGTACCATCTGAGAGGGCATATTATTGGACAAAGTTATGGTAAGCAATATCCTTTTATCTCGTATGTTGATGCTTTAAAATCAAATATTTCGGGATTAAAGTACAATCTTGAGGGTTCTTATCCTTATGGAGAAAGAGTAGGGCATGCTAATCATGTTCTTAATACGTTAATATGGGTTAGGGATATTGTTGTTGCGGATAGTACGTATGCAAATGAGGTTTATCATAGAGAGCAAGCTCGTCTTGAACATATGCGCAGAGAAGAAGAAATGCGTTTTGAGCGTAAACGTATGGAAGTTTTAGAGAGACAAGCGCAAGCAGCACGTGATTGCGCAAATGCACATTATTATTTGGCTGCAACTAAAAATAATAGTACACCGGTTGTTACGGATGTCAGCACGCGCGTATCAGTGAATGTTGTTTTGTAGTGAATTAGCTTGATTTTTTTTTAGATTTAATTTTTTATATAGAGACGCCCTCCTTTGCATAAAGCTTTGGAGGGTGCAGTTTTTTTGTTGATAATGGGTGGTTTGGTGTTATAGCATGCTTCAGTAACCAAGACACATATCTCCTACAGTTATAACAGCTGCTTCATAAAAATCATGAATCGTTTCAGCGGTCCTTCTAATTTTTGTTTTTGTAGCAGACCAAAGATGTTCAATCGGATTTAAATCAGGGGAATATGGAGGTAAAAAAATGATTCTACATTGCATATCTTCAATCAATTGTATAACTTTTTTCGATTTATGAAATTGTGCATTGTCAATTACAACGACCATTCCTGGTTTTAAATTGGGGGCTAAAATCTTTTCAACATATGTTTCATAAACAATTGCATTTGAATACCCTTCAAAAACAAATGGCGCAAATAGCTTACCTTGATTAAGAGCGGCTGTAATATTATATCGCGTTTTTCTCACACCATTTTTTTTGGCATAAAATCTTTGTCCACGGGGCGCCCAGCCTCTAATTGGTACCTCATTATCATCAATTCCGGTTTCATCTGAGTAAACAATATTAGCAGGATCAATATTTTTAATCTCCTCGAGATATTGTTCTCGTTTCTCTTCATCAGCTTCTATATAATTGAAGTTTTTTTTAGAAGTGAAATCAATTTTCTTTAACGCACGTTCCATTGTACTTTCAGAAATGGTTTGATCTTTAAGTTTTGTCCATTCCACAACCATCATTTTTACCGTAAGACCACCGTATTGTAGAACAAAATTTTTAAATTCTTCTAAATCTACAATCTTATGGCTGTGACCTTTCTGAAAACCAGATTTTGGTTTAAGATTGCCGGTTGCCTTTAATAATTTTTTCCAGCGATAGATTACTCTTCTACTGACACTGAATGTTTTTGCAGCAGTTGTTGGTCGCATACCATTAGAAACTGCATCCATAACTCGTTTTCTCAAATCAATACTATATGTTGCCATTTTTTTCCTTTTTTTAAGTAGCAACCATATTCTATCAAATATGTGAACTAATTAAAGAAGGATGCTATACACTAATGCGTGAATAATATTTCTGTTAGTTATTTGTTGAGGATTTTTATGAGTATTTCTTTGAATTATTTTTTTGTTATTTTCTTTAATATATTTTTCGTTTCGCACGTGTGTGCTATGTATTTGAAAGATCTTGGTAGGGATTTTTCTGAGTCTGAACGTCATCAAGAATTGGCTGCGTTGGTGAAAAGATTGGATCAGTGGGAAAAAAAAAGGGTTAGGTTTGAAGAAGAATACAGAGAATTTGGTATGGGGCGCTTATTAAAAGAATTAGAACCAGATAGTAGAATAAATTTATCATTACATTCTTCTGGTTCTCTAAAAAAAGTTGTTGTTATGTCTGTATCGCCTTCTCTTCGCAAGAAGTATCCTTTGAGTCGAAGTAATTCGAGTTACGGTTCATTAAGAAGTCGAAGATCTTCTTGGAACTCTATGGGCTCTGATTTTATGCAGCAGTCATTGATTCAGGAAAATATTTGTTTAGATAGTGAGCAGAATAAAGAAAACAATCGTATTATCACCGAATCGCCGGAATCGTATAAAAAGATTATGGATCGTAAAGATATAGTGTATCATGGTTTATTTGCTCGTATTGAGAATATAGAAAAATAGCGACTATCCTTTGAGTATATGATTTGTTGCTGCAGCAGTGAATGCGCATTGAGCAATAGTTTTTTTTTTGATAGTCTGAAAAAAGTTATGAATATTTTACTCACACATGATACTGATTGGGGATTGCCATGATCTCGCGAATACTTGCAAAAATAGTTGGTACTAATAATGAACGAGAGCTTAAAAGATTACAACCGATAGTTCAGGCAATTAATGCTTTTGAGCCGCATATTAGTGCATTAACTGATGAACAACTTGGTGCAAAAACTTATGAATTTCGCGAGAAATTATCACAAGGAAAAAAGCTTGATGATATTTTACCAGAAGCATTTGCGGTAGTTCGTGAAGCTGCGCGTCGTACATTAGGGCAACGTCATTTTGATGTGCAGTTGATTGGTGGTATTGTTTTGCATCAAGGCAAAATTTCTGAAATGAAAACAGGTGAAGGTAAAACATTAACGGCAACGTTGGCGTTATATTTAAATGCGCTTGCTGGTAAAGGTGCGCATCTTGTTACGGTAAATGATTACCTTGCGCGGCGTGATTCTGAATGGATGGCACCTATTTTTACCATGCTTTCTATGACGGTTGCGTGCTTGCAGCATGGTATGACGGATGAAGAGCGTCAAGAAGCATATGAAGCAGATGTTTTGTACGCGACAAATAATGAACTAGGGTTTGATTATTTGCGCGATAACATGAAATTTAGAAAAGATGATTTAGCACAGCGAGAATTGGCATATGCCATTGTTGATGAAGTTGATTCCATTTTAATTGATGAAGCGCGTACACCGCTTATTATTTCTGGCTCATCACAAGAAGTAAGTTCTTTATATAATGATGCAAATCGTGCGGTTACTTATTTGGCTGCAGGGAAAGATTTTGAGATTGATGAAAAAGCACGAACTGCAATATTAACTGAGTCTGGTATTGATCAAATAGAGCACGCGTTTAGAATTTCTAATTTGTTTGCAGTTGAGCATATGCAATTATTGCATCATATTAATCAGGCATTACGTGCACATGCATTGTTTAAGCGCGATGTTGATTATGTGGTGAAGGATAATGAAGTTTTAATTGTTGATGAGTTTACGGGGCGTATTTTACCAGGACGTCGTTATAGTGATGGTCTTCATCAAGCGCTTGAAGCAAAAGAAGATGTTGCTATTGAGCGTGAAAGTCAAACATTAGCAAGTATTACTTTGCAGAACTTTTTCAGATTATATAAAAAACTTGCGGGTATGACGGGTACTGCTGCTACAGAAAGTGAAGAATTTTATAATATTTATAAGTTGGCGGTTGTATCTATTCCAACTAATAGGCCTATGTTGCGCCAGGATAAACCAGATTTAATTTTTTTAACTAAAAATGCAAAATACAAAGCGATAGCAGAAGATATAAAAGAGCGTCATGCTAAAGGGCAGCCGGTATTGATTGGTACGATTGCTATTGAAACGTCAGAATATTTAAGTGCGGTTTTGCGCGCACAGGGTATTAAGCATGATGTTCTTAATGCTAAACAACATGAACGTGAAGCAGAAATTGTTGCGCATGCTGGTGAGGCGGGACGTGTTACTATTGCGACTAACATGGCCGGTCGTGGTACGGATATTAAATTAACACCGGAATCTATAGAAGCGGGTGGTCTTTATATTTTAGGTACCGAACGTCATGAAAGTAGGCGTATTGATAATCAGTTACGTGGTCGTTCTGGTCGTCAAGGAGATCCTGGAGAATCACGTTTTTATATTTCTTTAGAAGATGATTTAGTTCGTATTTTTGCTGGTGATTCTTTAAAGCAAAAAATGGAATTTTTTGGTATGCAAGAAGATGAAATTATTGAATCTCGCATGGTTTCAAAGACAATTGAGCGTGCGCAAGAGCGGGTTGAAAAGCATAATTTTGATAATCGTAAACATCTTCTTGAATATGATGATGTTTTAAATCAACAGCGTATTGTTATTTATAATCATCGACGAGACGCGCTTGAAGGCGATCAGCGCATTTATGAATTGGTGCGTGATTTTATTTGCTCTTTAGTAGAAGATCTTGTCGCGCATAATGCAACACAGCGTTCAATAACTTCAGTGCAAGTACAAAAGATTTTTGCAGGTATAGCATACATAACAGGTCTTAAAGAAGCAGATTTACGAACATCAGGAATTAAAACAGCAAATGCTGATATTCTGACATCAGATTTGATTACTTTCTTGCTAGAAAGATATGATTTACATCGTAAACAGCAAGAAGAGAGTATATTGAAATCGGCTGAAAAATGGCTTATTTTAGAAACAATTGATCAGGCATGGAAGCAGCAGATGCTGAACCTTGATCATCTTAAAGAGGGTATAGGCTTGCGCGGTTGGGGTCAAAAAACGCCATTAATTGAATATAAACGTGAAGCATTTGATATGTTTAGAGAGATGATTACGCATATTCGCTTTGATGTTATTCATCATATTTTTCATTTAAGTGCTAAGCGATTTGATGCATCAGCATTTGAAAATAGACGTGAAAAAGAGATGGAAGATATTAATTTGGTATCAAATAATAGTGATAATCCATAAGCGGTTTACGTTAACGTTGGTATTGTTACGGGAATGAATTGAAAGTTTCCGTGTACTATCTGATAAATAGAGCTGCAATAGTGGGAAAAAGCCTCGTTAAATAACGGGGCTTTTTCCATAAAAAGATGGGCGCTTTATGATGCGTTACCACTGCATGCTGAGCAAGATGATGGTTCTTGTTTGTAGATATCAGCTCGCTGCATACTTGGTAGCTGATGCACCATGGAGGGGCGAGGAGTATTTATTGGGGTAATGGTGAATAAATTGGTTTCGCCAGTATTATTGTGTAAGTCAGAAAGTTTTAGGGTAGGATTTCCGGTGTTTCCGCATTGATTTTGTTGCACTT
>Ga0207123_1096_pt1 | contig 14098 bp, 8 predicted proteins | sample Alteio_BWMinHeat_39_FD_153503 | JGI IMG/M metagenome (GOLD analysis project Ga0207123, IMG submission 153503) | Enriched cells from forest soil in Barre Woods Harvard Forest LTER site, Petersham, Massachusetts, United States -... | ecosystem: Environmental > Terrestrial > Soil > Temperate forest >... | reverse complement strand
AATATAATATTTATTATATTAACAATGCTTTAATAACTATTATATCTAGGTTCTTTTTATGAACCCAATAGAACGTTTAAATTTTCCATTTCCTCGTGAACTACAAAAAAAACTTTTAGAAGCACATCCTGATGAGAAGGGAAAATACAAGGTCCTACCCCAAGAAGTAAACGATCTATTAAAACCTGGCAATCCTGTGCGAGCTCACCTTCTTGCCTGGAAGACTCAAAATCCAGATAGAATCGACGCAGTAAAATATAATCCCCTCCTCACTAGAGTCTTTGAAGAAATTGCTGGGACAAATGAGACCAAAACTTCCTCTATCTGGAGTAAAATTAAGGACAGTTCTCTGCAAAAGGCTTTAAGGCTTTGGCTAACAAGCCCAGAGGACCCTAAATTAATAACATCAGTGCAATCAGAACTTTTAAATAACTCATCTGGAAAAGAAACTAATTCTATATTAACTAAATATTTAAAAATTTATCTAGAAACCGATCTCTTGTCTTCGAAAAACCTAATTAAACTCCTGAAAACTAAGAATTCAGATGGCAACACCCTACTGCATAACCACCAAATTGCCGAGGCTCTCATGCCTATTCTGGAGAGCCAGCTTTCTAAGGAGCAGCTGTTAGATTTGGTTTCGATACAAAATGATAATGGCCGGATCCCTTTGCATTATCACGAAACAACCAAAGTTCTTATGCCCTTGTTAATGACGAAGTTTTCACATGAAGAACAACAACTATTGCCGTTACTTACAATTCAAAATAAACCGTATGGGAGAACGGTGCTCCAAGACGCTTCCAACATTCCGTTTCTCATTCCATTGCTAAATAAATTAACATCGGAGCAGTTGCTATCTGTACTTTCGCATGGAGATCATTCGAAGGGTGATCAATGGATCTGCAGCAATACTTCAATGCATAAAGCCGATGCAGTCAAAGCTCTCCTGCCTGTTCTTATAGAGAAGCTTTCTTCAGATCAATGGGTGCAATTACTTTCGATGACGGATAACTACGACAAGACGCCGCTTCATCACACGAGTATTACCAAAGTTCTTATGCCTGTTCTATCAGAAAAGCTTTCATCCGATCAATTAGTGCAGTTACTGTCGATAAAGTCGAGGTGTGAAACTGGAGATTTTCGTTCGGACAATGATAGAACGCCATTGCATGACGAATATAACCTCGAGATTCTCACTCCATTCTTATTAAAGAAGCTTTCTGCTGATCAATTGGTGCAATTACTCTCGATTCAGACTAGAAATCGTCGATACACGCCCTTGCACTGGGAGGGTTCCAATGTCGTAAAGAATTTGATGCCTTTATTAGAAATGGCTTCTATTAAAAAGCTATTTCAATTATTTGCGATTCAAAATTCATATGAGCAAAAAATAGATGATCTTAATGAATACGACGCACTTGAAATTATAAAAAACCATCAAGATAATTTAAAAAAACCATTAGAATTTTATCAGGTTGCTATTGACCAAGGATGTGTTAATTGTGTCCATAAGATGGCCAAAAAAGGAGATCCATATGCCATGTTGATCTATGGACGAACCCTTCTCAAAGGGACGGTTAATCTCAAAAAAAATGAAAAAGACGCGTTTAAATGGATCGAAAAATCAGCCACCCAAGGCAATTTAAAAGCAAAAGTTGAACTAGCTCGTTGCCTTGAAAGAGGAATAGGCGTTACTGCAAATCCCAAAAAAGCCTTGGAGATCTGCGAACAAGCTGCCAAACAGAAAGAGCCTACGGCCCTATACCTCCTTTCGGGGTATTATCAAGAAGGAATTGGAGTAAGTCCTGACGGGAATAAATCTCTTATAGCTTTACGAGAGGCCGTTGCACTTGAAGGCGAAGAAACTTTCGAAGGTCTAAAACTTTACTTTTCAACTCTAAATCAAAATGGCAAGAACCTGGTTGACGACAAAACTGCCGATATTCTCATGCCAATGCTGGAGAAAAAACTCTCTCCCGAAGAACTCTTGTCGTTACTTAAAATGCAAAATGCAAAAGGTCAAACACCCCTGCATTTTCCCGGGAATTACCCTAAGCTTTTACCCTTGCTGAATAGATTTACTCAAAATCAATTATTATCCTTACTTTCAATTCAGGATGAGAAAGGCAACACGCCCATGCATTATCCCGAGACCCTCAAACTGCTCATGCCTTTTCTGCAGGATAAGCCGGGACAGCTAAAAGCAGTCCTATCAATTCAAGATAAATCCGGCGATACACCTATGAATGTCTTCAGTCTCGTCAAGGTTCTCCTGCCTATTCTGGTTGAGAAGCAGAATCAGTTAAATTCATTTCTTTCAGTTCAGAATAAAACCGGCGATACACTGATGCATAATTCCTACAGCGCCAAAGTCCTGACTGATTTATTGCAGCAGCTGCCTGCTGAAAAACAGAAGGAACTGATTGGTGAAAAACTTAATAAATTACTTAGGATTCGAAATAACGATGGCTGCACGCCGTTGCATATCCCCGGCATTGTCGAGAGCCTCTTGCCTTTAGTGAAAAAGCTGCCAGTTGATCAACTCATGAAATCGCTGTTGATACCAAATAAGGAAGGCAAGCTGGCATTGCACGATAAACAAAGTCCACAAGCTATCCTGCATTATAAAGATTTGCTAAAAAACGCCCCTTTTGAGGAGCTTTTTCAGCTATTTACACAGAAGGATAAAAGCGGCAAGGCGTCAATCGATGACAACGACAATTACCAACTATTTCTTGATATTCTGGAAAACCATCCGGAGAAAGCAAATGTGCCCTCAAAGTGTTATGTGACAGCAATTGACAACGGAAGCTTTAAGATGGTCCTCAAAATGGCCGAAAAAGGGGATGGCAACGCAATGTATTTGTGCGGATGCTGCTTTCTCGGACGGGGCCCTAAACCCAACGCCATCGATAAAGATGAAAGAAAAGGCTTAGAATGGTTGGAGAATGCGTCCACCGTAGGCAATTTAATCGCAAAAGTTGAACTGGCCCACTGCCATGAAAAAGGGATGGAAGGGATCGGCTTAGAGGCAAATCATGAAATAGCCTTTAACTTATGCCAGGTAGCTGCAAAACAGAAGGAGCCTTCCGCCCTGTACCTCCTCTCCCGATATTATCAAGAAGGGATTGGAGTAAGCCCTAGCGAGAATCAATCTCTTGAAGTTTTACGAGAGGCGGTTGCACTTGAAGGCGAAAAGCCTTCAGAGGGACTAAAACTATACTTTTCTATTCTAAATCAAAAGGGCAAGAACCTGTTTGACGACAAAACTGCCGAAATTTTCATGCCATTACTGGAGAAGAAACTCCCTCCCGAAGAGCTTTTGTCTTTACTAAAAATGCAAAATGCAAAAGATCAAACACCGCTGCATTTTCCGGGTAATATCCCCTTTCTCATTCCCCTATTAAATAGATTAGCTATAAATGATTTAGTATCATTACTTTCGATTCAAGATGAGAAAGGCAACACGCCCATGCATTACGCCGAGACTCTTAAACTTTTAATGCCTTTTCTGCAGGATAAGCCAAAACATCTCAAGGCTGCCCTTTCAATTCAGGATAAATCCGGCGATACGCCGATGAATGTCTTCAGCCTTGTCAAGGTTCTCCTGCCTGTTCTGGTAGAGAAGCCGGACCAGTTTATCTCATTTCTTTTAATTCAGAATAAAACCGGCGAAACATTGATGCATAATTCCTACAGTGCCAAAGCTCTAACTGACTTCTTGCAGGAGTTGCCAGCTGAAAAACAAAAGGAACTGACAGGAGAACAGCTTACAAAATTACTTGTAATTCAGAATAGCAAAGGCTGCACGCCCATGCATGCCCCTGAGGTGGTCGAGAGTCTCTTGTCTTTACTGAAGGAACTGCCTGTTGATCAGCTCATGAAGGCGCTGATAATACCGGGTAAAGAAGGCAAGATGGCATTGCATGATAAACAAAGTCCACAAGCTATCCTGCATTATAAGGATCTGCTAAAAAACGCCCCCTTTGAGGAGCTTTTTCAGCTATTTACACAGAAGGATAATAGCGGCAAGGCATCAATCGATGACAGCGACAATTACCAACTATTTCTTGATATTTTAGATAACCATCCGGAAAAAGCAAATGTGCCGATAAAGTGTTATCTGACAGCCATTGACAACGGAAGCTTTAAGATGGTCCTCAAAATGGCCGAAAGGGGGGATGCCAATGCAATGTACATGTGCGGAACCTGCTATGGAAATATTGGGTATGCCCCAACGGCCGTCGATAAAGATGTAAAGGAAGCCTTCAAATGGATCGATAAATCGGCTGGTTTAGGCAATGCAGATGCAATCAATGCTCTTGCTGGACTCTACCGATTGGGAGTGGGCGTAGATAAAAATGAGCAAAAAGCTTTTCAGCTTATGACGAAAGCTGCAGAAAGTCAAAACGTAGGTGCTCTATACCGTCTTTCTGATTATTATAGATATGGGATCGGAGGAAATCCTGATAAAGACAAATCTCTGGAAATTTTACGAACAGCTGTCACACTGAATGGGGAAGAGAATCTGATAGACGCTTTATGGTATTTCTTTGTTGATATGGATCACTTAGAGAAGAACTGGTCGGATGATATCCAATTAACCGAAATTCTAATGCCCTTGCTTGAAAAGCTACCCTTGCATAAAGACTTAGGAGGCTATTCGCTAATGTTTTTCCCTAAAATAGTTTCGATCCTAATGCCTTTACTGAAGAAACTGCCTGCCGAAAAACTCATGAAGCTGCTTGAGATTCAAGACAAAAAAGGCAATACGCCGCTGCATTATAGCAACCTTGCCAAAATTCTTGCGCCTCTACTGGAAAAACTCTCCAATGAACAGAAAATCGAGTTATCCGTAATTCAAAATAAGGACGGAAAAACTATACCTTTGTCCCTAATCCCTCTTTCTTATGCCTGGTTAACAAAGACTAAGAAAACTCGATCCCAAGCCAATGTGGACCCCGCTGATTACCCCCAAAGAGCCGAGAAACTGTCTGATGAAGTGCCAACCTTATTTGACGAGCTTAAGTTCGGCAAGGGCAAAGGGGAGCTAAACCCCGGCATCCTTTCTTTCGTAAACGATAAGAAGGAAAAGGTTACGCCAACCCCATTTGAAATAAAAGAAGCCTTAACTGCGATGTTAACCAGAATCAAAAATCAAGAGGTCTGGCTGGGTACACCCAAGGAACGGAATGAAGTGCATGATTATTATAGTGGAATACTCGTCGATTTTGAAAAAATCGTTGATGAGCTCAATACGAGAAAAGATCCCGTAGATACTGCCGGCATGTTAAGGGATATTGCCACGGTCCACATAAGAGGTCGCTGCGGTACTGCCTACCTGGAGGACATTAACGCGGTAGTCAATATTTTGACGATGCAAGGTGGTGAAGGGTTGACAACGGATTCAATCTTGGAAGGGATTGCGACAAAAGCATTACAATCCGTTGTAGAAAATGTTTGCGCCAAGAAAAATGATCTAAGTGTGCATAGCAGGACCAAATTATTCTTTGCAGTAGGTTTGCGTCCCTCTGATGATGAGTTCGTTTCTTTGACCACAGATGAAGCTCGAAAACAAATATTTCAAGAGTGGAAACTGGGACCCGTATTGCTCATGTTAAAATCCGGATTGAAACAAATTTCGGCCGATGATCTTCGCGATTGGGTTAAAGAGCAAACTCCGGATAATTATGTGACATCCGATGATGACCTTGAAATAAAAGCTTCGAAGAACGAAGCCATCGAATTTGAAAAGGACGTTATTACAGAATTAGCTGCAGAACTAAAACCCTTTAAACTGTCGAAAGATCAGATCCAGAAATTTACTGCTTTCGTGACCTCCAAACGAGGGGCCTCGCTAACAATCAAACTTTCAGAGTCAATGACCAAAGCGATGGATGATTTGGACTTGGAGAATAAAACATTAGTCGGACAAGCCACCAGAGAAGATCAATTAATCGAAATTTTTAAAGAAAATGAACCGATAAGAAAAAATTATAAGACTATTCCTGAATATTCAAAAGCCAAAGTAACCTTTAAAGATGACCTAACCAATATCCTTAACAAAAACAAATTACTCCGTGAACTTGAACAAATCACCGGAAAAGGTATGCTGGTGGAGGAATTAATAGAGGCAAAAAAAAATACCGACTCTAAACTTATACAGTGGGCAATAAAACAAGGTATCCCTTACAGTCATAGTAGTTTTGGCCTACCCTCAAGATCAATTGATAATGAAAGGCGCCTAAAGTTTGCCAACCTCTATTTTGAGGAAGATAATACCTTTAATCCCAAAGGTTTACTCCTATGCCTCAAAAAAACGGGACTCATTGCCGCCAATGTCTAACGCGAGTTTCTAGGCTTATTGCCAAGGACCATTCCAGCTGGTCATTACCGGCTTTACCACCAGAACATTGCCTTTTATTAATGCCTCGACAGCCTTGGCTCTCGCGTTATACTGATCCGGCTTAGCCTCAGCCAGGGTTTTATCCGCCCCCTCCGGCAAAAAGACGGGATCAAAACCAAAACCGCTGCTGCCTCGTGGCGCTACAATTGTACCGTCGACCACTCCTTCATAAACGAAGATCTGGTCATTTTTTTTATAGGCCAATAAAACTGTCCAAACAGCTTTTTTACCGACATTGGCTTCCAAATGATCCAGCAGCCAGCGTACATTAATGCCCACATCTGCGCCCTCAACTTCAAGAGAAGTATCTTCCACAAGGATATTTTCGCCAATCTGACTGGCTTTGTGAACAACGACCGTGACCGGATCTGCAATAATTTCCGGCAAATCGATGTGAGTGGCCTCAAGCGCAAAGCCATGATCTGCAAAAAGGGCTTTAAATTCTAAAAATTTACCTTGATTACTGGTATTTAGCTTCCAAAGCTTTTCTTTCTCGTTTGCGCAAAGGCAGTTAAAGCAAACCCCAAAGATCAAGCACAATAAGAAGGGTATATATGGCATTTTACCTCGTTTTTAAAATTGAAATTGTGTCGCCTTTCTGGGGACAGTTGCAGAAGTCCAAAATAAAGCATTGAAAACGAGGTTTTAATAACCGCGAAGCGGTGGAAGCATATAGCCCCACGCGTTAGCGTGGGGTTTATTACATATAGACGTGAAGCCGTGAAACGGCGGCAGATATCTTCGGGCCCTGTCGCCGTTACACGGCTGCTGCTAATTATATTAGCCACCCCACGCTTACGCATGGGGCTATATGCTTCCACCGCTTCGCGGTTATTAAAGTCTCATTTTCAATGCTCTATTTTGACTTCTGCAATTGTCTCTTTCAGGGCTCTGTCTTTTTTTAAAGTCTACCCAGACCTCCGGTCGCTCTTTCAGGGCTCCCTGCTGCCTTGGCTGAAGCAAGCCGCATTTTCAATGCTTTATTGCCGATGGGCATATAACCAACGAATCGCGCTTATTTCCATATTCACTTCGCTCAACTTTGCTTCAGGATGTGGACTAATCCCCAACACAAGCCCTCTTCCAAATCTTCCTAAAAACATAGCCGGAGTGCCATTCATGATTCCCCGTATTCCGCCTTTGCCAACCAACTCGCCCCGAAAATATCCCAAAATCTGAAAGTTGGATTCAGACGTCACATGCGAAACATCAATGACTGGTCCATTGTGGTAAAGAATTTCTAATGTTTTTTGATTTGTACCAAAAATCTCATTTCCCAACGGCGTTAATTCAATGGGAAGCTCCCCCTTTCCGCGCTGCCAATGGGCTTTATCAAGCGTATTTAACGGCAATAAGCCAAGATCTGTAGACCTGGCTTGCGTCAGCAAATAACAACCTGCGCAGATGCCCATATAAAGTCCGCCGCGGCTAACAAAATTGCGAACGGCCAACCGCCCCTCTTCCTTCATGCTCATCGATTCTTTTTTGGCCGAACCTCCCGGAACAAGCAGCAAATCAATGTTGCTTAGTTGCCCTTCTCTTAACTCTTCCCCATCGATCAGTGTTAAGATCATATCGGGAGCATCTTCTATGGCATTGCGTAAATGATTGCGCGGATGAGCCCCTTTATCCAGAAATAATGCCACTCTTATTTTGTTCGTACCATTATTATACACTTGCACATTTGCAAAAACATTCGTTGCAACGAATAAAAATAACGGAAGGAAGCGAAAGATGGAATGCATAAAATCACCTGATTATAAATAGGATATTATGGTATTTTAAATATACTTATCGTTCTTTTTGTTCTACATAAAATGGACGAACATGGACGGAATGGACAAACATGGACTTAATGGACGATAAAAGGTGAAGCCGTCCATATTTGTCCATGTTCGTCCATCTTTGTCCATTTTTGCTGTTTCTTCTTGCGCCTTATCTTACGATCTTTTATACTCGCCTGATAACTTCCAATTGGACCAGTCAACTTATTGGAAAAACTTAACGTACAAAAGACATAAAGACTATTTAAGGAGAAGGCAAACATGCCGACTATTAACCAGTTAGTGAGACAGCCGCGTTCCCCTAAAAAGAATCGCAGTAAGTCGCCAGCCTTGCAAAAATGCCCACAACGACGTGGTGTATGCTTGCAGGTTAAAACTAAGACCCCAAAGAAGCCTAACTCAGCGTTGCGTAAAGTAGCTTGGGTGCGCCTATCGACAGGTCAAGAAGTCATCGCCTATATTGGTGGTGAAGGACATAACCTCCAGGAACACAGTATTGTACTAGTTCGTGGCGGTCGCGTGAAGGACTTACCTGGCGTGCGCTATCATATCGTTCGTGGAACGTTGGATTGTGCTGCCGTGAAAGACCGTAAACAAGGAAGATCTAAATACGGGGCTAAACGTCCTAAGTAACACTAGGATGCTTATTATAAGTATCCTGGTCCGCGATTTGCGCTCTTAATCTAGCGTAAATCACGCACAGGCTTTGCTTGCAAAGCCGGGTGAAAAAAAGATCAATTCCTTCGTCAGCTGAAAAGTTGTTAGAAGAATTATGTAAACATTACGAGGAAATCATGTCAAGAAGACGTCGTGCAGTTAAAAGAGAAATCGAACCAGATCCTCTTTATGGAAGCACTGTATTGGCAAAATTTATTAATAAAGTGATGATTGGTGGAAAAAAATCTACCTCCCGCCGCATCATCTATAACGCTATTGATAAATTCGCTAAAAAAGTTAAAACTGAAAATGCGCTGGAAGCTTTCGAACAAGCTCTGCAGAATGCGCAACCCGCACTCGAAGTGAAGTCCCGTCGTATCGGCGGCGCTACTTATCAAGTGCCTATCGAAATTCCACCAAATCGCCGTATGTCTATGGCGATGCGCTGGATTATCGCACACTCTCGCTCCAAAGCCGGACGTTCTATGGAAGACGGCCTTGCCAGTGAATTGACCGACTGCTACAATAATCAGGGCACGACCATCAAGAAAAAAGACGACACCCACCGTATGGCTGAAGCTAATAAAGCTTTCGCCCACTACAAATGGTAATAAGAGGGTAAAATCATGGCAAGACCACAAAATGAAAGTCTTAAAAACGTCCGTAATATCGGCATCATGGCCCATATCGATGCTGGTAAAACGACGACGACAGAACGTATTCTGTACTACACCGGTCGCGTACATCGCATGGGTGAAGTACATGAAGGTGCTGCCACTATGGACTGGATGGAACAGGAACAGGAACGAGGCATCACGATCACATCTGCTGCCACCACTGTATTCTGGAAAGGCACTAAAATCAATATCATCGACACCCCTGGACACGTCGACTTCACAATCGAAGTCGAACGCTCTCTGCGCGTTCTCGATGGTTCAGTTGCCGTATTCTGCTCCGTATCCGGAGTCGAACCTCAATCAGAAACAGTATGGCGCCAAGCCGATAAATATGGCGTGCCACGCATCTGCTTCGTCAATAAAATGGACCGCACAGGCGCCGACTTCTTTGACGCAATCAAAACGATGCGCGAAAAACTCCATGCAAATGCAATTCCTGTCCACTGCCCAATTGGTGCAGAAGCAGAATTCAAAGGCATGGTCGATCTCGTTACAATGCGCGCGCTCTATTTCCACGACGAAACATTGGGTGCAGACTGGGAAGAAACTGATATCCCGGCTGATCTTCTGGATCAGTGTAAAAAAATGCGTGCAGAGCTGCTCGACGAGCTAGCCACGGTTGATGAAACTAATGAAGGCTTCATGACCAAGGTTCTGGAAAATCCAGATTCCTTGACTCCAGATGAAATTCATGCCATCATCCGTAAGGGCGTGTGTGCCAATATATTCAATCCAGTTCTCTGTGGTTCAGCCTTTAAAAACAAAGGTGTTCAACAATTACTAGATGCGGTTATCAATTGGCTGCCATCGCCGCTCGATCGCGGAGCTGTCAAAGCCCACGACCTGAATACGGACCAAGAAATTCTGTTGCAACCTGATGACGACGCTCCTTTTGCAGCGCTCGCGTTTAAGATCATGACCGACCCCTATGTGGGCCGCCTGACCTTTATCCGCATCTATAGCGGAACGCTGGTGAAAGGGATGAACCTCATCAATAGCACCAAGGATACCAAAGAAAGAATCTCCCGCCTTCTCGAAATGCACGCCAACAAGCGTGAAGAAAGAGAAGAATTCCATGCCGGCGATATCGCTGCCTGCATCGGCTTGAAAAAAGCCAGCACGGGCGACACTCTTTGTACTCCAGAGAAACCTCTCGTCTTGGAAAAAATGGAATTCCCAGAACCTGTGATATCCATGGCTATCGAACCTAAGTCCAAAGGGGACCGCGAAAAGCTTTCCATGGCGCTCAGCGCTCTTTCAGAAGAAGATCCAACTTTCCGCGTCAGCACAAACGAAGAAACAGGCCAAACGATCATTGCCGGAATGGGTGAACTCCACCTTGAAATCCTCCATGATCGCATGAAGCGTGAATTCGGCGTCGAAGCTAACGTCGGTAAGCCTCAAGTTTCGTACAAGGAAACGATTACAGTTCCAAGCAAAGCCCAGACAAAATTTGTTAAGCAGTCTGGCGGTCGTGGTCAATATGCCCACGTGGAACTGGAAATCAAACCAAACGAAAAAGGCAAAGGCATTGAGATCAACAACAAGATTGTTGGCGGTGTTATTCCTCGCGAATTCATCACACCGACAATCAAAGGTATCGAAGAAGGCATTGCCACTGGCGTATTGGCCGGCTATAGCCTGGTCGATGTCGTTGTTGACATCGTCTTTGGTTCATACCATGACGTTGACTCAAGTGAAATGGCCTTTAAAATTTGTGGATCCATGGCTCTAAAAGACGCTGCGAAAAAAGCCAAGCCGATCATTCTTGAACCAATCATGAAAGTCGATGTGACTACGCCAGATATAGCAATGGGCGACGTCATCGGCGACTTAAACCGCCGCCGCGGACAGATCATTGGTCAGGACAATCAGAAAGGTGCTGTCATGGTTCATGCTGAAGTGCCATTGAGTGAAATGTTTGGTTATTCCACACAACTACGTTCTTTGACCTCAGGACGAGCCACATATGTCATGGAGCCGAGCCATTTTGAGCGCGTGCCCACAAAAATCCAAGAAGAAATTATCAAGAAGTAAGGTTCATAAGGAAAGTTATGGCAAAACAAGAAAAGCAACCCAAACAAGACAAGCAGCCAAAGCAGGTGCGTCAGAAGATTCGCATCCGCCTCAAAGGTTACGATCAGCGTATTTTAGATCGTTCCACTGCCGACATTGTAGAAACAGCCAAGCGCACAGGCGCAGGCGTTGCCGGCCCAATTCCTATGCCGACACGCCGTGAAATCTACACCGTCTTGCGTTCGCCAAACATCGACCGCAAATCGCGCGAGCAGTTTGAAATTCGCACGCATAAACGGTTAGTAGACATCCTAAACCCAACAGGCAAAACGATCGACGCCCTAAAAACGTTGACCCTGCCTGCTGGCGTAGACATCAAAATCAAAGCCTAAGCGCAAGCTTTAGCCTGGATAACGTCTCAACGCAAGCATCCTCCCCATTACGGGGCTGGATGCTTGCGTTTTTTTGTTAACAGTCAAAAAAAAGAATCTCCAAACGCTTCTTCTCGACTTCTTCCAATAAGAATACCGACCATAAAAGATAAACTTACCAAGTGCTCATTATTGTGATCTGAATGAAGCCTGATATCATTCAATTCCTCAAACCTGCCAAAATGTTGTTTTAGTTTTTCCTCTAAGAATTTTTTAAATAAATCCACCTGTTTTTCAGCTTTCGCTAATTCAACCTTTTCGAGTGAGATATTTTTGTTTTTACACTCTTTGCAAACTTTTCTCATCTCATCTAAAGCCCTAGTGGCTAACCTCAAATGGCCGACAGCTGAATTCCAGCTATTCTTTTTTGATATTTCTATTCCTGGATTTTTTTGCCCACTAAGACCTATCCGATCTATAGCCAAAGCTTCATCATAAGACAGCATCTGAGCTTCCGCATTCTGAAGCGCAAGTTCCATTAGGTTTGTCAACATAGAAAATGCTTCGGTATATTGACCCAAAGCAAAATGTCCGATGCCAAGAGCTAAGTTAACATCACACCCCGTCCGATTTACTTTCGCACCCGATTCACTTTCGGTTAGCCCCCTTTTTAGAAGCTGCTCCCCAACTTCTAGCAATGCTTTTCCATTTTTTTTCGAAATTTTATAGTTTCCTAGATACGATTTATCCTTGTTGTTGTCATGCTTTTTATCTTTAATGCATATCCCCATTACGGCCTTATAATACCCATTGCGAGCCGTTGTAATATCAACCTGTGAAGGGGATTGATTTTCGAAAACTTTCTTAGCACCTCGTAAATAAAAATCTATAGCCTTGTTCCAATCCTTCGATACAATATCAGAAAAAGGATAGGGTGAATAAGAACCGGCGTAAAAGTCAGCCACCTTAAGCATAGCGGCAGCGTCACCCTTCTCTGCAGCTTTTAAATATAAGCTAAAAGCATTTTTATAATATGAACCTAAGTCGTTCCTAGCCTCACTTAAGTTAAATTCAGTACCAAAAACTTTTCTATAACGAATTTCCTCATTCTCATAATCTCTTTTATTTTCATCATTTTTTTCTTTACTCATATTTGTAAGGCTTTTAGCGTACGAATCAAAAACTTTTTCAATTAAATTAGCCCGTTCCATATGCTTATCTGCTAAATGGGTTATTTGAGCAGAACTAAGCTCCCCTTTATAGATTATTCGACGCTTTTCAAGTTCATCGAGTGCACCGATACTACCCGCATCCACAGCTTGATTTAAAGCTTCCAACGCGAGAGGTGAAACATTATTCTCCTCCGTTATGATACGGACTCCTTTTTTATAAAGGGTTTCGGCATCATGCATTTGCTCGAGCTCCATTTGACATGAATGAAGCTCTCCATCTTGTGCAGCAGATAATGGTTCCTTTAGGATTTTAAGTAATTCAAGACATTTTATAAGCCCTTTAAGCACTGCCACTCGATCAGCCCTGAATCCGCTGTATTGCATTTTTGTATCGTCGAAAAATTTATATTTTTCATTTATTTGTGATGCAAACTGTGCTTCTGGCTTTAACTGTGCCAGATCATTCATAGCTAATTTGATCTCATTATTCTGTATTATATTTTTGTTGATAAGACTAGTCAGGTCATGATCGAGACTTATAACTTCCTTCTCAAAACTTTTTTTATCCAAACCCAATCGTTTTCGTAGACTTTCTGAATTAACTTTGACATATCCAGTTTTTCCATTTTCTGTGCCATCTTCTATTTTCACTCGTAGAAAGACGAATGATTTTGTTTTTAAAAAAAAAGGCGTCGGCTTAGTCGTTGAAAATGAAGATTCGACAGCAAAGGCATAATTTCCTTGTTCTTCGGCCTTCATATTTTTAAAAACGATCCGATCCGTTTGTCGAGTTCCCTTGCTAACTTCTTTTCCATTTGTTGTAAATACTTTATTTGCAATAGCTTCTGAGATAAAACTAACCTCTAAGGGTTGATTAATATAAGAAGGATCAGGTGGTTGTAGAAAAGATAACGACATGGAAACCTCCAATAATTAAAAAAATATTATACCGGTCGTGTTTTATTATAACAATAAAACAATTTATTTAACAAAAAACATAACAACTATTACA
>Ga0207123_1095_pt1 | contig 14299 bp, 11 predicted proteins | sample Alteio_BWMinHeat_39_FD_153503 | JGI IMG/M metagenome (GOLD analysis project Ga0207123, IMG submission 153503) | Enriched cells from forest soil in Barre Woods Harvard Forest LTER site, Petersham, Massachusetts, United States -... | ecosystem: Environmental > Terrestrial > Soil > Temperate forest >... | reverse complement strand
ATATAATCCACATCTGCTTTCGTTAAGGCAGCAACCCTTATTAACTCTTCTAAAGCACGAGGAAAATTTATGATTATTATTCAAATAGCAGGACGCCTTGGCCGCGATCCAGAAAGCCGTTTCACACCATCAGGACAAAAAGTCACGAACCTGACAGTCGCCGTGAACATCCGTAAGGGTGGAAAAGAAGAAACTACTGTCTGGTGGCGTGTAACAGTGTGGGGAGATCGCTTTGATAAAATGATGCCTTATTTTAAAAAAGGGTCTGCAATTATCGTTGTGGGAGAAATGACTAAAGCTCCTGAAATTTGGACTGATAAAGAAGGGCGACCTCAAACAAGTTTGGAACTCACAGCCGAAATCATTCGCTTTAGTCCATTTGGCTCTCCAGATAAGGATGGGAAAGAACAAACGGGTGCTGGACAGTATTCCAATGCCAGTGCTCAACAAGGACAGTCTAGCCAAGGCAACGAGCCATTTGCAGACTATTCATCAACGCAAGGCCAACAAGGATTTTCTTCTGGACAAGGATCAGGGAATTATTCACAATCAGCTCAGTCGGAAGAACAATTGCCATTTTAATTGAATCAGGAAACGGCGAGAAATTGCCGTTTCCGGTTCATATCAGAGGACTTAATCTATGAATCTTTCAGCAGTTTCTTCTTTGAAAATGCGTAAAAACGCCGAATTGCTAGTCATTCCATTTTGGAAAGGAAAAAAGCGGTCGGCTGAAATGGCTAACGATCCTAATTCCTTTAAGGAACTTTTAGCAAGTCCTCTAGCTACGGGTGATTTTCATGGCAATGAAGGTGAATTATTGATCCATTATGTTTCAGGCCAGTCGGAGCCCCGTATTGCTTTGCTTGGACTAGGATTGGAAGAGGGGATCACCTCCGAAAAATTGCGCAAGGCTTATGCTCAAGTTACAAAGTTGTGTCTCAGCAAGGAAATTGTGGATATAAATCTCTTATTGCCTCAATGCAAGTTAATGGCAAAAGAGGATCTAGTCCGTGCGGTTGTCGATGGTCTATTATTAGTGAATTATACTTTTCATACTTTAAAGCAGGCTACCAGAAAAGCTAATGACGCCTCCTCAACTCTTAATAAGATTGTGTTGATTGGTGCAGGGGCTCCCGAGCTTGAGATTGCCAAGAAATGCGCCATACTATGCGAATCGGTCAATATGGTGCGCGACCTTGTCAATGGCAATGCCGATGATGTGACTCCACAACATTTAATAGCAGTCGCTCTCGGTTTAGCTAAAACAACGAAACAAATTAAAACTACAGTCTTTGATAAGAAACGATTAGAGAAGGAAAAAATGGGACTGCTTTTGGCAGTCAATCGTGGCTCTCATCGCGATCCAGCTTTGATTATTGTCGAATATCGGGGCAATTCCAAATCGTCCGATCATACTATTCTTGTGGGAAAGGGCATCACATTTGATACAGGCGGCTTAAATTTAAAGGCCGGCACTGGCATGAATGACATGAAAAGCGACATGGGTGGAGCTGCGACGGTATTGGGTGTTATTCATGCTGCTGCAGAATTAGGATTGAAAGTCAATGTGACAGGGGTTATTGCTGCTACAGAGAATAGCATCGATGCTAAAAGTTATAAGCCTGGCGATGTCTACACAGGCTATGCCGGTAAATCCGTAGAAATTAGCGATACTGATGCCGAGGGACGGCTTGTGTTGGCTGATGCAATAGCCTATTCTGCTGCCAAGCTAAAGCCTAGTCGAATCATCGATATTGCCACCCTTACCGGAGCCATTGAAGTGGCTTTAGGTAATGATATCAGTGGGTTGTTTTCAAATAATGATGCCTTAGCGGATTCGTTAATTCGATTGGGTTATGAAACAGGCGAAAAAGTTTGGCGTATGCCTTTGCATGAGGATTATCGAGATTCTCTTAAATCCGATTTTGCCGATATGAAAAGCACTGGGGGACGTCCGGGGAGTGCAATTAAAGCGGCTTTATTTCTTCAAGATTTTGTGGGACAAGTTCCTTGGGTGCATCTTGACATTGCAGGCACAGCTTTTATCGGAGAGGCTAGGCGTTATTTTCCCAAGCATGCAACAGGTGTGGGCGTCAGGTTATTAGTCGCATTGCTGGAGAGTTTCTGAAATGATGGGTAGCGACTTTTTTTATAGGGATAAAATCCCTGTTGTCATATTAGGAGCTACTGGAACTGTCGGTCAGAGATTTATCGAGCTGTTGGCAGTCCATCCTTGGTTTCAGATTGTAGCTGTAGCGGCCTCTGAACGTTCTGTCGGCAGACGGTATGGTGAAGTCGTTAATTGGTTGATGGCTTCAGCTATTCCTCCGGAAGTGGCTTCTCTTGAAGTCTTGCGCTGCGAGCCTGGGATCCCTGGCTCGATTGCTTTTTCCGGATTGGATTCTTCAGTGGCCGGTGAGGTTGAAACAAAGTTTGCCGAAGCAGGATATATTGTGATTTCCAATTCACGCAATCACCGCATGGATGCCGATGTACCTTTATTAATTCCAGAAGTGAACCCCGAGCATCTCGAGCTACTTAAAGTTCAAAAATTTGGCAAAGGGAAAATCGTCACTAATCCGAATTGTTCAGTGATTGGTCTTACAATTGGACTAAAGCCATTGTTCGACCGTTTTGGTATAGAATTGGTCCATGCGGTTACACTTCAAGCTATTTCTGGTGCAGGATATCCCGGCGTGGCTAGCATGGATATCCTCGACAATGTAGTGCCTTTAATCGAAGGTGAAGAAGATAAGGTTGAAACCGAGCCTTTAAAAATTCTAGGGACCTATCAGCAAGATGGTGAGATTAAACCTGCGCAGATAAAAATTAGCGCCCAATGTAACCGTGTTCCGGTTAACGATGGCCATATGGCGTGCGTGTCAGTAAAGTTGAAGACAAAGCCAAAGCCAGAAGAAATGATTGAAGCATGGCGTTCGTTTACGTCGGAGGCTCAAACATTAGGGCTCCCACTAGCCCCCAAGAATCCTATTCATTATTTTGACGAAAAAAACTATCCTCAGCCTAAAATTCATCGCAATTTAGATAAGGGCATGTGTGTTTCAATAGGGCGTTTGCAGGATTGCCCGATTCTCGATTACAAATTTTCATTGCTTTCCCATAATACCATCCGTGGGGCTGCAGGCGGCGCAATCCTATGCGCAGAGCTGATGGTGCGGAAGGGTTATATCTTTTGGTAGTAGTAAGAAGAAGCAAAAGAAACTAAAAGTCTCGATTTGGCGCATGTCTTATTTTTATTAAACGCAAAGGGTATGCACAAATTCACCAACGAAGTGGGTGTGGGCAATTAGCCCAGGGTAAGCGATAGCGCAACCCTGGGTAATTTGTATATAATTATGCACCCCTGAAAGGGGTGCGGGCAAATAATGTATGGATAAATTTTCTTAAAAAATATTGCATTTGACAGGCCCGCACCCCTTTCAGGGGTGCATTTTTAATATAGATCACCCAGGGTTGCGCTATCGCTTACCCTGGGCTAATTGCCCTCACCCACTTCGTGGGTGATTTTGTGCTGAACTGGTGTCTAGTAACCGTGTGAGGTGCCGCAGCCGCAAGATGAGCGCACATTCGGATTGCTGACTTTAAAACCAGAACCTTGCAGTCCATCCACAAAATCAATTTCAGAACCTAACAGGCGCGATGCCATCCCTTTATTGATATGAATTTTTAAGCCTTGAGATTCGTACGTAATATCGTTCAGTTCCGCTTTTTCTGAATAGTCCAAAGCATATTCAAAGCCATTACACCCTGCCATGCGTTCTTCAAAACGTAAACCCCATCCTTGTTTGCCTTCGTCTGCAAGAATTTCTAAGTATTTCTTGGCAGCACGGGCAGTGATAGTGATCGTTGTTGCATCCGTTTTTTCTTCTAATAGGGCGTTGAGGCGGTCTACAAGACGTGTTATAGCTGCATCATCCATGCCATGGCCCAGCATGCCCGCTTCGAGGGTTTCCCATGTTGCCGCTTGGCAGCCAACGCAGTGAAGTCCTGCGTTAGTGATCTCTTGAGATAGGCGCTGCGCTTTTTGTGGGAACATGGACAATATTGATTCAATCGTTAGTTGACGATGAATTTTTTTATCGGTTTTTGTTTTCTCATTTGTTGCTGTCATTTGAGGACTCCTAGCTTGTTAATTTTTTTTCTTAGAAGAATCTTAGAAGGATATTTTTACATTTCCGCATTTAATCCTGCATTGGCAGGCAAGGCGTTCATCACAAGTTCCTTCGCCGAGGAAATCCTCTTCTTCTTGTGTAGGTGCAGTAAGGTTGTCTTTCCCGTCTTTGATTTCAATCACGCAGGTGCCGCAGACGCCTTCGGTACAGGCAAAAGGAACGCCCGCATCTTCACAAGCTTCTGCGATTGGGGAATTTTCAGGAAGATCTATTTCTTCGTTGTTATGTTCAAAAATAAGTTTAGCCATAAATTCTTGACTCCAAGGAATTAAAAATGATTGATTATTAATAACTTAATAAGTTGTATGAAAGACATAATGAAGGATTTAGCTATTAAAATCAAGGAAATATTAAGTAACCTGAGAATAAAGTCTTTTGTCGTTAAACTCGCTGTTGTTGAACGATCTGAATCTGCAATGGAGCCACTTGGTGGTTCGTCAAATCCTTCCAACCTTTCGTCGCTAAAGATTCTGCTATTCGCAATCCAAATTTAAGTCCTGTAAATAGCATTGCAATACCAAGCGCTCCCATGAGCACGCCAACGGGTACGCCCACAAGAGTGCCTTTAGCTAAAAAAGCTTTAAAGATTAGGGCGCCTCCTGCTGCAGACATGGCAGCTCCGGCCACAGCAGCCACAGCAGCGGCTGTGATCCAAAGTAGACCACACAGCCTTCTTGGAATAGAAGATTTTTTTTCGTTACCTGCAACATAAACCCTCTGGGCATTTACAGACGATTCGTTTTGATTTCCTTGTAGCGACGCACTTGAACTCATTATCGGCATTCCTGAACTCATGACTAACCCCTTTATAGATTATTATTTAAAAGAAATGTCAATATAAACTGTTTTTAAATTGTTGTCAAAGCGAGAGTTAGTGAAGTGATTTATATTATACTGAAATCTTTATTATATCTTAACAAAAATAGATTATACTAGTGCTAATTAAAATTAAAATGTGAGGTTTTTGTGAATCCAGTTAATCCTAATGGTTTACAGTTTTCAGACGTATTAACGATTTTAGAAACACAGCAAACTCGAAAACAGAAAAAGTACAAAGAGATTGCGCAAGCTTGTGGTTTTGTGATTGGGGTGGCTGCGGCATTGGCATTATTTGCGCTTTCGATCATTGGAATAGCAACCATTCCACATGAAAATCAGACGGTTCTAGACAAAGATGGCAACCGTTGGATCAATGAAAAAACCGGGGAAGAATTAACTAGGCGGGTTGTGGTAAGTGGTTATGATGCACAATTGCTTTTAAGTTGTTTCGGAGTTGCCGGCTTCGGTTTTTTTGCTGGAATTGGGCTTGGATTCGGTGTCTATGGCATTGGATTAGGTATTGGTGAACTTAAATTGCGCGCATTTAGGGCCATAAGAGCGGGAATCCAAGGCAACAATGCCGATACAGCTATCGTAAACCCTGAAAATTTGAAGCAAATGATTAAGATAGCAGATTCTGTAGCATTAGAAGCTATTTTTCAAAAACTCAATATCGATCAATTGAAGGTATTTGAAAATGAAGTCGGCACAAAAAAATGTGAAAAGCTTATCGTCAAACTCGAGGCAAATACTGTCTTACAGCCACATCAGCAAAAGTTTAAGCGGATGTTGGAGTTCTGCAAATGCCGCAACTATGAACAGATGATCAAGGCTATACAAAAGCACTTTATTGCGATTAAAGGCAATGAATATGCCTTTGATGACTCGGATCTAAGCTGGTTAAAATTAGAAGAGCTCTCGAACTGGAAAAAGCGATTTTCTGTACCTGTAGAATGGAACAAACAAGTAACAGCTCTTAAACAAAGCGCCGAGGCAGAGCTTGAAGCGCCGCTAGCAAATACCATAAAAGTATCTGCCCGTTTGCAAAAGTTGATGTCATGCAGCGAATTTTTTGAGGGTGTTGTGATGAGCTTGAATCGTGATAATTTAAGCATACTTTCTGATATGGAATTTGATATGAAGGTCCGTCAGCTTTTGTTCGAAGTTAATCCAGAGACAGGGAAAACACTTGAAGATGACAAAATAGCGTTTGATCAAATGACCGATCTAATGACAGGGAATAACCTTAAAAAATCATGGAACAAACAGATGGCAAAACGCGTAGCCAGGATGATGTTTAAATATGGCGATCGAATCTTTGATCCCTGCGTGAATTCCCTTTTCGTTCCGCAAGGCTGGATAAGCAAAAGGGACAATGGTCGTAAGGTGCAGTTCGTCGCAGGTTAAGCTATTAGAAATTTATATCGAATTTTATTGTAAATTAATAACATTTTTTTATATATCGCAATTAAAATAACAATAATTTTGTTGTTTAGATTTTCATTTAAAACTATAATAAATTATATAGGTTTTGAGTTGAAATATTAAAAAAATGCGGTGATTTATGGGGTTTATTGTAGCTTCGAATTATACCGATCCATTGGCGTATACTGATGAAATTCTGAAGCCATGCTTTAATGAAATCAAAATCGAACAGAAGGGAAATATCATCGAAGTCTATAGCACCTCAGGTGGGACTTCTAAGCTGCTGACGCTAACAGATTTACAACAACAAACAGCCAATAAAATCATGGCTCTGGAAAATCGGTTGATCACCCTGAGCGAACATAAGCACGGGCAATCCTTTGATTCTCAAGTCAAGAATATCAAAATACAATTGGATTCAGCCAAAGCAGTCCGTAAATTCCTTCGAGACGAGGTCAGTGAAGACAAAAGCGGTGTCAAAAGCAAAATAAAAAGTGCCTGGCGCGGTGTGCGCAATACGGATCGGGATTTCAAGATAAATCGTGAACAGTGGGATGAAATTGAACCTTCCCTTAATGATGCACTGGGCGACGAGATACAGGTGGCAGCTCTGCCCCTTGTTGGTTCTAAAGTAGCAGGTTTTACAAAAATAAACCTAAAAGCTAGCGGAAAAGATGTTAATTTTTCAGAACTGAAGTTTTTAATCGCTAAACGCATCGATCGATTGAGTCGATTGCTGCAAACCATGGGGATTTTTAATGCGGAAAGGATGAGGCAATTGGATAAGCTGCAAAAAACTACTTACTTGGCTAGCAAACTCGATGATGTTGAATCTGGAGAAGTTCAAGAGAATATTTCCTTAAGTCAAAAAATATCAAAGTTCTTTGGTGATGAAAAAAAAATCGTGGTCGAAAAAAACGAATGGAAAAATCTCAAAGATTTGGTCATCAAATCTTTTGCTGGCAAAAACCTCTATATCGATAAGCATCAAAAAGGCGAGAAATTTTTTATCAAGATAAAGTTGGATGGAATCTATATAGGGTTGTCAGATTTGCGCCGTTTGGTTTTAAAGACACGGGATGAATTAAGGAGTGCAAAAGAACACACTGCCAGTGAAGAGAGTCAAATGATGACACTTGATCTACTCCTGGAAAAAATTGAAGGCAAAGTTGAATATCAGTCCGGCATACAAAAGTTTTTTAGTTCTAAAGATCATTCGACAAGTACATTAAGGGTTGCTGCCAGTACAAGCGATTGGGCAGTAAATTCCAGTGGGTATACTAAGCTCTCAGACACTCGTCTCTCTTTTAAAGCAAAGGACATGACTAAGGAAGATTTCAGCAGTTTTAAACAATCGCTGGCTTTAGCGTTCAAAGGAGAGGAAGAAATTTCCGTTCTTGTTTCTGGAACGCAAAAAGATTTTCGTTCATCGTCTCAAAGCGCTGAAATTGAAGCTTCGTGGCTTAAGCGACAAGCAAATTCTGGTCGGGTTTCTTTCGAGGTAGGGCAACACGGTCAAGCAATCTCAATGCGGTCGTTAATCATGAAAGTTAAAGATAGAATAGGAGCTCTCAAAGAAAAGCTTTATTTGCAGAGCGAAGGAACACCTCTTCATGAGAACGTCGAGCTGCAAAAGCAAATTCAAGCAGCACATCTCCTGCTAGCAAAGCTAGATGGGGTTACAGAATATTTGAACACCAGTCAGGAAGTTTTTTTGGCAGGCACAAAAGTAATTTGTTCACTAGGAAGTGTCTTTACAGTTCTTTTTACTGCAGCAAGAGAAAGTTGGAGGAATAGAAAAACTCGAAAGAGTGTTGAAAAGGAATTTAACTTAAAAGGGGCTAGTAAAGCGGATAAAGTCGCGGCCAAGAGGGCGATTTCAAAGGGCAGTGAGTTGAGAAAGGCTTTAACTTCAAATGAACGCTCATTTATCAAGGAATTACAAAGCTTATCCACTGTTTCACCTAACGAATTATTAATGATCAAAGCGTCATTGCGCAACCAAAACAGGGTATTGAAGGATGCTCTAAAAGGCGGCAAGCTCAGAGAGGTTGAGTTTATTATTGGGGAGAAACTTTTTAAAAATGTTTCGGCGGGTGTATTGAATGCATTTTCCGGTTTATCCTATGCTACTGTCGAGCAGCGAGAACATATTATTACGAGTTTGTTCAAACAATGCAATGATGGACAAAGCATGGCACACATCATTCACTTTCTCTTTGCAAATGGGAATATTGATTTGGCTACTAAACTAATTTCAGACTATCTTGTGCAGCCTCAAATAGGCAATGATGTAATAGAGAAACGGAAATTGGACAATGCTCGGCTATTGGCAGCTCAGATAGGCACTCCAGAACTATTGGAAAAGGCTTTTGGAGTTCTGCCGAATGACACTCAAAAGCTAATAAGCGAAAAAGTTCAGCCCTATTTATTTTTAGGCAATGCTCATGGAAAGTCCCTGCTCGGTTTTGCTTGCGAGGGAATCAATCCTAAATTTGTGATGGCCATCGATAAAGCCATTCGAAAAGATTATCACGATAGAAATGAAACAGAGATTAAGGCCTTGGAGGATTTTAGTCTGACTATGCGCACTCTTCCGAAGAACTCCAAATCTAAACAAAACTGCAAAGCTGAACTAGATAAATTTATTGCTCAGCATCCTAACCTTCAATATCTCGAAAAATATATTTTACATCCTAAAAAAATTCAAAAAGCGTTGAAGAGAGAATTGCAAAATCGAGAAATTAGCCCTATGCATGCCACGGATGCCCATGGGATGAGTCCGCTTCGTTTGATGAATCCGGGATTAGCCATTGAAATGGATAAGTTGTTGGGAAAGGAGCTCAAGGCTAACGGGAAGCTTAAAGAAGGAGAAGTTGTTTCTTGTTTTACCAATGCTGCAGAACATTACAATGTGTATAAATCTCGACAGAATAAATTTCTATCGCAAGGGGTTTTATTAGGAAAATTAATAGCATGCACCGGCTTGGTTGCTATCACGCCAGTTTTACCTACCGGGTTGCCAACGGTTGTTACGTTTTTGATGAACGAAGCTCTATTCCAAGTCCCTGTCTTAGGAGGTATTGCTGTGGCAGCAGCCGGATCATGGTATCAAAATAGAGGGTTTGTAAATCGAATCAAAGCCAAACTTCAAGGGAAATTTCAGTCCTTGACACAGTATGAAGAAGAGTATCCTATACATTATAAAAAAGATGGGAAGCCAAAATCTGTAAAAATTGAGAAGAATCTTAAGATGAAGTTATTCGTTGCTGGTACTTCTTCTGTTAAAACTGCCATCTCCCATGGTGCGAATGCTGCAGTTGCAACAGCACGATCTATTTTAAGATCCGATATAAACAAAATGTTGGTGAGAAACCATCAAAATCTTTTAACTGCTTTGAATCGTCATGATGCGCGAAAAGCCCTGGATTTTTTAAAAACAGGATCGCCATTTCTTCCAAAAAACGATCAAGGAGTATGGGCAGACGATTTGATCGATGCTTTTGCTGAAGTCATGTACTTTCCAGACGATACTGAAGAACAAATTTTAGAGGAACTATTCAATTCCATTACCTCTACAGAACAATTGGAGGGGTTAGTGGATGTCCAATTGGCTAAAGGACATCATGGCATTCAAATGGCAACGAACCTGCTTGAAAAGCATGCGGCAGAATGGCAGCAGCCGGAAAGTAAGTTCACATTGGCCCAATATGAAACAGCTCTTTTAGTGTGTGCCAAGATTGGAAACATGGACCTCTACAAAAAATTCTTGCAAATAGAGAAAGGGCAATTGGAATTTTTAGCTGCCGGTCGTTGGAATAAGGCCGGTGGAGAAAAAATATCTCTTTTGCATGCTGCAATGCTCGGAAATCTAGCCGGATCTGATACCAAGAGTGCTGCTTTAGGACGAAAAATATATGAAAATATGGTCGATGCCAATCGGTTTCTGCAGGAAGCAGATGTTTTTGCTGAAAGAAAAGGTAATGTGTCTCCTCTTGAAATCGAAAGGCAGGGAAAAAAGATTCAGGATCTAGTCAGCAATGGGTCGCGTGCAGCTGCACTGGATGAGGAATTTGGTTTGGATTCCAGTGTGGGTTTCTGTTTGCTGCGTGATTTGTCTCAAAATAAAGTTAATCAGGCAGATGTAAATAAGGTTGCTTTGGGATTACCAACTAATTTGGTAGTAGGTTCGCAAATCGGAATGGCTGCACAAGAAATTGCAAATTTTGGCGCTGTCGCCATATTGACGGCAACTCATGGAAATGTTTTGGCTGCTTTTGCATTCAGGATAGCTTCCGTATTTTGGATAGAGGGTATTGCATATGCTGTAACTTGTCTCGTACGCGTTGGCATGGGAGAGGGAATTGCCAGCGCGCGTCAATCCGCTGAAAATATCGTTAGAGGTTATGATAATGAGATTATTCAGTTAGGTCGAACTCAACAGGAAGTTGAAAAAGCCCTTACAAATAGAAGGAATCGAATCGAAATCCATAGATTGGTTAGGCAAATTATCATTGATAGTCTTAAAGAGGGGTTTTCTGCATTGAAAGCAGCGAAACCAGATGATTTGGATTTACATGCAAAATTGGCAAAAATTGAGAACACGATTGATTTTATTACGCAGGGAAAATACTACGGTAACCGAGCCTTTAAGGAAGTAGGGGAGGTATTGGTTGAAGCGGAATTTACTCCCGATGAGGCTGATGTCATCGGAGGTTTATGTTTCGAGAAGTTAAAATCGGTTGGAGTGTGTGTAGAATTAGCCAGGGCTGTGCAGCCTTTAATATTACCTTGAAAAACGTAATGTGATACGTGTACTATTTTTATTAAACGCAAAGACGCAAAGGCGCAAAGGCGCGAAGAGAACGTTTTTATCCCAGGGTTTGCCCCGGAGAGGCCGAGAAAAAATTGGCGTTAAATTTGGAGTGCGGTGACAAGTCCTTGTAGCTGGACACATCTTTTTCTTGCATATTTAATAACAGCGAAGTGATGGAAGCATATAGCCCCACGCTCCCGCTCAATGTCAGCAACTTAAAGAAATTTATTCTTTTTGCCCGGAGGGCTTTCACAATGTAGCCCAGGCTGAGGAACGAAGCCTGGGTTAGGTTGAAATGAAAATCCAACCCCGGAGGTGGCGACACACACTTTTGTTTAAGAAAATGAGTTTTTTAGCTAGGATGTGTGTCACCTCCTCCGGGGCTTAACCTTTTTTTCGAATCTAATCCAGACTTCGTTCCTCAGTCTGGGCTACATTGTGAAAGCCCTCCGGGCAAAAAAGGCACGTGTTTTCTCAAAAAAGCGGTGACAAGTCACCGCACTCCAAATTTAACGTCAATTTTTTCTCGGCCCCGGAGGGGCAAACCAGGGAATAGTTAAGCGGGATAATTCTGTTCTATGCTCTGTTCGTAGAACGTTCTCTTTGCGCCTTTGCCCCTTTGCGCGTTTGCGTTTAATAAAAATATTACACGCGTCCAATTAAGACTTTTAGCATATTAATATTAAACGACGAGGTCACCTATTAGCGTCTGGTGGCTATAGCTGTGGATTTTTACCCTTTGCAAAGTACCTATCAACCTCTCATCACCTCGAAAAAGCACGTTTTTCCAGCAGCGGGTGCGTCCTTTGAGCAACGCAGCATCTTTGAAGTTGTGTGATTCAACTAAGATCTCCACTTCTTTCTCTAGCATATCTTGCCGGTGTCTTGTGTTGATACCTTCTTGCAGACTAAGCAAACGCTGCAAACGGTCCTGCTTGATTTCATCTGGAATGTCATCTTTCCATCGCATCGCTGGAGTGCCTTTGCGGGCACTATATGTGTAAAGAAATGCTACGGAGAATTCAAGTTTTTTTAGAAGCTCATATGTTTCCATAAAATCTTCTTCAGTTTCCGTTGGAAAGCCAATGATAATATCTGTGCCAAGAGCGACATTCGGGACCAATGCACGCAGCATATGCACCTTTTCCAAATATTGTTCAACAGTGTATATGCGATGCATCTTTTTTAGAATCTTATTTGAGCCAGCCTGTAAAGGGAAATGTACAAATTCACACAATGTGCGCAAATCGCGAATAGCTAGCATGAGTTCATGTGTAATGTCGACAGGATGGCTGGTCATGAAACGCACTCGCTCCAAACCTGGAAGTTTATCCAGGCGGTAGAGTAGATCATGAAAAAGACATCCCCATTCAGGTTTATCTTTACCATAACTATTAACGTTTTGCCCTAATAACGTGAGTTCTTTGTATCCATTATCGACCAGCTGCCTGCATTCTTCGAAGATGCTGTCTGGATGACGCGAAACCTCGCTGCCTCTTGTGTAGGGTACCACGCAATATGTGCAATATTTATCGCACCCGCGGATAATAGAGATATGTGCTTTGACTTTATCATCGCGCGTTGCATTCATATAATCGAGTTCATGTACAAAGTGGTCGTCTGTGCGAAAAACTTTTTTCCCTGAGGATAGCACTTCATCGAGGACGTTATTTAAATCGTGGATATTATTAGTGCCTAAAACGAAATCGATATGTGGCACCTTTTGGAAAAGACTGTCTTTCTTGGCATTAGCCATGCAACCTGTAATGCCAATGATTGGGTTATGCTGCAGATTTTTTCCCAATAGACCAAGTTTGCCCATGACTTTTCTTTCAGCGAGTTCTCTGATTGAGCAGGTGTTAAATAATAGAAGATCGGCGCTGTTTTCATCATCGATGCGCTTTAGTCCGCGCGTTTCTAGTTGCCCAACCATAATTTCGCTATCAAGTTCATTCATTTGACAGCCATAAGTGCGAACATAGAATGTTTCTAATTTTCTCATAAGATTTCCCTGCAATATATATTGGGGTAGAGTATAGCGATGCAAGAAGATTTTGTCATATGTTTTGATTTTTGTTGGCAAAAAAGATGGAAAATAGGTATGATGGTCACATTCTAGTTGTAAACTCTTTAACATTGCACTATTTAAGGCTCGTAATACATGTTCAAACAACAAAAATCATTTCAGCTTAAAGAAGCCGAATACAAGCGTGGCTGGATCATTTTAGATGCTACCGGTAAAACTCTTGGTCGATTGGCTTCTGAAATCACAAAAATCCTCCGCGGCAAACATAAGCCGACATTCACTACATTCGCTGATGGTGGTGATGGAGTGATAGTACTTAATGCCGAGAAAGTCGCAGTCACGGGTAATAAAGAAGCGACAAAAGTTTATCGGTATTACACAGGTTCCATGAGCGGACTACGTGAAATTCCTTATCGCGTTATGCTGGCGCGCAAACCTGAGTTTATCATTGAGCGCGCTGTAAAAGGTATGATGCCTAAGACTCGCTTGGCCAATGCTCAGTACAAAAGATTGCGCGTGTTCGCAGGTGCAGAGCATAACATGACGGCACAAAAGCCAGTCCAAGCAAATATTTAAGATTTACGAGGTATTAAACAATGACGCTTCAAGAAAAAGTTGCAACAGGCCGACGTAAGACAGCTGTTGCTTCAGTACGTCTCCGAGATGGTTCGGGACAAGTCGATATTAATGGCAAAAAATTTGATGAATATTTTCCAGTCGACATTCAGCGCCAAACAGTATTGGCTCCATTCCAAAAATTGGGTGGATCAGACAAATTTGATATGATCATTCGCGTTAAGGGCGGCGGAATTGAAGCGCAAGCTATCGCTACTCGCTTAGGCATTGCTCGTGCTCTCGTCAGTGAAGATGAAAGCTTACGCCATGATTTTAAAGATAAAGGATTCTTGACTAGAGATTCTCGTAAGAAAGAACGTAAGAAGTACGGCCATGCCGGTGCTCGTAAACGCTTCCAGTTCTCGAAACGTTAAGATTCTATGGACTCTTGTACACTGTCTTAAT
>Ga0207123_1094_pt1 | contig 14409 bp, 11 predicted proteins | sample Alteio_BWMinHeat_39_FD_153503 | JGI IMG/M metagenome (GOLD analysis project Ga0207123, IMG submission 153503) | Enriched cells from forest soil in Barre Woods Harvard Forest LTER site, Petersham, Massachusetts, United States -... | ecosystem: Environmental > Terrestrial > Soil > Temperate forest >... | reverse complement strand
GGTTGCTAGCGAGGGCGGCAATCATGGGCTTCAAACTGGATCGCGTGCATGTCTGGGCCGGTGAAGTGATGGACCAAGCGGGCGGCGTGGCGGCAAAGCTTCTGCTTCTGGCTCAGGCCGGCGCTAACTTGGAATACATCTACACCCGTCGCCAACCCGACAAACCCGGCACCGGCGTGCTGCTCGTCGCTCCGATCACCGGGCCGATGCAACTCCGGGCGGCCAAGTCGGCAGGCCTCCACGAGACCAACTCTCCTGTCGTCCTGCGGGTCGAGGGCGATAACCAAGCCGGCCTGGGTCACCGCCTGACTCAACAATGGGCGCTGGCCGGCCTGAGCTTGCAGGGCTTGACCCTGTCGGTGTTGGGGGACAAATTCGTCGGCTATGTTGCCTTCGACACGGTCGCCGACAGCAACCGCGCCGCCGCCATCCTGGGCGACTTGGGCAGCGTCTAATGCATCGTCAATCGCAGAAAGAGCGGTAGCGGAATTCGCCAGAATTCCGGAATTCTGGCGAATTCCGCTACGACAGCATCCATGCCTATTTCTCCGGCGGCTCGTCTTCGGGGCGGTTGGCAGCCTTCACAGTCGCGTCTTTAACGCCTTTGAACAGGCTGTCTGCTGCGACCGGGTTTGACGACAACCAAGTGTCGAATGCTGTGACAGTCGCCGGGTTCAGCGTTCCCTTGTCCTCCAAGCCACGCAGCACCGTGACACATTGATCGACGACCTTGACCACGGCGTCGTTCTTGGTGTTCGGCTTAGTCGCTTCCGCTTTCATCGCTTCCATTGCATCGATCAGCCGTGCTGCCCAGATCTTTAGCGGCCGTTGTTCCTCCTTGAGCTTGACAACGGAGGCGCCCAGCGCGTCCACAAAGAGCGCAACCTGGTATGCCGCGTAATCCGGCTGATAGGTCTTGTCTTCGAAGCTCAACCGCAGCACGCCGATGGCCGCTTCGACACGTTCGTCCATGCGCGGCTCCGGCGCCAAACCGTCGCGAGCCGTCACGCGCAGCAACACCAGCGCCGAATGCGGCGGCAGGACATGGCCATTCGCCAAAGCGTGCACGGCCTCGCGGCGCAGGGTACGGCAGCCGTCCACCTCCTCTGCGGGGGCATTTTTCTCCACTGGCGGCTTACGTTCGATGAATTTCGTCAACACGTCAATGATCTTGGCGTCCTGCCCCTTGGCCAGCACCGGCGGATTCTGGCTTTGCAAGGCGAGCATCTCGCCCAAACCACGCAGGACATAAAGCTTCACCCCGTCATTGCGCCGAAAATCAGTGGGCTTGGCATCGTACTCCAACTCGCTCTTGAGGATGTCCACAAGACCATCGGCCAATTCGGGTTGGCCAAGTTTCGTCAGTTTGGCAAGCACCCGGGCCGCGTTGACGGCCGCGACGTTGTACTTTGGCCGCGGCGTTTGCAGCACCAGCTTGGCATGTATGATCATCTTGGCGGTAAATAGCTGCGGCACGCCGGCGTTCTTCTCTTTGTTCAGGAGGATGGGCTTCAGCTGCGAGTCCTCGAAGTTCTGGAAAACGCGATCGGCGAACCCTGGTTCATTGGCCTTCACGTCATGAAGGCGGTACAGCGTAAAACGCACCTGCGCATCGATTGCCTTTTCCTGGTTTTCGTCTTTGGGATCGAGCGCCGTCATGCCACTGAATAGTTCCTTGCAGGTTTTCCCCCACTTCAATGCCTGGTTGTCCAATTCCTCCATACTCACCGACGCCAGCGGGTCATCCTTGCCCACGCCCTGTGCAGCGCTGAAAGCGGTAACCAGCAGGACCAGTCCGGGTGCAAGCAAACACGAAAAGCAATGCAAGATATGGGATCGCTTCATTGGTGATAACCTCGGAGACGGGCGGGACATCCATTGAGGCTAGCAGTCCGCCACGGGACGTGTCAACGGGACGGCACAGCCTTCCCTTTACGACAACGCCGGCTGTGGGCAGGTGTTGGCGCTATTTCCGCGCGCGCAAGACCGCGGCGCTGTGACAGGTGGTTTGCAACTCGCGTCTCTCCGCAGGCGTAAGGTCCGTGAAGGCAGCCGCGTCCGCCGCAGCACGCAGCCATCGCTCCGCCGGTTGCTGTTGCGCCAGCCGCGACCATACCTTGTGCAAGTACCAGCAGGGCCGCGCCTCCTCGGGCCGTTCGACGCCTGCCGCACTCAGTTCGCGGGCAGCCTTGAACAACAGCCCCTGAGCCGACGGTTCCTTCTCCGCGTCGGGCACTGTTTCCCGCTGGCAGGCCAGCAAGTACAGCCCGATGCCGCGGTGGAGATCCTCGGCATACTCGTCTTGGAGGATTTCGGCCACCTTGACCAGACGCGCCTCGCAGTGGATGAGTTTCTCGGCCTCGATTTCGCCCCCGTCCTGTAAGTCGACAATGCAACGCTCGAACTGCAAACGCGCGGCTTCCGGCCGTTCCAGCCGGAGCAGGATTTCGGCGAGATGGGCACGGACGCTAACGTGGTCGGGTTGGCATTGGAGGTAGCGCGCGAGGTACTCGACCGCGCGGCCATCGTCACCCTTGCCGCTGTACGCGGCCGCCAAACTTAAGTAATTCCGGCTGAGTTTTGGGTCAATTTGCAGGCTGCGCCGATACAACGCGATTGCTTCATCCGCCTTGCCGTTGCGCAACGCCTCCTGACCCTGCTGCCAGCACTGCATTGCCGTTGGTGGAAGCACGGCCGGTTCAGTCCCTGCTGCGCCGCCGAGCGCCAACAGCATTAGCGAACCGAGCGCGGCAAAACACTTGCTCATTGGAAACCCTGCCGGGTGACACGTGGAGGTGTACCGTCGTTATCGCCACACCACACGGGCAAGGTTGAGTGAAAGGCAGAGAGGACAGGGGACAGAGGACAGCTCTGGCCGGCTGCTGTCCTCTGTTCTCTGGCCTCTGGTCATGACTCGGCGTGCATGCTCTCGCTGAGCTTGCCGAGGGCTTCGCTTTCGATTTGCCGGACGCGTTCGCGGGTCAGGCCGAGCCGTTCGCCGATCTCCTTCAACGTCTTCGGCTCCTCGTCGTCCAGGCCGAAACGCATGCGCAGCACCGCCGCCTCCCGCTTGTCCATCTTCTCCAGCAGGTCGAGCACGTGGTGCAGGTCATCCGCCTCCACCATCTCCGTGTCCGGGGTCTTGGTGTGCCCGTCCATGAGCATCTCGTCGAGCGACCAGCCCGTCTCGGCCTGATCGGTCTGCGGCGCGGAGTTGTAAACGCGAATGGCTTTCTTGATGATGTTGAGCTTCTTCTTGGGCAGGCACAGGCTTTTGGCCACTTCCTCTTGCGTCGGCGTGCGGCCAAGGTCTTCCTGGAGCTTGGCACTGGCCCGCCGCCATTTCGCAAGCAGTTCGACCATGTACGCGGGGATGCGGATAGTCTTGGCGGTGTTGACCAGGGCGCGCTTGATCGATTGCTTGATCCAGTAGCTGGCGTAGGTGCTGAAGCGCGTATTCATAGAAGGGTCGAACCCCTCCACCGCGCGGAGCAGGCCCAGGTTGCCTTCCTCGATCAGGTCTTGCAGGCCCAGCCCCTTGCCCGTGTAGCTGCGCGCGATGTTCACGACCAACCGCAGGTTGGCGCGGACCATCCGGTCGCGGGCTTCGCTGTCACCGTCCTCAATCTGGTAGGCGAGACGCTTCTCTTCCTCGGCATTGAGCAACGGCGTCTCGTTGATCTCCCGCAAGTACGTTTCCAGTGGTGACTGGACCGATTCATTGCGTAAACGGCGCGGTCTTGTCATGGGGAGTACTTTCCAGCGCGAGTTTTGACCAGTGTGCAGATACCATACATCTTAGGTCAGATTTTGCCGGGATGCCAAACGCCCCAACCCACACCCGTGCCCGGCCCGTGCTCCGACGTTCAATCCCGCCAAAAAGTTCCTGTCGGACCAAATACTTATCGTCCCGCTGCCAATCCTAGCTGGACGCACCGCATGCCACACTGTTCCCCGCTGGGCGCCTGGCCTTCCTAGAAGACGGGCAACCCGCTTGCGCGGTTTCGCCCCTCTTGTCCGCATAGCAATCGGTTATGGCACAACCCGCACCCGCGTCACCGATGCGCTCAAATGAAACGAGCCGCAATCCGCCGTACCTGAGGAGGAACTCTTTCCCTACGATGCAGTTGCGGCTCACTTAGCAATCAAGCCTGCTTCGCGAATGCGTCTCAAGTCTTGTCGGCAGGCGGCTCCGGCATGCTGATCAGCTGCCCGCCACCAGATCCTGTGCCGCCGCGTAGCTCGCGCGGCGGTTTAGGCGATGGTCCAGCAGGCACGTCGGGCGTCCCTTCTCCTTCCTCGTCGCCGTCGGCTTCTCCCCGGTCCAATCGCTTGCGGCTCAAGCCGATCTTGCGATCCGCCGCATCGACCCGAAGCACTTTCACTTCGATTTCGTCGCCGACCTTGACCACGGCCTCCGGACTTTCGACTTTATGGTCGGCCAATTCTGAGATGTGCAACAAGCCCTCCAATCCCGGCTCCAGCTCGACGAACACGCCAAAGTTGGTGAGCTTGGTGACCTTGCCCTTCATGATCTCACCAACTTTGAATCGTCCCGGAATGTCTCCTTCCCACGGGTCGTCGTTCATCTGCTTCAGGCCCAGCGCCACACGCTTGCGCTCCTGGTCCACGTTGAGCACGACGCAGGTCACCTTGTCGCCCTTGCTGACCACCTCGCTGGGATGGGCCACCTTGCGCACCCAACTCATGTCGCTGACGTGCAGCAGGCCGTCGATCCCTTCCTCAATCTCGATGAAGGCGCCGTAGTTGGCCAGGTTGCGGACCACGCCGGTGACGATCGTGCCAGGCGGGTACCTCTCGGCCACCTGGTCCCACGGGTTGGGCTGGACCTGCTTCATGCCCAGCGAGATCTCCTGCTTGTCCTTGTTGATGTTGAGGACCTGCACCTCGATCTGCTCGCCGATCTGGACCACCTCGCTGGGATGGTTGATGCGTTTGGTCCACGACATCTCGCTGATGTGCACCAACCCTTCGATGCCCGGCTCCAGTTTAACGAAAGCACCGTAGTTCATGACGTTGACGACCTCGCCGGTGTGCTTGCTGCCGATGGGGTACTTGTCGGCGACGTTGGCCCACGGGCTGGGCGTCTTCTGCTTGAGGCCCAGCGCGATCTTTTCCCTCTCCTTGTCCACGCTGATGATGTAGACCTCGAGTTGCTGGTCGATACGGACGATTTCGTTGGGGTTGTTGAGGCGGCCCCACGTCATATCGGTGATGTGCAAGAGGCCGTCGATACCGCCCAGGTCCACGAAGGCGCCGAACTCGGCGATATTCTTCACCACACCCTTGCGGATCTGGCCCGGCTCAATCTCCGTCAGCAACTTCTCCCTCATCTCGGCTCGCTGGTCCTCAAGCAGCTTGCGGCGGCTGACGACGATGTTCCGCCGCGCCTCGGCGATCTTGAGGATCTTGCACTCGATGGTTTTGTCGATGTAGTCGCCGATGTCCGGCGGCCGGCGGATGTCGACCTGGCTGGCAGGCAGGAACACGTTGACACCGATGTTGACGAGCAGGCCGCCCTTGATCTTGCGGGTGACCAGGCCGCTGACCACATCGCCCTCCTTGTGCTTGGCGATGACCGATTCCCACTCCTTTTGCCGCTTGGCCTTGCGATAGCTCAGGACGATGGCGCCGCCTTCGTCCTCGACGGCGTCGAGCAGCACCTCGATCTGTTGGCCTATCTGCGGTTCGACGACCTTGTCGAGCCCCTCGTCGTACCACTCCTGCTTCGGAATGATGCCTTCGCTCTTGTAGCCGACGTCCACCACCACGTCGTCGCCGACGACGTTGACAACCCGGCCGGTGACGATCTTGTTGACGTCGAATTCCTTTTCCTCCGGGACGTACCACGGTTCCTGTTGCGGGAAGAGGGCGTCCACCTCGTCGTTCAGCGCGTGCTGATCGATCTGACTCAGCAAATTACGATTCACCATGATGAAACGAGATCCCCATGCCCCGTGGCCCAACCGCTGCTGGTCGCACGGACGGCCCCGGGCAAATCGGTCGTTAGTGGGTACCGCCGTCCGGTCGGCCACTCGGCCAACAGCCTCAGCGGCGGAATGGAGTATTATAAAAGAGGTTTAACCTGGAGTGCCAGGGGAAGGTAGGCAAGAAGAACTACTGAGTGGATGCGTCAGGTCCAGCGTCAATTCCACCAAATCAAAGCCACGCCCAAGAGCGCTAAAAAGCCGACTCCTGCCAACAGTCCAGCGGCCAAGGCAGAACGGCGATACCACTTCCATCTCATTGTCATTGGCGTTTCAGCATGCGCTTCAATCGCCTCGCCGTCCAGGAAGCGTCGCAAGTCGTTTGCGAGCGCCGCAGCGCTGGCATAGCGGTGCAGGGGCTTCTTCGCCAGGCATTTCCGGCAGATCGTTTCCAAGTCACGCGGCACGATCGGTTGCAACCGGCACGGCGGCACCGGCTCATCTTCCAGCGTCTGCCGGACCGTCTCCTGTGGCTCCCAGGCGCTAAAGGGCGGCCGGCCGGTGAGCCCTTCGTACAGGATTGCGCCTATTGCGTAGATGTCGACCGACGGCGTCAGCTCGGCGTCACCGGCCGCCACTTCGGGAGCCGCATACTCCGGTGCTCTGGTCTTGCCACCGGCCACGCCGAAATCGCTGACCTTTGGCGAACCCCACGGCGTTATACCCGTCGCCTGCTTGCCGTTCGATGACCCTTGCTCATCCGCAGCGCACAGCAGCACATTGGCAGGCTTTAGGTTTCCATGAACAACGCCGGCTTGGTGGGCGTGATGGATTGCCCGCGCCACGATTTCGACCAGCGCAGCGACGGCCTGCGGGTGTTGCGGACCGTGCCATTTCTGGCACAGGCTCCCGCCATCCATATACTCGTGTGCGACGAACAATCGGCCCTCATGCGTGCCCATTGCGTGAATCTGCGCAAGGTTTGGGTGACGCAGCCGCTCCACGGCTTCGCGCTGAGGAGCCCCACCACTGGACAGCCCGTTGTCACCGTCGTCGCGCTGAAGCATCTTCAGGGCCACCAGCCGTTTGCCGACATGTTGCCGAGCCAGGTAGACCACTCCGGTCTTGCTCCGACCCAGCTCGCACTGAATTTGATAACCCGGCACCTCGGGAAACACGCTTTCGAGTGGGCTGCGGAAACGCACCTTGCCCGTCGCCAACTTCCGGGCCGGGTCCAGGGAAGCAAAGATGCGGTGGGCCTCGACCTGCAGCTTCAGCTCGCGCGCAAAATGCGGAAAGCGCTGCTGGAACTCTCGTAGCGATACGCGTTCGCCATGCCTTTCGCGCAGCAGATACTCGCCGTACACCAGCGCAAACGTGCGGACGTCGTCGCGCAGCTCCGGGTGCTTTTCCAGGAACCACTCGACCGGCACGCGGTCACGGCGTCGCCAGCGGCGCTCCTGCTCTGTGCGGAGGCGGTCCAGCAGTTTCTCTACGTCGCAAGATTCTGCCGACGCCGCTTCCGGTTTTTTGCCATCCAGCCGTCGCGGTGAGCGCGCCAGATCGGCCACGGCGCGCGAAGGGGCGACCGGCACGGCTAGGGCCTCCGGTCCATCTACGGGTGGCGGTTGGGACATGGCATCCTCTTCCAAGCGTCTCATTCCGGCAAGGGGGGCGTGTTGCAACCGGCCGGTGTGCGGCCTGGTGGCAATCAAGGCTTCCGATTGAAGTCTAGCTCGTAATTTGAAGTCAGGAGATGAACAACAAACCGCTTGCGGACCAATGCTGCTCCGCCAGCGCCTAATGGTTCATTGCAGTCGAATGGCGCCATCGAGCGGCGGAGTCGTAGGGCGGAATTGCAATTCCGCCCTACGACTCCGCTCGCTTCCACACAATAATTAAGCTGCAATGGAGGACTAGCGGTCAAGTTAACCGGTTTCACGCCTTCTTGAAATCCATCACGTCGAGCGCGGCGCCTCTCTTGTCAATCTCCTTCTTGAGGTGATCGACGGCTTTTTCCAGCACGCGATCGACGAACGGCGCCTTCTTCTTGTCGTCTTTGTCTTCCTTCTTGGGGGGCGCGCTTTCGCCGTCTTTCTTGGCCCGGACAACGTCGCGGTCATTGCGATAGAGCATGTAATCGTACCGCTCCTCGTCCTTCATCGGCACGTCAAAGCCCGAGTTCGGCTTGACGCCCCATTCGTCGCTTTCCTTGCTGTCCGGCAAGCGATGGATGTTCTTGCCGCTCGGACGCCAGTAGTGCGCCGTCGTCAGCTTGAGCTTGCCGCCGTCGCCTCCCATCGAGATGATGTTTTGCACGCTGCCCTTTCCATAGCTGCGTTCGCCGATGATCACCGCGCGGTCATGGTCCTGCAGCGCCGCCGCCAGGATTTCGCTGGCGCTGGCGCTGTACTTGTTGATGAGCACCGCAATCGGATAGCGATCCGCCGGCAGCATGAGCGTGCCGGCTTCCTTGGCGTCGTAAACCTCTTCCTTCTCGTTGCGGCCCTTGGTGCTGACAATGCGCCCGCTCGTCAGGAACAAATCGGCGATCTCCACCGCCGACTGCAACAGCCCGCCGGGGTCATTGCGCAGGTCGATGATCAAGCCCTGGGCGCCGTCTTTCTGCAGCTGCGCCACAGCCGCCCTCATCTCATCCGCCGCGGTCTCGCTGAAATTCGTCAGCCGGATGTAGCCGACCCGGTCCACGCCATACGCCTTTTTGTCGAGAAAGAAATCCCACTCGCCCGGCCTCTCTGGCTTGCGCAAGTCGCCCAGGACACTTTCAATCATGATGGTGTCGCGCACGATGGAAATGTCCACCGGCTCCTTGCCGCCTTCATGCAGCACGGTCAGCGTGATCTTGTCGCCCGGCTTGCCTTGGATCATGTCGATCGCTTCGCTCAGGCGCATGTTCTCGGTAGGTTTGCCGTCGATCTTGACGATCATGTCGCCCGCCAGGACGCCGGCCTTGTATGCCGGCGTGCCGACCATCGGGCTGATGACGGTGAGTTGGCCGCGGTTCTGCCGGTCGTAACCCACCTGGATGCCGATGCCACCGAATTTACCCTTGCTCGTCTTTTCAAACTGCTTCCAGTCCGATGCGTTGATGTACGTCGAGTGCGGATCGAGCCGTTCCAGCCCGCCGTTGATCATGTCCTCGACGAGCTTGCGTTCGCGCTTCTCGTCGACCTCGACGGCGTACTTGTCGCGGACCTCGTGCAGCACATCCACGATGAGCCGCACCATCTCGTAATCTTTGCTGTCGGCACGGGATGGGACTGGGCGGAAAACGGCAAAGGCGAGCAGGGAGACGGCGGCAATGCCCAGCAACCAGGCCAGGTTACGGCGGGACATGTAACGCATCCTTTGGAATTGAAGCGTGGGATTAACGTCGGCACAGCCAACGAATTTGGGCCAGGGGTGGCATGCTTTCGCGGCCCCACTAGGCCTTGGACAACTGACCAGGGCTTGAAGGGCCGCGAAAGCGTGGCACGCGCCATGCCCCCGGCGCACAACATGAGGATTATACGGTCCGTCCCGGATTCAAGCGAGGTGAGATCTGTAAATGCCGCCGCTTGCGGCGAAGCGACGCCGCAAGCGGCTGGTTCAGGCTTATTCAAACGCCCCCTTCTTTTTCTTCTCCTGCGCTTCGTTTACCAGCGTGAAGAAGGTCACAAGCTGAGCCTTCATCCCCGCATGGAACTTCAGCGCCTTGCCGCCCTCCACCGTGATGCTGAGGCGGTCGCCGTTCTTCGCTTTGGCGAACGCCTTCTTGGCTGCGGCGATGGCGTCCTCCTGGTCCTTGCCAAATAGCTTGGCCAACCGGCCCATCGCCATATCTAATTCCATCGCTTTGCCGGCTTTGGGCTCGGCGCCGATTGCGTCCTTGATTGCCGTCAGCCCACCCTCGCCCAAGGTGACGAACATTGCGTCGTCGCGGAAGGCCACATACACCGGGTTCTCACCGAAGGCCTTGCGCGCCTCCTCGGAATAGTCCTTGCCCGGTTTTAGGCGGTGGATGTTGACCCCCTTGGCTTTGTCGAAATCCAGGTCGAGGTCTTTCTTGTCTTCCGCCGGCATGTCCTTCACCAGGTCCTTGATTGCCTTCTCGAGCGCCAACCCGTCTTTCAGCTTGATTGCGCCGACGCCGACGAACAAGCCATTGGTGTTCGGCCCGCGCAGGCTCCCGCCGACGTCCAACTCGCCGCTCTTGAGGCTCGGCTCCAGCAGCTTGTAGAACTTGTTGGCAATAGCCCGCTTCGTCTTGTCTTTCTCTTCGTCCAGCGCTTTCTTGAACGCCGCGTCGATTGCCGAGTCCAACGCCTTGCGGGATTTGTCCGGGGTCACCGCGTGGACAAGGAAGTTCAACGCAGAGTCAGTGGCAACCACGTTGCTGGCAATGCTCTTGGCCTTGCCGATGTCCGCGATGGTGGTCGCCAGCTTGCTGCCGGACTTCCCGGTCAAGGTCGCCGTCAGCGAAAGGTCTTCCGTCTTGCGGTCCACATCGAGGTTCACCGAAAGGTCCTGCCCGTCCATGAGCACCCCTTTGAGCTGGGCAGCCATCTCGTCCAGCATTGCGGTGCGTAGCGCTTGTTCCGCTTCGGTTTCGCCTGGCTGTTTTTCCTTGGCGTTGCCCAGTTGCAGTTCCACTTGCCCCAGTGCAATCTGCTTCAATTCGGTGGGGATTTGGTCCAGTCGCAGCACCAACGATAGGCTGGTCTGCTTGTCGGTCGGCAACACCTGAGCCGGCAACAGCAACTTATCCTTGGCGATGTTTTTCACATCGTTGACGGTGACGTAGACGTAATTGTTCGCAAAGCGGAAATACACCGTTTGCATCGCGGCCGCCAGTTGATCGCTAGTAGCCTTGTATACGCCGTCCTTGTCTTTTTCGGCTGTGATCTGAAAGTTTTGCAGCAGCGCGACGAATGCTTTCTCGTCGGTAACGGGCACCATCACCACCACCTGGCTGTCCGCAAAACCGGCTCCCACTTGCCCGTACACGGCCAGCGGCTTCTTCGTGTCGATCCCTTGCAGGGTCTTGCCGCCCCCCGCTTTCAAGAAGCCTTCAAGCTGCTTCGCCTCCTCTTCCTTACCGGCCAGCTCGGCGATGTATTTGAAGTCATCGATCAGGCCGTCGATCGATTTGGTCCGCACGATGAAGCCCGGCATCGTCTTGTCATCCGCGGCCCGTGCCGGCCACGGCACGGCCACCAAGCAAAGCAACGCCAGGCTCGGCAACAATCGCGTTCGCATTATTCCGCTCCTTTGCCACGGGGTTTTTCGACACAGTTCTCTGGTCTAAAAGGTAGACTGCCCAGGACATACCCTTTATACTCCCACCAGGTGTCAGGGCCGCGATGAAATCCATTTTTCCGGTTTCTACGGCCCTGCGACCCACCCGCCCATTTACCGACCCGCACTCGTTGTGCCGCCAGGTCCTCGCATTCGCCGCCTCCGGTCCGCGCGCCCCGGTAGACCAGGCGGGGGCAGGCCTGCCGCCGGGGAGAACGACCATGCCGAAAATGATTCGGAGACGACTCATGTGCCTGCTGCCGCTCGGCCTCCTGGCTACTGTGTTCGCTTTGCCGGCCTTCTCGGCAGATGCCGAACCCGCGGACGTGGACATCAAGGTCGTGGACAAAGACGCCATCGAGTTCCGCTGCGGCAAAGCCCTCGTCGGCAGCTACCACATCGCTCCGACGGTTGCCAAGCCATACATGTGGCCGCTCAACGCACCGGGTGGTCTCACGGTCACGCGCGCGTGGCCGATGGAAAAGGCCACGCCCGAAGAGAAAAGCACCGACCACGTCCACCAGAAATCGCTCTGGTTCTGTCACGGCGACGTCATCCCGGAAGGCATCGAGCTGAAGACCAAGGTCAAAAACGTCACCGGCGTGGATTTCTGGGCCGAGGAAAAAGGCCACGGCACGATTACCTGCGTCAAGGTCGGCGCCGTGGAGCAAAAGGGTAACCACGGCCGCGTGACGACCACTAACGAATGGCTGACCGGCGACGGCGTCAAGATCATGGACGAGACGCGCACCATTCACCTGTACAACTACGGCAAGGCGTACCTCCTGGTCCTCGACATCGACCTGCAAGCCAGCGTTTGCCCGATCACCTTCGGCGACACCAAAGAGGGCTCGATGGGTGTCCGCGTGCGCGACAGCGTTACGGAAGAGAAGGGCAAGGGCAAGCTGACCAACGCCGACGGCAAGGTCGGCGAGAAGGGCGCTGACGGCGTGTGGGGCCAGACCTCCGACTGGTGCGATTACACCGGCCCCGTGGAAGGCAAGACGGCCGGGGTCGCCATCTTCGCCGACCCGACCAACCCGATGAAGTCGACCTGGCACAGTCGCGGCTACGGCCTGATGGCCGCCAACCCCTTCGGCCGCGACAAGTCCGGCTTCCCCGCGATGAAGGGCAAAACCGATCTGGTCAAGCTCGCCAAAGGCGACCGTTTGAAGCTGCGCTACGGCGTGTTTCTGCACACCGACGACGTCAAGCAAGCCGAAGTCGCGGAGTATTACAAGCGATTCACCAAGTTGAAGGACTAACCGAAATGGTCCGCATGGTGACACCCCGCGAGCCCGAAGCGCAAAGCAAGGGCGAGCGGACCCCGCCCCGCTCGCCCTTGCTTTGCGCTTCGCGCTCGCTTTCCTTATCACGATACCCCGCGAGCCCGAAGCGCAAAGCAAGGGCGAGCGGACCCCGCCCCGCTCGCCCTTGCTTTGCGCTTCGGGCTCGCCTTCGTTCCTCTATCGCACCGCCATGCAGAACTGAGTCCGGTTCATGAGTGCAACACCCTTGTTCGTCGGTTTGGACGTGGGCGGCACCACCATGAAGGCGGGTGTCGTGGACGACGCCGGCGCCCCCCTGAGCCAGGCCGCGCTGCCGACCGAGGCGCAGCGTGGCCAGGAGTTCGGCCTGAACCGGATGTGCGAGACCATCCGCGAAGCGATTCGCGCTGCGAAGCTGCGCCCCGACCAGATCACGGCCATCGGCGTCGCCACACCGGGGACCATGGACATCCCCGCCGGCGTGATCCTCGACCCGCCGAACCTCAAGCCCTGGCAAAATGTCCCAGTCCGCCAGTACATCGAGCAAGCTTTCGGACTGCCGACCGCATTCCAGAACGACGCCAACGCGGCGGCTCTCGGCGAGTACTGGGTCGGAGCCGGCCGCGGTCATCGCAGCATGGTGCTGTTCACGCTGGGCACAGGCATCGGCGGGGGCATCATCCTCAGCGGCGGCCGAATCCTGGAAGGCGAAAACAGTGCCGGCGCCGAGGTCGGCCACATCAAGATCGACTGCTCCAATCCGCGGACGTGCAGTTGCGGTCGGCTGGGATGTTTGGAAGCTTATGCCAGCGCTACGGCCGTGGTCAAGCGGACGCGCGAAAGCCTGCAGGAAAAAGGCGTCCGCTCCTCGCTCCACAACCTGTTGTCGGCCGGAAAGGACTTGACGGCCAAACGCGTCTTTGAGGCCGCCGCGGCCGGCGACGCCTTGGCCGCCCAAGTCGTCGAAGACACCGCCTTCTACCTGGCCGTCGGGGCCATGAACCTAATGCACATCATCGACCCGCAAGTGGTCGTCTTCGGCGGCGGCATGATCGGCGCCGGCGAGAGTTTCCTCGAGCGGATTCGTCATCACGTGCGGCAGATGGCATTCCCGGTGTTGGCCGCGAACACGAAGATTGGCTACGCCCAGCTCGGCGGCGAGGCCGGCTTCATCGGCGCCGCAGCCTGCGCCCGCGCCCTGGTCCGCGGTTCGCCGACACCTATTCCGCCTCCTCCTGCCTGATGTCCGTCACCCCGGGGGAGCGGGGCCGGCGGCGAGGGCGCACGCGGTAGGCGTCGTCTTCCGCATCATACACCGCGTCGGCAAAAGCCCGCGACACGCTGACTAACCGAATCGAATCACCCTTTATCAACGACGCATGGATCGTCCGTTGGGCGATGATGGAAGCGAGCACTGCCCAAACCGGGAAGTAAAACAACGTAGCCATGAACGCAATGATGCTCAGCGGCTCCGGCGAGGCGGGCTTGCCGGGCTGTATGGCGAATAGCACGATGGTGAGCACGACCATCAGGAGCAGCACGGCCAGGCCGCCCCACATCGTGAGCCGCGACAACAGCCACGGGTTTTGATGCCGCTCACACAATGGCACATCGACCCACATCCGCTTGGTCATTACCAGCCGCACGATGATCGCGATGGGAAGGAAGATCAGGCCGACGAAGATGGTTAGTGCCAGGATCCAGCCGATCCACTGCGGAGCCCAGGAAAAGCACGTAGGCTGATCCGACTCCGCCTTGGCGCCGCATTTCATGCAGACCGGCGGCAAATCGACTACCGCGCCCTGATCGTTCGCGTGCAGCAGCACGGTGGCCACAGGAGGGACCCCTTCGATAGGAACGGGTGGTACGGCCCAGCCTATTCGTTTTCGCCTTCG
>Ga0207123_1093_pt1 | contig 14452 bp, 9 predicted proteins | sample Alteio_BWMinHeat_39_FD_153503 | JGI IMG/M metagenome (GOLD analysis project Ga0207123, IMG submission 153503) | Enriched cells from forest soil in Barre Woods Harvard Forest LTER site, Petersham, Massachusetts, United States -... | ecosystem: Environmental > Terrestrial > Soil > Temperate forest >... | reverse complement strand
GCCACCGATGGCACCGTCGTGAATTGGGGTTTTGAAGGCGGCAGCCCGAATTCCCTGATTCGCCACGGCGTCACCAAGGCCACCATTCCGACCGGGACGGAGCTCATCATTCAAGGCTATCAGTCCAAGGCCTTCGAACATAAGGGCGTTGGCGTCAACATGACCTTTCCCGACGGGCGAAAGTTCCTCTTCGGCGGATCTGCTCCCGGAGCCGAGGGCGAAGTAGCGACTCCCACAAAAGACGAAGTCGCGCCGACAACGAAGGACGACTCCTCGTCCAAGAAGTAAGGCGCTCGTCAACGCTAGAGCTGTTTAGCGCGGTTTCGCGCTTGGATGCGCGGAGATATGCGCCTAAATCAGGCATCGTCTTCTACGTCTCATAAGGAGAAAACTGCCTCACCGAGTATTCTGATCTCACAGCGATAGCCTTTGCGGAATTAGTTTCTGCGTCGCTTCACGCCTACGATTGTGACTAGGCGTTCGACTCAACATCCTACTTAGTGGCGACCGGCAGCAGCCGCGCAGATTTCCCTAATTTATGCCCAATCCTTCCGCTCCTCTGGCTCGCGCCGATTCGTTTTGCGCAAAATATGGATTAAAAGTCCCGATACTGCTCGCGCCAATGGCTGGCGCCTGTCCGGCGAGTCTTTCCATCGCCGTAGCCAATGCAGGCAGCATGGGCGCTCTGGGCGCGCTCATCAGCGAACCCGATGCAATCCGCGCGTGGGTGCGGGAATTCAGATCGAATAGCAGCGGCCCACTCCAGCTGAATACGTGGATACCCGATCCCGCGCCCTCTCGAGACGCGGCAGCCGAGGCTCGTATGCGGGCATTCCTCGCGGCCTGGGGACCGGCCGTCCCGGAGACGGCAGGCGACATTGTGCCACTGGATTTCCGCGCGCAATGCAAGGCTTTTCTCGAACTGCGGCCCACAGTCGTTTCCTCGATCATGGGGCTATTTCCGCCGGAATTGGTGACTCGATTCAAAGAGAAAGGCATCGCCTGGTTTGCCACCGCCACCACACTCGCCGAGGCCCAGCGGGCGCAGGCTGCGGGCGCGGACGCCATCATCGCCCAAGGCTATGAGGCCGGCGGCCACCGAGGATCATTCGAACAAGCCGCCGCTGAACGCCAATCCGTTGGCCTCTTCGCGCTGCTTCCGCGACTCGCGGATCACATCGATCTGCCCATCATTGCTGCGGGAGGAATCGGCGATGGCCGAGGTGTCGCGGCCGCGCTGGTCCTGGGTGCGAGTGCTGCGCTGGTCGGCACTGCATTCCTGCGCTGCCCCGAAGCTAGGACGCATCGCGCCTGGGCCGATGCTCTCGATCAACTCGAACCCGAAGACACCACATTGACCCGCGCGTTCACTGGACGGCTGGGTCGCACCATCGCTACGAATTTTGTCAAAGCGGTAGCCGCGCCGGGCGCGCCGTCTCCGGCTCCCTATCCCGTGCAACGCGGTCTTACAGCGCCGATGAAAGCAGCAGGCGCCGAGGCCAACGATTATCACCGCATGCAGGTGTGGGCCGGGCAATCGGCCGCCATGGCCAAACCCGTGCCCGCCGCAACTGTGCTCACAGATATGTGGGAATCCGCACGAAAACTCATATAGAACCTCTTACCGACAATGAGTGATTCGGCTTCGTAGCTTTCGCTTGGACGGATGAATCAGGCTCGGGAGTTTGTGGCGGAAACGCGGTCAGGTAAGGGGTCGCGGCTTCAGCCGCGACATCATGCCGTTCGGAGGGAAGCGGCTTTAGCCGCTGAAGTCTCGATTCGGAGCCTCACAAGCCGGCTCTAGGCGGGAAGCAGCTATGTCTTCCAATCGGGAGTGGCTACGTATTCGCGCGTGATATCCGCCACGGTTCGTGTGCCGCAATTGCCCATCGCCAGCTTCAGCTCGCCCTGCATGATCTCGATCACGCGATCCACGCCGGCTTGCCCGAATGCGCCCAAGCCCCACAGGAACGGCCGCCCGATGCCGACCGCTTTGGCTCCAAGCGCCAGCGCCTTGAAAACATCGGTGCCGCGGCGGAAGCCGCCATCGACGAAAATCGGAATGCGGCCACCCGCTTCCGCCACGACTTCCGGCAGCGCCTCAATCGTTGCGCGAAGCGTCTCGGTTGCCCGGCCGCCGTGGTTGGAAACCAAAATTCCATCGATGCCGTGCTCGATGCACATCCGCGTGTCTTCGCGCGTGTCGACGCCCTTGATAATGAATTTCCCTTTCCAGAATTTGCGGATCTGATCGGCAAAGGCCCAATCCATCGCAGGACTCGGCGCGCGCACACCGGTCATATCGATGCCGTTGAACATCGGCCGCTCCTTGATGCTGGGGCCGGCCCCGTCCTCGTGGCACGTCTTGCATTGGCTTAAATCTTTGGGACGCGTGCGCAGAAACGTCTCGCTATTGCGGCCTGTGGTGTTATCGACGGTCAGGGCTATCACCGAGACACCAGCGCCTTGGACACGCTGCAGAAGTTTCTGGCACGCATCCCACGTGCTCGGCGCATAAATTTGCTGCCAAACGGGACGGCCCAACTCCTTATTGACGTCCTCCACTGCCACCGACGTCATCGTGGAGAGCACCTGCAGGGTGCCGTGGGCTTTCGCCGCCCTTGCCACCGCCAATTCCCCGTCGGGAAAGAACGATTTCTCGCCGCCCGTGGGGCAGGTGAAAATCGGGCTGTTGTACGTCGTGCCAAAAAGCTCGACGTGCATGTCCACTTTGGTCGCGTCGCGCAGCCGGCGCGGGCGCAGTTCGATATGCTTGAACCCATCGCGATTGGCGCGAAGCGTCGCGTCATCATCCACGCCGCTCGCCATGTAGGCCCAGTGCCCCGGATTCACCTTGCGATGAGCGGGTTCCTCGAAATCGAAAACGTTGAGGGCCTCCGCCGGACTCGCAATAATATCGGCCACCGGGCGGCCGTTTTGCGCGAAGGCGAGACCGCTTCGCTCCAGAAATGCGCTTACGCCACCAAGAGCGGCAACGTAAGGACTGGCGGCTAGAAATTTCAGAAATTCGCGGCGGGCGGTATTTGCGGATTCAGTTTTAGATTGGTTCATAGTGGCCGGATTCTAGCGCTACCCGGCGCCTTCTGGCTAGCTCGTTTTGCAGCTCTCTGTGTTACATTCCACATCCATCAGGACCTCACCGAATCCACCAGAGCGGAGGACATCATGTCAGATCGCCTCAAATTGTGGTTAATCGCTGGAATTGTTGCGTCCGGCCTTTGCGCGATTTTCATAGGGCGCGCTCCCGCCCAGAACAAGCCTTCCTCCTCAGTTACGCCGGCGGATTACCTTAAATGGCGCAACCAATTCAAGAATTGGGGCCGCTGGGGAGCCAACGATCAGCGCGGCGCCTCCAACCTGATCACCGCGGAGAAAAGTTTGAGCGCGATCAGGCTGGTCAAAAACGGTGTGGTCATTTCCCTCGCCCACGCCGTCCCTCAAAAAGTGGACTCCGAAGTTCCCGAGCGCAGCATTTTCCATCGCGTAACGGAGAGTATCGGCTCTTTCAATACGATTGATCGCTATGAGGTGAGTTATCACGGATTGGCCACCGCTCACATGGACGCCTTCTGTCATTTCTTTCTCGAAGGCAAGATGTACAACGGCTATCCTGTGGCCGATAACATCACGCCGCAGACCGGCTGCAAAAAAGACGACATCATGGCTTGGCGCGATGGCGTCGTCACGCGCGCCGTGCTTTACGATATCCCGCAACTAAAAGGCGTTGACTGGATCGAGCCCGGCACTCCGATCACTCGCGCCGACCTCGAAGCATGGGAGAAAAAATCCGGAGTCAAAGCCGGCCCGGGCGACGTGGTCATGCTCTACGTCGGCCGCTGGAAGAGGCGCGCGGCCAAGGGACCCTCCCCGGACGCTATCCCCGGCTACTTTGCCGACGTTGTTCCCTTCATCAAGGAGCGCGACATCGCCTTTGTCGGCCACGACTTCAATATCGATTGGGCGCCGCGGCCCGGATGGGGCGATGCGCAGGGCATTCCCGTCAACCCTATTCACCAGGCTGTCCTGAATTGGATGGGCGTCGGCATCGTGGAAAATCTTGACCTAGAACGCGCGGTCGAGACCGCTCGGCGCCTGAATCGCTATGAATTCATGCTCACGTTCGCGCCGCTTCCCGTCGAAGGCGGCACGGGCTCGCCGCTCAATCCCCTGGCGATCTTCTAGGCTTGTGAGTCACACGCCCACACGGCTGCGGGAGCCTGTCACCGACACCCAGGCTCATAGCACGCTACAAAACAAACGCAGCCGTAGCACGTTCGCACGAGCCGCCGCGCCCGTCATGGTCGGCATAGTGATTGCTCTTGCGCCCACGCCTCATGGCCTGCCGCTGAACGCCTGGCGCTATTTCGCGCTTTTCGCCGCGGTGATGGTCGGCATTATCACCGAACCAATCCCCCCTGCTGCTCTCGGGCTCGTCAGCGTCATCGTAGCCGCAACTGCGGGTCTCGTCCGCACCTCGACCGCGCAGGCCACGGCGTGGGCGCTCAGCGGCTTCGGCAACGCGACGGTCTGGCTGATTTTCGCGGCTTTTATCTTCTCGCTCGGCTATGTCAAGACCGGCTTCGGCAAGCGCATCGCCCTGCTGCTCATCCGCGCCATGGGGAGGCGCACCTTGGGGCTGGGATATGCCATCGCCCTCGCCGATTTGGCTCTTGCACCCTTCATGCCATCAAACACCGCGCGCAGCGGCGGAACGATCTTCCCCATCCTCCGCAACATTCCCGAGCTATACGGCTCCTGGCCCAACGACGAGAGCGCGCGAAAGATCGGCGCCTATCTGATGTACACGGCGCTCGCCGCAACCTGCGTGACGAGCAGCATGTTCGTCACGGCGATCGCGCCAAATGTTCTCTCCGCCGATTTGGCGATGCGCACCGTCAACGTGACGCTCTCGTGGACAGACTGGTTCAGGGGATTCGCTCCCGTCGGTTTTCTCCTGTTCGCGCTCGTTCCGATCCTGCTTTACAAAATCTATCCGCCCGAAATTCGCGAAGCGCCGGAAGCGCCGCGATGGGCCACCGAAGAACTCCGAAAGATGGGTCCGGTTTCCGCCAAAGAGATGATCTTGCTCGGCCTTGTTCTGCTCGCGCTGGCACTGTGGACCGCTGGTGCAAAGTACGTCGACGCGACCATGGCCGCTATGCTCGTCGTAATTCTCATGCTTGTGTTGCGGGTAATCACCTGGAACGACATTCTCGGTTACCGCGAGGCCTGGAATGTTTTCATCTGGTTCGCCACGCTCGTGACCCTCGCCGGCGGCCTCGTCGACACCAAATTTGTGGATTGGGTCGCACGAGCTTTTGCCCCGATCGTCTCTCATCGCAGCGTGACGATGGCGGCTGTCCTTCTGGTAGCTGCCTTTTTTCTGTTGCACTATCTCTTCGCCAGCCTCACCGCGCATGTCAGCGCTCTCTTTCAAGTATTTCTTATCGTCGCGGTAACGATTCCGGGCATGTCGCGCCTGTCCTGGGCCCTGCTCCTCAGTTATCCGCTCGGCCTGATGGGCATTCTTACGCCCTACGGGACCGGACCTTCGCCCATCTACTACGGTTGCGGCTACGTCAAAGGGAAAGACTTCTGGATTCTGGGACTTATCGTCGGCGCCATCTTCTTTGCCGTTTATCTACTGATCGAACTCCCCTGGCTCGCCTATCTGAAAATCTGAACGTGCTTATACCCATGACTTTGTAGCCGAGTCGCATGTTTTGCGGGTACACCGTAGGGCTGCCTCCCAGTTCTGTCGGAGCAAGCAACAAATAGCAGCTCTACGCGGCCACGTTTGAAAGCTAGCCCACTCGAAGAGACCATCCGGTTAAATTTTCTTTTTGAGATTATGTTCTTGACTTTGCTCCGGGGAGGGAGTAAAGCCTGCCCCATCGCTTGTTTCCTTTCAGTTGTTCGGTTTACAGGGCCTATGTAAAAACTTGTCGGAGGGGTTAGATTATGAATTCCTATTTACGTGGGATTCGTACACCCTTTTGTGGCCTGACGAGCAGAATTACCTTTCTGCTGCTGGCCACTCTGAGTGTACTGCTGTTTTCTCTACCGTTGTTTTCACAGGGTAATTTCGGACGCATTCTCGGAACCGTTGCAGATCAGACCGGCGGCGTCATATCGGGTGCCACGGTAAGTATCATCGACAAAGACAGGGGTGTCGCCCGAACCCTAACCACTGATGATGCCGGCGAGTATAACGCTCCTACCCTGATTCCCGGCACCTACACGGTCCGCGTCGAGGCCAAAGGGTTCAAGACGATGGAGCGTCAGAACGTTATGCTCGAGGTGGGCAAGGAGATACGGGTCGACTTGACCGTTCAGCCCGGCGAGCAAACCCAGAGCGTCACGGTCACCGAAGCCGTCCCGCTGGTGGAGACCACAAACGCCACGCTGGGGGGCACACTGAACAACGCGCAAATCCAGGATCTACCCTTGAACGGCCGAAACTACCAGTATTTGTTGGCGTTGCGCCCGGGTGTGATGCTTCAGCCAGGCGGCGGGCCGTGGACACAGAGCACCAACAACGTACGCCCGGATGAATCTGTCTGGATGGTGGACGGCGTCCTGAACGTCAGTTTCTATGACGCCCGTCCCATAACCGGTGCGTCGAGTTTTATCACCGATGCGGCCACGATCCTGCCCATCGACGCCATCCAGGAATTCAACCTGGAGGAAAATCCTAAAGCGGAATACGGCTGGAAGCCAGGTGCCGTCGTCAACGTCGGAATCCGGTCGGGGACTAACACCCTTCACGGCGCAGCCTACGCGTTTGGCCGCGACCAATCGTTCGACGCCCGCAACGCCTTCAATTCGGCGCCGGACCCCAGTGGAACCTGCGTGCCCAACCCAGGCCAACCGGCTGTATGCAATAAGCTACCCACGACGCTGCAGCAGTTCGGCGGCGTGGTGGGCGGGCCGATCAAGAAAGACAAAATCTTCTTCTTCGCGGGCTATGAAGGACTGCGCTCTTTCATCGGCAACGCGATTGCCACTTCCGTTCCCGAAACGGCTTCGACAAAAAGTGCGAAAAACAGCATGGTGGATGCCATCAATGCTCTTACGAAGGCCGCAGTGCCGGTGAGCTCGGTCAGCCGGAACATCATGGGTTGCACCGACCCGGCGGCGGGACCAGTCACCTGCACGGGGGGCCTCATACAGAACGCCCCCGCGACCTCGACGGGCTACCTTAGCTCCTTCCCCAATACCAACACGAGCGACAACGGGGTGGCGAAAATTGACTACCGTATCAACGGCAAGCACATGCTCAATGGCATGTTCTGGTACGGCCACTACAACGGCGTGGGAGAAGATCATGCCATGGTGAATCCAGCTTTCGACGACACGGTGTCGGTACGCAACTGGACGTACGTCTTCAACTGGATTTGGACCCCGAGTTCCACGGTGGTGAACGAACTGAGGTTTGGCTACTCCCGCAATACGCAAAAGCTGGATCCCTTCGACCAAAACATCGTCGCCGACGGCAAAAACTACCCCATCAACACAGGTGGCGCTGGGTTCCCAAATCTTTACATCAAGGGCTTTTTTCAGGGTGGCAGCCTCGGTAGTTGGCGCGGCCGTCCCCAGGATAATGGCCCGAACCCGTATTACGATGTTCAAGACAGCGTTTCGTATCTGTTGGGCAAGCACGCGCTTAAGTTCGGCGGCGAGTTCGCCCGGATCGAGGCCGATGCCAATGTCCACGATTCGCGGGGCCGTTTCGATTTCCGGGGTGGCAAAGTCCCAACGCTCACCGACTGTGCTGGAGCATCCTGCCCACTCGAGGACTTCTTCGCTGGAGCGCTCCCCGGAGGGTCGTTTGCACCCAATCTACTCGTCGGCAACGCGTTGCGCACGATCACTTGGAACTCCACCGCAGGATTCGTTCAGGATGACTGGCGCCTGACCCCGAAATTGATGGTAAACCTGGGGCTGCGCTATTCGTACACATCGCCGTTCCATGAAGCCAACAACCTTTTCGGTAACTTCGATCCTACGCTGGGATTGGTTCAGCAGGGTCAATCATCGGTTGGCAATACCCTGTGGAAGCCGGACTACCGAGACTTCTCGCCACGCCTGGGTTTTGCCTGGGATGTTACCGGCAAGGGAACGACTGTCGTCCGGGGCGGGGCCAGCATCATCTACTCGTCGTTCGTCGCGACGTTTTTCGTGCAGCAAGCCGGACAGCAAAATTTCAGGGGCGGCAGCGCTGCAGCCGTCCCAACCGGCGCCAACCTCGTGGTGAATGGCGTGACGACGCCCGGCAGCGGCACGATCACCCTTGGCACCGTCTTTTTCAAGCCAAGTCAGGTTATCTGGAATGCGCCCGCCGGTGGCCCCGGTGTTTTTCCGGGCGGCACAGCCACTTGCGCCGACACCAGCCCGTGCGCCATCCAAGCGGTGGACCCGAATCTCCACACTCCATACATCACGAATTGGAACCTCAGCGTCACCCACGCCTTCACCAACAACCTCTCGTTGGAAGTGGGTTATATCGGGAATCACGGCACAAGACTGACTGGGTTTGAAGACCTCAATCAAGTTCCTCCTTCGACCGTCAGTGTGGCAAATCCGGTCGGCACCCGTCCGTATGCCACCCGCTTCCCCTACCTGAGTTTTATCAACCAGATGTCGAATGATTCTCGTTCCAACTACAACAGCCTGCAGACCACTCTGACCGAACGGGTTTCTCACGGACTGTCTTTCACCGGCGGTTACACCTACGGGCATGGCCTGGACAACAATTCGCTGAGCCGTTTCGGGGCACTGCCGCAGGACAGCACCAATCCTGGCGTAGAGTACGCCAGTAGCGACTTCGACGTCCGGAATCGCTTCACTCTCACAGCCAGCTACGAACTTCCCGGCAAAAAGGGCTTTGGCCAATTACTGGAAGGCTGGAAGCTGAATTCTATCGTGAGTATTCAGAGCGCCCAGCCGTGGAACATCTTTGACACCGCCAACAATTTCACTGGGAGCGGGGATAAGGCTGATCGCTGGGATTTCTTCGGGAACCCCGCTAACTTCAAGTCCGGCTCGAGTTCCATTCCCTATTGCACAGGTCCCGGCCTCGGTGGTTGCTCGGTCACGTCTGGGATCACTGGGGTCACTTCCCCATTTTCGGCGGCCCAATCCGCCACGATGTGGGCGCAGTGTACGGCGGTCGCCCCGGACGTCAGAACCCTGACAGGCAATAAAGCGCTAGGGATACCAGCCGGTGGCTGCTTCGTCGACGGCAGCTCAGTCATGGTTCCTCCGGCGTTTGGAACCTTTGGCACCATGGGCCGGAACATCTTCCGCGACAATGGCTTCAGGGACTGGGATTTCTCCGTATTCAAGACCTTCACCTTCAACGAGCGGTTCGGAGCTCAGTTCCGGTTCGAGGTGTTTAACATTCTCAATCGCCCGATCATCGCCAATCCTAACGGTGCATCGAATGGTGGTAATTCAGGCGACGACGCCTCGGCCGGCACAGGGTTCGGCTGCGGATGTGCCACACCCGACGTCGTAGCTGGCAATCCCATCATCGGCTCGGGAGGCGCCCGCGCGATACAGCTCGGATTGAAGCTCAACTTCTAACAACTCGAGGTCGGTGCGAGGGCAGAAATGTGCCCTCGCATCGGCCCATTGATAACGTTCTTTGGCCGGGCCGCGTTGAAAGTAGCCCGGACAGACTGGGGTGAAGCCAAATGGGTCACCACCGCACAAAAAAAACTCCAGAGAATCCAACTCGGCTTGCGCTACGTCGGCTTGGACGCGGGCCGTCGTCATTTTTGACGAGGGCGATTATAATATTCGCCATCGTTCAAGAAAAAAGGCCCCACGCCTGATACCGAACGCAGGGCCTTCGCTTGTTTATAGTGGTTGACAGTTTTGACGTACGCAGCTGATGCGCCGTTACCGCCAGTTGGTGGTCAGCGCTCGCCAGGATGGGGCGGCCAGTTCGACCCGTTCATGGAAGAGAGGTCTGCTGGTTCAGCCGGGGGAAAACGGGACTACCCGGTATTGACCATTTTGCTCGGTTGCGGTCTTCAACGGACGGAGTTGGTTCAACTCGGACTAAATTTGGCATTCTGAAATCGATTAGCTTCGGGGGTGGGCCTCGCGGACAAGTCCTGTGACTTCCCCCTCACTTCCCTCCCGACGGGACGGCGAAGCTTTCTCCTCTTGCCTTAGTTCCCCAGAAAAGGGATTCTACGCTAACTGCGATTTCAGTGCCGGTATATACTACCGCCCGCCGGAAACACGGGAATGCTGATTTGCCGGCTCGCGGTCAACCCATTTGGAGGGCCCTTATGAAATTGAAAACAATGTGCGCCATCGCTTGCTGTTTCGTTGCATCGGCTATAGCTCTGAGCGGGATCGCCGTCGCACAACAGCAACAACAGCAGCGAAATGCCGGAGGCGGACAGGAATTCCGACAGCCGACCCCCGCCAAGGACGTGACCACCACGGAGATCCCCGGAGTAATTGCCGGTGGCCTCAAATGGAAGCTCGTGTGGCAAGGACCCGACAATGCTGACGGTCTCGTCGGCGCCGCGGATGGCGGCATCTACTTCGCACAGGAACAGCCCAGCACGGTTGGCCGGCTTGACCCGAACGACAAATTCTCTATTTTCGTCCGCGACACTCATGGCACCGGCGCCCTTGGGATCGATAACAAGAAGCGACTGATCGGCGTGGAGAGGACTTGCTCGGATCCCGGCGGACATCCTGACCAATGTCACGAACCGGCGGAAGTGGTGGCCCTCTCTCCTAAGTGGGAGGTCCTCGCAAGCAAGTATATGGACAAAACCTTCTGGCGCATGGGCGAACTCGTCTGCGATTCCAAAGGCGGCGTGTATTTCTCGGATGATTTCGGAACCTACTTCGTCAATGCCAAAGGCCAGGTGAGCCTCGTCGCGGGCAAAGAGGTGCGCACAAACGGGATGATGCTCAGCCGCGATGAAAAAACCCTCTACGTGACCGACGTGAAGAAGCTTGTGGCCTGGGATATCCAGCCGGATGGCACGGTCACAAATAAGCGCGACTTCGCCACGCTGGAAGCCGGCGGCTCGGGCGACGGCATGGCCATAGACTCCGAAGGCCGCCTTTACGTCACGTCGGGAGACCCTGGCATTCAGGTCTTCAGTCCGGAAGGAAAGTTCCTTGGGGTTATCCCGTTACCAAGGTCCTCGTCGAGCATAGCCTTTGCTGGCCCCAACAAAAAGGTGCTTTACGCCAAGGGGGCAGGCATGAGCAACCCGGACGGCACCGAATACCGAACCCCTGACGGCGTCAGGAACAACGCCAAAGCGATATACAAGATCGATGTGGTCGCCCAGGGCTTCATGGGCCGTCCGAAGTAGCGCTTCACGGTTGCACCATCTGCGGAGCAGTGCGTGTGAACTGGGCAACCTTCTCCATTATTTTCCTGCTGCTCGGTCTGCCTGGCTCGATTTTCGCGCATCATTCGAACGCCGAGTATGATCGCGATCACCAGAGCAAGTTGAAGGGCACCGTTGTCGAGTTCAAATGGACCAATCCGCACACCCAGATTGTCTTTGACGTCAAGGGGCGCGACGGTACCGTTCAACGATGGATCGGTGAAGGGCCTTCGCCCAGTCAAATGACCGAAAATGGGTGGACGAAAGAAACGCTCAAGCCTGGCGAACGTGTTTCCGTAGTCGGGAATATGCCCCGAAGCGGCTCTTTAGCCATCCGCCTGCGCTGGGTAACACTTGCTAACGGCAAAGACCTCTTCGCGTATAACAATTGAAACTCAGCGAGGTCTCAATCCATAGCAGATAAACGTACGACGAAGATCAACATGCCTAACTTTGAAAAGCGACATTACAATTACAGCGATTGGGCAAAGGCGAGATTTTCGGAAGTCGTTACCGTTTCCGGGCCGGGCACCTTGATTTTTCTCGCCGGCGTCGGCGCGGAAGACGAAAACGGAACCATGGGCACTATTCTGCACCCGGGAGATGTGCTTGGCCAATGCCGCTATGCTTTTGACAAGATCAAGAGAACTCTGGCGCGGCACCGGGCGACCTTCGCTGACGTCGTAAAAATCGTGACTTACGTTACAGACGTCAGGTCAGCAGGCGCTTACTTCCAATGTCTCACCGAGGCTCTGGGCGATGCGCCGCGGCCCGCGCATACGTTCCTCAACATAAATCAACTCGCCCATCCCGGCATGTTGGTCGAAATCGATGTGACCGCTGTGGTCGGTCGAGACCTCACCTAGAATCGTCGCCTAACGCTTTGCTGGCTTAACGTCAAACTGCTTCTCGTAGACTCGGACCGCGTTCGCCTGCTTGACCGTCAGCGTCTTGCCGTCCTCTGAAACTTGCTCCGTATCCATTGAGATTTTCCCGTTTCGATTCTGCGTTCGCTCGATCGTCCTCGCGTCGACGCGTTTGTAGGAAATCTCGCGAGCATCGCCTCCTGTGGTCTGGTAGGGCTTCCCGTCGAAAGCGACAGGATGAGTTTCCGTGCTCGACTGATTGTCTTTGCCGATGGTGGCGCGGTAGCTTGTAAAACCTCCGGGCGCCGGCACGTTGATGATCATCTGGCTTTGTTGCTGATAATTCGAAGTTTTCTCGCCATTCAGTTGCCAGATACCCAGGAATGGATCGTCTGCGGCCCTCACGATTGCGCAAAACGCGATCATCGCAAGAAGCGCGCCTAACAATTTCCGCGGCATGTTTGCCTCCCTGATGTTTGGATAATCCCCAGCAGAACCGAATCGGGCGCTCCGCGCCACAACATAGTGCCGATCCTAGCGCCGCGCCCGACACTCGGTGCAAAGACAAGGCTTCCCCGGCACCTGCATTCGAGCATGTCTAATTTTGGTAAATTGCGGAAATCAGCTGCGCACGTACTTGTTGAACCACCCGATCGTGCGCCCCCAGGCCAAATCGGCCGCGGCCTTGTTGTACCGATCCGGCGTCGCATCGCAATTGAAGCCGTGAACGGCGTTCGGATAGATATAGCCTTCGTGCGGCACGTTTATCCCCGTCAAGGCTTTGTCGTACGCCGGCCAGGTCGATGCCAGCCGCGTGTCGAGTTCGCCGTGATGGACGAGAACCGCCGCCTTGATCTTCGGGATGTCCGCGTCGGCAGGCGGCCCGCCATAGAATGGCACCGCGGCGCTCAAATCGGCGCCCAGGCGCGTGGCCATATTGTTCGACACGCTGCCGCCGAAGCAGAAACCCGTGATGCCAATCTTGCCCGTGGAGTCGGGACGCGACTTCAGCCAGTTCGCGCAAGCCACGAAATCTTCGAACATCTTTTTGCCATCGGCCTTCATGAAGAGCTGGCCGCCACGGTAGTCATCACCGGGAAAGCCGCCCAGGGAAGTTAGTCCGTCCGGCGCAAATGCCATGAAGTTGGCGAGTGCAAGCCGGCGCGCGACGTCCTCGATGTGAGGATTCAGACCGCGATTTTCGTGGATCACGATAATGCCGGGCAGTTTCGCCGGCATGGCATCTCGAGTGTCGGCGCTGATAGGACGGACCAAATATCCCTTGATGCTTCCGTTCCCCTGCGGTGATGAAACGGTCTCGTAGCTCGCCTTGATACGGTCGTCATTCTTCGCTACCTGCTGCGCCTCGGCGTACTTCGGCATCAACGCTTCGATAACCGTAGCCGCCGTCAGACCGCCTATCGCAAGCTTCTGCACTTCGGTCATAAAAGCGCGGCGGCTGATCACGCCATGGATAAAAAGGTTGTAGAGTTCTATGGCCTCGCTTGGCAGGTTGGATTTCTTTAGCTCTTTTGACTCCATCTGCAGGCTCCTTTCAGAGGAAATCTTTGCCGGATTCGAGATGCGGCATGCGGGTGTGGAGGGTAGCACGCCAGGCGCTCCCCGCGCTAGCGCCTTTCTCTCGACTTCCCTCAAATCCGTTTGCCGACGCATAATCTAAACCCTATGGGCCTTGGACAAACGCGATTACTGGCAATGGGTACAGGCCGACGGGATAGTGGGACAGCTGGCCTCATGATCAGGTGTACTATCCCGGGACTCCGCTCGTCGGACCAGTTGCCTGACTCTCGACAAAGCAGCAAAATGTTGCGTAGTCTGCGTTTGGTATTCCTCAGAGCTTGTTAGAACACAAGCAGTGATGCCGTCCCCTCAGAAATAGCCATAACGCAGATTTGGCTGAGAACGCTGGAATGAAATAAAAAAGAGGCGCGTGACTGTCGCCAGCGGATTTGATCGATATCAATAGTCCGGTGGCCCTTGAAACGAGAGTCAAATGCGCAACGCACACAAAGGTTTCTCGCTCATTGAGCTGTTGATTGTGGTGGCGATTATTCTGATTATTGCCGCCATCGCCATCCCCAACTTCTTGCACTCGAAGATCGCTGCCAATCAATCTTCGGCCGTTGGCTCTATGCGTTCCTTAAACACGGCTTGTGTTTCCTATAGCAC
>Ga0207123_1091_pt1 | contig 14744 bp, 12 predicted proteins | sample Alteio_BWMinHeat_39_FD_153503 | JGI IMG/M metagenome (GOLD analysis project Ga0207123, IMG submission 153503) | Enriched cells from forest soil in Barre Woods Harvard Forest LTER site, Petersham, Massachusetts, United States -... | ecosystem: Environmental > Terrestrial > Soil > Temperate forest >... | reverse complement strand
GCCCGTTATTGACCTCACGTTGGCACACACAATGTCACGCGCAGGTCTTCTGGAATGAACACTTACACAAAATATACGGGGGGGTGGGTATCCGTATCGACGCCCTCTATGATTGCTCGAAAGTGAAAAGGACAATCTCGGCATGGGTTCCGACGCGGAAGGGTGGGCCCCAGGTGCCGGCACCCCAATTGGTGAAAACGAGCATCCGGCCGAAGCGATTCAGGCCATGCACATAGGGACCATAAACTCGGGACGCAACCCAGGAGCCTGGAGGGAACTGCCCGCCGTGCGTGTGGCCACAAACCTGGAGCGAAATCCCCTCCTCCTCGGCGATGGGCAGCCGGTGAGGCGCGTGCACGAGCAGAACGCTTGCCCTGTCGGGCTTGATGCCGGTGCCGCGCAAGATGGCGCGGAAATGCCCAGGCTGCGTCGTTTCGCGGTAATGCACCCCGACGATTTGCAGGCCGTCGAGCTCGATTTTCTCGTTATTCACCACGCGCACTCCGGCTTTCGACACGGCTTCCAGATACTTGCCGCGGCCGGTGAATTCCTCATGATTACCGGTTATGAAAAGCGCGCCGTGCGGTGCAGAAAGTGCGGACCAGGGTGCAGCCAACTCGTTGACATTGGCCTTCGTACCGTCGTACATGTCGCCGGCGATCAGCACCACATCAGGCCGAAGGTGGTTCAGCCGGGCCACCATTCGCCGCATGAAGCCGATATTGCGGACGTGGCCCAGATGCATATCGCTCACAAGCGCGGCCACACGTCCGCGCCACGCGCTCGGCAAGTTGGGCAGCTTGATCGTGACCCGAGTTGTGCGAACGCGGGCAGCATTCACGAGCCCGTAAACGCCGACAACAATCGCCGCAGCAAGAAATACGTCAGCGATCTGATCGGCTGCTATCTGCAGCCCTGCGAGACGCACCACACCGAGAACAATCCAGCAGCCTACCGCCGCAAACACACAGAAGGTCATGAACCCAATCCAAACTGCATTAATTATGTAGAAGACGCGCACAGCGGGATTGAAATACCGCCACGCGAGGAACGACACGATGACAAAACTCACTGCCGCCACCAGAAATACGATTCGCAGAATGACGAGAGTTGCGGCGTCAAGCGCGGGGTGAAAGGCGACCCATGTTTCGTAGAGGAACCAATGCGCAAAAAGCAGGATCGACTGAACAATGACGACGAGCCTGCGGACTCGCCTCGGCGTCACTTCGGCGGATTCTAGAGATGAAGGTTTTTCGGCTTCGAGCCGCGGAGGCGAAGCCTCCGATTCCAGAGAAGGGTGCGCATCGGTCATATAGAGTTAGAATAAACGTATGGGAGCGTAAAGCAATGGCAGTCGTAGGAGCGCAGGAGCGGATTGTCGCGGCAGTAAAGAGCTGGCAGGGAGTTGAGATTCGACCCCACCGCTACGGCGGGCTGGAGTTTCGTTTAGGTAAGCGCGAACTGGGGCACATTCACGGCGACGCCCTGGTGGATATTCCGTTTCCCAAGCCCGTTCGCAATGAAATCGTGGCGGCAGGAGAAGCCGAACCGCACCACATCTTGCCCAATTCAGGTTGGATCAGCTTATTTCTGAGAAGAGCCGAGGACGTGGAAACAGCAATCAGATTGCTCGAGCGCTCTTGGCAATTAGCGCTGGAACGCCGTCAGGCCGTAACGGCAAAGGGCTAGACGCGCTCTTTATTTTTCTACCGCTCGATCGAATTCCTTACTGCGATTTCTTTCGGCCCAGCAGACCACCAAGCTTATCCACGGCTTGCCCGAGGTCCTTGCTGTTAGATGGAATCGCGCCGTTCTTAAGGCCATTGACGTAGCCTCCGGCAAGTCCGGCCACATCAGGAACGATTTGAGGATTCGAGGTCGTGCCCTCGACTTTAAAGGGTATACCTCCCCCTGCCGCTGCCTTCGCCAAGTTGGGTTGAGCGGAGCTGTTTTGGCTCCCCAGATGCGCGATCATCTTGAAATCAAGTTTGTGGTCCGCAGATATGGTCCCGCTTCCAGTCATTGCTCCGATCGATGGCACGACCACATTGACGTTGTCGTTGCGGATGCCTTCCGGCGCGACGCGCACGTCGGTACTGAATGTTTGAATATCGGTGTCTCCGACTTTACTGACGCCGGCAAGGGCACCGAGCGAACCCATCTTCGAGCCGAGATCGAAGCCGGTCAATTTCGCGTTGGATAGATTGACAGGGCCAGTGGTTACGAGCTTATCGACAGGTCCGTTGATGGCGAGGTTAGCGTTGAGCGTTCCCTGTTTCAGGGATGCACCCGAGGGCAGCGTCAACCCCAATGCGGGCAAGACGGATTCCAAGTCGGAAGCGGGCATATTCTGGCCGTTCAGTTTCATTTGCACCGATGCAACGGGTCCCGAGTTGTTGAAAGTTCCCGTGAGGTCCGCGGTGGCTTTGCCGATGTGCACGTTGCCGCGCCGCAACTGTCCAGTTTGAGGCTTTAGTTCATACGTGGCTTCGTAGTCGACGTCTACGGGCTGTCCAGCCGGAGACCCCGCGGGAACAAGCTGCAGATGGGTGACGATAGTTTTGCCGTTGGTGGTCGCGGTATGACCGTCAGAATTCAAAGTTCCACTAAAGTCGAGAACGCCGGCGATTCCAGCAGAAGGATCGATGAATCCGGTCGATTTCATGTCCAAATTCTTAATTTCGAGGCTCGCATTCAGGGGAGTTGTAGAGCTGTCCTGTGGATTCAGCGGTCCAGCTTTGCCCGCGAGTTTGAGCGAGCCGTTACCAGGCGTTCTTGCGGTGAGCTCGAAAGGGAACTGCGTCGTGTAAGAAAGATCCGAAGCTTTGACGTTTACCTGGTCGTAGGTGTGGGATTTCGCGTTAGCGCCCGTATTGCCAACAACGATTGTTCCATTCTTGAGAGAGAAGCTTTGGACAGAAAGGTCCGTGCTGGAGCTACTGGAAGGGCTGCTCGAGCTTGCAGCGCTGGCACTCTTGGTTTGGCTTTGGCTGGCTCCCAAAGTTGAAAAGTTCCATGTCCCAGCCTGCGAGCGAAGCAACGTCACACTGGGCTGGTCAATCGTCAAACCCGTGACGTGAATGGCGCGCGAGAAAATCAACGGGAACAGTTCCAGATTTACGCTAAGAGATTTGGCCTTGAGAAACGGGCCCGTATTAAAAGATGGATCGTCGGAGATGCTGACATTTTCGACGGTGACGCCGCCCGAGAGGATCGACAAGCGAATATTTCCGATGTCGACTTTGCGATTCAACGCGCTATTCAGCGAGGATTCAATCTCTGGCCGGAAACGATTGGCGTCAATCACAAATGGCAGCAGAATCACCACCAGCAACAGAACGACGACAATTCCTCCGGCGATATAAATAATTTTACGGGCCATTTTGCGCCTCCGGGCTCAGGCTTGGCAGCTTGATACTTGCCAACTTAACAGAGTGTAACCCTTCAAGCGCCAGGTCGATACGCGGTTACATGCATTGTTAGTCACCTCGTTCGGAGATTGCGCTACTCCCTACAGCATCACCCTGATATGGTTTAGGGACCACCCCAAATGCTATCGGAGGTCAAAATTACATGCGTTTAGCAAGACGTTCCCCCTGGATTTGTGCTTTGGCCCTGGTCGTTTTGTGCGGATGCCGCTCCTCACAGAACAGCGGCAGTTCGGGCAACGCTGCGGACGGCACCACTAGTTCATCCGCCTCTGCGGCACAGCCAGCGCCGCAACAAGAGGCACCGCCAATCGTTATCCCCGCGGGAACGACCTTTAGTGTCACCATTGACCAGTCTGTCAGCTCGAAGGATAGCCAGCCCGACCTACGCGTGGCCGCTTCCCTGGCCGATCCAATCATCGTAGATGGTCGCGGGGTAATTCGGCGTGGAGCGAAGGTTACAGGCAAAGTGATCGATGCGAAATCAGCAGGCAGATTCAAGGGCAGCGCCGCACTGGGCATCACGCTGATTTCGGTTGACGTGGACGGACACAGTTATCCGATCCATACCACTAACTACAGCGAGACGACCAAGGGGCGCGGAACGAGAACCGCGGAAGGCGCGGCGATAGGCGCTGGTGCGGGAGCACTCATTGGTGCACTCGCGGGTCACGGCAAAGGAGCTGCGATCGGCGCTGGTGCCGGAAGCGGGGCAGGAGTTGCCGGCGCGGCGATGACAGGCAATCGAGATATCACGATTGCGGCAGAGACAAAACTCGACTTCAGACTAACAAAAGGTCTGGAAATTCAGCAAAAATAGGCCAGCAAGTTTTAAGCGCCAGACAACAGTTGAGAGCGCGAAGTTGGGCTAACGCGCTAAAGCCGTATCGGCTGGGGTGTCCTGCGTAAAGCCAGTTGGCCGCGGCCGATATCCATTTCTCGTGCGAATCCGGAAGTTTTTCAACTTCTCGCCCATTAGTTTCACGTTAATTGTGCGCCAGCCTCGATTCGGATTCGGCTGCGGATAATAACTCAAAGCATAGAGGTGTGAGAGGTCCTCGCGGACGGAAGCGAACGCCTGCTGCTGTTCATTCCAGTTTTTGGCAAAGTAGACCTGACCACCCGTGCTGGCGCTTATCCGCTCGAATACGGCGGTGCTAACCGGATCCTGTTTCGCTTCCCGCGTGCTGATCATATAGATGGGAATGCCTTCCGATTGGGCGAGCTCTCCGACACCTTCCGGAGGAACCATACTGGCGTTATCCGGCCCATTCGAAAAGGCGACGATCACTTTGCGGCCGGTGTACTGGCCGGCATCTCGCAGAACGAGCAAAAGCGCGTTATAGAGGGCGGCGTCGGCCCCTGCGACCGTCGAACGCACGCCACGCAGGACCTGGGAGCGGTCCGCAGTGAGCAAAGCGTCTCGCGCAACGTCCCGGCTGTAGGAATAGAAAGCAATCTTTGCTGTGCCATCAAGAGAGCGAACGAAATCTGAAATCGCATCCTGAGCGTAGACAAATCCGCGGTACATATAATTGCTCGTATCAAAAAGAATGAAAACGTTCGCGCCTGCGGAGCTGATCTGCGGCGACCCCGGGGTTGTAGTCTTCGAATCGGAAGCGCCAGAGTCCGACGGGGTGGTGCCTGGCTGAGAAGGATTGACCAACGAAATCGGGCTCTGGTTTCCTTCTTCAAAAGTGGCCAGCTTCTGCGGGATGGTATCTTCCACTATTTCAAAGTCTGAGGGGCGGAGACCGGTGACATAGTTTCCTTTTCGGTCGATGACCGCCACGTTCAACTGCACCATATCGACGTTGACGCGGAAGACTGTGTCGGTATCGGAAGCGCCAGCGTTATCGGGAGCGGGCGGAGGCGGGGCGCTCTGCTGGCTGCGAATCTTAGGACCGAGAGCCAAAAACACGACAAAAGCAACGAATGTTGCGACCAGATGGTGTTTTCTCATTATCCCTCCGACGGGCCTGAGCCGACCGGGCGACCTTGACTTCGATACGGCCTTACTAATCTACTAAAATTCATAAGCGACCGCGCTCTTCGGCAATGGAGCGACTTTTCCCTGCCGGAATTCATCCCCGGTTTGTCGCATAGCCCGAAGCACCGCCGGCCAATCCTCAAAATGCGTAGCAAAGATCTTTTCTATCATTCGATGCGTCAATTCAGGAACCAAGCGATTCAACATAACAGGCGAATAGCCTAATTCATCCGTGAGTCGCGCCCAATAAAGATTATTGGACTCCCAGGATTCCGCCATAAGACGGCTCGAATAGCCCATGATCGCAGGGAAGGGCTTCACATTAAGCAATTCGCGAGCATAGGTTTGCGCGAGGGCGGGATGGGGAACACCAAAGTCGTCGGCAAGCCGTTCCGGACTGACCTCGTCGGGATAACGGCTGGCGATAGATTCCAACTCCGTACCTGAGGAGCGCCAATAGCTATTCTGACCAGGGAAGCGTCTGCGGAATTCCGCCGCGAGATAAAACGTTTCCGCCGGGGTGACTTCGGCCAAGACCTGCTGAACGGCGCCAGTACGAAGGTCATTTCCAATCAGCTCCTGCTTTTGAGGCAGAGTCCGATCAGAAAGAATTTCCAAGACGCGCGGGCGCAAGTCCGCATTGGCAGCTGCGGCAGTAAGGAGCTCTTCACCGGTGCGCTGGTAGAGCGTGACGGCGTGCAGTTCCGTTGGAGTCACTCGCCACCAGCGGGGAAGTATGGCACTGGTAAGCAGACTGGGAACAAGATCTTCCCACACGAGGGCCTGCACGTTTTCCGGAACGATGAAATCCTGCTCGGTCTGGGCGAGCACGTAGGGTAGATCGGCGAGCGATCCTACCAAATGAGCTCCACCGCCGGCGGCCCAGCCGCGGCCGAATAGGAGCGGCGTGTGCCAGGCCTGATCGCTACTTACAACCGTCAATCCCGCGAAATCGTGATAGCGAACGAAGAGAGGGTTATTGTGCAGCATCTGAGCGCCGGGAGGCTCGTAGTAGGCGTAATTCAGGCCGACCAGGGTGTCGCGCAGAAATGGCGCGAGTTGGCCGCGCGCGTCGGCGACCTCTTGCGGTGACTTTGGCGACTCGATGATTTGCACGAGGGTGCGGCCGGCCTTCAGCTCGGTCTGACGACTATCGTAGAGTCCGCCTGCCCAAGCTGTCCTTTCGCGATTGGTGAACATGGGGCGGGGCATTTCGAACTCGCGAAGTTCGTTGGCAACTGGAACCAATGTTTGAGCGGTCGTTTTTCCTTCCGACAGCCGATTCAAGCCGTTCCCGAGAGAGAAGAGCGTATCGAGCGAAGCAAGCCGCTGCGATTCCATAACCGCACGCATGCGGTTGGCCAGCAACTGGCGCACTTGCCTGCCATCGGCACTCGATTGCCCAGGTCCCGCAAGCAGGGCAATGAGTTCGTTTTCCGAGAAGCTGTCTGGGCCGTTCGCGTCGTGGACGACTCCTAGCAGCGCGGCATGTGCCGCGTCAAAAATCTGCGGCGGCGTGGAGGCGTGTGCAAAAGGAGCGAGCAAGCGTCCCCACGAATCGTTCAGATTAGCGGCGGGTATTTGTCCTTGCCGCACCAGGATTTCCCAGAGGCCGATATTTGCCTGCAAGGTGCCGATGGCATTCGCTCGCACTGTGCGATCGGGAATACGATCCACTGCGTCGCCGGTAGCCAGAAAACGCGTGATGGACTGATCATCCAGATCGTGAAATTCGGAAAAAATGAGGTACTGATCGTTGAACTTCGCGAACTTATCGGCAAGAAGCCGCACTGTCTGCGGACTCAGACGCTTATCGGTGGGACGCGCGCGGTCGATTTCCGAGAGGGTCAAAAAAATTTGCAACGGGCCGGTCGTGAGCGACCGGGAAAGTCCGAACATACCCTCTACAAGCTGCTCGGAATTGTTCCAGCCTCCGGCTTTGTGGGCCCATTCGGACGCGACTTTAGAATTAGCCTGCCGCTTGAGGATCTCCTTCCAGACTTGAACATTGCCTGGAACGAGCGGTTCGCCTTTTGAGTCGAACTGGAGACGACTTACGAGGAGTAAAAGCCCGGGATTGGGACGAAATACCAGGAATTTCGCGGGTCCCGGATGAGGATCGTTCCCGCGCAGAGCCTGATAGAAACGCGGCAGCCTGCGCGAATCGGTGAAATAGGCGAGCTGCCTTTGCTTCAACCGAGAGAGGGCGTCGAAATAAGCTGCAAGCCAGCCTTCATCTCTAGACCACAACTTGCTCAAGAACTCTTCAGGTGAATCCGGCGAGGCACCCACCAACTGCTTCCATGCAGGCTCCGCGGCAGCTCCGCCAGGGACGACAACGTGACCGGAGCGAATGGAGATTTCGGCGCCATAGAAATCAAGGAGGGCAGTAGAAGGTACGAGCCTAGGCAATCCCGGCGCACGCCGCAGCGACTCGCGGGTTTCGCTATCCATGCGAGCAAGGGCCCAGTAGAGGCGTGCCTTGAGCGGGTTTTCAATAAGGGAAGTCAGGAAATCCGCATTTGCGCTCTCGCTGTTTTTCTCGTTCAGCTTCCAGTCTTCAGCTTTGAAGATCAAGGGCACCGGCGAAGAAGGATAGGGGTAAGTGAAGGGCTTGGATTCGCGCAGAGCTTGTTCGAGTTCTGCAATCGGGAAGCCAGAGTCATTGGCGACAAAGGCGCGCTCGGGTTCCCCGGCCTCAAGTTCGCTATCGGGCCCACATCCCTGCTTGAGGCGGTAGCCAATGATGGCCAACAGATGGTCAGCCTCGCGGCAATTGGTGACGCTCAAAACTTCGTGGGTTCCCGCAAGCGACTGCAGCTCTTTGGCTTGCTGCAGATATCTTTTCAGGAGGACAAGGAACTCGGTGGGTTTTGGATCCTTCTCGGGCGATCCTCGATAGCCATCAATTACGACGTTGCGGGCGAGCAGGGGCAGCACTTCCGACGGTGTGATTTGCTGGCTGACAGCGGCCATGCGCAAAAACGGTTTGAGGGGGCCGGGAATGACTACCTGAGTTTGCTCGTCGGCAGTTCGTGCGGGCTGAATCGATTCGTCGGTTTGAGGAGGATTGCCGGCTCTCAGGAGGCCAGCAACAAAGCAGAGGCATACGGAGAGAGAAAACTTCAAAAGGAAGGCAGATCGGCCAGTGGAACATTGCATGGCCCGAACCTCCGGGTGAGCTTCAGGATCTCGATCTATTCGCCGACCGGCACGGAGATGAAAGCAAATCGGCCGCCACTCGTTTCAAACCATCGACCTGATTCAGAAGCCATCCGAGTAGTGTTCTTCCACCAATCGGACTTGGCCAGTGACGGAATGCTCAACCCTCGCAAGCCGCGCGACGCATGTTTATGGGCGGCAAGATTAGATCATCTTCAGGATTGGGTCAATCCGTTCTAACCCCTAGCAAGCCGACGGCTTTAGAGGGGCAAAGTTGCGCAAAGGATGCCATCGGAGGTCAACCGGTGCCATGCATATGACGGCAGCATTTGGTGCCACAGGTTAAAGGGGCGGGGTTGGTGCCTGGGCCAAAGACGTGAGGAATTGGTGCTAGAAGCGGAAGAAGGTGACTTAGGCAGGTCTAAGCAGGTCTAAGAAAGAAGAGGCGATGCGGGGTAAAGGAGGTATGTTCGAAGTTCAATGCGCCCTGCGATTGAACTGTAGGGCATCAAAAGGCCGCTGAGTGTGGTTAGCTCAAAGCGCCAGCTCGTGAATCCAATTAGCGCTTTTCCAGTGTTGCTTTAACTGCTCTCACTGTGACCGCGAAAATGACAGCTGCAGGCGGCATTTCCCTGGCGGATCTTCGAAATCTGAATTTTCTGGGGTTAGTGCGGCGTTTCGTACGGAGAAAGGCACTAGCGGCGATTCCTGCCGGGCAACCCGCTCCGGCGATCGTCCTGAAGGATGTTGATGGGCGGCGAGGGTGCCTGGCAGACGCGCTAAAGAAAGGGCCCGTGCTGGTTGCCTTCTTCAAGGTGAACTGCGTAACGTCTCAGCTTACGTTTCCATTCCTCCAGCGGATCCACGAGATCTATGGCGGATCGAATTTCAGTATGTGGGGAATCTCGCAAAACCACCCGAGAGATACGAGACTATTTATCCGAAAATATGGCGTCAAGTTCCCGGTTCTGATCGATGGTAAAGGCTACCCTGTTTCGAACCGGTACGGCCTGACGAATTCTCCAACTTTGTTCCTGATCATGCCGGGCGGGCGCGTCCACATCACTTGCGTTGGCTTTTCGAAGGCCGACCTCGAGGCGATTTGCGTAGAAGCGGCTCGGGCGATCGGGAAACAACCTGAACCGCTCTTCAAAGAGGACGATGTAGTGCCACTACTCAAGCCTGGTTGAGTGGCCCGCAACTAGGTTCCGTGCGAACCTGCCATACTGTCCCTAACTAGGCGAGGGCCAGTTTCAAAGACAACACTACTTCCCTTTTTTTCCCTACAGGCCAGTATCGGCGCGCGGGCCATTCGCCTTAGACTCCCCGCGCCATGAACACTTACCCAGCAGCATCGGTTTGTTCGGCATCTTCAAACGAAAGCTTTCAACGACCGTTTACATCGGCAGCTCGAAAATTCCGCAAGCTGATAGCGGTGGCGGCGATCGCCGTCAACTTAGGTTTTTCGGGTTGTTCTTCAATGCCGTCAACGTCTTCGGCTTCTAATTTAACGGGCGCTGGCGGCGCGAATCCGGGTCAGTCGAATTTCGTTTCGGCCCATGATGTCACCTTGAATTGGAGTGCCAGCATTTCTTCGGGAGTCGCAGGCTACAACGTGTACCGTGGAAGCGTGTCTGGCGGGCCATACGTCAAGGTGAACTCGTCGGTCGTTACCGTTACCACGTATAACGACAGTACGGTTCAACCCGGGCAAACCTATTTTTACACTGTAACCTCAGTTAACTTGAGTGATGTTGAGAGTTCGTACTCCAATGAAGTAATGGCGCCGATACCCTGAATCCTGCCTTATTCCGGGAGAATCGCGGAGATAGGTTCGCCGCTCAGTCCGAGACTTCGTTTCTAACGGGGACCGCATCTGGCTGTTCCACTGATGCTCCCTGAGATCGCGGCAGCAGGGGAGCGCATTGCTCCTTGAGATGGGCCAGCCAATTAAGCCTGGGTTGACGTTCCTTAACGTGCAGAATTCGATACGCTACTGCGGGAGAGGCAAATTCGGTACCCGCAACAAAGCGCATCAAAGGACCGAAGCTCCAAGCCGCGGGAGCACCCACAAAGTGCATGCCGGGCAAGGAGGTCTCGAATCCCTCGTCGAGTGCTGGAAAACCGCCGACGCGTTCGATTTTCTCCACAACTTGCGACGAAAGAAACGGGTAGCGAGCGATGTCGACTTGGAATCCGGTTCCGAGAAGCACGTGATCAAACCGGAACTCAGAACCGTCGTTCAAATGCACGCAGATGCGTTCCCCATGGGAACGAGCTTGAACGACAAATCGCCCCGTATTCATCGTCACATTCGCTGTGCGCGCCTTTACCCAGCATGAGGCTGCAGGACGAATTGCGCGTGGTCCCCATAAATCTTGAACCCCTCGTGGCAAGCGACGAAACAGGTTGGGCCGTTGAACAAGCTGGCTCACTCCTGCCGGACCGACATCAGCCGGCCCATACAACATCCGGCCGACGACTTTTCCGTGCATCCAACGGCGCTTTACACCCAACCAGCGCATCACGGGACCGCGGACCAAGACCTGTACGCGAGCTCCGGCCTCGTCCAGCAGAACAGCCGATTCGAGGGCGCTTTGTCCAGCCCCGATTACCAGCACCTCTTTGTGACGGAATTTGCTGAGATCGTTGTGGTGCGATGTGTGTGATACGAGACAAGGAGGCAAATCCGCGAAAGGTTTCGGTATACGGACAAAGGGAGCTATGCCGCCTGCGACCACTACCTTTTTTGCCCGCAGGGATTCTCCACTCTTGAAGACGAGATCGAATCCCCCCGAGGCCAAATCAATGGATGACACAACGCGAGTGTCGATAGGCAAGTCCGCCTGCCTGAGAAACCAGCGGCCATACTCTACGAAGTCTTGAAGTGGAATCTTCTTCGCCATGTCTTGGGCGATAAAGTCTTCGGTTACCGTCGGGGGCACCTTGACGGCGAAGGCTCCGTTTGCCCTTTCATAGGCATCCACAGTGAAACGGCGATGCGGATCGGATAGGTGCGAGGCCACCCGCGGGGATCGAAGAAGCATTCCCGCGGGCATGTTGCGTTCCCAGAACGACATGGGTTCGCCGATCACCCTCAAATCCATTAATTTTGCCTGGCGCAGATGAGCCGCCACCGAAAGACCGTAAGGTCCAGCGCCTAAGACGGCTACGTCGCACGTGTCCATGGGTCAACGGCTCCTAGAATCGGCCTTGAAACCTAAAACTGGTGCCAAGAACAAAACTTTTATAGTTCAGCTCTGCAACGAAACGCCCCAGAGAGTCCTAGCACGGGACAGGGCTAACTCTATAGGATGCGACGCCACGTCATCGGGCCAGCACAAAGAGGCTGAATCCGCCCAAGAGTCGCGCAGCCAAATCCTCGCTGATCGCCGAGAGCAGCATTCGTGGCCAACGAACAACCTTACCCTTCGCGCCAACGGGAAAATCTATGCCGAAGGGAGCGTAAAACCAATCAAGCACTTCGTAGCCCTCGCCTGCCAGGCTCTGAAGGGCCAAGTCTTTGGTGAAGTAGTGAAGATGCCCATAGGTACGCCGGCGCATCATCAGGCCGTCGTTTCGTACGAGCGCCTGAACGGAAAGGTCCAAGGGGAAATTGAAGATTTTGTCGCGGGCGAGCCCCTTCAAGTCGCGCAGGAAGGCGAAATAATCTTCCACGTGTTCCACAACGTCGAGGATCAAGAGCAAGTCGAAATATGCGTCGGCCTCTTGCAAGATATCAGCCAATTTGCAGTGGAGCTGTTGATTTTCGCGGCCCCGTGCGAGTTCGATAGCCTGGGGCGAGATGTCATAACCGGAAAAAACACAAGAGGGGTCCATGTTGAGCTGCAATTGCCGGAGCACTTCGCCGGCCCCACAACCCACCTCGCCGATGGTTTGCGGGGCGATTTGGTGGCGTTTCAGGATTCGCAGGACATGCTGGGCTTTCCATGAGGAAGCGTGGACATGCCAGTCCGGATTTTTTTCGAGGTGCTCACCGTTAACGTAGACGCTTTGGGGCATTGCGGCAGCTCCAGGGCGACCACTAGCAGCGAGTGTCATTTTGCGAGCACGAACAGGCTGTAGCCGCCGAGCAGACGGGCGGCAAAATCAGAATCAAGCGCAAAGCAGATTTTGCGGGGCAACTGCAGAATCTTTCGTGAAATACCCGAGGCGCGGTGTGCCGAGCGGGGGACGTAAAACCAGTCGAGAATCTCGTATTGTTCGTCGCGCAAACTCTGCAGGAAGGTTTCCTTGGTGAAAAAATGAAGATCGTCCGTAACTTGCCGCCTCCTGGATAGGTTGCCTTTGCGTAAAACGGCTTGCGCAGAGAGATCCAACACAGTGTGGAAGAGTTTGTACGGCGAGAGCGATTTCATGCTGCGCAGGAAACTGAAGTAATTTTCCTGGTGTTCGAGAACGTCCAGAATCAGCAGTAAATCGAAGTGCGCGCCGGGCTCTTTTCGAATGTCCGCGACCCGACATTGCAAACGTTCGTTCTGGCGGGCGCGGCTTAGCTCGATCGCCTCCGGTGCAATGTCGTACCCCATGAAGAGACACTGCGGGTCCATGCCGAGCTGCAGTTGTCGAAGTACCTCGCCTGTGCCGCAGCCGACTTCCCCAATAAGCCGAGGCGACAGACGATTTCGCTGGAGCACCTGCCGGACGCAGTTCGCCTTCCAGACAGAATCGTCTGTGTGCCAAGCGGGCACTTTCTCAATGTATTCGCCACTTAAAAAAGTATTCTTAGGCACGAATGATTCGACTAAAAACCAATCAAGGGATATCCGATTACTGATGTAGCAGATGAATGGACGCCTTTTCAAGGCGATGGCACAAGCGCCTTGATTTGGTTTGAATAGAGACTCTCTCGGCGTCCAGTATCGACTGCCGTCACCATGTAGAAGTATGTATGGCCGCTCTGAACCGTTCGATCGCTGTAGTTCGTTTCCGGGACGGGGGCTGGAGTCAGCTTCGTAAATGGCCCTCCGGTCTTTTCCGACCGGTACACGTTATACCCAACGACAGGCGAGGCGCTGGCTTTCCATTTCAGATCAACCCAATGAGGAGGTGTTGGGGTCTGCTCCTGAGAAAGGCTGCTACGGTGAACTAAACGTGAAGCTGAAAACGTCAAGATCAGGAGCAGAGTGCAGAATGCGATGGTAGCCGTCCTGCCGGCGACTTGCGGCAACCGCGTCACGAAAGCAATACCCTCAACATCGAGTCTACCCGATCCTGCGAGTTTGTCAGGTCAAGGTGCACATCCGGGGCCACATCGACTTGAGCTTCAAACTGGTCGCTGCCTCATGCGCCGTATTTCCGAACACTGCAACCCTGTCCCCAAATTGCCCTTCATGCCAGTTGCGAAAGCAACCTCCCTCATAGAAAATACAGTGGTTGGCTGAGTTCCTGTACGTAGTTTGCTGTAGACGTATAAGGCATTCGACCTAGTGGTCTCAGACATCACCTTACAGGTTGGTAAAAATGACCCGGCAACGTTTCTGGCTTTGTGGCTTTGTCATACTTCTACTAATCCCAGCCGCTATTCATGCGCAGCAATGGTCTGGAATCATTGACCCCAGCCGAGCTGTAGGCTGGTTGAACGCTGGGCTACCAGGAGGCATCCCAAACCGTACCACCATATGTGCCACACTCAATCCAGGTACGACGTCCGCTCAAATTAATTCGGCAATCGCGAACTGCCCACCCAATCAAGTGGTCTACCTGAACAGCGGAACTTACAACATCACCTCAGGGATAACATTCGCAGGCCATAACAACGTCACGCTGCGGGGCGCCGGTGCCGACCAGACCGTTTTGGTTTTTACCGGAGGAGACAATTGTGGCGGACTGGGCGGCGACGTTTGCGTCATAAACTCAACGGGATACTATGTCGGGACTCCGACCGTTCTGCCGGGCGGTTCGAACGCAGCCAATTGGACGGCGGGTTATGCGAAAGGAACCACGCAGGTCACTTTAGATAACGTGGCTGGCCTCTCCGTCGGCAGCATTATCGTTTTGGATCAGGCAAATGACGCTTCTGATCCAGGTGGCGTAATCGTCTGCGATACTTTGGTTGTTTGCCGACCGATTACTGAAGCGGGTGCTCCCGGACGCGTAATCGGCGGCATAGAGCATAATCAGCAGCAGTTTGTCCAGGTGAA
>Ga0207123_1026_pt2 | contig 14805 bp, 8 predicted proteins | sample Alteio_BWMinHeat_39_FD_153503 | JGI IMG/M metagenome (GOLD analysis project Ga0207123, IMG submission 153503) | Enriched cells from forest soil in Barre Woods Harvard Forest LTER site, Petersham, Massachusetts, United States -... | ecosystem: Environmental > Terrestrial > Soil > Temperate forest >... | reverse complement strand
TTATGAATATGGTTTTTAAAGCAATAAAAGCAAAACATCTTTTTTTATTTAGCGCTATCTTTCTAGCTGTCGCACCATTATGGGGAGATACTATTTCACAAATTGAAGATGAAAAAAGAGAGGATGAAGCACTTGAAGATAAACGTGTAGATGAAAATAGACAGGAACAAAAACGCTTAGACGACCAATATTATCAAAAACAACGCGACCAAAAACGTCAAGACAACAAACGCTGGGATCAAGAACACTCAAAACACTTCTAATTTCGGCAAAGTTCAAAAAGAACCGATTCAAGGCTAACAAGAGCCCATCGCCACGACTTTTTGAGAACATTCCTTACTTTAGATAATATTTGGCATTATACTGGATTTCACCTTGTGCAAAATGAATTCCTTGCTATAATGTCTGGTTTAAAGACCCTATGACAGGCCTTAAACGTACCCTACAACGACTTCTCAACACTCAGGACTCTTATGGCCTTGACCAAACTTTCTCAAATAGAACATACGCTTCCCCTTTCTTTAGATGACAGGCTCGCTAATCAACCGCTTTTACCTACGACCCTTCCTATCCATCTTACAACCGTAGGGCGAATAGCAGATTCTGTTACGTTCTCTATTTTTAGAACTGCTCATTTCAAAGGAAATATCACATCAACAGATATCTGTGAGCTACCTATTGCTACACTTATTTCTCCTGGCTTCCGACCCACCCAGGATAACATTCAAGAAGCCGCCGCACTAGGCATTCAATATTGTCAACTTGGCCAAAACTTCACATTTCCACTTAGAACTCATGATATTCTTGACCACCTTAATTGGAATTTCGAGATATTAGTAAAAATCCAGGGAATTGTTTACAAAAAATTGGGTTTAGTTTCAGAATTATTGATGCGAACAACTCCTACCAATCCCCTCATAGTGCAATCCAATGCCATCCCTCTTGTTGAAGAGACTTCACCTCTATTTGAGATTAATGTAAGAACCTCTCTTTTCTAGTACACATACCGGTCGTGATTCAAAAGTTCGCATTTCTTACGCGCCAAAACCTCGGGGATAAAGATCGGAAGGGATTTTCGCGCAGCTAGAAATGCCAAATTTTGAACCACGACCGGTATATAGGGATTTACAAGAGAGTGTACTAGGCTTTTATATTTTAGGGCGTAGCCCTAAAGCAGAACGTAATAGAACCGAAAATTTAAAGGCTCTTCAACCTTGCTTTAGGGCAACGCCCTAAAATATAAAAGCCTGGCTCCACCCTAGAACTGTTACTATTTAATCTTATTGCTTTGATAATGCTTAAGCATAGGCAAATGAGGAGACGCAGCGGCGGCAGATGAGGATGAAGATGACGCGGCAGCAGCATGGATCGAGCTAAACAGTGAATTTGGCACTGATGGCACAAGATTATTTGGAGCACCATCATCCTTATTAAGTCTTTCCAATAGATGACCTATGCCTCCAACTTTTCTTAAAGACAACACCCTATTTCTCTTGCCAGCTTTTAATCCTGGAGATAATTCCATCTCCATTACCTTTTCTGAATCAGGCGCCCGAGGTACCCAAAATCCATCATGAAGTTGTGATAAAAGATCAATACACGCTCGATATTCTTTAGCTTTTTCAGTGGTAGGGATTGTTTTAACACCATAAAGGTCTCTTAATTCATCCCATATGAGTATACTATAGTCTTCACCTTTTTTTTCCTGATCTGCGGTAAATTTTTCAATGAGCATTGTGTAATGTTCTACCTCAATCCGTGTAAGACAAACCCCACTATCATTCTTTCCCTCATTTAACCAACCATTCATTTTGGCAATTTCAGTTTCCATTCTATCTGTAGCAATAAATTTCAATTTACTAAAAATAATGAGTGGAAAATTAACAGTCTCAGCCACCTTTCGATAAAAATATTTGTTGTCATAGTACTTGTCATACTTTTTAGCTATTGGATTTAAGAAGTTAAATACCAACTCCATTTGTGCCTTAAATGCTAAATTATTTTCACCCCAAACACATTTCTCAGGTAACATTTGGGCAATAGAATCATTTACCTCATTCGCTTGTTCAAGTTCTTGAAGAAATTCTCGAACTTCAATTGTCATAGGAGGGTCCACCCGTTGGCGCTTACTTATTTTACTGTCTGGGGTATGTAAATTAATATCAAACCGAACTTCTTCCTTTTCTTCTTGAGCTACTTCAGCTACTTCAGCTTTTTCAGGTTCATTTTCTTTACATTCCTCCAAATCCCTTGCAGCTTTTCTTTGAGCTTGCAAAATTAAGTTAAGTTGACTTTGCAACTGGTGACTTTCTCTTAATTGCTCGGCTTCTTTAAAACGCTGCAGTCCTAGTGATGTTACTGAAGTCCCTGAAGATGCTGATGAAGCTGAACTGGAAGCCGAGTTTGAATTCTCTTTCGGAGGATTCTTTCTAATAATCGTAATATAATTTCTCATTGGGCTTTTTAAGCTCTCTGTAAGCTTTTGTAAACTCTCTTGCATAATGGCAATCCTATGTTTCGATAGGGTCCCCGGAGATAAACTAGAAAGATCAACGGGATCAAGATAAGCTGTGGTTGAGGAACGCTTCTCGCCTCGACTATTTGAAATTTTATCCAAGTGTGAACCTGAGATGAAATTAGGAACATGACCACTTGATGAATTCGCAGGTGTTGAAAAGGAAACAGACATACAACCTCAATTACTGATTTTATAAAAATTTAATTATTTAAACTTACGAATACTATAACAAACATGTTAATTTATAGCACATATTTTTTCACTAAAACGAAATGAAATTAAATGTAGCATGACCTGAATAAAAAAAATTATAGTAATTTTTAATTATAAAACTTCAATCTAATAACCCCGATGTGTCTATACCGGTTGTGGTTCAAAATTGTAAGCTCTCAAAATCTCATGGCATTACTATGAGAATTATCTAGATACTACAGGTTTCCCGCGGGAAACCAGTTAGAACTAAAAATCATATGTGCCATGAGTTTTTGAGAACTTACTCAAAATTTGGCATTTCCTTATCTTGAACACAAAGATCAAATACGCTATAGAGTAAGAGTTCATAACGTTAAGGACACAACCTCAAGATGCATAAATCGCCCCATTTCAATACCATCGGACAAATTTACCACGATTTTAAAGTTACCAAGATAACCGATATCGACGAATTGCACTGCCAATTGATCGAACTGGTACATATCCCCTCCGGCGCTCAAGTGATGCATATCGCCAATGACGATCCCGAAAACCTCTTTTGCCTCTCCTTTCAAACGGTCCCAACAACCTCCAATGGCGTAGCTCACGTTCTTGAGCATACAGTCCTTTGTGGATCGGAAAAATATCCCGTCAAGGACCCTTTTTTTACCATGCAGCGGCGCAGCCTAAACACCTTTATGAATGCTTTGACAGGAGCAGATTTCACTTGTTATCCAGCCTCTTCCCAAGTGCCGAAAGATTTTTATAACCTTCTTGAAGTCTATTTGGACGCTGTCTTTCATCCAAATCTCAACAATCTAAGCTTCCAGCAGGAAGGTCATCGTCTAGAATTTGCAAATCCGGATGATCCCGCATCTCTTCTTGAATATAAAGGCATCGTATTCAATGAAATGAAAGGAGCGATGTCCGGACCAAGCACACGTCTCAATGAAGCGATTAGTCAGGCACTCTTTCCCGATCTCACCTATGGGATCAATTCTGGCGGCGACCCTAAGGTCATTCCAACGCTGACATATCAGCAACTTTGCGATTTTCATAAACTCTATTATCATCCGAGTCATTGCCTTTTCTTTTTCTATGGCAACTTACCTTTAGAGAATCATTTGGATTTTATTGCTTCCAACGTTTTAACAGGCATAGCTCAACATCCTCCATTATCTCCTATCCCACGGCAGCCTCGATTTAAAAAGCCTAAACGCCTTGCCTTACCCTATCCCATTCCTCCTGATGATGACATCAACGATAAAGCTTTAATTGCCTTTGGCTGGCTCACATGCAATATTTTAGAGCAGCAAGATCTTTTAGCCTTAAGCATCCTCGAAATCATTTTAATGGATACGGATGCCTCCCCGTTGAAAAGAGCTCTATTAAAATCGGGCTTTTGCAAACAGGCCAGCTGCTATATGGATGATGAGATATCAGAAGTCCCTCTTATCATCTCTCTCAAAGGATGCAATGCCGAACACGCGGAATCCCTTGAAAAAGTCATCTTTGCAACACTGCACGAAATCGTTCGCGACGGCATTTCACTGGAATTGGTCGAAAACGCGATGCACCAACTAGAATTTTTCCGCAGCGAAATCACCGGCGACCATGCCCCGTTCGGCCTATCTCTTTTTATGCGCTCCGCTCTCTTAAAACAGCATAATGGACCTTCCGAAAGCGGCTTAAAGATCCATACCCTTTTCGATGAAGTCCGTCGTCGCAATCTTGAAAACCCCCAATATTTTACGGACTTGATTCAAAAATATATTCTCGATAACACGCATTTCGTCCGCATCACCCTCATTCCCGACAAAGAACTGGCAGCCCAGGAGCATGCTCAAGAGCTAGCTGTTTTAGCTGCTATCGAAAAAAAGCTAACTCCGCAACAACGTCAAAACATCGTCAAAAATGCCGCTGAATTGGCCGAATTCCAAAATAAACAAGAAAATGAAGATATCGAAGTTTTGCCTAAGGTAACCTTGAGTGACGTCCCCCACGATTCCCGTACATTTTCTCTTACAAATGAAAAAGTTGGCAATTTAGAAGTCTTTCATCATAACTGTTTCACCAACGAAATTGTCTATGCAGATCTTATTTTCAGTTTACCAGCCATTGCTGAGGCCGATTTACCTTACGTAAGACTGCTGACGACATTAATGCCTCAAATGGGTTGCGGCGGTCGGGATTACGGAAAAAATCTCGAATATATTCAGGCCCATACCGGCGGACTACATGCTACTTTGGCATTCCATTTGCAAGCCTCGGACCACACTCAATTTTCGCCGTCGTTGTATATCAAGGGAAAAGCGCTGCACCGCAAAGTGCCGAGCCTTTTTGCCCTTTTTAACGACCTTGCCACCTCGATAGATTTCAGCGATGTGAGCCGACTAAAAGAAGTCATTCACAAGCAGCATGCAGCACAACAAAGCCATTTTGCACAAAATTCTCTAAAATATGCGATCAATCTTTCAGCGATAGGCTTGGATGAAGCTTCCAGGATTGCCAATCTTTGGTATGGATTGGAATATTATGAAACCATCAAGGAGCTGTCTCAAAACTTTCATCAGCATGAAAGTTGGCTGGTAGAAAAACTCAATTTCTTAAAGCAACAAATCTTGGGCAACGATTCTCCCAATCTGGTCATTTCTTCTGATGCTTCGATGTACGATACTCTCAAAGGTCATGGCTTTTACGGATTAAAAGACCTTGCCACAACTCGGGGCAAACCCTGGAATTCGAATTACCCTATGGTACCCAGCCGTTCACAAGGGCGCTTCATCGCCTCTCCGATAGCTTTTACCAGCAAGGTATTCAAAACCGTTTCTTATACGCACCCTGATTCACCTGCGCTTAACATAGCTTCCTATCTATTCGATAACCTGACATTACATACGCGTTTAAGGGAGCAAGGCGGTGCCTATGGCGGCGGGGCTGTCAGCACCCCCATGGCTGGAAATTTTTACTTCTATTCCTATCGCGATCCCAATATTGTATCGACATTAGATGCGTTTGAGGAGTCGATTCAACTGATATTAAAAGGAAAATTCGATTCTTCTGATATCGAAGAGGCAAAACTTGAAATGGTACAAGCTCTGGATAGTCCGGTAGCCCCAGGAAGCCGCGCCGACTTAGCCTACGGTTGGAAGAGGGAAGGCAAAACCACAGAAGTACGGCAGGCGTTCCGAGACAGAACCCTTTCATTGACCCGTAAAGATATCATCAAAGCTGTTGAGAGGCATGTAGTTTCTGCCTTTAATGAGGCTGCCACGGTCGTCTTTGGAGGCAAGGAACTGCTTGAAAAAGAAAACGCCAAGCTCGTAGCAGCAGGCAAAAAGCCTTTGCCTCTGGAAACGGTTTAATGATTCGATTTATGATAAGGAACTTCAATTGCCTGCAGCATGGGATAATGTTTTTTATTCAATGTGGCTAATTTGGCATTAAGGTCTTTAGCTAATGCTGCAATGATAGCATCAGCAATACCCACCCCATGACTTTTCCCATAGTCACGTCGATATATATCTATTAAATTCATCTCGTATCTCCCTAAAATTCGGTAAATCATTTCTATCTGCCCAAAGTCCAGCAGTTTCATCAAGAATATTTTTTTTCTTCTTTTTTTTATTCGACTGAGTTTGAATAAATAGATCGATAGCTTCCCTAATTAGAGCACTTTGATGCAGACCTAATTCCTGGGCTAACAGGAGAAGACCATTTTTTTCATTTTCAGTTAAATATACTTGTGTTCTAAACATCTTCCCTCCCTTTTGTTGTTAACATATACATCTACTGTATACAGTAACTAAATATTTGTAAAAGCAAGGAAATCACCTTAGGAAGCTTTTGCATCATTTTGCTTCAGTTTATTATAACCGAAGACTTTTTAGTTATTACGACTATCTAACAAACATATTTATTGATTGATAATTAAATTCAAACAATATATAATTACGAAAAAAAATTCTAACTTAACGAGAGGCTCTCCATGAACAACTTGACAAATGCTTACGCCCACAACAAACCTTACGCTGAAGCGATAATTCCAAATTGTTCACTAGGAAGCGACTGGCTGGCAGAAAAAGCCGCCAATCTCACTGATGAGAAACATCATAACATAATCACAAGAGTTGTGGGTTCAAGGCTCGTCGGCGTCGCCGCCGCCACGGCTTCTTTGGGTGCTGCAATACTAAACCTCGCCATCGACCTCGTCAACACTGCCTCAGATGGTATTTCTCACATCTTTTCTCAAGAAGATTCCCGCTATATCGTGCATTATACGGAATACAAGAAGAAGGACTCATACGGATACATGAGCGGGGAACCTAAAGATGAAGCAGCAGCTCGATTTAACTATCCAAAATCACATTTTGCCTTTACAACGGAATGCCTACGCCGTTTTGTTACAGCTTACAGAATCATTTTTTCACCTAAAACTTACGCTGTATCATATACAAGTGCCCGCGATCTTTTTGTGACCCAAACATTTCAAGCTGCCGTTACACAGCTAGGCCCTAAATGCCATGATGTCGTCACAGAGCTGGGGAAAGCCTATGACAATGGCGATAATAAAGACATCGAAGATTATGAGCAAAACCTGGCTGTTTTTGAGCATGAGGTTGTTCGCTTGCAACAAAACCCTGAATTAGCCCACGAACCAGCTCATAGTGTTGCTACGGCCGCTTTAGCAAGCTTTGCAAGTGGATTTGTGTCCAATATAACCTTTGCTCATGGGAATGCCTATGCAGCACGGCTTGAAGCGAAAGCTCGAGGAGAAAGGTTTATTCTTCCATCTTCACCCGCTATTGATTCATTGGTCCAAGATAAGCTTCGCGATTTATCTCAAAGTAACGCATCTATGTATGACGTCATCAAATCGATAAAACTGACAACACTCCCCCTAAGAGTGGATGTGCAGCATGCTCTTTGGACATATCTGTGCAACATGTCAGATCCTGGTACCAAGAATGAGGCGGAAGATTTTAATGATCAGTGGATTAAATTGATCCAGGTTATTGCCGGAGCAGAGCAGGAAGAATCAGACGAACCTACAAAAGCTTTAATCGTAAAGACCTTAGAAAAACTGATGACCTCTGAAGAGAAAAACAACTCGTATTTTTCTCTAAAAGACACAATGTTTATGAACCTCCTAGATAAAAAATTCATAAAAGACTTCAAGAAAGTCTTTAGTGCTTTTGCTCCGGACCAGACAGCTGCGGCTATAGAGAAAGCTCAAGCTATACTTGATGCAAAAGTTGAAGCTGAAAAGAAAGTCAGGGCTGCCGCGCAGGCTAAAGCCGATGCGGAGGAAGCTTATCGTCAAGCTTTAATACCAAAAAGGATCAATGGCCTTCCCCCACTCACATCTGTTGGACTGCTTCTAAAAATGGAGAGGTTTGTTCCAACAGCGGAAAAATCCCCCAAGGAATTCTTTGCCGAGGTTAGAGAATACATTACGCAATCAATAGAAGCTGATAAATCCAAAAAAGTTAGTACAACCCGATGGTCGAGCTACAATTTTGATTCGGCCCCTGTTCATTGTCCGCTTAAAATGAGCGGCGAATCCAATGGATATGATTTTTCTAATGCCATTAATACGTTACGGGGCTATGGAGATAGCTGGGCGAAAAATAACTCTATAGATGCAAGCGAAGGAGAAACTCGAAATGCTATTTTAAATAAACTCGTCATGCAGAAGCTTTTGTATCCAGCGATTCAAGGAGATCTTGGAATACTCTATTTGGCAAATCATTTCATTGCAATTTTAAAAGATCAATCATCAGAACAGTTGGGCATTACTAAACAAGATGCTGCTGCGATACTGAAAAACCTAACCAAAATAATGGTTGATGCAAAGAATGAACGTCTCACACTTAGCCTGGTAACGCTAACCGCACTTTCAGAACAGCTACAGAGAATGAAACTCCTTCCACTAGATCCCGTCAATAGTACTGAAATGAGACAGCATTTGAAAAAACTTGGTGACAATTATCAGGTAGAAATGTTCGATCCATTAGAAAGAGTTATACGGCCAGGCAGCATCATTTTCACTCCTGATGATGCTGAAAACCTATTGTCAAATTTATTTAAACTCAGTGATCCTCAAGAATCAACCAAAGTTTTAACAGAAATTGCCCCGAGTTTCTACCGTGCGTGCAAGAGAGCGGAAATTTTTCATAGGATTGAGATGCAGGATACAGGCCCTAGATCCGACTTCAGAATTGGATTCGAGGAGTTTCTGAGAGATCGACTGGAAAAATGGTTCAGACATAAGGATTTTGACGCCACCCTCCTTTCCAATGAAAATGTTATCGGCGAGTACGAACCTAAAGGGCGTAATGGCGAGTGGTTTGAGTTTATTCTCGAGATTGCGAAAGATCAATGTGGAAGTGCCACTTTCGGACCTAAATTTGACCGCTATAAAGCGCTAGAACAGCATTTGAAAGGCAATGTATAGTTTCCGCAAAGGTCGGGGTCTGGCTTGTGATTTGTGATTTGAGATCATAAATCACAAGCCGGACCCCAATCCTCGAAGCTCTTTTCGAGAGGCTTTAACTCTTTTTGGTGATTACGCTGGTCACGGTTTTGTCGTTGCCGCCCATGCTGATCATCATGCCAAATGGTGTTTTCATCTCGATCTGGTTCGCTGCCTTGCCTGTCCCTTGCTGCCACAAATCCACCAGCTGCCTTACTCCAGAGGCTCCAGTGGGATGTCCATACCCCACCAACCCTCCGGATAAATTCACAGGATGCTTTTCACCTGGCAAAGTTTTCCCTTCCAGCACGTAGTTTGCCCCCCGTCCTTCCGAAGCATATCCTATCGCTTCCAGCGCCAATAATGCTGTAATTGAAAAACAATCATGCAACTCCAATATGGAAATATCTTCTGCCGTCAATCCTCCTTTCCAGAGAGCCTTTTTAACAGCTTCCTTCGTTGTCGATAAGACTGTCGGATCTGACGGCTGTTGTGTAATATTACCTTCGGCTTCACCTAAAGCGATTATTTCTATGGCATCGTGCGTTGTTAAACCACAGGCTTTTAGTCCTTCTTCGGAGGCTATAATAATCGATGATGCCCCGTCGCTAACCTTCGAGCAATCATATAAATTTAAATTCGGAACAAATTTCTTCGGATCAGGAGGCGTCATTCCCAAACCGAAAAGATCCTTGGTTGTATTCTGATATTCCTGGGCTTTGGGGTTTTTCCGCGCATTGAGAATGGATAACTCATACCATTTCGCCATTGCCTCGCGTGCATTTGTTTCACCATAAGCTCTAAAATAGGCTCCGGCACGTTCCGCAAATATGCCCGGAAAGAAATAGGCATAGCCTGATTTGCGCTCTTTGGCATAATAGGCGGCGCCGGCTAAAACATCAGCTCCGTATTGGGACTTCATGATATTTTGTATCTCAAAACCTGCCACAAAAACGACATCGGAGAGGTCTGAAAGAACACTCCGCACCGCCGCGGCAATCGCTCTTCCGCCTGTTCCACAAGCTCCTTCTACACCAGTACAAGGCTTGTTGAGTAACTCCGGCACCATAAAAGGAAGAAAGCCTGGAAGATTGGCTTGCTTGAGGAATCTTGCCGACATAAAACTGCCTATAATTCCCTCATCGATGGCGATATTTTTCAATTGACTGCATGTCCCCGATGCCGTCTCTTTAAGATACTCTTCAAAGGGGCGCATGGGCTTTGTCGGATCAAATTCCTTGCGGCCTGTGCCCATGAATATTGTGTTGTAGCCTGCAGCGGCATAGATTTTTTTACGAAATTTGTTCATGTGTTTTCCCTTAGTTAAGACACGAGCATCTGAGCATTTGAGTACGATTTAACTAATATCGTTATTCATCAAAGCAAATGGTTCATCGACGCCATATAGGTGAAAAAAGCCGTTCTGCAGTACGGTATCGACATCTTTAATGGAACGCGCTACACCATCTTTAACCAAGCCATGGGCAATGGCCTGAGAACGAGCCAAAAACTCTTGAGTCAATTGGGATTCCAGCGAATTCTCTTGCCAAAGCTTGTGAAAAAACTGGCTGATTTTTTCGCGTCGGTCGTTATCTTTTGCCAATGTCTTCCAGGACAACTCAAGGTGGTTTTCATCTTGCAATGCCACATATGCAGAGCGTTCAATATCATAAACGGCCACAGGCTTTCCCTTTTCATATTTAAAGAATCCTGCTTTTTGGGAGCCATCAGGATTCTGCCCGCCCAAAACTCCAGCTTTGACCATGGAATCAATCAACGGATCGGTAAATTCATGGCCGGGTAGATATTGAGTCATGATTTTTGCAATATGATGAGCGACATCAATCCCTACATAATCGATTAATTGAAAAATCCCCATCGGTCGCAGCATGTAATTTTGCGTGATTCGATTGATGAGTTTGATCGCTTCAACTTGAGACATTTTTTTATTAAGAGCACGCTCCTTCTGACAAGCCGCAGCAACTTCCCGAATAAAATGACCATTGCCGATAAACCCAGCGATATCATTTGACATCACCACAGTTTTTTTCAGACGTTCGCCAAGATTTAAAGCCAATTCTTGAAGTTGGGGGTCTATCTTGGCAGGAATGATAATCTCCAATAATTTTTGGACCGCAGGCGGATTATAAAAATGATATCCGATGATTCGATCCCGAAGATCCCCTTTTTTTTGAAGGATTGAAATTGGAATCGAAGAGGTATTGGTTAGGTAAAAAGGGTTCTTTTTTGCTCCATGATCAATACGCTTAAATAACTCAACTTTAGCATCGACATTTTCAATGATGGCTTCAAAGATTAGATTTGCACTGCTGCATTCTTCTGCGGCAGCTACGTAGCGCACTCGATCAAGCGCTTCTATTACATAAGTTTGAATCATCTCAGCATTATCAATGAGATCTTCCCTTTCTGCATATTTTTTCCGCAGACGATTGATCTCCTTTTCAGCATATTTTGTAAGATGATCGCGAAGATACTCCTTAAGAAATACAAAGCCCTTATAATTAGTATCATAAAGAGTGAGTATTGTATCATCCCTATCTGCAATTTCCTGCAGCAATAGAAGAGAGATGCCACTTCCCATTTTACCAGCCGCACCTAATACGGCCATATGCAATCCAATTTCATCTATCAACATTGATCCCTCATTGTGTATACCATTCCATATGCCTTGAGCCAAAAAAAAGCAACTAGTGTTTGATACACAGTAATTTTTCCTTGAATCGTTATTAAAAAAATGTCATTAATGGTAGTTTCTTAACTTAGGAACGCCTTCTATGCCTAAAATATCTCTTGTTGTACGCGCCACCGTCCTAGCCCTCGCCATTTTGTTCGAAAATCATCATACTAAGCTTGAAGCACTTTCTTATACTTGGGTGGGCACTACTGCCGATTTAAACACCTCTACCAACTGGACACCTGTAGCAGTTCCAGGGATGGGGGATACAGGTACATTCGATGACACTGCAACATTAGATTCAATCACTCTTACCGGGCCTCCAATTTTTACCATTGATGAGTTTATTTTTTCAAACACGGGAACCCCACCACCTTTTACATTTTCCATCTCCGGACCGACTGCCAATTTAACTTTTAGTGCAGATGGTATTCTTAATGAAACTACAAACACAAATTTTTTCAATGTGATAAACGGCTCTCAAGTTAACTTAATCAATGGCTCCAGCATCGCGAATACATCCACAGGCACAATTTTTATTCTGGTGAGAGACGGATCGATTGTAAACTTTGCCAATGGTTCATCCGCAGGGACCGGCCATCTCACTGTTTTTCCTAATGGCGGTTCTATCAATTTTGCAGATTCTTCTTCAGCCGGTTTCTCTACTATTGCAATTGCTGATGGTAGCAGCCTGAATTTTTCGGGCACTTCAAGTACAGGCTCAGCAACAATGTACATCTCAGGTCCGGGCGCCACAGCAAATTTTACCGGCACGGCGACAGGCAGCAACAGTGCAACGATGAATCTTGGCAACGCTGGTTCGCTAAATCTATCAACTTCAATATCCCTGGGCACCGTCAACAGTGATACCGTCAGTACAATTAATTTATCCAATAAGACTTTGACTTTTAACAATGGACTTCTTCAAGGAACTATTGACGGCTCTGGTGGTAAATTGGTCATTAATGGACCCGGCACTACAACAATGTTAGCAACCAACACTTACTCCGGAACTACAGACATTCTTGGCGGCACCCTTCTAATCAATAATCTCGATAGTATTAGCTCTTCCAGCGCCGCAGCTGTTAGTTCAGGTGCCTTCCTATCTTTCGGAACCTTAACCGCAATCACTAATTATACCGGACCCGACATTAGCGGCGCCGGAACGGTGCAAGTCGATGTCGGCAACGGCAATGACATGACGATGTCCAGCACCAATACCCACACCGGCCCTACACTAATTACTTCAGGCACGTTAAATATAACGAATATAGCTGCCATAGACACCTCAAACAGTATTAGCTTAGTAAGTGGTGGAGCCACACCTTCCGTCCTAAACTTGGATGTTGCTCCCGGAGGAGGAAACGTTGTAGGGTCAATTACAGGTCTTGGCAATCTCCAAGCATCGGCCGGTACTGGCGCTTCCGCCCTCATTTTATCAGGCCCTAGCATAAACTATACAGGTACTACGGATGTCAATGCCGGCACTTTGGAATTCAATAGTGCAATCACACAGACTCTTCCAACCAGCCAAATTAACCTCAATGATGTAACAGCCATTGTTGACTTTAACCAAGCTGCCAGCACAACAGGTACAATCAACGGACTCATCACAGGCACCGGCGGAGTCCTTATCAATGGAGACCCAACAACCCCAGGAACCGGCAAAGTTATTCTGACTAATACAAATAACTATAGTGGGGGCACGACCGTATCAAGCGGCACTTTGCAGGTGAATAACATATCCAACTTACCCTCAACCAGCGCTCTAAGCATCAATGCATCCGGTATATTCGATTTAAACCAATCTACCGCCGGAACATTTTCTAATCCTTTAAGCGGAGCAGGAGCGTTTAATTTAGTAGGCGGTGGTGCGATTACTTTTGCACCCACTTCAAGTACGTTTACAGGTGCATACTCGATTGCACTAGGCCAAATGATCATCAATAATCTTGATAACATATCCACTTCCATTGGCGGTATAGCAGTGAGTCCAAGTGCCACTCTTACATTCGGACCTCTGCTGGCGGGCAGCACTACATATAACGGCCCCACCATCAGCGGCGGAGGCACTGTAGAAGTGAATTTAGGCAGCGTTGGTAGCATGACGATGACAAACGCAAACACCTATACAGGACCTACTGTCATTACTACAGGTACGTTAAACGTTACTGACCTAGCAGCCATCGACACTTCAAACGGTATCAATTTAGTAGCCAGCGGGGCTTCAGGTTCAATTTTGAACTTAAATATTCCTTCAACGGGAGGTACCTATGCCGGATCAATTACAGGGCTTGGTAATCTCCAGGTATCAGCCGGCGCAGGCGCTTCTGCTCTTATTTTAACTGGCTTAAGCGGATCCAGCAATAACTATACCGGAACAACAACTCTCAATGCCGGTACATTGGAAATCAATAATGCCGCCACTACGACAATCCCGACCAGTCAAATTGTACTTAATGGCGCAGGCACCTCAATTGACTTTAACCAGGCCGCCAGTACTATAGGAACAGTCAGCGGAGCAATCTCTGGTACAGGCGGCGTCATTATCAACGGGGACCTCACAACACCGGGAACCGGCAAAGTTATATTGACTAATACAAACAGCTATGGCGGAAGTACAAATATATCGAACGGTACTTTGCAAGTGAATAATTTATCCAGCCTGCCCACAACCAGTGCACTAAGTATAAATACTCCTGCTACATTTATTTTAAACCAAACAACCGCCGGAACATTCTCCAATCCTCTAAGCGGAGGAGGAGCATTTGATATAGCAGGCGGGGGTGCGATTACTTTTGCACCCACTTCAAATTCGTTTACAGGCGCATACTCCATTACGCTCGGACAAATGATCATCAATAATCTTGCCAGCGTCTCCGCTTCTACAGGCGGTATAGCAGTGAGTCCAAGTGCTACACTTAC
>Ga0207123_1090_pt1 | contig 14830 bp, 15 predicted proteins | sample Alteio_BWMinHeat_39_FD_153503 | JGI IMG/M metagenome (GOLD analysis project Ga0207123, IMG submission 153503) | Enriched cells from forest soil in Barre Woods Harvard Forest LTER site, Petersham, Massachusetts, United States -... | ecosystem: Environmental > Terrestrial > Soil > Temperate forest >... | reverse complement strand
ATGATAAATTTCAGGGTACATGGATGCAAACCAAGCAGCAAATTGTAAGAGTGGCCGGCCTTGCGTATTTTCTACCATCATATTTAATTTATTTGAGGCTCGTAATAACCGTAATGCTGGTAGATTATTTCGTGCAATTGCAATATGACCAGGGGTATCACCCATGCTAGTGCGCATATTAAGATCCGCACCAGACAGAATAAGTGTTTGTATAACAGCCAGAGAATTTGATTCATCTTTATTAAAACATGCATGGTGCAAAGCCGTCCACTTTGTTCTAGGATCTTGAATATTTAGATTGATGCAATGTATCTGATTGTTAAATAAAAGACCAAATTTTTTTAATGCTGTTGCAAGAAGAAACGTATTCGCCCGGGCGCCTAATCTGTTTTGAATATACTGATAAAGTTCATAGGCGCTAATATTAATTATTTTAACTGGTCTTTTATTTGCTGCAAAGTAATGATATAGATGATCGAGTTCTTTGCGTAAAAATGGATCTATTTGATTAGAGGTATTTTTTGGATTGGTGGCTTTTTGACCTGCGGTTTTGACTTGCATTGGCTGTAGATTTACAAAAGTACCAAATAAAACTAAAAGAATAGACGTAGAAAATTTTAAATAGCTTGTCATAGAGATCCTTTTTTTGAAATAGAGATACAAATCAGAATTTGAAGGATTAGAAAACCTAGAAAATAGGGCACGTAGATTGTGCCCTATAAATTTAGCTGCTTTTAATAAGTGCATCTCTGAAGAAATCAAGTTCTTCCAGGACCTTGCCTGCACCAAGCACTACACAAAGCAGTGGACTAGGCGCAATTTTGACCGGAAGACCCGTTTCTTTAGAAAGAAGAACATCAAGATTTTTGAGTAATGATCCACCGCCCGACATCATAATACCGCGGTCGACTAAATCAGAAGAAAGCTCTGGAGGTGCATTTTCAAGCGCTGACCGGACTGCATCAACAATAATGGAGATAGGCTCGGTCAATGACTCAAACACTTCTGCATCGCTCATGCGGATTGTCTTGGGAACGCCGGTGAGCAAGTCACGCCCTTTAACCTCAATGCTGTTCCGATTTTCATCGGTCAGCATTGCAGTGCCGATATTAATTTTTACATCTTCAGCAGTTTTTTCGCCAATCAGCAGGTTGTATTTGCGCTTTATGTATTGAACAATAGCTCGATCCATTTCATCGCCACCGGTGCGCACTGACTTGCAATAGACAATGTCTTTGAGTGAAATGATAGCAACTTCAGTGGTTCCACCGCCAATGTCCACAATCATATTGCCAGTAGGTTCTTCTACAGGAAGCCCGGCTCCAATAGCAGCTGCCATTGGTTCCATGATGGTATAAATTTCGCGTGCGCCTGCCTGTTTGGCTGAATCTTTAATCGCGCGCTGTTCTACTTGAGTAATACCCGATGGTACACCAATAATCATGCGAGGGCGTACAAACATGCGTCGATTATTGTGAATTTCCCCTATGAAGTAGCGCAACATACTTTCAGTCAACTCATAGTTGGCTATTACTCCATCACGCATAGGGCGTGATGCAATAATGCTTTCTGGGGTTTTACCGAGCATATTTTTAGCCTTATTGCCGGCTGCAAGTACTTCATTGCTCGAATTTTTAACAGCAACAACCGATGGCTCATCCAGAACTATTCCACGGTTTTTTACATAAATAACCGTGTTAGCAGTTCCCAGGTCGATAGCCATATCGTTAGAAAAATAATTAAATAACTTTTTTGCTGGCCAAAATTTCATTATAAGCGTCCTGAGAGTTAGAAATGTAATTCAGCACCTACGGTAAACTGATAGGTTTTCACAAAACCACGTCCACCTATCGGCATATCATACATAGCAAATATCTTTGGATCAAAAGTAAAATGTCTATTCATGGCTTCTTTTATGTCGTAGCTTAAATTAAACGTGATGTAGCTTGCTTGCCATTCAGAGAGATTCTCTTTTTGACCCACCAAGGATGGTGTAGCTAAATAGCTTGCAGGTACTTGGTTTGAGCGTAAATCTGTCCAACGATCTTTGTTATGATGCAGGTAAGTATATCGAAGTTGAAAATCAAGTCCATCGCTAAGATTGCCCAGCGTAAAATAGGGAGAGGCTTTAAAACTAAAACCAGGACTTATTCTTACTGGAATGGTTAATGCGCTGAAAATAGTTGGCTCATCAGCTACCGATACACGCAGGGTGCGTTGGTCGGAAAACATACCAACAAAGCCTAACATAAATCCAAAGGTATAATCCTGTTTAAGTTCAATTTCGGTAACAAAGTCACCATACAAAGTCCAGAAGCCATTGTTACCAAAAGGGATAGATGACGGATAGTTAATATCGGTTTGCAGGCCGGTTGGAACGGTTGTCCCCAGTTGGAAGTTGATATCAATACTTTTTGTCAAAACCACGTGATCAAAAATATGGTTCCAGCGCACATGCAAATCCAAGTCACCAAAACCGCCCTTGCTCCATACATTACCAGCAACACCACTCAGTTGGCTGATGCGGCGGCGAATAATATCAATATTCAAATCTTGAATATATTTTTGTTGGGGAGTCAAAGCAGAAGATTGAAAGAGTGCTTGGTCAGAGCCATGGTACCTATCAAAGGCATAATTTAGATTGGTGCTCATGCTCATTACAGGAAGCGTAGCGCCCACTTGCAGACCGCCCAAATGCAATTCTTGTTCCCAATTTAGATACAGACCAATGCCTCGGATTTTGCTATCCACCCTAAAAACGATGTCTTTATTGTTATAACCCAAGGTATTGATGAGTGCAAAAATAGGGTCTGTATTACCAGAAACAATCTGAACGCTACTGATAACATTTTTTAGGTTATACTCACCCCAAATTATTGGAATTCCTCCTGAGCCGCGATTTTGTCGGTGTGCGGTGGAAGCACTAATATAAAAAATTTCAGGAATTATGTGCGAACGTTTTTTAATGATATACTCTTGCGGATGTTCAAGTAAGAATAAGTACCGAGATGTGTTATGGGTTGCATCAATAGATGCTGATAGTGCAAGCACATAAACGCACGCCCTACCTAAAGTCCTTTTAAATGAAGTGTTCATAGGAAGACTTCTTTCTGAAAAATCGGTGTGAAATTATGAAGAAAATATAAGACTTGATGATACGACAAATTTGTGTTTAGTCAAGAATACGAGCGGTTGTTCAATTTAATACCTACAAGGTTGTATATGACCAAAAAATATATGTATCTGGCTAACTGGAAGATGTACTGGACCTTTGACCAGACGATTGAATTTGTTAATAAACACTTTCATAGCCTTACATTACTAGCGCAATCGGATAGAGAGCAAATTATTTTATGTCCATCCTTTGTTTCTTTATATCCTATCGCTCAAATGTTTGCACAAACCAACATTGCCGTAGGAGCACAAGATTGTTGCGACCATGCGCGGGGTGCATTTACAGGTCAAATTTCAGCACCAGACCTTAAGGCTTTGGGCTGTCAATTTTGCATTATCGGTCACAGCGAACGTCGGCGTTATAATGGAGAGACCGATACAATAATAGCTCTGAAATGTGCCCAACTTTTAGACGCAGGAATCAGCCCGGTTATTTGCATAGGGGAAACTCAAGAAGAAAACCAGCGCGGAAAAACGCTAGAGGTACTGGCACGGCAGCTAAGCGGCATTATTGATCTTTTTAAAGAACAGGCTCATCAATTGGCAGGTAAACAGATTTTAATTGCCTATGAACCGGTGTGGGCTATTGGAACCGGATTGGTGCCAACCCATGACCACCTAGAAACCGTTTTTGCCTGGCTGGCTACAACAATGATCAGGCTGGCGCCTAATTTACAGGTAGCATTTATCTATGGAGGCAGTATAACAGCAAGAAACAGCTCTTCTTTAAAAAAAGTAGTCGGTCTGGACGGCTTTTTGATTGGAGGAGCAAGTTTGGACTTTCAAGAATTTGAAAACATTATAAAATGTAACCTAAAAGACTGATTACATTAAAATTTTGTCAGAGTTTCTTTTTAGCGGTATCTTAAGATCGTTTTCTCTGAAAAATTAAATTTATTAAAGTGAGGAACCATGTATACGTTTTTAATGATTCTTTTTATCATCCTTTGTTTCTTTCTTGCAATCTTTGTCTTGATTCAGCAAGGTAAGGGAGATCTGGGTTTGGGTAGCATGAGCGGAACGCAAATGTTATTCGGTGGATCGGGCGGCCAAAACTTTTTTCAACGCGCTACCTGGGTAATGGGCGCGCTGTTTATGTTGGGAGCACTTGGCCTGTCTATTTTAAAATCTAAACAGCAAAGCACATCGGTTCTTGAAGGTGTAAAGGCAACTAAGCAACATGCACACGCCACCACATATTCTGGCGCAACTCAAGTTGCAGCAACAGATGTGCCTGCTAAGCTTTCAACCACCGTTACCCCACAAACAACAACAGATGTTGCAAGCAATGTAGTGGTTGGTCAAACAGGAAAGACCGAAAAACCTGCATAAAGCCACCGTTAAGGGCAAAGGAGTTACAGGGTGTTAATGCGGACGATAGACAACGTAGGATCCGTAGTTCTTGATCTGTGCTATTTTATGGGTAGCGTTGGATTGTTTGTCCAGGAAATGGTCGTCACCCTTTTTTCTACCAGGCTTAAAGTCAAAAAACTCTTTTATCAGATGAGCTATATCGGCATTGGCTCGGTTAGCATTGTGTTTCTGGTAGGGGTAGCCGTTGGTGCCGTTTTGGCCTTACAAAGTTATGTGGGACTGAATCGTTTTGGGTCAACCCAATTCATTGGTCCCATAGTTTTTTTGTCCATGACCCGTGAATTTGGTCCCGTTTTTGCCGCCATCATGGTTATTGGTCGGGCGGGTTCGGCAATGACGGCTGAGCTTGGCAGTATGCGTATCAGTGAGCAAATTGATGCACTGCAAACGTTAAGTATTAATCCTTTTCAGTATCTCATTGTACCCCGGGTCCTGGCCGCTACCATTATTCTGCCATTTCTTTCTATCCTCTGTTCATTTTTCGGAATTGTTGCGGGGTACGTAACAGCGGTTTATCTTTTGGCTATTAACCCCGATACGTATATGGAAACCATTCGGGCTAACGTTCAGATGAGTGACATAACTAATGGGCTGATAAAAGCGGTAATTTTTGGATTTTTACTTGCTGTAATTGCTACGTATAAAGGATATGTAACGCGCGGGGGCGCTAAGGGACTGGGTATGTCAACAACACAAAGTGTTGTGCTGGCAAACGTTACCATTATTGCTGCAGATTATATTTTAACCTCTCTGATGTTTACAAAATGATCAAAATAACAGGCCTAACCAAATCTTTCGGAGCCAAAGCAATCACCAGGGGTCTTGATTTAGAAATTAACGATGGTGAATTTTTGGCTATTATTGGTCGCTCAGGAGAAGGAAAGTCTGTCCTTCTTAAGCAAATTATTGGCTTGATTACACCTGATGCAGGAACCGTGATTATTGATGGCCAAGATATTACCAAACTTAAGGGCAGGGCTCGACAAGCAGTCTTTAAAAAATGCGGCTATGTTTTTCAATTTGCAGCCCTTCTAGACTCCTTGAATGTGCTTGAAAATGTAGGCATTACTTTAATTGAAAATGATGGTAAAACGATTGAAGACGTAGCTCCTTTGGTAACCAACCGGTTGCGAGATGTAGGCCTTGATCAAGATGTTCTGGATAAATATCCTGATGAACTTTCGGGTGGCATGAAAAAACGTGTTGGCCTTGCGCGTACCTTAATGACCAACCCTAAAATTTTGATTTACGATGAACCAACAACTGGTCTTGATCCCATCACCGTTCGATTGATTCATGAATTAATTAAAAAAACTCATGAAGAACAAAAAGTAACATCTATTGTTATTTCCCATGATATTGAAATATTCAAGTACGCAACCCACGTGGCTATGCTGCATGAGGGTAAAATTGCGTACAAAGGCCCGGCAAGTACCATTTGGGAATGTACTAACCCATACATTTACCAGTTTATTCGTGGCTTGCCAGAAGGTCCAATTAAGCAAATTGGTTTTGTTAATGAAAGTGTATAATTTTACTTCTGGATTTTGCTCATGAAAGATCGCCCACTCCTTCTTGTTGTTGATGATGAACCAGCTATTTTGCACATGCTCAAACAGTCATTGGAAGATGAAAATTATCAGGTTGCTACGCTCGCAGATGGCCACAAGGCGCTTGAGACGATTGGCGCATTAGTGCCCGATTTGGTGCTCTTAGATATTTTTATGCCCAACTGTAATGGCGTTGAAGTTCTTGCTAGAATCAAAAAGGAATACCCAGCACAGCCCGTCATGATGATTTCTGGTTTTGGGACGATTCAAATTGCAACCGATGCTCTTAAAAAAGGGGCTGTAGATTTTATAGAAAAGCCATTTAATTTTGATGATATTTTAGCTAAAATTTCTTTAGCGCGAACCTTGCAGCACCCAAAAAAAAGAGCTCTTCAAGATGCCGATTATCTTGGCCTTGGTCTGATAGGTGCCAGTTCCTTGTTCAGAGAATTAATGAACCATGTAGCAGCAGTTGCTCCCCTAAATTTACCGGTGCTAATTTATGGCCCATCGGGTAGTGGTAAAACGCTAATGGCGCATTATATTCATACCAAAAGCTCTCACAGCTCAGCCAACTTTGAAATTATGGATGCTAGCTTGGACCAAGATTTGCTCGAGGCAATGTTAGAATTTTCTGGAACCTTATTAATAAAAAATATTGATCAAGCTTCTATAAAAGAACAACAAACATTACTTAATTATCTTTGCTCAGATTCCCAGTCGGTAAGAATTATTGTTACCGCGCAAGAATCATTATTTGCAAAAATGCGGGCTGGACAATTTAACGCATCTTTGTTTGCTTTACTTCAGTCAACTCCTATGCAAATTCCATCGTTAAATAAACGTCGTTATGACATTCCATTGCTGGTACACCATTTTATTGAACAAAGTAACGCTACTCATAAAAACTCTATGCTCATAACACCGGCTGCTATGCGCATCTTACGTAATCACGATTGGCAGGGTGATGTTGCTGAACTTAAAATGTTTATTGACGCGCTGGGTGCTTCAGCCCATGATCCCTACACAATTATCGATGTAAACGATGTTCAAAAAGCGCTTGTAGAATATTCGGCTGCCTAGCAATTTTAGTTGTCGATCAGCCGAACGACTCTTTAAATATTTTTAATAGTGTATATGTTCAGATGTGCGATCTTAACCAATCATAAAGAAAGGGATTTGCGATGCAAGCAATAGAATTTGTTGGAGAGCTCAAAGAAGGTATTATAAAAATCCCCAAAAAATATATAAGCAATGTACATAAAAAGGTGCGTGTCATTGTTTTGATTGATGAAAAAGAACCAACTAAGGAAGTTTCGCGGGCTAAAGGTAGTAAGCGTAAGAAATTTAAAGCCTTCAAGGTCGATACAAAAGGACTAAGGTTTAATCGGGATGAGGCTAATGTCAGATCAAATCTTCTTTGATACTAATATCGTCATATATCTCTATTCAGATACCGAAATCGAGAAGAGTAATGTTGTAGAGCGCTTGCTCAACCAACGTAATCATCATGTGATAAGCACCCAAGTTATTAATGAATTTGCTTATGTTATGCATCGTAAGCGGAAAATCTCTTATGAAAGTATTGCCAAATCTGTTATAGAGCTTACAGCCTCTTTTGATATTACTAAAATCAATTTATCAACTATTAATTATGCTTTTCAGATTGCAAGTACGTATAAATATGCCTACTTTGATAGTCTAATGATAGCATCTGCAATCGAAAATAATTGTAATGTATTGTACAGCGAAGATTTGCATCATGGGCATGTCATTGAGAAAAAAATAGAGATTAGAAATCCGTTTGAGCCCTTAAATAATCGATAATGGTTATGTCGCTTCAACTCATGATCCCTACACAATTATCGACGTAAACGATGTTCAAAAGGCTCTTGTCGAATATTCAGCGGCCTAAAACGCTAACCCCTATTCACTTGCATAATACCGGGTTCCTTTTCCTTGTCCGCGTTTTTTGATTAGGCCAAGTTTTACAAGTTCTGTCAGACGTCGGTTAGCCGTTGCGCGGGGCATGTGCAACTGGTGCATGATTTCACCCACAGAAAGCTCTGCTACATGTGAAAAAAGTGTTAGTATTGCATCACTAGTAGTATGATGTTTTGATTTTTTTAGAGGCATGCGGCTGGAAAGCCGTGGACGAGGCAAAACACATTTTACAAAAAGATCCCCTTCTATCACGGTGGGCTGTGGTAATTTACGATGTTGGTATGTTTGAAAAATGGTTATAAAACCAGAGCCAAGTTTTTCTATATATTTCAATTTCCTGAATACCTTGCCAATGGCAACATTGCGAATAAACGTTAATCCCATAGTCAGCTGATTGGTGTTGAGCGGTCCTGGAAAATTACCAGGGCTAAAAATTTCAAGCCTATTTCTATAAAGCGCGACTTTTATTGGCCCTTGAATAGTGTAGTTGCGATGAATAATGGCATTTAAAAGAGCTTCGCGTATTGCTTCTTCAGGAATTTCAAGTTGTTGAGTGCGACGGGGACCGGTTATAACAAATGAGGAATTGAGTTGGGAAAGAATCCATTCAAACGCACATGCAAACTGTTGTTGAAGCGTGCCCATACAATCCTTAGTGGCAATCACATCACGTCCTTCTGTACCCGCAAAATAAGTCAAAATAATGAAGGCTTCAGGAAGAAAATGTTGCGGATCTTTACCAAAAAGTAACATGCCTGCAACCGTCGGATAGCTATGAGTTTGTTCTTGGGCGATGAGGTGATACGAAAGTAATAATTCTTGAGACGCAGGCTCATTTTTTTTATGCGCATTTTTATCTAAACTTGAGGTAAGCATTTTCATATCAAGGTCATCAAGAGTTGCTTGATAAGCGGGGATGGTATCAAGAAATTGCCGTCTGGCTAGCCATGTTAATTCTCGAATCATATCGGGATGAGCGCGTACGGTACTACGTCCTAAACGTATGTATACACCTTTATCAATCCCTTCTGATCGAACGTAATAGGGTTTACTTGTTCCAGCAAAAACTTCAATAATAAGAATAACTTTATCTAAAATACGCTGCGAATAAATTCGAGGAACAATAGGCGGGGTCGATGCTTGATAGATTGATTGTTCCAAATACTCCATTGCTTCTTGTATTTTAACTTCATCTAGACCAATGATGGTTCCATCATTATCAACGCCAAGAATAAGTTTGCCACCGTAAAGATTACAAAAACCAACAACGGTTTTTATGATTTGTTCATTCTTAGGCAATTCCCGTTTCAGCTCAATCGTCGATGATTCTTGCTCGGTAAACTTCATGCACGTTTCCTCTCCACACTCATACTGGATATGATACAACAATATAGCTCAATGATACATAAATGAGCTATATGAGTCATATTTTTTTTAAAAAATGGCAAAATTTAGCTAAAAACATGGTTTTTTTACGCCGCTAGCTTGGTTGTGAGAGACCTGCTTGGTAGCTTTAGGCTTCTGTTTTCAAAAAATCAGTAATATCTATAATTCTATAAAAATAGGGGTCTAGCTGCACGGCGTCTGTAACTCCTGTGAGATGAAAGAGAACGGGTACAATGCCATAACCGTGAGGTACTGAAAAATGCTTTATTTTTTCTTGCATAGATCTGATAATTTCCATGCCCAGTTCTCGCCTTAAGAATTTGAACTCGCATACAAAAAGGGTTTTGGTGCGAGTTTGAATGAGGTAATCAATTTGACATCCTCTTTGTCCTGTAGCTGCTCGTTGGATGTATGGATTGTCAGCAATAATATCTGTGGCATGAAGGCCTAATGATTTTGATAATAGAGGTCTGTTGTTGAGGAGTAGATTTTCGAGTTGAATACCCATGATTGCATCCCACCCTGGTAGACTTTGTAACGATAATTCTTGATATCTGTTGGCATTAATTTTTGACATATTTGGTTCAATGTACTTTACATAAAAACGTAAGTAATTATCGCTCAGACGATATAAGCTTTGTTTCTCTGCAAGTTTTTCTGTTGCAATCGACCACGAAGCATGTTGGCTTACAAATCCTGCGGTGATCAGGTCGTGTATGAATGTTTCTAAGAGATCTGTATCAGAAAGATCAAGAGCCTTTTTGATTTCATCACTATCTTTCATACCGTCAGCTAAGAGGGACACAATGCGTTTGTATGTTGAACCGTAACCAGAATGCTGCCGCAAGCCCCTGAATTCATTCATGGGGATCAGGCAGCAAGGTTGCGAACATTCCCGACAGCGAGAGGGAATGGAGTAACCTATACATAGTTTTTTCTTGATTATATTTCTGGGCAGTGTATAATTTGAGAATGAAAAAATACAAATCGAATAACAACGTTGTTTATTCTTGCAAATACCATGTTATTTGGTGTCCCAAATACCGTCGCCCGGTTTTGCAAAATGAGGTAGACAACCGGTTAAAGCAAATTATTCAAGAAGTGGCTATAGAGCGCAAAGCAGAGCTAATCGAGCTTGAGGTTATGCCAGATCATGTACACCTTCTGATTGAGGTTGATCCTCAGTTTGGAATTCATCGGATGATCAAGCTGATGAAAGGACGCTCCTCGCGTTTGCTACGCCGAGAATTTCCAGGATTAAAGAAACGACTTCCTACTCTGTGGTCCAATTCCTATTTTGTGTCTACTGTGGGTGGTGCGCCACTGGCTATTGTTAAACAATACATTGAAAATCAAAAAACATTCTAATGCTGATTCAAAAAGCCTCTAAGTTTCGACTTGAACCAACCAAAAGACAGGCTGAGCAAATGGCCCAATTTGCAGGCTGTGCTCGCTATGTTTGGAATTGTACTTTGGCTTTGCAGAAGGAATCAATTAGAGCAACCGGTAAGCGTAAATCTTTTGCCGAGCTATGCAAAATCCTTACGGAGTGGAGAAACGATACAGAAAGACCGTGGCTCAAAAAGTCTGATCCTGCCTGCTTTCAAATCAAAGAAGAAACAATCAGGCTTCCCAAAATTGGTTGGGTTGAGTTTCGTAAGTCCAAAGAGATTGATGGCACCCCAAAAAATATTACCGTTTCCAGGCGAGGAACTCACTGGTTCGTTTCAATTCAAGTGGAGTTAGAGGTGCTTCAACCTGTTCATGGTTCTGCGTCTATGATTGGGGTGGACATGGGAATTTGCCAGTTTGCTACGCTTTCTGATGGCACCACCCTTGCACCATTGAACAGTTTTAGGAAGCTGGAAAGCAAGTTGGCAAAAGCACAGCAAGAACTAGCACGCAAAGAAAAGTTCTCTAATAATTGGAAGAAACAAAAAGCGAAAGTTACGCGCGTTCATATAAAGATTGCAGATAGTCGGCAAGACTTTCTTCATAAAACTTCCACCAACCTGAGCAAAAACCACGCCGTGATTGTGTTGGAAGATCTTAAAGTTGCCAATCTTTCCAAATCTGCAAAAGGTACACAAGAAGCACCAGGTAGGAATGTGAGGGCCAAATCGGGCCTCAATAAATCAATTTTAGATCAGGGATGGCATGAATTTCGACGACAGCTGGAGTACAAGCAGACTTGGTCTGGAGGAATAGTCATATTGGTTTCTCCTCGAAATACATCCAGGAAATGCTCTGCCTGTGATTATATTCATGAGGATAATCGCAGGACCCAAGCAAGTTTTTTGTGTTTGCGATGTGGACATGGTGAAAACGCCGATGTAAATGCGGCTAAGAATATTTTGGCGGCGGGGCTCGCCGTTTCAGCCTGTGGAGATATTAGGCAAATTGTTGCTTAAGCCCAGGAATCCCCTTGCTTTAGCAATGGGGAGATGTCAACCTCTGTATTGTCCGGAACAGTAATCTAGTCTTAAGGTCTAGACAGAGGAAAAAAACGGACATGTATATCATGTACACGTCCGTTTGTAACAGTTTATTAAAGAATGGCAAAAGCTACAGCACATGTAACACGCGCAAGAGGGCTCAAAGCCAGATCAATAGCCTTTTCCACGCCGCCTACAACAAGCTCAGTAGCATTGTTTGCAGCTTCCCAAGCTTGCATTGCTGTTTCACGACTAAACCAACCCGGTTTGTTTCTTAATTCTTTTCTAGCATCTATTCTATCTGCAGCCTCTTTAGCAGTTTTTTTTATAGCTTCTTTATAAGCTTTGTCTACAGCTTCTTTATGGGCTTTAGCTTTAGCTTCTTTAGCGGCTTTTTCCTGAGCAACTTGTTCTCGCGCAGATTTTTCTTTATCAGCTTTATCTTTAGCCGCTTGTTCATCAGCGGATTTGTTTTGAGTAGCCTGCTGATCAGGATCAGGAGTATCCTCTCCTTCAATCGATTCTGAATCAGAAGCAAATTCATGTTCTTCTACATCAGCAGAATGAGTAGTAGCAAGAGCTACAGAATATGCTGTTGATTGGGATGCTGCAGTTGCTGTGATGATTGGAGTTGTTGCACCAGGAGCATATGTTTCAGTTATTGTCATCTCAGTATTTCTTATAGAGTCTGGATGGTAAGAACAACTGCTTGCACCACCACCTAAATTATAGCAATGTACCTCTGAGGCAGGGATACAATCTTTCTGTATCAGTAATGCGCCAGGTATTGGTGCACTTAACCTGTCTGGGCTGCAGCATTCTGCTGGTGAATTGTTTGGATCACGTCCTGCTTGTACATATATTGGGTATGGTAAAGGACATTTAATTTGATTGTCATTGGTAGCTTTAGGAGCATCGACAACGACCGCTTGCTGTGGGTCTGCTTGAGGAGCTGTTGGGGTTGCAGTTGAAGCAGGTACACATTGTGGAGTTGCCAAAGCAATGAAGCCGGGTCCATAAGGCTGAACAGGTGAAATACGATCAGATGTGCAACATGTTACTGAACCATCACGTTCGGTTATTTTTCTAGGGTGGCTAGTAGGACATGGATTTTGTTTTTCATTATTAAAGTCAAGTCCTGATTTATGTGTAAATTTATTTCCCCATTTTCTTACCCCTTTTTGCTGGAATTCATTAAATATATCCTCCTCTAAATGGTACTTATTAAGATGCCTCGCTAAGATACCTCCTGCCATCCCATGCCTCCGAAGTTTCCTGGCATAGAGCAGAAAGCAGTCTTAAGCAACTTTCCTCATTTGGAAAAATACGTACTACGCGTGAGCGCCGTTTTAGTTCTTCATTTAACCGTTCAAGCATATTGGTGGTGCGCATTTTCTTTCGATGTTCCGCTGGTAATGCATAGACCGCCAATGTATCCTCAATGCTGTCTTCAAGCCATTGACGAACATTTTCTTTTTTATGGGTGTCAAGAAAATCATAAAGCGGTTTAATGCGATTTAAAGCCTCTTCTTTGGTATCTGCTGCGAATACATTTTGCAAAAGTTTAATCCCTTCGGCCAGTTCGCTTTTCGCAAGTTTGCTCATAAAATTTCGCATAAAATGTACTTGGCACCGCTGCCATTGTGCGCCTTGGAAGTGCTTACGTATTGCATTTTTCAGTCCTTGATTTTCATCTGAAACAACGTATATAACCCCTTCTAATCCACGCTTCTTAAGGCTAGCAAGACACCTATCCCACTCATCGAATGACTCGCTATTGATTACCCAACATCCAATAACTTCACGCACACCTTCTAGAGTTATGCCAATCGCAGTAACAAATCCTCTAGAGACAACTTTATTATTCTCTCGAACCTTCTCGTATCGAGCATCAAATATAAGGTACATATATTTTGTGGTAAGAGGTCGTGATCGCCATTGTTCCAGATCCGTATCGAGTTTTTTTGTTAGCTCGCTTACCTGACTCTTGGAGACAGAGAAACCACATAACTGTTCAACAATACCACTTACTTTTCTTGTGGACACTCCTCTTAAATACATTTTTACTAAGGCTAACACCAGCGCTTTTTCGCTTCTTTGATACCGCTCAAAAAGTTCTGTTTTAAAATCCCCGGCACGGTCACGACAAACTTGAAGCGTTATGGTGCCAACTCGCGTATTTAAACTTCTTTCATAGGTACCGTTTCTAAGCCCTTTTCTGTCACTTGTTCTTTCATACTCATCTGCATCAATAAAGCGATTGAACTCACGCCTTATTGCGTCCTGTACAAAATCTTGCATCGCCTGCCTTATAAAAGCTGGTTGATCACCATTTAAACCCTCTTGCCATGCTTCTATTGTCCTGTTATTGTTCATGAGTCACCTTTCGTGATTATTTGTTTTGAGTGTTTTTAATTACTGCTTCAAAACTAATACTCAGGGAGGGTGGCTTTCTAGTATTTAAAAAAGCTCATCTCTATTTACACAATTATACGGACACAATCATTATTAACGGCTTGAACGCAAGCCATTCGATCCGGGCCTTCCGGTTTTTTATAACAATTGTGAATCGGGTTATTGCTGAATAACATTCCAGAAATATCTAAAGGGGTTACGTAAGATGCAGCATTGGTAATGTGATCGTGCACAAAATTGATGTCGCTGCGTATAAGACCTGTATTGATAGGATTTTGTGCCCCATAAGTAAAACCACCACCCCTTATTGGCAATTGCCCATAACGTGACGCGCCTTCATAAGCAACATATGCCGTTAAAAGAGCAGCGGCAACTTTCCATCTATTTCTCCAAAGAGCTCTGGCTTTGTTTGGAAAAAAAGCAGTCATGCCTCGAAGCATACCAGCTTTTTGCTTTGTTGGTTGCTTGTTAAGTGTGTCAAGTTGAATGGCCACTGCCATGATTGCTTTTTCTGTTGGTGTGAGTGCTGTTTTTGTTTGATCTGCAGCTGAT
>Ga0207123_1063_pt2 | contig 14889 bp, 14 predicted proteins | sample Alteio_BWMinHeat_39_FD_153503 | JGI IMG/M metagenome (GOLD analysis project Ga0207123, IMG submission 153503) | Enriched cells from forest soil in Barre Woods Harvard Forest LTER site, Petersham, Massachusetts, United States -... | ecosystem: Environmental > Terrestrial > Soil > Temperate forest >... | reverse complement strand
TTCAACCCAGACCTGCCCCCAAGTTTTGTCAACAATGCAATGCCTGGCACCAATCATTCTCTCGAATCTTAACATTCCCTTTATTTCTTCTTAACTTATAAAGAAGATTATTATCACATCCAAACAAAAGGATGGAAAATGAAAAATAATTTTAGAATTACTACACTTAATTTATTATCAATCTTTTATTTTACAAACACAGCTTATTCTCAGCCAATAATGAGTGACATTTGCTATCCCGAAACTTCTTCCGAAAATTATGTTTCAGATTTAAATAATGGCGTGTGTGACGCATACCGTTACGTTTCCTTAGGTGTTGGACCTATTATTTTTATTCCTAACTTCGGTATTGGTTATAGAGAGCGTCATTCTCAATTGGGTTGGGATAGCGCACTTAGTTTTTCAACTATCGGATATGCCCACCAATTGAGCGCTCATTTGGTCGGTCACTATTATTTTAACCCTATTCAACAAAACTCCCCTTATCTTGGCTTAGGCTTAATCGGAAGTGGGGTTTTCACTAATCAAAGAGCTGAAGGGAGCACTTTATCGCCAGATTTTGTTTTCGGCAAAGAGTTTGAAAGAACTAGTGAGAGCAGGCAATTTATCGAAATGCATGTGGCCGTTCCTACGATGTGGATGGGTAAAAATCATTTAGGCCCTATGTATTTTCCACTTATGTATGTCAAATATGGAATGTCATTCTAAATATTATCAAATGATCCCCTCCAGGCATTGCAATGTTAAATTCTAAGATTGAACATTGCAATGCCTGGCACCAATCTTGGCATCAATCTCTTAGAGTTCATCTCAACTAAAAACGTCATCAAATTCTTTAAAAATGACCGGTTAGTTTCAGTCAAAGCCTGATCCCAATCCCGTGTATCTTTCTTCTTAGACACCTTCCCATCCCCCATCTTCCGTTCCTTCGTTATACCATGTGCCTTCGTACTGCTGCTTGGGACTTTTATAAAATGTCGGGAGTACTCGTATTGTATATGTTTGATCCCAACTTCTCATATAAAATAGGCCTTCGTGGACGAATTCAAACAAGAGACTTTTTCCAAATAAACCTTCTGCCTCTTCTACCAAAGGAAAATCTTCAGCGACTATCTTAAACTGATGACTTCCTATCACTGAAGTAGTGGAAAATTCGCGCACGTAAGGATGTGGATATATTTTATCTATTGTAAAAACTACACCACTCTCTTTAGCCTCGTTAAATTGATCGATGAATTCGTTGATTGATAACGCACCATCATGAAAGACTTTTGCAGATGCGAGATTGCTAAATGCAAGAAACAAGCACATCATTAAAAACAAAGATTTATTAATAAATTTCAAAAGACAGCCTCCTTTTTAAAACAAATTAAAAAAGTAATTATACCACAGATCTTTATTCTGTTCAATTTAAAACTTTTAAAAGAAAACGTTTGCGTATACTGATTTGTTGTGTGCCATTATGAGAAATCACGCCGTGTACTGACCCATATTTGCCCCGCAAAGCCTCTCCTTTTGGGATTAAGGGCTCCAAGGGTCAAATGACATGAGTTTTTCAGGCTTTTCTTAATATCCATGTATATTTGCTTAATCCCTGATTATCCTTGCCCTGCCAGACAGTTCCTTGTGTTAGGCCAAAATAATCTTGATTTGCTCGCCCACAAGCGCAAAATCGTTCATTGTTACTAAAGGCGCCCCAAAAGGGAGGACAAATAAAGGAATAGCCAAGGTATGCATCAGTGTTCCAAGAACGAATATCCCTGTTTTACGAGCTGTTACAGAAATATCTATAGATTGACTCCATTCCCGTGCCTTTGTAGATCCACAAATTCCAACAGTAGCAAGGGTAGCTTTTGCTATGACTTGGAAAGAGAGTTTTGTTACGCCACAGAGCCCGCAGCGAGAAAACCAACACTTTATACAATCTTAATGTTTGTTTGTTATAGTTTATGGAAAAGTGACTAAACATAAATATCAAATAACAATAAGAGATGTTTTTCAATGAAACTAAAGCAATCTATTTTAATATTAGGTTTATTGTTTTTATCTTTAAATACCTTGCGAGCACAAAATGTTTATGTAATGAATAAGGGCGCTGACTCTATAAGCGTCATCAACATAGACACAAATATGATAACCGACACTATTACACTAGGTGTCGCCTTGAGCCTTGATAGCTTGGCTATTAACCCCAATGGCGAATCCATCTATGTATCAGACGCATGGGGTACAATATATATCATTAACACAACAACAAACACGCTGACCGATATTATTGATGATGTGTACGACTTATCCCTTACTCCCTCACAGATTGTCTTCACTCCCAATGGCGAATTCGCCTACATGTCCCATAACAAATCTGTAATCGTCATAGATACAAAGAAAAGGAAAGTGACGGATATTATTAAAATATGTCTGCCAAATGTAAAGCCTTGGGGGATGAGCATTAATGATATCATCATTAAACCTGATGGCAAATTTGTCTATATAGCAGTCGAATATTTTATGGGCCGCTTCAACGAGGATCTAAACTATGTAGGTGACGATATATATGCAGTACAGGTTATCGATACTGCCACAAATACACTGACCGATGCTAAGATTGATGGAAAAAATACCGCTTTTACCGTTAATCCTACTGGTGAATTCGTCTATTTAGTGGATAGCACAAAACCAATAATACGCGTCGTCAATACAGATACAAATAGAGAGAGCGATGCCATTGAAATTGGTTACGGTGTAGTTGATATTGTTATTAGTCCTGATAGCAAATTCGTCTATGCGATGCATTTTTCTTATGATAAGATAATCGTTATCAATGCGATAACAAATGAGGTGACTGATACGATTGAGCTAAAGTCCAAAACATTGCCATCCCCCCTAGTCTCTGGTATGACTATTAATCCTAATGGTAAATATCTCTATGTGATAGTAGACTCACCAAACCTCTTAAAGGTAATTGACACAGCAACCAATGAGGTAGTCGACACAATTGCATTGAGTCGTTATTGGCCCTGTTATATTGTTGTTGCCCCGCAGTAGAATCTGCGACCTTGGCATGACCCCATTCATGGGCATAAGAACTGATACCTTGCCCTAACAAACCAAATCCACTATAGACAAAGCTCTTAACTACATTCATCAAAAACCTACATAATAAAAATAAATAACGACGTAAAAAAAATGGCTTTGCCGACTACATAAATTAAAATAATGATTTGAAGTTTAAAATGGGCAAGTCCTTTTTTATTCTCAAGGAAAATCACAGGTTTTCATAAACAACACGCCTTCCAGGGAAATGCCCATCAGGCTTGCTTGAATTTCCTATTCCTAACATGGCGTCATTCAAGTTGCTAACAGCAAGTTGCTTAACAATATTACCCGTTTTTCCAATTAACTCATAGGCAGATCCTCCCAATCTTCCGCGCCGTTTGTCGAGCTAAAAGTCATGCAACTTTTAGATTATGGAATGAGTTTTACGCCATAAACAAAAAGCGGCACAGGATACAGCAGCGACGGTTGCGACTAAGGCAACGGTTTGCATAGAAGACATTGATTCTATATCCATAAGAGGCATCGTTGTTGAAACCACTGATATTGATTGTTCATCTAACATTGCACAAGGCGGCAATGAGGGCACTGGTAATTTATCATCTAAAGGGCAAGGAACTTCTTCTCCAACCCTCCAATGTTCGACGCTCGACACTCTATCCCGTACTAAACTCTTGAGGTCGTCGTAGTAATGCCATATTTCAGGTAAAATAGTGCCAGCTCTAATAGTATCAACACCAAGTTGTCCAGGTATTTTGCTCAAAGTGTCAAAAACTTCTTGAGCATTTCTTTGAATGCTCACGACGGCATATTTGGGGTGCAAAAGATGAATTTGAGTGCATCTTGAAGCTATATTCTGGGGGATTTTATAAAAAAATTCTTGACCAATATTCCAGGTGCCTAGATTGCTTTGTTGCACTAAACTATAACAGATTTGTTGAAATCCTATCACTGAGAACCTATTTAAGGGGTTTAATTCGTGTTTTATACCGAAATTCATTCAAAACAAAACTTGGTTTTGAAGGATTTTCGGTATAAACATGCAGATTTTGTGCGTAATTTGCAATCATGTATTCCCATGCTATTCAGGAATGCTTGAATAAAACGCCCTCATTTGAAGATAGACATCCAAAAATCGCCAAAAACGGTACTTCTGCAATTGTCTCTACCGTGGCAAAAAGGAACTTTCTTCAACTCAAAAGACTGTGTTTTTTGAAAAGTTATGCAGTTATGTAGAACCGACCTAGGATGTTGATCTAAGCCGTTTTCAAAGAGCTGAAAGTATGGCAAATTTTGTCTGTTTTTCTTATCTTTTTTGCCCTTTCTTCTCTCATTATGTAGCCCACACCTAAGGTGCAGCGAGGGCAACGAGCGGAGCCGCAGGTGTGGGAATTGATGGAAGAAAAGGTTTAACCAGGGACTGGTTCTTCTTTTTTGCCTCTTTTAATCAAATGCCGAATACCTAAGGGATAGGAAATTCAAGCCATGCTGAATGGCTGGTTGTTTAGCAACTTTAATGAAGTAAAAAATGACTGCTTTTGGCAACCCTGTCATTTGTATGATGACCCATATCGATTTGGAAGGAAAAGGGGTCAGAAAAGGGGGCAGACTTGCCATATAGCTATTTGTCTCTGCCACGGGAATGGCTTAAGAAATTAGCCCCGCGTGTAGGTGCTTGCAGCAGCGGAACGAGGTTTAATTAAAACAAAAAATTAGCCGATGTAGCGGTGTAAGAGGTATTCTAGTCAATAAACAGTGAGTTCACGGCGGTGATCAATTTGAATAGGACTAATTAGGGGTTGAGGCACTTTACCCTCAACAAGCCAGTGAGCCCTTTTAGCAATTGATTTTAAGGATTCATTGTTTTGAATAACGGGCAAAGCAAGAAACTTTTCAGCAGTTGCAAAAGCCGGAAATAATTCAGCAATAGGTAGCGGCAGATCATAGCGATAGCAACTGACCAAGTAGGGAGCATAGATGGCTTTTAATTCAATGGGATGTTTTGGATCATTAAGCTTCTCAAAGGCTAAGGTAAATAACTCCATGCCGGTATTTTTATCAGGTGTCTTTGGGCTCCTTACATCTGTATGTGGTAGACAGGTGGCTAAGGCCTCTCTAACCTTTAAAGGAAGAGTGCCGCCGCAGAGCAGTTGTTTAAATAGCTCGAAAAGATAGTGTTGGGCAGGATGTTCTTTTGGAGCGAAACACACTTCAGCAAAGAGGCGGGCGCCAATTGTGGCGGCACAATATTGTTGTTCCGCACCCAGGTAATTTTTACATTCTTGAATGAGTGGAAGCAATGTTTGGATGGTTATAAGTTGTTCTGGTTCGAGTTTCGATTGTCCTTGTTTCGTATCCCAGACCCGTCTAGATAGCGTTGTAATACATGTACTTCTCACAGAAGGGGCTTCTTGGGGATTTTTAATGATGTTGAGCAAGGTTTGAGTAATTAAAAGCCGGTGTTCAACATCGACATTTTCGTCTCTTGAGGTGAAAGGAAGTGTATGTATTATACCCCACTCTCTTGTGCTTGCTTCCTCTGGAAGTGGTAGTTTGGAAACAAAAGCGATTAATTCTTCGACTACCTTTTTGCGCACATAGGGGGGGATGTTCACTAATTTGGAAAGTGCTAAAAGAGTTTTTCGTTTTGAATGTATCCCATATGTATATTGGTCACACCATTTAACAAGATTGTCGTAAAGTTCTTGGAAAATCTCCGGTGAAAATTCATGATGGTCGATGATGTAAGTTAGTGATTCCAGAAGATCCCTAAATTTATTGAGAGTAAGACCGTTCGTGTTAATAAGCTCAGTGCAAAGTTGATAAGCTTTGGGATAGATTTTAAAAGGGAGTTCTAGTCGACATCCATTTTGCAAGGCATAATATTTTGAAGTTTGTTGAAAGATCCTGTTGAAGCCCAAGACCATGCCTGATGCGTCGTGGAATGGCTTGTAAGGCATCGTTATACGCATCAAATCGAAAATTGTATCGAAAATAAGACTTAATTCATCTGCAGCGGGTCTGACAGCATCGTCTACCAGAACCTGCTTGACCTTCCACACAAAGCGCTCCGCTGAAAGGACTTCATCACGGGTTAGATGATCAGTTGCTTTTTGAGAAATTTTTTCTAATGTTTCGGTTTCTTGCTGATTAGCAACAAACTTGAATTTAAAAAAGAGATCGCGTTTGCGGTCTTGAAAACCTGAAGCATGTGAAGCATGTAATTGGCTTGCGGCGGCAGTAGCGGCGGTGACTGATGTCATAAAGAATCCTCTTAAATTTTTTTATTTTTCGCATCAATAGAAGGCAGAAATAGGAATTGACGTAAGTTCTACTAACAAATGTAAAATTAGTAGATTTTTACGTAAAATAGACTAATTTGACATATTTTAGTAGATATTGACATATCCAGACCTTAAATTCTAATGCAACCACTTCCGTCTTTCTCCCACAGTCCCCTTCGCTCCTCGCAAGCTCGGAGCTCGGTCACAGTGGGCTAAAATCAATCGTCCTTCCCTGGCGCTCAATGTCATCAACTTAAAAAAATTGTTATGTTGTTTTCAGGGCAACGCCCTGGTATGTAAAAGCCTATGGCAACGCCATAGGTAGCAAAGTAAAGAAATAGCAGGCTGAAGGCCTGCGTTGTAGCCACCTAAGGATGTATTATATTTTTTAATATCGGTCAATTTTAGATATGCTATCTTTTCAATTTATTACAACTCAGGCCTTCAGCCTGCTTTTTCTTCACTATACTACCTATGGCGTTGCCATAGGCTTTTACAAACCAGGGCGTTGCCCTGAAAACGAAGTAATAATTTCTTTACGCTGGCGCTCCGGACTCTCGAACAAAGCCTATCTTCTATAATATAATAAAAAAATTTTTATTTTGACGACCTTGGCGCAGTGCCGGAGCCACAAGCCGTGTGAACAAGATAAAAAAGGAATGAAGTCACGGTAGTGACGGCTATAATATTGAGCATACTTGAGGATTTCCGAATTACCTCGAAAGCCTAAGCTACATAACCTTTTTCAGGTTTTTTTATATTGCGCCTGAGTTTACTGAGGATGGGCAGTTTTCCATTCGTTTATGTACTCTACAAAGGGCCCTATTTTCAATATTTCACTCAGCTCTTTTACATTCACAAGAACTCTATCATCCCCTTCATCCTTATATGTTATTGGTAATATCTTATTTTTTGCATCCCATCCCACAAGAAACCCGTTTTTATCATAAAAGCGCTGTTGATTATCATCTAGATAAAGAAAATCATTAAATGATAATCGTTCATTAGGTGTAATGTTAAGTTGTAACAATTCATAAAAGAGTTTTTCATATTTCCAATCTTTTGCAAATTCTTTGATAGCTTCAGGGGTTTTGGCGATGTAAAGTTTCCGTACAGGAGTCCCTTCTATTGTGTCGGTTGGACTGCTCCCCCTATCGGCATAAATAGCTTTGTTCTCGTAAAAAGGCCTGTACGTAATCAATGCCTCGTTTGGTCTATCATCTGGAAATTGTAGTTTGAAATTTTCACAAGCTAGTAAGTCATCATCATCGAGAATCAAATTGTCTGTATAAATAAAAGTTAAATCTGTCTTGGAACCAGCTTCCCCCGCGGCTATTTCTTGCTTTTTTAAAGTATTTATATGTTCTTCTGCAGCAGAAAAATAGCTCTTAACCCCAGGTTCATTTTTTTTGACATCCTGTATCCATGGAATTTTTTGACATTTATTTAATAATTCTTGTTTTTTGCTAGTTGAAATATTGGGTAATTCGAGGATACTGTGTGTTAGCTTGCAAACGGCTTGGACAGAATCTTTGTTTTTACCAGATCTGTTTTTTAAAATTTGTGCAACTGTTGCTGAAGACTCAAAACGCGCAAATGTTCTTTTTTTGATGCCATAAGTGTCATTTTTTTTGTCATATGTCAATTTGTTATCTTCTGACGAAAGGTGATCAAATAACGTTTGTATGCTTTTTTCATCCGTTATCTCTATACCAGATATTACGTCTTTTTCCGATGACAGCTTTTAACAGGTGGTATAGTTTTCTTTGAATACGCAGCTTGGGGAGATGAATTCGCACCGGCCTGTTGAATCGGAAGCGAGGCAGCAGCCTTAACTTTCACATCGCGGGGTATTTTGGCGCCCCCTACTTTGGGACTGCTTGGTGGAGATGCATTTTGGTGAATTCGGCCGATATTTGAATCCCCTGAACCAACAGGACTAGCGGATGTCATAAAGCCTCCTTAATATCAAAAAATTAAATCAAATAACTATTATCAGTAATGCCTACACATTAATAATAATCGTTATTTGTCTAAATTGTAAATGATTTTTTTACTAAGTAATTAACTTTTAAGGTTTATTGAAGTTATTCAAGGGAAATGGACTATACCACGCGCGGTTAGGTTATGCATATTTTTTCGGCGCCAAAGCCCCGGGGTTGAACGATCGCAAGTCGGTTCATATTACTAAATGTTGACCGACTTGCGATCTTTCAACCACAGAATTTTGGTGCATTCTCAAACAGAGATGCTAAACTAATGCTTGATATGACAGGCTTATGATCTGAATATGTCCTGTCCACAGCTACTATCTTAGTTTTGATTTTTCCCGAAGACGCTGTTTCGACTTTATCCGGAGTAACCAAAATATAATCAACAACTACAGCACCTTCCTGCCCATTCTGATCAATGAAACTGCCATGGTGCCCATCCTGAACTTCCTCAAAAGGATTAATCACCAAAGGCTTAAGTATTTTCATCGCTTCAGCATATTCAGCAGGATCGTCATTTTTTTCCAAGGGCAACGCCCCAAAATTCAAATCTCCACATATAATATTAAACGGTTTAGCCTCACCTTGGGTCCACTCCGTCACTCTATCTACAATCCCCTTTACTTGCTCAAGACGTACTTTCGAAAACCCTTTTGTACTGGAACTTGCCTGCAAGTGGGTATTGAAAACATTCACCGACTGGATGCCTTGAGCTGTTGTTATATTTACCCTAACACCCAAAAGCCCCTTATTAGAAAGACGATCCTCAATAGCTAAATTTGTATATTTCCAAACCGCAATTTCATCTAAAGACAATTGTGTTTCATCGTTTGGCTGGCTTTTAACAGCAAAAAACAAACCACTGGAAAGCCCTACTTCCTGAGGCAACACAGAGGAAATGCAATGATACCCATTTTTTCTGAGCTCGCGGGACAACACATCCGTGGCCTTATTATCAAAAACTTCCTGTAAACATAGGACATCCGGATTTTCTTTATCGATCATATGCAAAATATTACTCATTCGGTCATCTGCTTGAGTAATATTGTTTGCCGTTGCCATGATGCTTGGACCAAGAGCTGTATTCCAAGTCATCACCGATAATTCTTTATTTACTTGATGCGGAATTTTATCTGCAGAGATTCTATTAGCAGGCAGCATGGTTACCGAACTACGTGCAAGTCCAGCCATCCGAAATACAACCCCTACACATGCCAGAGCCATTCCAGCTAGAAAAATGATCAAATATAAACCTGTGGAAATAGGCTTACCTGCTAGAGCAGCTTTTTGTATTTTATTAAATGCGGTTGAGGATATATGTGTTAATTTCCTGCCCAGCGCATACATCGCCTGAAAAATTTTATTCGCAAAACTATCAATTTGTAAAGCTTGAGGATTATTAGATTCTTTTTTAACTTGATGCCATTTAGTATCAAAAATAGGACGCAACACATTAGAAGTTGGGGAGTGCGGAGGTGAAGGAGGTGGAGATGAAGCAATATTGTCTGTTGCATTCATTGCTGTGAAATTATTCTGACTAACTAACAAAATAAAACCTCAATTAACATTCATTTATATAATAAATTTATTATATATTATACAAAATTTACAAGAAACAAAAAAAATTGAATACCAAATACCAAGCCTGACCCCTTATTAAAGACGATCACTCAAAAACTGTAAAATGCTCTTGGTAAATTCTGAGGTTTGCTCAAAAGAAACCATGTGCCCCGCATTTTTAATAGCTATGAGTTTTGCATTGGGAATTTCTTTGCAAAGAAATTCAAGTTCTTCCATAGGGACTAATAAATCCTCTGTTCCCCCAATAACTAAAGTAGGTTGCTTAATTTTGTTTAGCCAAGCCCGGGAATCAAATGCTCTTTGTGCCTCATACTGTCGCAACCAACCATAAAAAGGTTCTTGTAGCTCTTCTTGAGGGAGAATTATAGTTTCTCTTCCTGTGGGGCTTTCTTCATAATAAGCGCGACGAAACAGAAACGGATAGACTAGATCAAAGACAGTTTGAAGAGAGCGCGATTTTTCATAGGCAATTCTCACAGCTTCCATATATAAGTAAAGATGGTTGCTCATTCTACTATATGAGCAAGCAAGAATCAAACGATTGACCGCCTCAGGATATTCTAGTGCAAATTGTTGGGCAATGAATCCGCCCAGGGAATACCCTACCACATCGCACTTATTTATATTTAGATGATCAAGAAGACTTTTAAGATCGTTAGCCATATCTTTAATAGTAAAGGACTCTTCAACAAATTGACTTTTTCCACAATTACGATTATCCACAGCAATAATTCGATGTTTTTTCGCAAGCTCATCAAAACAAGGCTGCCAAACACTTTGATGATCGCCCCCAAGACCACTTAACAGGACTAAGGGTAAGCCTGAACCCTGATCATGATAAAATATTTTAATTGATTCATGGGAAAACAATGGCATTTTTATAACTCCTTTTACTTATTTAACTACTTCAATCCAGTATCAACCCTTTTATGGCTTTTCACAATAAAAACAAATTATACCGAAAATCACTCAATTTTTTTATATTTCCATAATGCCGGAAAACCAAAATTAAATAAGGCTAGCAAACCTAAACTGAGTAAAGCTCCCCAGAAAAGTGCCGTTTGAATTCCAATTTGATCCGCTAAAAATCCTAAGAGAGCGTTGCCCAATAAGGGGCCGCTCATATAGCTCAGCATTTCAAATCCTGCAATGCGCCCTCGAATGGATTCAGGAATAGTTTCATTCCATAAAGACATGCGAAAAACTCCGCTCACCATATCGAAAAAGCCAGCACAAAATAAACCAAATAAAAGCAGATGGAAGCTCGTTACGATGCCTACGAAAGCTAATGAAAGTGACCAGAGAGCTCCTGAACAAATGATAAAAATCCCATAACGTTTACGCGATAATGTCCAGCGAGACGTCAATGTCATTACGAAAGCGCCTATTGAAGGAAATGCATAGAGCATTCCTACTGATTTTTCCTGTTGAAAAGCTGCTGCCAGGGCGGGATATAATGCAACGGGATTACAAAATACCATGACGATAAAGTCTGTGGCATAGCTGCCGAATATTTCCTGACGTGATCTGATATATCGATATCCTTCAATGATTTCACCTACAATGGATTTAGATAGGCTCTTGGCTTCATTATCCATTATATTTTTGTAGTTCACTCCTAAGAGAAACAATAAAGAAATGAAAAAACTAATAGCATCGAATATATACGTATAAAAAGCGCCTACTAATACCATCGCGAAGCCGCCAATCATCGGACTAAGAATTGTTGTAAGAATATGTCTCATAGGAGCTAAAGCGCTTATTTTGGCTATTTCATCTTTTGGAACAAGTCTTGGGGTAAGCGATTCCAGCGCTGGACGATGGATACCTCCAAAAAAGGATGCTAAGGCTGCCAACAAAAAAATGATCGATAAATTGGGAGTATCTGAAAGTGAATTAGCTGCGAGTCCCAAAGGAATAATGCTAAGACCTATTTCAGCCCAAATAAGAATTTTACGCTTTTCAAGGCGGTCAGCGAGCACCCCTCCTATTAGACTGGAAAACAAAATAAAAATAAATTCCACTCCGCTAATTAATCCGGTGTATAACGAGGAATGCGTGATTGAATAAACTTGAAAAGGGATAACCACAGCAGTCATTTGGGTTCCAAATGCTGAGATGAGTTGGCCAAAAAAAAGGCGTCTAAAATTTTTATGCCGAAATGGACTTATATCAATAAACATAATGAAAAAATTAAAGTTGGGTTGTATTATATTGTGTCGAATTTAGTGTTTTGTTTGTTTAAAATCAAAGCAAAGGTGGTTTTTTTGGGCTCATCGCACAAATGAGTGTCTGACAGAGAAAATAGCCTACTGCTTAAATTTCCCACTCTCTGTGTTCTCTGTGACCCTGTGTTTCATTTTGTTCTAAATTTAGGAAAAAAAACCAAGTCGATTTTCGCCTAAACTTGTCGATTCGTTTCAGCCCAAGTCCTGACTTCGATCACCAATCACTACTTTCAAACTAAATCGCTTTTAAGATAAATCCTTAGAGGACTTCTGCTTACCCCAAAATTTTAGTGGCGAGACAAGCAACGGCAACAGCGGCGCAAAACCAAATTGTATTTTTAATGATCTTCTTAGCTTTGATTGTATTTCTAAGGGCATTAGTATCAATTAAATGCACATGAGAGTCTACTCTTGAGCTTGAAAAATCAACGCCTTCACGATATTTCACGAACGAATTACCAATTGAATCATAGTGATTGGTCCCAGGCATTGCAATATTGACAATCTTAGAATACGCATTTTGAAAAATCTGTACATACAGCATCGCTTTTGGGACTACTCATCAAGTAAAACGCAGAACATTATCAGCATTGCAATGCCTGGCACCAGTCAAGAAATTAGCCCCGCGTGTAGGCGCTTCCTGCGCCGAAACGTGGGGTTATAGATAAGAAAATATAGCCGCGGCAGCGGTGCAAGAATCTTTAATTACAAGCTCTTACACCGCTGCCGCGGTTGTTTTTTTTCATAATAGCAACCCCACGTTCCGGTGCAGGAAGCACCTACACGCGGGGCTAATTTCTTAAGCCACTACCGTGGCAAGGGAAATGTTACCTGAATCAGCCTGTTTTTGAACCATGCCCAAAAATTGGTTTTTGAGCGCGCCAAAGCCCCGGGGTTGAACGATCGTAAGTCACCTTGTATTGCCTCATACTAGGTGACTTACGATCGTTCAACCCTGGGGCTTTGGCGCTTTTCCAAGGGGACGGATTTACCTTACAGTGTACTAGCTATACGGGTAGTTCTCGTAATATCCGGGTATCCTGGAAATAGTCCAATCTTCGTTAAGGTGAATTTGTAAATACCATACACGACTACGACCATAATTTGGGTTGGTGAAAAACAATGAGCTTATCTCTTCCCCTTCTGCAGTTTCAAGAATTATATAGTACCCTGACATACTGAGTTTATAAAGACCGTCAATAGAGGAAATGGAAATTTTCTCTGCAACATGTAATTCACCAAATTTACTCAGATGATGCTCCCAAGGGAAGCCGTCATCGGTGACTGTATTAAAAACAATATCGGTATGGTTTCTGAAGTATCGCCATTGAAAGGTGGGGGTAGGAATTTTATCCCCCCCCCACATACCTTCGGGGTTGCGGGCGCCCTGAGCGTATGGGTGGGAGCCCGGAGCGTATGGGTCGGTGCCCGGACTGGCACATAATGACAGACCAAAGACTAAAAACAATCCAATTAAAAGAAATTTAAATTTCATTCTTACCTCTAAATTAAATTTATGCTGAGTTATCTTGAAACTATAGCAAATAAGTATTAAGATTTTATAAAGCACTCGGGGCCGGTTCTGCATAAGTGCATAACTTTTTAAAATGAATAGAAAAGTAGTGTTGTTAGGCAGGTGTGCGTGTTTTTATGTCAGTCTTTTTCAGTCGAGTGTGTAAAATTTGCGTAAAGCGCTTGACCGACAGTCTATCAAAGATTAGAATGACGATATGGCTAAGCAATTCAATAAAATAAAAAGTCTTCTAATTTCCCATCAAGAGCAATTGTCTCGATTAGGGCTCTCTATTACCCACATCTTTCTTGCTGAGAAGAATGTGTAAGGGGTCTTGAAAAACAGAGGTTTTAGGTGTTTTGGTGTTATTTCCTCTAAATTGATGTAAAGGACCATTTTTTTCGGCAAAACTGACAAAATTCATATGTAGGTGTGGACAGGTCAGTTGAACACCCCTGCCTACATCTACTCTTCAGCAAGAAAGATGTGGGTAATAGAGAGCGATTAGGGGGATACCACTTGGCTATTTTCGGCTCCATGGCCAGAGGTGAAGCTGCTAAAGACAGCGATGTTGACATCTTGGTGGATTTTGACAGCAAAAAAGGTTTATTTGGCTTTGCTGATCTAAAGTTTTATTTAGAAGAAATTTTGGGTTGTCATGTTGATCTAGTGACCAGGCGGGCTCTTCATCCTGCTCTAAAGATGAGAATTCTCAGTGAATCAAAAGAAATCTTCTAGACCTTGGTCTTTCCGTATTAAGGATATTTTAGACTCCATTGAAAAAATCCAATAGTTTACGGAGGGCATGACCTTTGCTGAATTTGACAAGAACAGAATGGTTCTGGACACTGTAATTCGAAATTTTGAAATAATAGGAGAAGCAGGAAATCATATTCCTGTTTCTATTCAAAATAAATACCCACACATTCCGTGGAAGCAAATCATCTCAATGAGAAACTCCTTAATCCATGAATACTTTGGCGCTGATAACTGTGTTGTATGGGATACCACACAGATCCACCTTTCAGGACTTAAGAGCCAACTGTTGTTAGTAATTGCCGATCACCCGAATGAGCAGGGTTTCTAACTTTTCAGGCCGATTGCGTTAAATTTATACCGGTCGTGATTCAAAATTTGGCATTGCAATATTGACAATCTTAGAATACGCATTTTGAAAAATCTGTACATACAGCATCGCTTTTGGGACTACTCATCAAGTAAAACGCAGAACATTATCA
>Ga0207123_1089_pt1 | contig 15547 bp, 4 predicted proteins | sample Alteio_BWMinHeat_39_FD_153503 | JGI IMG/M metagenome (GOLD analysis project Ga0207123, IMG submission 153503) | Enriched cells from forest soil in Barre Woods Harvard Forest LTER site, Petersham, Massachusetts, United States -... | ecosystem: Environmental > Terrestrial > Soil > Temperate forest >... | reverse complement strand
GGAACAAAAACTCCTTAATGCTATTCAAACCCTTAATGATTTCCCTCACCTTGAAATGGCCGGCAAAACAATACTTCCCCAACAATTGCTTGAAATTCTCCACCAGACAAACCTTGAAGCGGATCTCCGATCTAAACTGGCGCCATTATTTGTAGGACTGCCACAATCGACCTTTACCGAAGCACTAAAACTTGCATCTGAAGAACACCTTCAAATCCTTAAACAAGAGGCGTTGACAGAAGCAATTCAACATCACTTGACAATGCTTTCTCATGACCTCGAGAAAGAGCTGAATTCATTTCAAACTCTCTTAACTCAAAAAAATGATGAACTTTCCTCTCTCCCCCTAAATGAAATCGGTTATGGAGATATTGATCGGATATCCACTGAAATTCGCAATCTCTTTGAAAAAGGACAAACCCTGCTAAATATTGCTAACCGTGGACTTACCATCGCCTGGAACACCAATCGCATCGATTTGATTGAATCCCTAAGTCGTATTAAAGAACTCTGTCAAAGAAGCCTAAATACCAGTATTGGCTCCCCTAGTGAATCCCCTAACGCGCAATCAGGCCTTTGGTTAACTTTCCAAAAAAGACTCAATAGCATCTTTTTGGATATCGATCAAAATGGACAACAGGATAGCTTGCCTGACGACTTGCCTGTAGCGGAAGCCTTGGTCAAATTCGGCATCTGGTACATTCCTGACTATTGGGAAATCGGACTACTCTCCGCCTTTGCAACTTCTCATGAACTGGAATCTTTATTAAATAACGACCCACAGAATTTGCAAAACCAACGTGAAAAACTATTTCAAGATGTAAACGAGAATCTGGCCAAAGCAGGACTGGTTACATTGACAGACCTTAAAAGCAACCGCATTTATTCCAAAAAAGCCCTCAAAGAATACATCAAGCTTAAGATCAAGTGAAAGTCATCCTCACCGAAAAACCTTCCGTCGCCCGCGATATTGCCGCCTACCTCGGTGCAAACCAACGCCATGAAGGCTATTTGGAAGGCAATGGCTACCAGGTAACATGGGCCTTTGGACATCTCATCGCGCTAAAAGAACCTGATGAATATGATCCCATGCTCAAAAAATGGTCTTTAGCCACACTCCCCTTCATTCCCAAACAATTCGAACTAAAGATTTCCGGTGATAAAGGGATCCACAAACAATTTGGCATCATAAAAAAACTATTTAAATCCGCCGATGAATTGATCTGTGCAACAGACGCCGGACGTGAAGGCGAGCTCATTTTCCGCTATATCCTTACTATGACGCAATATACTCAGAAACCTTGGAAACGACTCTGGTTATCTTCACTGACAGATGAAGCCCTTCAAACAGCCTTTAAAAACATCAAACCAGGCAGCGATTACAACAATCTTTATGCCGCCGCTAAATGCCGAAGCGAATCCGATTGGATCGTAGGCCTAAATGCCACGCGAAATTTCACCGTGCGCTATGGTAATGGCAAAACTCTTTGGAGCGTTGGTAGGGTCCAAACGCCTGTTTTAGCAATGATTGTTAAACGCGACGATGAGATTCGACTTTTTAAATCTGTGGTTTTTTGGGAACTTTTTACAAAATATAGAGAAGTCTCCTTCAAATTCAAGGGAGAGCGTTTTAAAAATAAAAATGAGGCCGACACTGCACTCAATCAGATAAAAAACACCCCTTTCATCATAGAGAAAATAAGCAGCAAAAAAGAAAATGAGCTTCCTCCTCTACTCTACGACTTAACAGAACTTCAGCGGGATATGAACAGAAAACTTGGTCTTTCAGCAGCAGACACTTTGCAGATTGCCCAAACACTTTACGAACAAAAATTAATCACCTACCCCCGTACTGATTCCCGCTACCTGACCAACGATCTTAAACCGCAAATTGCCCAAACATTAAATGCCCTAAAACAGTTCAAGGCAAATGAAATCGCCCCATTAAATTTGACTCAACTCCCCTTTTCCCCGCGCATCATCAACGATAAAAAAGTCACCGATCACCATGCCATCATTCCCACAGGAAAACTCTCAAAAACACTTCCTCATCAATCCCAAGCTGTTTACGAGGCCATCGTCACAAGACTCATCGCCGTATTTTATCCTGCCTGTGAAAAAGAACTGACCATAATTGATGGAAGCTCCAACCAAGTGCCTTTTCAAGCGAAGGGTGTCAGAATTTTAAGCGCCGGATGGACAAAACTTTATCCTAAAAAGTCCGAAGAAATCAATGATGCATCCCAGCCTCTAGAAACGCAGGAACTCCCTGCTTTCCAAAAAGGGGAGCAAGGGCCTCATGCTCCCTATATCACCGAAGGAAAGACCAAACCTCCCGCCCATTTCACCGAAAATGCATTGTTGGGAGCGATGGAGACTGCAGGCAGACTAGTGGAAGACGAAACTCTCAAAGAGGCTCTAAAAGAAAAAGGGATTGGCACACCTGCGACACGCGCTTCAATCATAGAAACTTTAATCAAGAGAAACTATATCCAACGCGGGGGCAAAACGCTTAAAGCAACGGATATGGGACGGTATTTGATAGCCCTCATCCAAGATCCTAACCTAAAATCACCTGAATTGACAGGCGAATGGGAATCCAAGTTAAAACAGATCGAACAAGGCAAATTCAACGCTACAGATTTTATGGTGGAAATAGCGCAGTTTGCCGGACATTTGATCAAGTCCAGCGATATCTCTAAAATTAATTATGAAATTTTCGGTCATTGTCCAAAATGCAAAAGCCCCATTATCAAAGGAAACAAAGGATATGGCTGCTCAAAATGGCGTGAAGGATGCTCGTATGTTCTATGGAAAGAATATAAAGGAATTGAACTCAACGATGGACAAATCCGCAGTCTTTTGCAAAAGAAAATCCTTTTGCAGTCTATTAACAATGCAATATTGACTCTTTCAGACGGAGGGGAACTCATGGAAATCCAGCTCCCTTCAGTAGGTGCAACTAAAAGTTCAGGTTAAGAGAATTGGACTCTGCAATTTTCAGCTCGTCCACTGAGTCCAGTCTGTCCAATTCTCTTAACCTGAACTTTTAGTTGCACCCTCCATCAGTCTAAAATAAAATTTAAAATTGACAAGCATTTTTCGTTCCCCTATATCTTATTTATATCAAATATTTTGAACCGAAAAAATGGATGAACACATATGAAATGGAATTCCCTCATTCAATACGTTTTGACAATGCTGGCCGCTTCAACTTCACTTTTCGGCGCCGACGAAAAGCCTCAAACTAACAATGCTGCGCAGTCCAATAACAAGACCCAGGCGAAGGATACGACAGAGGCGAAGGTCAAGAAACCTAACATTTTAGTCATCATGGGTGATGATATAGGATGGTTTAATATTGGCGCATACCATCAAGGGATAATGTCCGGCAAAACCCCTAACTTAGATAAACTCTCCAGCGAAGGCATGCGTTTTACTGACTATTATGCTGAAGCTAGCTGTACGGCTGGACGCGCAAATTTCATCACTGGTGAACTTCCAATCCGTACGGGTCTGACAACAGTTGGGCAAGCTGGTGCGGACGTAGGCCTACCGGCTGAAGCTTGCACGATCGCCACTGCACTTAAATCTTTAGGCTATACGACTGCCCAGTTCGGCAAGAACCACCTTGGCGATTTAAACAAGTACCTGCCAACAGTGCATGGCTTCGACGAATACTTTGGTTACCTGTATCATCTAGATGCGATGTCGGATCCCTACTGGTTCGATTATCCTCAGGATGCCATTGACAAGACAGGTCCGCGAAATCTTGTCCATAGCTGGGCGACCGATAAAGACGATCCAACCGAGCAGCCGCGCTGGGGCAAAATCGGCAAGCAAAAAATTGTCGATGAAGGTCCGTTGGCACCGTTTCCCGATATGAAGAATAAGCAGAACTGGCAAGTAGGTCGAAAGGCCAAGTATGACATGGAAACCTTTGATGATGTACTTGTCAAACATTCCAACGAATTCATGGACAAAGCGAAAGCGGACGGAAAGCCATTCTTCCTCTGGCATAATACCACACGTATGCATGTGTTCACTTACCTCTCGCCGAAATACCAGTCCATGATGAATGCAGATAGTAATTACAATGTCGAAGAAGCTGGCATGGCGCAATTGGATGATAATATCGGACAACTTATGAAACATTTGGAAGATATAGGCGAAGCCGACAACACCATTGTAATCTTCACGACTGACAACGGGGCGGAAGTATTCACTTGGCCAGATGGCGGCATGACGCCGTTCCGTGCGACCAAAGGCACCGTTTTTGAAGGTGGTTTTAGAGTACCTTGCATCGTCCGTTGGCCGGGCCACATTAAGCCAGGCGTAGTTGAGAATGGCATTTTCTCGGGCCTCGATTGGTTCCCAACACTTCTAGCCGCTGCTGGCAACACCAATATCACCGACCAGCTGCTGAAAGGTGTGACTCTAGGGGATAGATCCTACAAGAATCACCTCGATGGATATAATCAACTAGATCTGCTGCTGGGTAAATCCCCATCGGCTCGACATGAAATCTTTTACTTTGGCGGCCCTCATCTCGGAGCAGTACGGATAGATAACTTCAAATATCAGTTCTTCCAGCAGCCTTGGGGCTGGCCCGGTGAAAAGGTAACTACTGACATGCCCACCATCGTCAATCTGCGTCAGGATCCGTTCGAAAGAACCCCTTCCATACGCGGCGAGAGCACGAATACCATGGGTGGAGGATACATGAACGACTTCTTTGCTCGAGAATTCTGGCGTTTTGTATCGGTCCAGCAGGCTGTGGGTAAACTAGCATTGACGGCGATTGACTATCCGCCGATGCAGGATCCTGCTTCATTTAATCTATCTGCGATAAAAGCTAAGATCGATGCGATGATGAAACAGCACGAAGGGGAATAATCATTATTTATACTACAAACTACTTTGTTAACGGGTTTCCCCGGATTTTCCCCTTCGGGGCTACATCCGGGGAGAAACACTAGCCGCATCTTCGAAGCTAATTGATTCATCGTGATGTTACCCACGATTTGCACCTTCGGCGCTACATCATGGGCTTTACACAAGTCACCTCTTCGAGGTTTAGCAAGGTTAGAAAACTATAAACAATAGACCCACGAAGTGGGTGATTAGTGCGATGATCCCTATTTTCCTAGCCTTGTTGTTTGTTTTCTACCCAATTCCCATCATATTTTAAAATTCCATTTTTATAATACTTACCTGAACCATGGCATAAACCATTTTTCCATTGCCCTTCGTAAACTAATTTATCGCTAACAGTCCATGTACCAAAGCCCTCAAATTTATTGGCAACAAAATCACCATTATAAACGCTATTTTCCTTTTTCTGTGTTCCGTGTTTCAATTTATTATCAACCCATACCCCTTCTAAGATGGTTCCATCTGGACATTGCAACTTGGCTTGTCCATTAAGTTGATCTTGCAGCCAGCTCCCTTCGTAAACATTTCCATTTTCTTGATAGTACCTGCCTTCCCCGCTTTTTTGACCGGAAAGCCAGAAACCTTCATAAATAGCTCCTTGATTAAAGATCCTTTTTCCTTTGCCATGGAACAAACCATCCATCCAATCCCCATCATATTGAAGAACCCCATTTTCATAAGACTTACCGGAGCCATGATATAAATTGTTTTTCCATTGCCCTTCATAAACCACTATATCTTTACAAGTTACTGTACCAGAGCCCTCAAATTTCCCACCTAGAAATTCACCCACGTAAACAGTATCACCACTGCTGTACTTACCCTGTTTCAAATCACCATTAACATACAATCCTTCTAATACAACTCCTCCTGGACAGTGTATTGTGGCTTTTCCATGTTGTTTACCTAATAGCCAAATCCCTTCAACAATTTCTCCATTGGCACCGGTAAGCCTGCCCTTTCCGTGTCTATTATTTAAAAGCCAGGTACCTTCATAAACCGTTCCATCGGCCAAGATTTCTTTTCCTTCGCCATGGTGACAGCCATCTAACCAATTTCCCTCGTAAACAGCTCCTTCATTATTTCTAGATCTCCCGTATCCATGTGGAACAGTGTATAAGAGCTTCCCCTCATATTCACCATTTGAAAAACTCAATTTTCCTGGCTGATTTCTTTGTGTTTCAAATTCTTGAAACTTGGGTAGAGCCTCTTCATAAATTTCTTTTATTGTAATTCTCTTTTTAGGATCGGGATTCAGCATTCGTTGAATCAAAGAATCGAGATACATAGGAGATAAAGGCTCTTCTGCTAATATCTTAAAACACTCTCTTAATTTATTTTCTAACTGCACTGTAAAATCCAACATCGCTTTACAAAGCGGCTCTTCCTTGGATAGGGGTGTGGTCATCAAAAAAACAAAAAGTCTCTGTTGAAAAGCTTGTAAATCTTTTGTGAATCCAGAAAACCCCTTATCACTAAAACTTTTCCCTTTTAAGGCGTTGCTGCTTTTGAAACTCAATGAAGCAATAATGGCTGCAGACCCCGCAACTAGAGTTTTCTTTAAAGACTCAATTTCTTTAATAAAAAGATTTTTTTGAGCTATCAGCTCATCAGTATCTGACTGATTCGCGATATCAACAACTTGCAAGAAGCGATAAAAAAACTCTCGAAATTGTGAAACGCTTTTAAATAAATCACACCATTTAGGAGTTTTTTCAGTATAAATTTCGTGGAAAGCTATGCCTAAAGCCCAAATATCAATTGGATACCCCAAAATTGCTTGGTTACGCGTTTGATAATACTCAAGCCACTCTGGACTATTACAATCTGCTGTATAAACAATATTCTGTGATCCATCACTATTTTTTCTTATTCCATAATCACCAATTAAAATATTAGAATCCCCTACAAAAAAGTTCTCTAATTTGATATCGCCATGTACAATATTGCGACTGTGCAGGCTATGTACACATTCAATTAAATCACAAAATATGCGAATCCTAATGCCATCTTTATCCCTATCTCCCATGTCCATCAACTCACCCCTGCGACACAGCTCTGATAAATACATGAATTTTTCTGTACCATTCTTTCCAATATAAGGAGCGTAACTCCCATGTTCATACGTGGCTGCAGTGGGATTTTTTTCTAATTTACATCGATAGCTGGCTTCCAATTGTACGGTATTAAGATATCTAGGTAGATTAGTAAGCCGTCCCACCCATTTGCATAAGGGGATAGAATCTGAAGATGAAAAACCAACAAAAAATGACTTAAAGAATTTACAAGTTCCACCCGTACAATGATTTCCACGTGGTGTAATATATAATGAGATTCGTTTATCGGAAAAAATGTAGGCTTGAATTTTGAATGGTAAGCTTTTATAGACCTCATGCTCTTTCAATTTACTTTTTTGAATATTTATAAATCTGCCGGTTGCGGTCGTCGGTGTTACGGTGGAACGGTCGGGATTAACAATCTGCTCATTTACTAACTTGCAAATCAACTTCAGCTGCTCTTTTGAAATCAAGGGCGCATCAAACCTCTCGTCCTCATTTAGGGGTCCATTGTTCCCATAAGGCAATAAATTAAGCAAGAAAACATCATTAGCAATCTGATCAATTTGATCTGAAGTAATAAAAGGCAGGGAGGGCTCTTGATTGTGTTCCGCTCTGGCTTCCAGGCTCAATTCCTCAAAATTTGGTATTAGTTGAATATTAGTCTGACTTTTAGGCTTTAAAACAGGAGAATTGAAAGGGCATCTATTTTTTTCAGATATCTTCTTAGTATACTTTTTTATAACTTTAAAAATGTCTTTAGAACTATCTTGTTCCACAGGCAAGAAAGCTTGCAAAGCAATTTCTTTTAAAGGCTGACGCTCCTTATGCCCATTTGCTTCCGCTTGAGGATTTTCTTGTTTTATTTGAAAAGATGAAGGATGCAAAAATTTTGTTGATGATGAATCCTGAATAGTTTTTACCGACATAAAACCCCTTATTAATAAAGATGTAATAATACATAAAAATCAATTAAAATAAAACAAAATGATTAATTATACACATTAGCGCGTAATAAAATTTAAACTAGCAAATGTTGGAAAGTACATGTTCACAGGGTCTATTCATTCACCATTTGGCAAACTCAAATTTCCAGGCAGATTTCTTTGTTTATCCATTTCTTGAAATACGGGTAGAGCCTCTTCATAAATTTCATTAATAGTGATTCTCCTTCTTGGATCGGGATTCAGCATTCGTTGAATCAAAGACTCGTAATAAACTGGAGATTGAGGCTGTTCTGCTAACACCTTAAAACACTCTCTTAATTTATTTTCTAATCTTTTTGTAAAATTAAATATCGCTCTAGGTAGCGGCTCACCCTTGGATAAAGGAAAGTTCTTCCAGAGATTAAAAAGTTCCCTTTGGAAAACTATTAACTTATCTATAAATTCATGAAACTCTTTATCTGTAAACTCATTTCCTTTTAACTCGTTGATGCTTTTGAAGCCCAATGAAGCAATATTGGTTATAGGCCACGCAACTAGAGTTTTGTCAAAAGACCCAATTTGAGCAATAAATCGTATTTTTTTTTCATCTATCAAGTGATAATATTTAGCTGGCGGCTTCGCGTTATTAACATTTAAAGGAAGATTAAACAACGCTCGAAAACTTGCATAGCAATAAGACAAAAGACACCATTTAGGCTTTGTTTTCATGTAAATTTCATGAAAAGTTAAACCTAAAGTCCAGATATCAATTGGACACTTTAAGATCGACTTATCAAACATTTGTTTATTTTCAAACCACTCAGGACAGTTAGTTTCTGATGTAAAACGAATATCCGGTTCTCCATCGCTACTTTTTCTTATTCCATAATCCCCAATTAAAATCGTTGAATCTCCAACAAAAAAGTTCCGTGATTTGATATCGCCATGTACAATTCCACGGCTGTGTAGGCTATGGACAGACTTAATTAAATCACTAAATATGCGAGGATAACTGCCATTTTTTCTTATAATATCTATCATGTCAAACAACCCTCCCCTGCGACACAGCTCTGATAAATACATGAATTTTTCTTTACCGTTTTTTCCAATATAAGGATCGTAACTCCCATGTTCATAAGTGGCTGCATAGGGATTTTTTTCTAATTTGCATCGATAGTTGGCATCCAATTGCATTTCCTTGAGAAATCCAGGTCGATTAGTCAGTCGTCCGACCCATTTGCATAAGGGGATAGGATCAGAAGGTGAAAAATCAACAAAAAATACTTTAGAGAATTTACAAACTCCACCCATACTAGGTTTTCCACTTGGAGTAATGTATAGTGAGACACTGTTATCGGAAAAAATGTAAGCTTGAATTTTGAAGGGTAAGCTTTTATAGACCTCATGCTCTTTCAATTTACTTTTTTGAATATTTATAAATCTGCCGGTTTCAGTCCTTGGTGTTACAGTGGAGCAATTAGGATTAAGAATCTGTTCATTTACTAATTTGCAAATCAACTTCAACTGCTCTTTTGAAATCAAAGGCGCATTAAACATCTCGTCGTCATTTGGGAAACCACTGTTTGCATAAGGCAATAAGGTAGGTAAAAAAACATCTTTAGCAATCAGATCAATTTGCTCTGAAGTAATACAAGCCGACTCTTGATTGTATTCCTCGATGGTTTCCAGGCTCAAGTCATCAAATTTTGGCATTTCTTGCAAATCAGTCTGAATTCGAGGCTTTAAAATAAAAGAATTGAAATGGCCTCTATTTATTTTAGATGGCGTTATTTTAGATGGCGGTTTTGTATACTTTCCCCTAATTTTAGACATTTCATTAGGATTAACTTGTTCCATAGGCAAAAATGCTTGCGAAGCAATCCCTGTTAAAGGCTGACGCTCCATACGCTCATTTGCTTGCACTTGAAGAGTTTCTTTATTTTTTTGAGAAAATGAAGGATGCAAAAATTTTGTTGATGATGGATCTTGAATACTTTTCACCGACATAAAGCCTCTTATTAACAAAGAGGCAATAATACATAAAATGTTATTTAAAAACAAACAAAATAATTAGATACGCAATCAATTGTTAACACCAATCAAATTAATCAGCATTGGAAGAATAGTAACATTATATGTTACCGGGTGCTCGCATCTAACATCCGTGAACATGTACTGGGCTTTTATATTTTAAGGCCTTGCCCTAAAGCATAACGTAATAGAGCAGAAAAATTATAAATCCGGTTAATGTCACCATTCACCATTTTTTAATCAGATTTTATTTTTCCAGACGCATCAACTTCTATAGTTACTGTAGCTGCATTGCTGTACAATTTGCCGTCGTAATCTTCATATGTGAAGGAAACTTCTCCCACAAACCCTGCTTGAGAAACATAAGAGAATGAACCATTAGCATTTAAAGTTAAATTACCATATTTAGGTCCGCTAAGCAATACAGCAGTAAGCACATCGCCACCTGGGTCGGTGTCGTTGGTGATTACACCATTAAGGGCATTGACGACAAGGGTTGATGCTTGCGTTGTAGTATATGTGTCATTATGAGCTGTAGAATTCATATCGATGATATTGATCGTAAATGTTTTGTCGGTATGCAATCCTGCCTGATCGGTGGCTTCAACGGTAATGTTATAGCTTGAATTTGTTTGGTAGTCGATATTTGCATTTACTTCCAATTGATTGTTAACAATCTTGAATGGGGAAGTATTTCCGACTAAGCTAAAGGTTGTCGCATCTCCCACATTGAAGTTTGATGCTGTCAGATTACCAACTGAAGTACCTACTGCAACCCCTTCATTTACACTTGCATTACTTAAAGCTACATTAGTAGGTGCATAGCTAACAGGTGTTACGTTTACGGTCATGATATTAGGTGTTGCATCTAAGATAACACCTCCATTGGCCGTACTTCCATTATCTTCAACCTGGAATTTAAAGCTTGCATAGCAGGTTCCGCTTGCATAGGCTGCAGGTGTAAATTTCAGCAGACCATTATTAATATCGCTAACAGAAACAAATTGTCCAGCTGCAACGATTACTCCATTATCAGTAAGAGTGCCATTTCCTGGTAAAGTAGTGATTTCAACGGCTGCAAGGCTATTAGCAGGTGTGTCATGCAGATCGTTAAAGCCAAAGTCGGCGACAGCGAATGTATAATTGGCATTTTCAAGTGTTGTAACAGTAGTATTTGTTCCGGCAGGTGCTTGACTGACTGCAGTTACATTAATTGTCATGGTTTTTGCTGTTGGATCTAAAATAGCTCCGCCATTATCCGTGCTGCCACTATCTTCCACTTGGAAGGTGAAGTGAGCATAGTTTGCGCCACTAGCATAAGTAACTGGTGTGAATTTCAGCTGACCATTGTTAATGTCGCTAACAGAAATAAATTGTCCGGCTTGAACCACTTTGCCATTATCGGTAAGTGTTCCAGCTATTGGCAAAGTAGTAATTTCTACCGCTTGGAAGTTTTCACCAGGAAGATTGGAATCTGTGAAGCCAAAGTTGGCGGCTGAGAATACATAAGCTTGATTTTCAAGGGTTGTAATGCTGCCGCTTGTACCAATAGGCGCATTATTGACCGGAGCTGTGACATCAATTGTCATAGTCTTAGGTGTTGGGTCAAGATTTACGCCGCCATTGGCAGTGCTGCCATTATCTTGGACCTGGAAGGTAAAGGTTGCTGCACCTCCGCCATTGCCATTGTCGTAATCACCATGTCCATCATGATATCCGCCTTGTCCATCATAGTAGCTTCCATTGCTATTATGATAGCATCCATCTCCAGAATTAAATGTATAAGTATTGCCATGACCATCGTAGAAATGACCTTGCCCGTCAAAAGAAGTGCCTTGGCTATTGAAATACCCTTTGTTACCATTATTATTTTCGTCACCATTGCCGTTATTACCGTTATCTCCACCATTGCCATTGTTAGTATCTTCACCATGTTCACCATCGCCCCAGCTTCCACTGCTACCGGCTGCTGGAGTGAATACAAGTTTGCCAGCAATGATGTCGGCAATCGGAATGAATTGACCAGCTTTTACAGCAACACCATTATCAGCAAGCACGCCTTGTCCTGGCAAAGTCGTAATCTCAACAGCGATGAAGGCGTTAGCGGGTGTATCAAGAGGATCTGAGAATCCAAAGTTTGCAAGGGTAAAGACATAAGCATCATTATTTGGTGTAGAGACAGTAGTGGTTGTTCCTTGAGGAGCATGATCGATTTCCGTGACATTGATGGTCATGGTTGTTGTAGTTGATGGATCAAGGTTAGAACCATTGATACCACTATCTTTTACTTGGAAGTCGAATACCGCATAATTTGCACCCCAGTTTGCGGCAGCAGGTGTAAAGACAAGCTTGCCGTTTGAGATATCGCTAGCCAAGATCACTTGTCCTGCTGTTACAGCAACACCTTTATCTGTAAGGGTGCCATGTGTTGGCAAATTCGTAATTTCAACGCCTGCCAAGGAATTATATGGACTTACATTGTTATCGCTAAACTGGAAGTTTGCTAGTGAAAATACATAAGGTGTGTTTTCTAGGGCAGTAACACTACTATTTATGCCGATAGGAGCAATATTTGAAACGTTGGCAACACTTGTTGCAATAACACTTGCCCCACCTTTATCATTAATACTTACGCTTATAGCTTGTGAACCTTCTATTGAATAGGCGTGACTGCCTTGAACATCAAAATGGTTGCCATCAACAACGATGACGCCGGATGTGATGATACCATCTCCCCAATTGATACTAGCGCTGTAATCTGTAATAGAGCCTTTGAGATTGGCATCGGTGAATGTCGCAACAATGGCATTGTTTATAGTAATACCATCTTTAGTTGATAATGTTACTCCTGTGGCTGCCAATGCTGCATCGCCAACAACTGCGTTGCTTGATGCCATTGCTTTTGCACCGCCTACATCATTGATAGTAATATTAACTGCATAGTTGCCTGTTCCAGCATATGAATGACCACCTGAAACATCGTATTGTGAAGTTGCGTGGTTAAAGACTATTGCTCCTATACTGCTTGTGCCATCTCCCCAGTTGATTTGAGCGCTAAAGTCGCTAAGTGGAGCACTGAGATTAGCATCAGTGAAGTGTGCAACAACAACGTTGCTAAAGGCTACGCCTTCAGTAGCTGCGATTGGTGTACTTGTAGCTGCTAAGGCAGCATCGCCAACAATGGCGCTGCTTGTAGCAAGAACGCTTGCACCACCAACGTCATTGATGTTAACTTTAACTGCATAGTTGCCTTCATCGGCATATGAATGAACACCTGACACATCGTATTGTGAAGTTGTGTGGTTATAGGCTATTACACCTACACTATTTGTGCCATCTCCCCAGTTGATTTGAGCGCTAAAGTCGCTAAGTGGAGCACTAAGTGCGGAATCAGAGAAGTGAGCCACGACACCACTAAAGGCTGCGCCTTCAGTTGCTGCAATTGGTGCACTTGTGGCTGCTAACGCTGCATCGCCAACAACGGCGCTGCTAGTGGCTAGTACACTTGCACCACCAACATCGTTGATGTTAACTTTAACGGCATAGCTGCCTTCATCGGCATAAGTATGATTGCCCGATACATCGTATTGAGCAGTTGTAGTATTAAAGTGCAATGCACCTACACTGTTTGTGCCATCACCCCAATTAATTTGTACGCTATAATCGCTAAGTGGAGCGCTAAGTGCAGCATCAGAGAAGTGAGCTACGACACCGCTAAAGGCTGCGCCTTCAATAGCTGCAATTGGTGCACTTGTGGCTGCTAAAGCGGCATCGCCAACAACGGCGTTGCTAGTGGCCAAAACGCTTGAACCACCAACATCATTGATGTTAACTTTAACGGCATAGCTGCCTTCATCGGCATAAGTATGATTGCCCGATACATCGTATTGAGCAGTTGTATTATTAAAGTGCAATGTACCTACACTATTTGTGCCATCACCCCAATTAATTTGTACGCTATAATCGCTAAGTGGAGCACTAAGTGCGGCATCAGAGAAGTGTGCTACGACACCACTAAAGGCTGCGCCTTCAATAGCTGCAATTGGAGCACTTGTGGCTGCTAACGCTGCATCGCCAACAACGGCGCTGCTAGTGGCCAAAACGCTTGAACCACCAACATCGTTGATGTTAACTTTAACGGCATAGCTGCCTTCATCGGAATAAGTATGGTTACCTGAAACATCGTATTGAGCAGTTGTATTATTAAAGAGCAATGTACCTATACTGTTTGTGCCATCTCCCCAATTAATTTGTACGCTATAATCGCTAAGTGGAGAGCTAAGTGCGGCATCAGAGAAGTGAGCTACGACACCACTAAAGGCTGCGCCTTCAATAGCTGCAATTGGAGCACTTGAGGCTGCTAAGGCTGCATCGCCAACAACAGCGTTGCTAGTAGCTAAAACGCTTGAACCACCAACATCGTTGATGTTTACTTTAACTGCATAGTTGCCTTCATCGGCATAAGAATGATTGCCAGATACATCGTATTGAGCTGTTGTATTATTAAAGAGTAATGTGCCCACACCATTTGTGCCATCACCCCAATCGATTTGTACGCTATAATCGCTAAGTGGTGCGTTAAATGCAGCATCAGAGAAGTGAGCTACGACACCGCTAAAGGCTGCGCCTTCAATAGCTGCAATTGGTGCACTTGTGGCTGTTAAGGCTGCATCGCCAACAACGGCGCTGCTAGTGGCCAAAACACTTGCACCACCAACATCATTGATGTTAACTTTAACGGCATAGCTGCCTTCATCGGCATAAGTATGATTGCCCGATACATCGTATTGAGCAGTTGCATTATTAAAGAGCAATGTACCGATACCATTTGTGCCATCACCCCAATCGATTTGAACGCTATAATCGTTAAGTGGAGCGCTAAGTGCGGCATCAGAGAAGTGAGCTACGACACCACTAAAGGTTGCGCCTTCAATAGCTGCGATTGGAGCACTTGTGGCTGCTAAGGCTGCATCGCCAACAACGGCGCTGCTTGTGGCCAGCACGCTTGCACCACCAACATCGTTGATGTTAACTTTAACTGCATAGCTGCCTTCATCGGCATAAGTATGGTTTCCTGAAACATCGTATTGAGCAGTTGTAGTATTAAAGAATAATGTGCCCAAACCATTTGTTCCATCACCCCAATCGATTTGTACGCTATAATCGCTAAGTGGAGCGCTAAGTGCGGCATCAGAGAAGTGGGCTACGACACCACTAAAGGCTGCGCCTTCAATAGCTGCGATTGGAGCACTTGTGGCTGCTAAAGCTGAATCGCCAACAAGGGCGCTGCTTGTGGCCAGAACACTTGCACCACCAACATCATTGATGTTAACTTTAACGGCAAAGTTGCCTTCATCGGCATAAGTATGGTTGCCAGATACATCGTATTGAGCAGTTGTAGTATTAAAGAGCAGTGTACCGACACCATTTGTGCCATCACCCCAATTAATTTGTACGCTATAATCGCTAAGTGGAGCGCTAAGTGCGGCATCAGAGAAGTGGGCTACGACACCACTAAAGGCTGCGCCTTCAATAGCTGCGATTGGAGCACTTGTGGCTGCTAAAGCTGAATCGCCAACAAGGGCGCTGCTTGTGGCC
>Ga0207123_1086_pt2 | contig 15563 bp, 12 predicted proteins | sample Alteio_BWMinHeat_39_FD_153503 | JGI IMG/M metagenome (GOLD analysis project Ga0207123, IMG submission 153503) | Enriched cells from forest soil in Barre Woods Harvard Forest LTER site, Petersham, Massachusetts, United States -... | ecosystem: Environmental > Terrestrial > Soil > Temperate forest >... | reverse complement strand
AGTACAAGGCAGTGGCGGCAAAGGCGTTTCTTCATTATTTGGGCTATTGTTGGCGATTGATACATGGGCAACATTATTTTTGTTTATCGCATGGCTACTATTTTTAGCATTTACAAAGGTGGTTGGCATAGCTTCTGTTGCAGCAGCGTTATCTCTTCCTGTGTATGCTATTTTATTTTCTCATCTTCGTTTATTTTGGCTGTTTTCTGTAGGTGTCGCGCTGTGGATTGTTTGGACACACCGATCTAATATTCGTAATTATTGGAATAAGTGTTGCGTAAAGTAACGACGCGATTGTTGTTTTATGCAATGTTATTGTTTGTATTATGTGTGGTAATTTATTTTAAAAATTTTTCATTGTTATTAAGCAGGGAACCCATGAAGTTTATAGAAGTTGCGCGTAGCTTTGCTGAAATTGAGCCTATTGCAGCGCGATTGGAAATTACGCGTATTTTAGCTGATCTTTTTAAAAAAGCTTCAGCAAAAGAGGCAGAAATTATAGCAGCACTTTCTTTGGGGGAATTGCGTCCGCCGTATCTTGGAACACAGTTTAATATTGCTGATAAAACATTAATAAAAGCAGTAGTTGATTTTTTGCATGTTGATGAAGACGATATAAAAAAATGCGTAAAGCAGTCAGGTGATATTGGACTTGTTTTAGGGTCATATGAGTGGGAAGCTGAGGCACATTTATCAGTAGAACAAGTGTATGAAATTCTTTCAACCATTGAGCGTAGTGCGGGTATTGGTTCGCAAGAAGAAAAAATTAAAACGCTTGCGTATTTATTTTCACAACTTGATCCGCTTTCAGCTAAATTTATTGTACGTATTATTAATGGTAAATTGCGTCTTGGTTTTTCTGATATGACGATTGTTGATGCGCTTTCATGGATGGAGGCGGGGAACAAATCATTACGCACTATGATTGAAGATGCATATAATATTTGCGCGGACATTGGTCTTATTGCAAAAACGCTAAAATCAGGCGGTATCGAAGCAATTAAAAAAATGACTATACATCTTGGTATTCCTATTTTACCTTCTGCAGCAGAGCGCTTACCTACAGCAAGGGCAGTATTTGAAAAGTTGGGTGAGTGTCGTGCAGAACCAAAACTTGATGGTTTTCGTTTACAAATTCATGTTGATAAAACGTATCATAATGATCCGAAAGTCTATTTTTTTTCACGTAATTTAAAAGATATGTCGGCAATGTTTCCTGACATTGTAAAAGATTTACTCAAATTAGATGTAAAGCAACTTATTTGTGAGGGTGAAGCGATAGGCTTTGATCCTAATACGGGTGGATTTTTGCCATTTCAAGAGACGGTAAAAAGAAAGCGTAAGCATGGTGTTGAACAAGCAGCACAAGAATTTCCACTTAAAGTATTTTTCTTTGATTTATTATATTGTGATGGAAAAAATTATTTAGATATTCCTTATAGTGAGCGTCATCATAGTTTAGAAAAATTGGTGCAGGGTTTAAAATCGGATTCAATTTTTGTGATTGAAAGCAAAGAAATTACGAGCGCAAAAATGCTTGAAGATTATTTTTTAGCAACGGTTTCTACGGGACTTGAAGGGTTAGTTGTTAAGCGTCCTAATGCGATCTACCAACCAGGAAAGCGTAATTTTAATTGGATAAAATTAAAACGACAAGAAGAGGGTCATTTAGAAGATACACTCGATTGTGTGGTGCTCGGGTATTATACTGGTAAAGGAAAGCGTGCTAGTTTTGGTATTGGTGCATTTTTAGTGGGTGTTTTCAATAAAGGGCGTGATGAATTTCAGACCGTTGCTAAAATTGGTACGGGTATGACTGATGCTGAGTGGAAAGCGGTAAAGCATACGTGTGATGCATTAGTGGTTGATGAAAAGCCAAAAAATGTTGCATGTGCAAAGGAGTTATATCCTGATGTTTGGGTAACGCCGCGTGTAGTGTGTCGCGTGCGTGCTGATGAAATTACGTTATCACCGTTACATACTGCAGGTAAAACGGATAAACATCTTGGTTATGCATTGCGATTTCCGCGTTTTATGGATTATCGTGCTGATAAAAGTGCGAGTGAAGTGACAACGGATTATGAGATTAAACGGTTGTATGAAGATCAATTTGTAAAGTAATGGGTTTTTTATGAAAAAAATTATGGCATGGGTTATTTTTGTAGTAATGAGCAACAGTGTGTTATATGGTATGAATAGTCAGACTGGCCTTGATATGGATGTTGAAAATGTTTACGCACAGTATGCCATTGTTCCTTCACTTAAAGAGATAGCGTCAAAACATGTTGCTGCGAATATGAGTAGATGCAGTAATAAAGATTTTTTTGAGATTATTGAACAAAAAAATAAATACAATGGTGTATCTGATGATCTTAGAAAGTCTATTGTTGAAAAATTGCCTATGAAAGATCGTTATTTTACGTATGAAATTGAGGGGAGGGGTTTTTATGTTAATCATGCGGTCTTTGATCCCACCAATAGGCGATGTGTTATTTGGGAGAAAAAAATAAAAGGCGGTGGTAAAAGACTTTTGGCATGTGATCTTGATGAGGGGAAGGTGATTGCTTGCGATAATAATGCACGGCATAGTGACATTCAATATGGCCCTTCGGGTGAGGTTATTCTGATCAAGGACCGGTGTTCAAAACAATATGATTTGTTATCCTATGACTTAGAGTTTTTGCAAACTAATGTTTTTGATAAAGACGTTTATTTTTCAACTTATTTTTGTTCGGTAGATTTTTGTTTTAGTGATAGTACATTTTTAGTGAAGCGTCTAAGTAATGATAATAGAGCGGATGTAATTGTCGATAAGCAAAAAAATATTTTAAAAGAAGCAGGTTTTCTTAGATTTTCATCAGATGGATCAGTAATGCTTTCAAAAAGAAAAGGGGAAAATATTTGCGATGTCTATCAAGATCGGAAATGTTTGCGTACGTATCATGATGTGCATTGTGCAAGTTTGAGTAAAGATGGAAAAATTCTTTTTGTTTGTTATTTGAATGAATCATGCGAAGTTATTGATCTTAGTGCACAACAAGAACGTAAACTTATTTTTAATCGAAGTGCTGGGTATCACGATGTTGATATGAGTTCAGATGGTTCGCGAATACTTTTGTATAATGGAATGAGTTATGTATTGTTGGATTGTAATATGCAATCAGCAGTTAATTTTTACGTTCAAGACCATGTAGAATTTGTGTTGGATGATGAATATGTGTATGTCGAAAGTAATGATAACAAAGAATATTTAGTTAAGTTATCGGATTTGTTTGTTGATGGGTATAAAGTTTTGCATTTTGTGGATTTTATTTGCGATGGAACTGTTGAACCATTAAAAAGCAGCGTATCTATTAAGCGTGAGGGTAAAAAAATTCTTTTTTATGATGGCGAGGGCACTTATACTTTTAAAGATGATGTTGAAAGTGATGATGAGCCATTAGTATTTAAAGATGTTTGTAAGGCACGCTTAAGCTCTTATGGAAAAACGGCGTTATTTATGAAAGAAGACTCATGTATTATAGCGCGTGCTTTTGATAATTTTACTTTTGAGCAATATGCGCTTAAGCGATTGGCAGAGGCGAAAGCAATTAATGAAGAATATGTTAAAAATAATAAGTATGCTGCGGCAATTTATGAACCACTTACAGGTGGTCAACAGCGATACTTAACAGAATTACTTAAAAAGTAGAATTGCAAAAAATAGTTTGCGCGTAGCAGCAATAAAAATCATAATTTGTTGATAAGGTTAGCAAAGTATTGTGCTTCTTGCGCGCTATCCTGAGCACCCGTAATGCCGACACCAACAATGATAGCATCGGGTTTTATAGAAATGATTTTATTAACGTTTTCACGATTAATTTTTGCAGAAACAAATATGGGTAAATCAGTATTACCTTTAATCATGTCCCATTTATCTAAAAACAAAAGTGATTCTTTTTCGCTATAAGGCTGATGAAAAAGTAATGCATTAATTCCCAAATTTTTTGCTTCCATTGCTGATTGGCCGATAGAGCCTGAATCGATAAGATCGAACATTACTTTAACATTATTATTGTGTGCAGCGGTGGTTGTTGCATGAATAACATGTTGTGATGTACCTGCCATGACGGTTATCCAATTCGCTCCTGCATCAGCAAATAGTTCAGCAACTTCTTTGCCCCGATCAACAATTTTTGTATCAGCGAGTTATAAATAAAAAACAACATGCGCCTTTTTTGATCATCCAAAAAAAGACTCTCCAGCAACGCTATTCGATCATCCAGTTCCTGCTTGAATGTCAGATTTTCAATCCCTCTTACAATAAACATCGGTCTTTTAACATCTACTACTTGAAGTCCTGTATGCTTTTTTGAATCATCGCATGCAGACGTGCTATTATTTGTTGCACCAGCATCTAATCCATGCAATGCCAAGTTATGCGCATAAGAGCCAAATAGATAAGAAACATTGGCAATGTTACTAACAATGGCTAACCATAAAATTAATGAATATTTTTTTAACATGTTGTAACGCTTACCTCCAAAAAAATTGCTTCAAAAGCAATGATGCTTCTCAAAAAGTATATCTTAAAATCATTGTAACAGGGGCAAAAGGCAGAGGCAAATGGATAACTTTTTAAAAGGGGCTTTTTTTTCAAGCCCCTCTTACTTATCAAATTCTAAAAATAATCACGTTCTTTGAATTTAGTCAGGCTTATAAGCATCCGCCCGCGCTTTCTGTTTAGCCTCATATAGCAGCTCTGCATACCGACGCTCCAATATTCGTTTTTGAGCGAGTAGTAACTCTAATTTATCACTAAAATCAACCTTCTCTTCCTCATATAACAATTGTTCCTTAATCTCTAAGCCATTAGGCTTATCAAAACTAGCAATGCATTTTTTCATATTCCTAAAAGTTTCTCTTTCCCCAGCAGTCATCCTTCTGCTCGAAAACCCTAAACGCTTAAGCAGCGGATACTCATCAACTGACTTTAAAACATAATTATCAAAAATATCATCACAAAACTTACTAAACGCACCCATCGCAAAAAGATTGCCGCCCATAGAAATCATAGCTAAAACAGCTACCAATGAATATTTTCTTAACATTATCATTCCCTCGCAACACATTGTTTCATTCATACCATTATACAACATAATAATAATTATTGAAAAATATGTCAAATTGGAAATCAACCACAAAGGGATAAAATAGAGCAAAATTAATCTTTATTTTTAATCTGCTCAATCAACCGCGCCATATCCCGCCACCCAACAGCACCCCAATCATCCCATCCCTGCGATTTTTGGCCACCATAAACAATATAACTTTTGCCAACATCCAACAATGCCTCCTGAGCAAGGGCATTCCACTTCTTCAAATTAGTAAAATAATCCAATGAAATTGCTTCTCCTGATTTAACTTCTACCGGAAACAACGTGCGCGATTGCTCAATAATACAATCTACTTCAATGGTACCATTTTTATCGCGCCAAAAATAAAGAGGTGGCTGTTTACCCTTATTGCAATATTGCTTGTACAAATCTGCTATGACAAAATTTTCAAAAATATTACCCCGTAAGCGGTCAACAGAAAGACGCTCTGGCGATTCTATTGACAATAAATCACACACAATGCCCGTATCATAAAAATATATTTTGGGATGATGAATAATACGCCTATTAAAATTATTTGCGTACGGTTGTAATAAAAATACTATGTAGCTCGCCTCAAGAATTGATAACCAGCGTTGTATCGTTGGAGCGCTTACTCCGCATGCATTGGCAATTTCGGTTAAATTAAGTAATTGCCCTACACGCGCAGCACACAATTTAATAAATTTTTTAAACGTATTCAGATCACCAATATTAGAAAGATGACGCACATCCCGCTCAATGTACGTTTGTATGTAAGAGGGATACAGCTGTTCTGGCGGAAATTTTTCATCATAAATACGAGGGTAAAAACCATTAAAAATAGTCTCATCAACCGATTCTGGCGTTAGATTATTATCATTAAGTTCACCCAAAGAAAACGGTAATAATGTTAAAATACCCACACGCCCTGCCAGCGACTGAGTAATTGCCTGATTCATTAAAAAGTTATGTGACCCTGTCAAAACATAATATCCAGGACGTTTTTTACTATCAACGCTCAATTGAATATACGACAAAATTGCCGGCACATGCTGAAACTCATCAATAATGATGCCGAACTCATTTTCATAAAACTTCAAAAACCTTTCTGGATCACCCTCAGCAAGCTCACGAGTCTTAACATCCTCAAGCGAAACATACACGTGTCTTTTAAAAGTTTCAATGGCAAGCGTCGTTTTCCCTGATTGCCGCGGCCCTAAGAGCGCAATTACCGGAAATCGGCTATATTCACGCAAAGTATTTTCTAAATCCCTTTTAAACATGATCATTTCCTATGGTTATGCTATCTTAACATCCAATATTAAAATAGCATAATCATACAAAAACAAGAAAGATTTTGTCATATTCGCCCAAAAATACAATCAAAAAACCTACTCAAAGCCAACAAGCAGTAGACGATCAAAAAATAGCATTCTATACTGTGCAACAAGAAGAAAAAAGGAATTCTTGTGAAAGCACAACACATTTTTATACTATTATTATTTTTCGTTTCTGCTCCACTTTTTGCAAAGCTACCATTTAATATATTTAACTGCACGCTATCCGGGTACATAAAAGCAGAAACATACACCGATTCTCGACAAACACGTGGTGATGAAATTATCGATATTTCATTCTTTCCTAAACCACAAGAACTTGACCCTGCAGGACACGACATTAATGCACAAGCAGCAACATACATGGATGCTTTTGAATCACGCACACGCGTAACCATGGAAGGCCTCAAAATGCGTGATGCAACTATCAAAGGCCTCATTGAAGCTGATTTTGAAGTTTTTTACTCGGGCATCACTAATATTCCTCATTTACGCCACGCATACCTCACATTAGATTGGAAACGCGCATCACTCTTACTCGGTCATACATGGCATCCAGTGGTTTTTTTAGAATCAAAAACAATCAACTACAATGGTAGTACTCCTTTTGATTTTTACGCACGCTGTCCTCAACTTGCGTTTACGTATCACACATCAAAAAATGTCGATCTTATTGCTGTTGCTGCATCACAAGTTGATTATGATAATGATGGACCTTATGGCTATGATTCTGATTATATACGCTGGGCTCTCGTTCCTAATCTTCATCTGCAATGTAAATGGTTCTTGAAAAATCACACCATGTCATTTGGTTTTGATTACCGACGCCTCACTCCTCGTCTTAAAAGTGACACTGATTTTAAAGTAAATGAACATATTAATAGTATCGCTGCAATTTGGTACCTGGGGCTCAAATGGCCATCGATTGAAGTTAACACCAAAGTGAATTGGGGACAAAACGTTAATAACTATAATGGCATTGGCGGTTTTGCCGTGCGCGAGGGCTCTGCTGATCCTATTACTGATCATCGAGAATATACCAACATCAGTGCAATTGGCGCATGGATGGATATCGAAATAGTAAAAAATAAAAAAATAAAACCTGCCATATTTATTGCATACACACAAAATCTTGGCTCTTCACAACCAATTGATTTTGACATTGTTGATAACAATAACGTTCTTATTGAACGCAGAATTTATGGTTTTGTTCCTGATGTTCATAATGTTATTCGTATTTCATCGCGCTTAACATCTGATATTAATAATATGACATTTGCAGGAGAAGTAGAATATACACGCGCAGCATACGGCACCATAACACGTAGCGCAACCGTTATCAACACAACTCCTGCAGAACTTATTCGCTGCACTTTTGCAGCATATTATTATTTTTAACACAATCATCTTATGTGCAGACAAAAAAGGACTTTCGTAATGAAAAAAAATATACCACTCTTCCTTCTCATCGCACTCATCACGCCATCACTGCAGTCAACCGAATCTGAAGAACCTAAAGAAAAAATAGTAGAATTTACTGGTTATGTTAATTATAAAACATTTTATGACACGCGCCAGGTTGTTGGCGTAACGGAAGATCAAACAGTATTTTTTCCTAAACCAATTGACTGTTCACCAACCGGTGATATTAATGCACATGGCCACTTGCAAATGCTTCCTTTTGAAACTCGCATGCGCATAACACTCAGAGAGCCACACAAAAAATATAATTTCTCATGCAAAGGTATTATTGAAGTTGAATTTAGAGGTGTGCAAACATTGGTGAATATTGTTAATATGCGTCATGCATTTGCACAATTAGATATACGAAAAACAACCCTTATTTTTGGCCAAACATGGCATACACTCAATGTAGAAGATCTTATTCCCAATACCGTATCATTCAACTCAGGAAGACCTTTTGCCGTGTACAATAGATCACCACAAATTCGTTATACACAACATTTATCCAACATTGATATCATTCTTTCAGCAGCATCACAAGTTGATTTTCAAAGCGATGGTCCCGTAGGGCTCAGTACTACCTACATACGCAATGCTATTATTCCTAATTTTGATTTTCAAGTAAAAGGTTTTTTTGGCCAACACGTTGTCGGTACTGGTATTGACTATCAACGTATTTCTCCACGACAAGTTTCTCCTCAAGGCTATAAAGTACATGAAGATTTAAGTAGCGTAACCGGTATATGGTTTCTTGGTTTAAATTGGCCAAAACTCACGGTTAAAAATACTATGATGTTTGGTGGCAATCTTTCTAATTACGGTGTTACCGGAGGCTATGCGGTAAAAAAAGGCTCAACTGATCCCATTACCGGACAACAAAAATATACTAACATCCGTACATTCACCGCCTGGTCAGATATTACCGTTTTGCCTGCGCAACACATTGAACCTGGTGTATTTCTTGGTATTTCAAAAAATTTTGGTTCTGCACATGAAATAGAACCAACTTCCGTTGATCCTGATAGCAATCCTGTTCTTCCAACGGTGTATGGCTTAGGAACCGATATTAATATTATGTTCCGCGTTTCACCACGCATACGCGTAAAAATTGGACAAGTAACCTTTGCAGGAGAAATTGAATATACACGCGCGGCATATGGACACTTAACAAATCATGGTCATGTTATACATACCGCTCCTGTTGCTAACACTCAATTCTTGTTTTCAACTTTCTTGTTCTTTTAGTACAAAATTTTTTATAGTCAGACGCGTAAGTATAATAAAAAATAAAAAAAGGAACATTATGATGAATTCATTTCATAAACTACCCGATCTTTATCAAGGAATATTATACGTCGTAGCAGGAACCGTAGCACTTCTTTACGCTATGGGAATCATTCAAAAAGGCATCACCACTGCTATTATTATAATTTCTCTTCTTGTCATCCTTACGGGACTTATGAAAATAGGGCTTTTCAGAAAATTACACCACGGCGAAAGATAACACCTCTAAAAATTCACTTGAAATATTACGCGTGGGTGATTACAAAAAATCACCCACTCTTGTAGCACCTATCACTCTTTTGGACTGATATCTTTTAACCGCTGGTCACTTGCAACTTTTTCTTTACCCAGCTTTGTTTCATAATGATCGCCAAATTCATCAATTTTATACATAGGAATAGCAAATTCAATACCATTTTCTCTAAATGCTTTTGCAATTAATAAACGTATGTCACTGCCAATATCCCACATTTCTAACGTATACGCAGAACTAATAAATACTCGCACCATAAATTCATATCCGTATTCAGTAAAATTACTCAAACGCACAATTGAACGCGGGTTTTTAAGTACTTTTGCATGTTCTTCAACCACTTGTTGTAAAATTTCTTTCACTCGTGAAGGATCTTCTTTAAAATAAACAAACAACATAATATCAGCAACAGCAATGAAATTACGAACATAATTCCAATTTTCGATCGATTTACTCACAACATATGAATTAGGCACTACTACTGTAGTACTATTTTTTCTGCGTAAAATTACCGCACGTGGTGTAATTTTACGCACAACACCCATCGTATCAGGATCAATTTGCACATAATCACCAATCTTAACGGGACGCTGCACTAAAATAATAAAATAAGAAACAAAATCACTTATAGGCTCTTTAATATACAAACCAATACTAAATGCAAGTGCTATAAACACATTACCAATTAATGAACCTAAGCCTACACTTTGAAAACCAATAAATATGGCAACAATAATAACAACATATTGAATAATACTCGTCACGGTGTGCTGTACACCCGATTCAACAAGAAGCAAATCAAAAATTCGTGCAAGAACATATTCTTTTAATACATACGCAACAGCAAAACCACCAAAAACATACAATATCAATTTTAAAAGCGAAATTGTCGTAATAGGATGCGTAGTGCCTTCAAGAAGTATCGGTGCTCCAAGCCAATGTTTTAAATCATACCATCCAATATCCCAGCCCCAAATTTTTGCTGATACAATAAAACCAACAAAGCCAAGTATCACAAATGATGCAATAATAATAAGCCCAAAACATGTTTTCGCGTATGAAAAACGTTCGCGTACCACAGAGTCTTCTTGAGAAAAACATAAAAATGAACTTAATTTTTTTACAAAACCGTGCAGTACCGACAAGCATTTAATAAGTAACGCCATGTACACAAAACCAGAAAGAAGATACAATACCAGACGCCCAAAACCAACATATGGGTTGCTCATAACAATAATTGCAATGAAAAATAATAAAAGTAAGTAATAATAATGATCAACCTGAAAATGTATCCATCGCCAAAATTCACTACGTTCGGGAATTATTCCCATAATCTGTTCTTTAGTAATAAGAAAAATAAGAGCAATCTGCAAAATAATAAAATTGATCGCCAGTAAAATATTAGGAAGTTCAGAACGTAAATAAACACTCGAAAGCATAAATGCTTGTCTAAAAAAGAAAATCATGATGGTCATATAGAGTAATGTTGAAAACACCAGCTCAAACCGGCGTTGAAAATCTTCCGGTAAAAAAAGATAATTATATTGCGCATTCATAAACATTAAAAAACGCATAAATCCATTAGAAAGATAAAAAAGATAGGGAATCGAAAATAAATAAAATAAAATGTATATATAATGATCAGAGATCATTGCAACGAATAACCACATCACTATCCATAATAAAATAGAACGATAATAGTTACCCATAAAAAGTAAAATTGTTCCCACAATAAAACTTATGATCCCTGTTGGATTTCCATATTGTCTACTATGAACAAAAAAGAAATGAGAAATGTCTTCTTGATATCGTTTTAAGAAAAGAAAAAATATCACGCACAATATCATTTTTATAATTAATAATAATGTATCAATCCATCGACTCAATGCATTACGCGCATGAGAAAAAAATACTTTTGCATTAAACTGTTCAATATAAATACGCACATCAGCAAAAAATGCCTGTATATCAGATATCACATTTTTAATACCCTCAAGCGTTATGGCGTACGCAGGACGATACCAAATAGTACTTGCTTGTAGTTCAACATTAATAAAATCAATAAGACGCATAGTGCCATTCAACTCAGAAACAATACCCGAATAAATTCCCGTTAATTTTCCCAACAAATCAATTTGCTGTCTTAATGCCCGCTCTGCACGCACCAAACATTGCACAAACTCAACATATTCATTTAAACGCTGCCTAAAAATCACCTCTTTTTGTTTTTCAGCATCATCACGCAATGCCATAAGACGATCAAACGTTTTTTTCAATTGATTCAATGAATTGGCAACAGCATTAATTTTTGTTTGAAACAACTTGAGCTTTTCTTCAACTTCTTTCTTTTTACCTTCATACTCACTATGCTCTTTAGCAATTTCTTCTTCCGTCAAAAAACCTCGCGTTGAAATCTTAAGGTATGTTTTTTTCTCATCCGTCAGTACTTTTTTATAGCCAAATTTTTCTTCTTCAAAAGCCATTTGACCATCAAGCGCATCTTTTTCAATTAATAATAGCTGTATTTCAGTATTAAGTGCACCAACTTGCGCAAGCGCAACATAAGAATCTGCTGTTTGCTTAGGCTTTTTGCTCCACTCATTAATATCGCTACCAAGAGAAATATTTAAAATCCTACTCAGATCATTTAATTCTTTTTCCTTAGCCTTTTGCATGCGAATAATTTTATCATGCTGCTGTCGCAAATGATCTTTCTGGGTAAAATAGGTGCGTTGCTCTTTAGCCAAATCTTCTTCAGCCATGAGCACATCTGCTTCATTAACATGAATGGACGATCTAATCATGCGCAGCTGTTTTTTGAATAGCTCTAGATTGGCTTTTGCTATAAAAAGCTGAAATTCAATTAATGACGTTTTATAGTGTATTTCTTTCAATTTAAGTTCTTCAAGCTGTTTTTTATATTTATACAACTGCTCTTCAAATTTAAAAATCTCTTTTTCACGTACGCTATCAGCAGTCAAAACACTATCTTCTTTTGATAATTCAGTCATTAATTGAAGATCGTGATGCTTTTTTTCATTTTCTTCTTGCATCAATGCCAAACTTCTACGCCTGCTATCACGTTCTGCACGAATATTTTTTTCCTGCTCAACCAATTGTGCAACGCGCCGCTCATAATCCAAAATATGTTCATCCAAACTTTGCAAATCCTCAAAAGAATAATGCACGCGTTCTTGCAATTTATGCTTCTTTTTAAACCCTTCAAATTCTGGATCTTCTAAAAATGATGACAATTGCGTAACAAGTTCTGTCAGTTGCGACGTTCTGTCTTCTTGTTTACGCTGCGTATCTTTTAAAATTTGCTCTGATTCTTTCAATAAAGATTGCTGCTTGACAAGCACTTCGTTATCAGGAGTTTTTCTTATGCCAACTTCAACAGTAGCAAGCGCTGTTTTAACTTCCGCAATTTGACGCAACAATTTTTCTGATAGCGTTTTATCTAAAACAACAATCTCTGTCTGCTCTTTTTGTAAATCTTCAAGTAATTTTTGCTTTTCTTCAATAACACCAATAAAAAATTTTTGTTGTGCCTCTGGTTTAACAAATTGCTTTAAAAAATCACCGCAATATAAATGACATGAAACCATCATAAAAATAACACTATACAGTACCCGTATTTTATTCATATCGTCCTGTTTTGTTCTAAAAAATTAACTGTTTTAAATTCATTAACATATGGATGCTGCCAAACACAATACCACAACCATCTATCTAATCTCTTTTCATTCTCTCCATCAAGTAATGCATCATGAAATTGATCAATAGTCACTTCATTCAACTGCCCCATGCACACCAATGAAACAATTTCACTATCAGGAGCAGCACCAAGAAGTGTCAACAATTTTAATAAAAAAAACTTTTTAAATTTCATGCTTACCAGCATATGCTCGCTCGTATAAAGAAAAGCAATCAAATCAAATAACCCATCAACACAACTATAAAGTGGCGCAAAATAATAAATTAGCTCAAGAACATGATGTAAAAATAATAGATCAAATCTCGCAAAAGAAACTGGTACGTATAAAGGTTTAACATCTGTCAAAAAAAATATACCTCGTTCCTGATGAACACCATATTCAACCAAAGAACCAACACTTAAAAAAGTAACATTGACTACTGATTCTATTCTTCCATATTTTTTATCAAGCAATGCTATTTTATGTCGTGAGTTACCAACTTTTCTTAAAATAATACCTACGGAATTAGAAATCATCATGGTACTCCTTACTGTTTATTTATACAATCCTAACTCACAAGAAATGATCCTGCTAGTATTAATTGAAAAAAAATGAATATCTTTTTTTTGTCAAAAATAATATGCTAGACTGAATTTATGAAAAAAAATAATATATATTTTTTATTAATAGAATAGAAAAAGGGGTGCGTTCATGACAAAAAAGCCTTGCTTACTCGTAACACTATTTTTATCAATCGCTCTCTTTTCTTTTGTCTCTACGCATGCTTACAACAGTCATCCACCAAAATTATCAATCGTGATTGTTGTTGATCAATTTGCTCATCATTATATTAATAAACTATATCCGCACCTTAAACACGGCCTTAAATATCTTCTTGATAACGGCGTTGTATTTACTAATGCACACACACCACATCCTAATACAGGACCATCACATGCAACGTTTAACACTGGTACGTATGCAAATGATCATGGATACGTTTCTAATGGATGGACTGACAAATACGGAAAAAAAGTTGCCTGCGATGATGACGAATCCCCTGATACATTTGTTTTTGATCCAACAACACACAATACAACCTACGATTTTGGTAAATCATCACATTATTTAATGGTTGATGGCCTTTCTGATCAATGTGTTATGCAATCACAACCCGAACGAGCGTTTAACTCAATCAGTATCTCAGGAAAAAGTCGCTCTGCTATTGCAACTGCAAGTAAATTGGGAAAAGCTATTTGGTTTGATTCACGTTCAGGGCTTTTCACTTCAAGCAAAGCATACTTTCATGAACTACCAACATGGCTAAAATCATTTAATGATGCACATAATAATCGTCTTTTAGAAACAATCACCTGGTCACGCATGTATCCGCGTAGCCCTTCAGCATATAATTTTTTCAATATCGATAATTACGAATATTCACGCAATAAAGAAACAATGCTCGACCGCTTTTTACCCGTACCTGACACAACAAATACCAAAAATCAGTTTCATTTTTTTGAGCGCACACCACAAGCAAATAAACTCATTCTTAATCTCGCTCAAAAATGTATTACGGTACACACCAACAGAAAAACTAAAGATCGCCTTTTACTGTGGGTATGCCTCAGTCCTCTTGATAAAGTTGTTCATCAATACGGCCCCAACAGTACTGAAGCAATCGATATGATCTATCACCTTGATAAACAACTGCAAAAATTTATTCGATTCACGCTCAGAGCGATTGGCAAACATCAAGTAGTATTTTCACTCACCGCCGATCATGGTATTATGCCAATCCCTGAAATTTTGCACAATGACGGACTTTCTATTGCAACTAAAATTAATCAATATGACTTTATTAAAGAGCTCAATGAAAATTTAAAAAATACCTATAATGTTGATGGCCTTATTGATAACTATAAAGGCCAAGAATTGGTATTCAATAAAAAAGCACTCCAACAATTAACTGAAGAAGAACAAAATGCTATGATGCAAGACGCAAAACAAGCAGCACTTGATAATCCGCACATGAAGCATGCATGGACATTAGATGAATTAATGAACAAAACAACACACCCTAACACACTTGAACACAACATAAAAAGTCAGTTGTATAAAGGAAGAAGTGGTGAAATTGTACTCCAACCACAACCATACACCCTTGTATCACACTGGCAATACGGAACTTCACATAAATCACCGTATGATTATGATACGCACGTACCACTCATTCTATTCCACCCGGGCAAATTTGAAAGAAAATATGTGCGAGAACGCGTAACAACACTGCAACTTGCAAACACATTAGCAGAATTACTCAATATTCCAAAACCATCTGCATCAACGGCAGAAATATTACCTAATCTTTTTGATCCTGAATATCAATAAAAAAATAAGGTCTTTGCTC
>Ga0207123_1087_pt1 | contig 15725 bp, 7 predicted proteins | sample Alteio_BWMinHeat_39_FD_153503 | JGI IMG/M metagenome (GOLD analysis project Ga0207123, IMG submission 153503) | Enriched cells from forest soil in Barre Woods Harvard Forest LTER site, Petersham, Massachusetts, United States -... | ecosystem: Environmental > Terrestrial > Soil > Temperate forest >... | reverse complement strand
TCAATAATTTGTCGGTTGTTGATGGTGTAGTGAGTAATAATTTAACGTTGAATTTTGTTCCAGTAAACCCTACTGATGCGGTTAATAAAGCCTACGCTGATAGTCTTCCTGGTATTACGGGAGCGACAGGTCCAGCAGGCGCAACGGGAGCAACAGGAAATACTGGTTCTACTGGTAGTACCGGAGCAACAGGCAATACTGGTTCTACTGGTAGTACTGGGGCAATAGGTAACACTGGTGCGGTAGGGGCTATGGGTAATACTGGAGCTACGGGTGCAACGGGTAATACTGGTGTTGCTGGTGCGACAGGTAATACTGGAGTAACAGGCAATACGGGTGTTACTGGTGCTACCGGATTAACGGGTGTAACGGGTAGTACTGGCGCAACGGGTGCGATAGGAAATACGGGATTTACTGGTTCAACAGGTAATACTGGAGTAACAGGTAATACTGGTATTACTGGAGCCACCGGTGCGATAGGAAATACAGGATTCACCGGTTCAACAGGTAGTACTGGTGCTACTGGCAATACTGGTGTTACTGGAGCGACAGGTGCAATAGGAAATACAGGATTCACCGGTTCAACGGGTAGTACTGGCGCAACAGGAAATACGGGCGTTACTGGCGCTACTGGATCTACGGGGGTTACGGGAGTAACAGGAAATACAGGTGTTACAGGTGCAACGGGAAATACAGGTTCTACAGGGTCTACGGGCGCTGTTGGAAATACCGGTGTTACGGGTGCGACTGGCTCAACAGGTGCTACGGGATCTACCGGAGCGACAGGATTAACAGGTGCAACTGGTGTAACGGGTGCAACTGGTGTTACCGGTGCTACGGGAGCTACCGGTGCTACGGGTGGAACAGGAGATAGTAATAATACGCCTAATACTTTAGTTTTACGTGATGAATCAGGAAATTTTTCTGCTGGAACAGTGAGTTTAACTGATGCAGTTATTGGAAATCTTACGGTAACTAATTGTATTGCTAATCTTTGTGTAGTGGATTTATCAGTAGTTGATGGATCAGTGAGTGGAACGTTGTCACTTAATGATGAAATTATCAATGGAACGGTAACAATACCTGCATTTACGCCAGCGGGTGTTGTTCATAATAATGCTTCAGGCAATTTGACATCGTCATTGATTGTGAATGCTGATGTTGCTGCAGGAGCTGGTATTGTTGATACAAAATTAGCAACAATTTCAACAGCGGGTAAAGTTGCCAATTCTGCTACTACTGCAACAACGTCTAATATAGCAAATACTATTGTATTACGTGATGGATCAGGCAATATCCCAGCGGCGGAAGTAAGTGTAGCTGACTTATTGGTGGGATGTGATTTAACAGTAGGGTGTAATATTAGCATGAATGACACGACAAGTGCGAGTATTGGTAATATTGTTAAAGGTGGCACTGTTTTCCTTCATAATGGTCTATCTGGAGCAGCTAATGTCTTTATGGGGAAAAATGCTGGTAATTTGAGTACTTTAGGGTTTGGTGCTGTCAATAACGTGGCAGTTGGTGATAGTGCTTTGGGATCTAATACTACAGGTAGTAGATGTGTTGCGATTGGGACAGATGCATTGAATTCAAATACAAATGGTGTTGATAATATTGCTATTGGATATCAGGCGTTGTTTAGCAATACAGCGGGTAGTGGTAATATTGCTATTGGGGACAGTGCATTATTTAGTATTACTACTGGTGCTTCTAGTTGTGTTGCGATTGGTCAGAATGCTCTTTTTGCTAACATTGCTTTTGAAGGTGTTGCTGTAGGTCAGAGTGCTTTATCAAGCAATACTACGGGAGCTTCAAATACAGCGGTTGGTAGTTTTGCATTAAGTTCTAATGTTACCGGATCAAATAATACGGGTATTGGTTATAAAGTACTTCTTAATGCAACAGCTAATAATAATACAGCGCTTGGCTATCAGGCATTGCAGTCGGCTACTGCTGACAATAACACGGCAGTTGGTTTCCAGGCATTGCAATTGAATACATCAGGGGTGAATACTGCAGTAGGAGCAAGTTCTCTTACGGTGAATACAACAGGAACGAGTAATACAGCTGTTGGATTAAATTCATTAGCAGCAAACACAATAGGTAGTAACAATACTGCGTTTGGTTCAAATGCGCTGCAATCAAATACGACTGGTGTACAAAATACTATTTGCGGTTCTGGTGCTGGTTCTAGTGTAACGATTGGATCAAACAACGTTATGTTTGGTTATCATGTTGGTACATCAACGACAACAGGATCAAATAACATTTATGTTGATGGTAATGCTCTTGCGCCTGCCAATGAAAGTGATACAATTCGTATTGGTAAGACTCAAACAAGATGTTTTGTTCAAGGTATACGAGGTATTACAACAGGCGTAGCGGATGCTATCACCGTACTTATTGATTCAACTGGTCAATTAGGAACTGTTTCTTCATCAAAGAGATTTAAGCATGATATTGAAGATATGGGTGATATTTCCAATGCAGTATTTGCGCTTAATCCTGTTACTTTTGCCTATAATCAAGATGCGTCAGAAACGACTCAATATGGTTTGATAGCGGAAGAAGTTGATACGGTATTCCCAGCGCTTGTTATAAAAGATGAAGATGGGTTGCCATTTACCGTACGCTATGAAATATTGCCGGTATTGTTGCTTAATGAAATGAAAAAACAGCAGCAGGTAATTGATACAATGAGTGATGCATTGAATGCTCTTTGTGAGCAAGTTCAGGATTATATAGCAAAAGCATAACTTACATTGGAAATTGTGTTTTGGGTGAGTGATGCTTTAGTGTCACTCGCCCTCATTGAAAGTAACGATAGAAGAATTTTAATGATTTTTAAAAAAGGGCGAGCATGAATCAAATTCGAATATCTCGTTTAATGTCATTTTTTTTTTCGTTTTTTTTACTTATATCACCATTGCCCATCCCGTTGATGGCACAGGTTTTAGGTATTGAAAATGGTGATACTATTCAAGAAAAAGAAGTATATATTTATTTAGATAAAGGGTTAAGTGATTTAGCAAATGTTGTTTCAGAAATAAGTGTGTTAGATGAAGATGAGAATTCACCGATTAATTTGTTTTCAAGGTATCTCCAAGAAGGTGCTTGTGTTGGTCTTTATGATGAGATTATCCATGTTTTAAGATATGCGAATGAGTTTCTAGAATATCAAGAAGATAGTGAGGTGATTAGATCGCTTGCTGTGCGTCTTGATGATGTTATTGATCAAATGTTAAGTGGTGAATTGAATGTTGATGAAAATGTTATGCGTGACAATTTACCGCTTTTGGAAATTGATGAGCGGATTTATGTTAAAGGTAAATCAATATTTCAAAGTCATGTTATTATTCATGGAAAATTACGTGTTCATAAGAAAGCACGTTTTTATAAACATGTTCATATGAAAGATGGTGCACGCATTAACGGAGCATTATCAGCGCATGATGTTTTTGCAAAAAATCTTCAAGTAGAAAACTGCATGGATAGTTTGTGTGTAAACAATTTATCAGCAGTTGATGCTTCAATCAGTGGTACGCTTTCAGTTAATGAGGCTGTAATTGAAGATTTAACAATAAATGGCAGTTTGAGCGTTACTGATTTAAGCGTTGATTTATTGAGTGCAAATGATGCCGTTATTGGTGATTTAACGGTAACAAATTGTATTGATAATCTTTGTGTCAATAATTTATCGGTTGTTGATGGTGTGGTGAGTAATGACTTAACGCTTAATTTTGTTCCGGTAAATCCTACTGATGCGGTTAATAAGAGTTATGTGAATGGTCTTGTTGGGCAAACTGGTGCTACCGGTCCAACAGGGGCAACAGGTGTTACGGGTGCAACGGGGGCAACAGGGGCTGCAGGTATTACAGGAGCAACAGGTATTACGGGTTTAACAGGTGTTACGGGTGCAACTGGTATAACAGGAACAACTGGTAATACGGGTGCAACTGGCGCGATAGGTAATACGGGTGTTACTGGCGCAACAGGTGCTGCTGGTGCAACTGGATTAACGGGTGTGACGGGTAGTACCGGTGCAACTGGTGCAGCAGGAAACACGGGGCTAACTGGTTTAACGGGGAGTACTGGTGTAACAGGAAATACGGGTATTGCTGGCGCAACAGGTGCAATAGGTAATACGGGATTCACCGGTTCAACAGGTGTTACTGGTGCAACAGGTAGTGCCGGCGTTACGGGAGCAACAGGTGCAACAGGCAATACGGGTATTACTGGTGCAACAGGTGTAACCGGTAATACTGGATCAACAGGTAATACTGGTGTTATTGGCGCAACAGGTAATACGGGCGCAACAGGTAATACGGGTGCTACTGGTGTAACGGGTGTAACAGGTAATAATGGTACGACTGGTGTAACGGGTGTAACAGGGTTAACGGGTGCTACGGGTGCAACTGGTAATACAGGTAATACTGGAGCTGTTGGTGCAGCAGGTGTTACGGGAGCAACGGGTGTGACTGGAGCAACAGGATCTACTGGTGCGACGGGATCAACGGGTATCGTAGGAGTGACAGGTAATGCGGGAACGAGTGCAAATATACCAAATACTTTAGCTTTGCGTGATGGGTCAGGTAATTTTTCTGCTGGGGCTGCAAGTTTTACTGATGCGATTATTGGAAATCTGACGGCTACTAATTGTGTTGCTAGTCTTTGTGTAAATAATTTATCAGTAGTTGATGGATCAGTGAGTGGAACGTTGTCTGTTAATGATGAAATAGTAAATGGAACGGTAACAATACCTGCATTTACGACAGCGGGGGTCATTCATAATGATGTTTCAGGTAATTTAACATCGTCATTGATTGTGAATGCTGATGTTGCCGCAGGAGCTGGTATTGTTGATACGAAATTAGCAACAATTTCAACTGCGGGAAAAGTTGCCAACTCTGCAACTACTGCAACAACGTCTAATATAGCCAATACTATTGTGTTGCGTGACGGATCAGGTAACTTTGGTGGATTTGTCAGCGTAAATGATATGATTGTAGGGTGTGATGTAACGGTAGGGTTTAATATTAGTCTTAATGATACAACGAGTGCAAGTGTTGGTAATCTTGTTAAAGGTGGTACGATTTTCTTGCACAATTTTGGTACAAGAAATATTTTTATGGGGAGATTGGCAGGCGATCTGACTTTCTTGAATATTGCGGCATCTGATGATGTGGCTGTTGGTAATAGTGCATTAACACATCTTTCGACGGGCAATAAAAACATTGCTATTGGTTTTAGTGCTATAGCTGGAGATGTAGTTAACAACGTAACTGGTTCGTCTAATATAGCGATTGGTTTTCAGAGTTTATTGAACGTCAGGACAGCATCAAATAATATTGCCATAGGTGGCGGTAATGTTGCAGGCGATATGCGGCAAGGGTCAGGAAATATTGCTATTGGATATCAGGCGCTTAATGATTCTGTGAGTGCTGCTCTTAGTATATCTGATAATATTGCTATAGGTGATAGTGCTCTATTTGTTATAAGAGGCGATAATAATGTTGCCATAGGATCAGCCGTGGGAAATGGTTTTGTGGCAAATAATACGTGCGTTGGTGCGGGCTCAACACATAGTGCTCTTTCTAATAGTGCATCGCTTGGTTTTCAGGCGGGTGGTCGTAATGCTACTGATGGGAACGTGGCGATTGGATATCAAGCAGCATTCTTGTTGCAAACAGGGCAGAATGTTTCAGTTGGTGCGGGAGCACAACAAGGTGGTGGTGCCCCCTTTGATTTTGATACATGGACAGGTTGTACCGCAGTAGGTGTTAATGCATTGGCTAACAATGTAACTGGTTCTAATGATAACACGGCTGCTGGAGAAGGTGCTTTATTAGCAAATACTGGTATTGAGAATACAGCTTTTGGTTTTAATGCAGCATCAGCGGTTTCATCAGGTGTTAATAATAGTATGATTGGATATGCGGTTGGTACGTCAACGACAACAGGATCAAATAATATTTATGTTGATGGTAATGCTCTTGCGCCGGCTAATGAAAGTGATACAATTCGTATTGGTAATACTCAAACAAAATGTTTTGTTCAAGGTATACGAGGTATTACAACGGGTATAGCGGATGCTATTTCTGTACTTGTTGATTCAACTGGTCAGTTAGGAACTGTTTCTTCATCTAAGAGATTTAAGCATAATATTCAAAAAATGGCAGAAGCGTCGAATTCAGTATTAGCGCTGCGACCTGTTACTTTTGTATATAATGAGGATTCAGCAAATACAAAACAGCATGGACTTATTGCTGAAGAAGTCGTTGAAATTATGCCTCATTTGGTTATTAAAGATAAGGAAGGTTTGCCTTTAACGGTTCGCTATGAAGCACTATCAGTATTGTTGCTTAATGAAATGAAAAAACAGAAAAAAACGCTTTCTGATATGGCTATTTCATTGAATAACTTACGTACGTTAGTACATGATAAGATTGTAAAAGGAAGATAGAAATAGACTTATAAAAAAAGGGATCGGGAAGAACTCCTGGTCCCTTTTTTTAGTATATTCTTTGTTTTTTTGTATTGGTTTAATGTGAAGAGGTATTAAGTTGTTGTGTTTTCCAGTCAATGGCTTCAATAATTGCTTTTCTGTTTGCTCGTATGTTGAATTCTATTTGGTTCATAACGATAGATGCGTTGCTTGGGGTATAGTGAAAATATTGTGTTTGACAAAAGCCATAATCAGTTTCTTTTTTAAGATCGAAGCCTGATAAGTTATAGTCTTTAAAGGCATTATTCTTTTTATTGTTTTCCCATAGTTGCGAGTCGCTAATGCATGGCATATAAATAACGAGAGGGGATTGGATATTTTGTAAATCCTTAAAAATGCTGATGGTTTTTTTTGCAATATCATGATAATTGATTGGAGGGAATGGTAGGTTGTTTCTTTGGGCATATTGTTCGCACTTTTTCAATTCATTTCCTAGTGTGTCTTCAGAAGCATCAAGAAATAGTATGATGTCTGCTGTGCGGTCAGGGCATATGCCGCTTATTGGGGGATAGGCGAGATTTATGTCAAAGCCAGCATCAACAAATTTCATATGTTTATGCTGTATTGCTTCTATGCCATTCATATAGTTGGGTATTTCTGCCCAAAAAGGGAGAATGCGCTTGTTTTCTATGGGTTGTAAAATTGCCTCTAAGATTTCCTGAAAATGTATAGAAATATTTAGTTGATAAGATTTGATTATTTCATGAAGGGTGGCTGCAAAGGCTGATCCGCATGCTGCCATAATGTATCCTAGGCTTTGTTCAGGGGCATTGTTGGTTGATTTTCCTTGAAAAAATGTGCAGCCAAAGGACCAAGATGGTATATATGTTCCTTTGTTAAGGTTTCCTATTTCGTGAGGTGTGAAAGTATACCAATCGGGGTGTTTGGTTTTATAGGCGTCAATCATTGTATAAATAGGGTAAGGAAAGGATGGATGGTTGTCTATTGTATGTGCCTGCTTTGATAGAGGTGTCATTTGGCGCAGATCATTTTTATAGTGTAATAGTGTGTTTGCTAATAATGCGCCATAAGGATCAGCAAGTGTTAAGGGTTGGCAATACATTTCTTTTGCTTTTATTATGTTGGCTATTAGTTCTTTTTCTTTGACGGTTATGTTAAAGAGGTTTTGAGAAGTTGCACTTTTTATATATTCCTTAAATAGTTTAAGTGGCATGTTTGTGCTAATCCATGGTGCTATTGCCCATACTGAGCCTGAAAGGGCAGTGACATAATGCACGGCATTGAGTAATCCTATTTTCTGTATTCCGCGCATAAGGCCTGTTGTGCAGAGCATTGATCTATATCCTCCGCCGCTCAGAACACATGCTATTTTTGGCACTTTCTTGTCGGTGAGGTTACGTTGTAATATTTTTTCTAGGGCTGCTTGTGCAATAGGTTCTTTGTTGATAAGGTATTGGTGTTCTTGTGGACTGATAGTATTGTTAATTCTTATTGATGCAGTTTTGGTTGATGTAGGCAGTGTTGTGCATGTATTGATGATGAATAGTAGTGATATAGTTATGGTGGGCCATGTAAGCATGATTGTTCCTTTTTATATTTAAACACAACGATTAATTGTAGTGATTGTATAAAAAAGAGGCTTGTTATGGCAATGGGATGAGATGAAAGCCCCGGAATAAACATCCGGGGCTTTTTGACGCTTAGTTTTGTTATAGCTTACTCGTTGATTTCAGCATCTATTGGATTTTCACTTGTTCCTTTAGGAGCTTCGTTATTTCCTTGTGGAGCTTCATTTTTTTTGTAGAGTGTTTCAGCTATTTTATATGAAGCTTGCATTAGTTCATCGTTAGCTTTTTGTAGTTCACTTGCGTTAGCAGCATGTTCAACAAGAGCAGCTTTTGCTTTCTCAATAGCGGCTTCAGTAGAAGTTACTTCTTCAGCAGAAAGTTTTTCTTTGTTTTCTCTGATAGTTTTTTCAACTTCCATGATTGCGCTGTCTAATTGATTGCGTTTTTCAATAGCTTCACGTGCTTTTTTGTCTTCATCTTCATGAAGTTTAGCATCTTCTACCATGCGTTCTACTTCTTCTTTGCTCAATCCGCTGCTGTTGGTAATAGAAATTTGTTGCTCTTTACCAGTTGCTTTGTCTTTAGCAGAGACGCTTACGATACCGTTGGCATCAATGTTGAATGTTACTTCAATTTGAGGAACACCACGCGGAGCTGCTGGAATACCTTCAAGCATGAATTGGCCAATAAGTTTGTTATCTTTAGCAAATTCACGTTCACCTTGTACTACGCGTATGTCTACTGCTGTTTGTCCATCGTCGGCGGTTGAGAAGACTTGTGATTTGCGTGTAGGGATAGTAGTATTTCTGGTTATAAGTTTTGTCGCAATTCCACCTAATGTTTCTATGCCAAGAGAGAGTGGTGTTACGTCAAGAAGAAGAACGTCGGTTACGTCCCCCGCTAAAATGCCACCTTGTAGTGCAGCACCAAGAGCAACAACCTCATCAGGATTTACTGATTTATTTGGTTCTTTACCAAAAATATCTTTAACAATTTGTTGTACTTTAGGGATGCGTGTTGAGCCACCAACGAGAATAACTTCATTAATGTCTTTCGCAGAAAGCTTAGCATCTGACAATGCCATTTCGCATGGTTTAATAAGTCGTTTGAAAATATCTGCGCAGAGAGCTTCTAATTTTGCACGAGAAATTTTGATATTAAAATGTTTAGGCCCTGATGCATCTGCAGTAATGTATGGTAAATTGATTTCTGTTTCTAGAAGTGATGAAAGCTCAATTTTTGCTTTTTCAGCAGCTTCTTTAAGGCGTTGTAATGCCATTTTGTCTGCAGAAAGATCGATACCTTGTTCTTTTTTGAATTCTTCAATAAGGTATTGAATTAATTTATGGTCGACGTCGTCACCACCAAGGAGTGTGTCACCATTAGTTGATTTTACTTCGATTACACCGTTGCTGATTTCTAAAATTGAAACGTCAAACGTACCGCCACCAAAATCGAATACAGCAATTGTTGAATCGCCTTTTTTATCAGCACCATAAGCAAGTGCTGCTGCTGTTGGTTCGTTGATGATTCGTTTTACATCGAGGCCAGCAATTTTACCAGCGTCTTTAGTTGCTTGTCTTTGTGCATCATTGAAATATGCAGGTACAGTGATTACTGCTTCTGTTACTTTTTGTCCGATATAATCTTCAGCTGTTTGCTTGAGATAGCTTAATACTGCTGCTGAAATTTCTTGTGGTGCAAATTCTTTGCCGCCAGCTTTAATAGAAACTTCGCCATTTGATTTACGCGCAATCTGATATGATATGTTTTTAGCTTGATCGGCTATTTTCTCATATTGAGCACCAATAAAACGTTTTGCCGATGCGATAGTGTTTTCTGGATTGGTAACGGCTTGGCGTTTTGCGAGTAATCCTACTAGACGGCTGCCGTCTTTTGTGTAAGCAACGACAGAAGGGGTTGTGTTGCCACCTTCTTTGTTTGGTATAACTTTAGGAGATCCACCTTCCATGAATGCTACAACGGAGTTGGTTGTTCCTAAATCGATTCCTATTATTTTTCCCATGCTGATCCTTTGGTCTTATTATTGTACAATATTTTTGCATTTTTTATAAATAAGCTTGCATTATAAGATGTAAGATTCTGGCTGTTATTCCCTTTTATACAAGCATTTTTAATTATATAGCAGAATATCTGCATGTGTCAATATCAACTCAGAAAACTTTAGCGTAAGTCACTAAGATTTCTTGATAAATTTCATATAGGTTTATGCATTAGCAGTGTCTTTTGGTTGATTTTTATATTATTGATGTCGTGTAATGCAACAGTCTAGCTATTGTTTTAATGTGTAAGCGTAAGAAAAATAGGTTTGTTTCAAACACTCCGTCCACCCACACCGCCCCCATTATCCCGTTGGGATCGAGATATTTATGGGGGCGGATGGGGGACTCCGTTAATAGGAGAAGAAAAGAAAAGAAAGGAAAGGATAAGAATGAAAGGAAAGAGTAAGGAGAGTATAAGAAGGAAAGGAAAGAGTAAGGAGAGTATAAGAAGGAAAGGAAAGAGTAAGGAGAGTATAAGAAGGAAAGGAGAGGGTAAGGAGAGAATTAGAAAAGAAAAGAAATAATAAGAAGGAAAAGAGATTAAGAATAAATGATAAAAAGTGATAGAGATAGAGAGAGAAGGATAAAGGATAAAAGAATAAAAAAAGAAAAAAGAAAGAAAGTTTAAAGTTTTAGGTATTAGGCATAAATGAACAAATGAACGTATGTAGCAATATTATGTAGCAATATATAGATACATGTAAGTAAGAACTTAAGATTTTGTGTAGAAAGCTGCGAAGTGTTTTCCTATAAAGGGGTCTAAGGGGTCTGCTGTAAGTGTATAATTTACGCATATATGAAGGCGCGTTTTTATTTACGAACCAATTGCACGAAACGCACGACCGCAAAGTCTTTTTACCAATTAACGCGATTAATTTTAAGTCTTTAAAAAAATCAATCTATTTATTTAATCATCATCATTTTGATATTTTTAGTTATTGAAACACATAATGTCATTCTTTGACTAAAGATCCTAAAAAAGGGGATGCCTGGCGCGGCCTCGATTATTCGATGCTCTTTTTTTTGGCATTATTAAAGATCAAAAAATAGATTAAATGAAAAAGGAACAGTAGTGAGTTTTAAAAACGCCATTTGTATTTCTTTTACGGTGCGTATATTTGTACTTATTGTAGGAATTGGACTAGTTTTTTTTCGATGTATTAAAAGTGTCGAGGTAACGGTTATTGGTGATCCTATGGTATACGCTGCTTCTATGGGACAAGTAAGCACTGTTTCTCAATTATTGAAAAATGGATATAGCGCTAATGTTGCGGATGACGATGGCAATTCTCCCCTCTCTTTTGTGGTTTGGAATGTTGATTATCATGCAAGTCGTGAAGTTTTAGAAATTCTTTTGGGGCATCAAGTTCATGTTCGCTTTCGGAACCGTGATGGCCAAACGGCTTTGCAGCAGGCTGTTAAGATTACTAATCAAGAAATGAGAATGCGTACTATTGGTAAGTTGATAAAGTTTGGATCGGATATCAATGCACGTGATAATCGAGATTATACGCTTCTTGAAAAAAATATTGAAACTTATGATACTATCGGTACTGATATGATTCTTGATTGGTGGGGCAAATTGATTTTAACAGAAACATATGAGCATGCAAGAAAGCGAGCGAAAGAATATGATATGCGTGATGTTCTTGTGGTTCTTGATAAAGGGCCGCGGCGCATAAAAAAAGATGCTCATTGGAATCCGGGATTAATTGATAAAAGAACGGGATTGAATGATTTGCATATTGCGGTTATCAATGGCGACGTTAAGTTGATTGATGATATCTTAAAAAGAAACGTTTCGGTAAATATAAAGTCTGAAGATGAATATGGAATGGGGCCGCTGCATTATGCAGTATTGCATTATAAATTGGATGTATTGCGACTTTTGCTTGAGCATAAAGCAAATGTACAATCCACTGACAGAAGTTTGAATACTCCATTGCATATGGTTGCTTGGTTGGATGATATAAATATGGCAAAGAATATGGTTGATGCGCTCGTGAAATGTGGTGCTAATATAAATGCGCGTAATAAAAATGGTGATACCTTGTTGCATATGCTGATTTATAATAATAATAAAGATTTGATTACTTATGTTAATGATAAATATCGGTGTGACGTTTCGATAAAAAATAATGATCGTGAAACACCTATTTCGTTAGCGCAGCGATTGAATAGGAAAAATCTTTTAAAAGTATGATGATATTGTGGTGTTAAAAAAAGAAAAGATTATTGTCTCTTGTGGTTATAAATGTTTCTTGTTGAATAGATTGATGATGGAAAAGAATTATTTTCAAAATAAGCGTCGATATTTGCTTGTTTTATAGTTTGCCATGCCAATAGAAGCAAAATATAAAAATCATTTAATGTGTCTCAACGTTGTTGGTGTTGTTTATGCGATGATAAAATAAAATAATGAAATTCCAAGCGACCCTACTATGTATATAAACTTAAAAGATATTTGATGATGAATATCCCACAGATGTGCCATATAAATTTTTACCGTAAAAAAATAAAGCAGTCGCAATAGTAAAAGAAAGGTTAAGGCTAAGAGTGGTGATGGTGAAAATAAAAAAAGAATTGCCGCTAAAAAAGCATTGCACGCCGTATTGATAAGAAGAAACTCTGGGCGCCCGTGCGCAATGTAAAATTTTTCTATAGTTATAAAAAATGTTTCGATGTAATGAATGCAGAAATAAAAAATAATGTAAAATAATATTGTCGAATTAGTGTTAGATAATGATAATAACTTACTTCCATTGATGATGATAAAAATAAAAATGCTGATAAGTAAGTGATGCAATAATTGTGATGAGAATGAAAAGCTTTCTTGTTTTTCTTTATTGGTATTGTTACGCGTTTGCGCAAAAAAAGTGGAACTTGCTGGATCAATAATTCTTTCTATTATTGATGTTATGCTATGAGTCATATAACTTGCTAATTTAAGCAAAGCAGCTTGTTCGAGTCCAAATAAATAGGCAAAAAGTGGCACAAGAATATTTGCGGAAAATATTTGTTTGCCCATCGTATGGCTGTAAGCAAAAAACCTATTTTTTATTATTTCATTACGATTGTAGAAAGTTTTATTTTTTTGGGGTAATGATTTAAACCAACGAAAACTCCATAAGAGTAGCCCAATTGTTTCGATGGTTGATAGAATTAAAAATGATCCAAAAATAAAATGAATTGAAACGCTATGCCCTAAATAATAATATGTCCATATTGCTGCTTGATAACAAATAATAAAGGATATTTCCCATAAGGCAACTTGTCTAAAATGATTGGATAATTGAAGAATTCTTTTAGTTATAGACTTTATGCTTTCTGTTGCAATAAGTCCAAAAAGTAAGCCTATCAATACATAGTCTAAATAATTAAGCAATGGTATCATGTGTGCGAAATATATTTTGACAATCAATACTGTTGCGAATGCAACACAATAAAAAACAAGAGAGGGTTGGAGTTGATAATAAAGAAAATGATAAGCAGAACTTCGGTCTTTTAAATAATCATTATAAAAAGATACAAGTGCTTTATTGATGCCTAAGTCAAAAGCTTTCACTAAAAGATATAATATACCAAATAAAGAACCAATGAGGCCATACGTAGCTTGATCATTTATTTTAAAGAGTATGTACTGATGCATAAAAAGAAAGCTTTGAAAAAAAATAGCTTCAATGATTGACCATTTAATGTTGTAAGTGTATTGATTGTGAGCATTATTCATTAGATAAGCTTTTAATAAAATTGGTAAAATATACACGTACAGTATAAATTAATTTTCTCTATTAATCGATTGAATATTTTGAACATCTTTCTTATTGAATTGCTTAAGTAATTTTTCCTTTTGTGGTAAAATATTTTTAATGTAAAAGCTACTTCTTGCGAGAGGTCTTCACCTTTTGGAAGGGTAGCTATGTTTGTTCGTGGTGAAAAAGTCGTTTATCCGGGACACGGAGTAGCTGTTATCAATTGTGTCATTGAAAAAAAAATTGCTGGAAGAATCCTTCATTTCTTTGAGCTGCGATTTCTCAATAAAGATATGACTATTCTAGTACCAACAGAAAACGCAGTTGAAGTTGGTATAAGACCTTTAAGTTCATCAGAGCATATTAATGCTATTTTTAAAGAACTTTCTCAGCCAGCGATAATCAAGAATAGTGAGGCTGCTGTAAGTAATTGGAATAAGCGTAATAAAGAATATCAGGGTAAACTGCGCAGTGGAAATTTGCTAGAAATTGGTGCAATTTATCGTGATCTAAGGCATATAGAAAATTATAAAGAGCTTTCCTTTGGGGAAAAAAATCTTTTACAACAAACTGAAGCACTACTTGTTGAAGAAATAGCATTAGTAAATAATGTTGAAAAATTTTCGGCAACAGAATATTTAAGAGGGATTGTAGGATATAAACCAAAAAATTCAACTAATGCTGCCCGGATAGTTCAAAATAATTAATATATAGTATAAGCATACATAAAATTAATCATTTTTATCTGTTTTGTGTATGCTTATATCTATGGAAACAAAAATTAACCCCTTTATACTCATTATTTATGGCCCAACTGGTGTTGGTAAAACTGATATTGCATTGTCAATAGGTCAACATATATCTGCTGAAATAGTTAATATGGATGTTGGCCAATTTTATACCCCATTATCTATTGGAACAGCAAAACCAGATTGGAAAAATTGCATAACACCACACCATCTTTTTGATATTATTAATGAACCTAAAAACTTTTCAGTAGCAGAATATCGTACATTATTTTTAAAAAAAGTAAGTGAAATAATTGCACGAGGAAATTTGCCGATTGTTGTAGGTGGTTCTAGTTTTTATCTGAGATCACTATTGTTTCCCTTAGATGATCAACTATCCAATAATGATACTATGTATGATATATCACAAAATTCTTGGGAAATACTTTATGATGTTGATCCTCAACGAGCATTGAGTATTGAAAAGACGGACACGTATCGCATTACACGAGCATTAGAAATATGGAAAAAAACAGGACATAAGCCAACCAGTTTTGTTCCTTCTTATAGTCCTCCTGCAGACTTTTTATTGTTAAGTGTTTCTCGCGATATATCAGAATTAAACACAAGAATTAATGCTCGCGTAATTGAAATGATTAATAATGGGTGGATTGAAGAAACAAAAAAATTATGCAATACGCCGTGGCAAGCGTTTATCGAAACAAAAAAAATAATTGGATATAATGATATCTTTCAATACTTACCATCATCATAACCATTATTTCTTACACTCTACTAATACCCCACTCTTCTTATGCAGTAGACAACATCAAAAGTAATTCTCAACAACAAACAGTAAAACAGCAAGTTGCTGCTCTTGTTAAAAATGAACCAACCATTAATGACCTTTTAATCACCATTCTCCATAACGCGCAATTTGTCGTAAAACAAATCAAAAATAGTACCTACAATTCAGTTACCCGCAAAGAAGCGTTATCAGCTATTAAAAAAGCACAAAAAAAATTATTAAAACACTCAACACCACTTCCTAAAAACATCTATGACGAAATATCGGCACACATTACCAGCATAGAAAAAGAAGCAGGCGCATTTGCCCGACATCAAAGTCATATTAAAAAATATAA
>Ga0207123_1085_pt1 | contig 15776 bp, 13 predicted proteins | sample Alteio_BWMinHeat_39_FD_153503 | JGI IMG/M metagenome (GOLD analysis project Ga0207123, IMG submission 153503) | Enriched cells from forest soil in Barre Woods Harvard Forest LTER site, Petersham, Massachusetts, United States -... | ecosystem: Environmental > Terrestrial > Soil > Temperate forest >... | reverse complement strand
CAGGGAAAACTGAAGATGATTTCAGAATCGAATGACGACTCCGGTGGATCCTCTGAAGTTACTTTGGGTACTCGTCAGAAAGCTGATCGGGCTTTGGCCCGAGAAGAATCGCGTCTGTATCAAATCGCCCTGGAACCGCCAATGCACGATCGAAACAATTCGGAAATCGAGTCCCCCGCCGATGCCATCGGCAAAAGATGTATCGCTATTCCCCAGCCCATTGACGAAAGTGATGTTCGTTGTCTGATTGATGTGCGCGAAGCCCAGCAAAACATGAGCAAAAGGAGTGAACCTCCACAGCGATACGGACACTTGGGGGCCCACAAGAAAACTGTACAAGTTCGAATTCACATTCACGCCGACTGGCACGCACACCACATTCGCCACGCATCCGAACGTGGCGCCGTAGGAGCCATAATGACCGGCGACATCGCCAACCACTCCGAGAAAGCGCAGAAATTTTAATTCCACTGAGCCGTTCCATCCGTTCAGCGATAGCCCGGGCAGCGAAATCGGAATCGAGCTCACGGGGGCAAAAGTTACGTCCGCCTCCGAGGAGTAGCCGGCAAACACGGCAAACCGCTTGCCCGTTTGAGCGCTTGCAGCTGTCGCGAACGCAAGTAAGCTCAGAACGCATGCGCACTTCATTAATGTGGTTATCTTCATTTAGCTTCCGTTTTGATCACTCGCTTTGCGTTTGCCACCGCCCGATAAACGCGGTTTTTCTTGGCAGTGCGTAAACCGCCCACTTCTTGTTGATGAGACGAATGATCGCTTGGCCACTTGGGAAATGTCTGCGGCGCGTGGCCTTTCCCTGGGCATGGTTACTATACTGCGCAAACGTACCCGTGATAGGTAATCTGGCCCCTAAAAAACACGCCTCAAACGCGCCGCCGTTAGGGTTAACGTCCACCGAATCCAAGAGATCAATTGTGCTCAATCTACACGATCTCCTATATGGGCATCTTCATTCATTGGCTGTAGCTTTACCCGGACAGTGACCACTCGAGAGGGAAACACTTTTATGAAAACAATTGCAGATTTGCTGAGTCTGGAGGAGAGCGCTCCCGTAAATGGTCACGATAACCCTTGGACCATTCGCAATCCTATTGACGAAGCCCGCGATCTCTACAAAATGGTTCGCTGTGGCTCTTCCTCCGTTGAAGAAATCCGCGAGTTAATCGCTGTGCCAAAGCCGGTGGAGGAAGCGTTGCTGGCCTACGCCGACCGCTACCCCAAGGACGGTCAGGCGATCTATTGCGTCCTGCTCTTCCGTCAGAAAGTCGCCAGGGAATTCGAGCGCTTGATCGAGAGTGATTCCTCCTCCGCTGAATACCCGCAAGCATCCGTTATGGAGCTGCAGCCGGGCTCTGAGTTGCTCGTAAACTGAGCCTGCCACGAACGACAGCGTAGCGCCGAGTTTAGTTTTACGTCACGGGCTAACCCGATCTTCCGCCCGGGCGGCTTCTTGAAGTGACGCAAACCGCCAAAGGCATCCCCTGACTCTTGAATTAATTTGCCGTACGGCTGGTCAGAGCGGACGTTGTCCAGTCCCAATGCTTCCCGGCTTCGTCGACGACGGTATTAACGTCATCCTCCAAAAGATAGCGGTTTTTTGCTAGCGCATCTGCGGCTGCTCGCACCCGACTCAGGTAATCGTCCCGGCTGCTGTAGCGCTCCTCGATGGATGCGCGAGGATCGTGATTTTTCTCCCGTTCTGCGCGTGTCTTTGCGAACGGAATGTACGATCCCGCCATGGAAACGACTGTATCTGGCTGCCCGTGGGACTGGCTGCGAAACGCCCATCCAGCATAAGTGCCCAGCGGCACTGACTGTTCCGGAAGGCGAACTCCACTCGTCACATTGCCGTCTTTATCGACCTGCGGCAACAGGAACGGCAGCACCGATACGGGACCGGCGGGCAAATCGTTGCGATAGCCTCCGGGCACGTGATACGGCCATTGCACGCCCGGCACATCGGGGAATTTGATTTCGCTTTGCTCGACTGCCGTGTGGTCCGAAAGCATCGGATGGCGGCTGGGAGGAGGCGCCACTCCCTCTCTCACCCATTTGTCGAGACTTGCCAGTAACGCTCGCTGAGCCCAGCGGTAATCGAGGGGATCGTTTCGGAGTTGCTGCGATTCAAGCTCGGCCGGAGGCCAAGTTGCAGAAGCATGTTTCGCGCCCGCGAGTAGAAAAATCCTCATATTTGGTGGGTCGGGCAGGTCTTCGTGGCCATCCAGAGAGATGGCTCGCAAAGAAGAAACGCGGCTCCGATCGTAATATTCCGATTCGGTGTCCACGAGAAATATCTTCGGCTCGAGGCCAGCGGGGATGCGTGCGCCTAAGCCATCGCGCCTGCCGGTCACCGGATCGGTGGTCGTCTCATAACGAATCGGGAACTTCGTCTGCGTGTAGGAGCCGAGTTCGTCGGCTTGCGCCCAGCGTTCATTGAAGCTGCCAAGCGAGGCGCCGCCGGTCTGAACAAATAACGCATCCACGGCCTTGCGGCCCTGTTCATCAATCGTGAATCCTTCGTAGATCATCTGCCGCTGCCAGCGGCCGACTTGCGAAGCTCCGAAAGTGTAAACGTAATTGCCCCGTACAATTGCGTCTGGGTTGTATTTGACCGCTGATGCGAAATCGCGAACTGCGGCAAATCCCACGCCCGCGACCGGCGGATTTTTCGATTGATAAGTGACTTGATAGACCATTCCCGGCTTAAAGCCGCCCTTCATCGACACCCAATTTGGATCGGGCACGATCCGCCCGTTCTCCATTCTGCCGAACTGCCAGTCCGCGCGCGGGACGAGCCTCGGTGCCGAAACCAACGCAGGCCGTTCCGTTAGCCGGTAGGTTGGATCATTAAGGTTCAGTGGCTGATATATCGGTGTGAAGTACTCGCCGGACGCGTAGTTGTAGGAGTCGGCCATTTTGTCTGGAATGAACCATGGACCAGGGTCAATCCAGCCCGTGATGGGCTTGCCATTCTCGCTGGCGACAGGCGCGTCCAGAAGGATCAGGTTTTGTTTCTTGGGAAGATCGAATTCCCAACCGACAGATACCAGCGTGTACCCTTCGCGCATCAGCAAGCCATCGCCGAACTCCTCTTGAGTGCTGGGATCCACCGACGCTTTGGCGTGGTTGAACGCGCTCAGCAAACCCTTGCCTCCTCGGTTTGGGATATCCAGGAGAACGACGCCCGTTCCCTTCGACACATCTTTAGGCCTCAAAATAAAAAGATCAGCCGAGAATTCCACGCGGCCTTGCGCGTTTATGGGCGCCTTGTCGAGGTCGGCGATTATCTTATTGCGTGGATTTTTTGGGTCGATGGCGAAGTGAACTTTGCCGGTAAGCTTTTCGTACGGGCCAACGCTTCCGAAGCTCTTTCCATCGAGCACATCCTGGCGACTGGAAATTTCCACTCGAGTCACTTCACCTCGAGCCGCGCCGGCCACAAAAATCAGTGCGAACGTCACCAAAAGCGGACCCATAGTGCTGCGAATGCTCGGTTTCATCGGCGCTCCTTTGTCGCAGGCCCAACGATTCGAATCGATTGAGTTCGTTGTACTCCCTCGTAGTCTCTTTTGCAACATTCGGACAATCGCCAGAAAGGCGGCCGACTGGCCAGAGGGGCTTTGCCCCGAGGTTTACGGAAAAATCAACGGTTTTAAGGTTCCCTTAATGTTAGAGGGATAGAGTCTGGGTCAGTTTTTTGGCCTTCTCTAAGAATAGTCGGACTTATTGAAATTTGAAGTCGTTTTCTCTGCAGACGCCCAAGGGAAGGTGTCTCACGAGTTTCTCGACGATTGCTCGTATCGCGTTTGGGCCCGCCCTAAACCGCAGTCGTTCGCAGGCTGAACCATATATTTCGACTGAACTCATACATTCTTCGCGTCTTGTCCTCCTCTCTGCATTTCCTTTCATAAGTTCGGAGTCTCGCTTCGTTGTCCGAAAAAGAGAGATAGGAAAAAACTGGAGGTGTGTTCATGAAGGGGAAACTGGGTCAGCTTCTGGCTGGTGTGTGTGTACTTTGCCTTAGTGCGCTGATTTCGCTGCCGCTGCGAGCACAAGTGTCGGGTGCGACGCTTACCGGCACTGTCACCGATACGCAGGGCGGATCCATTCCCAATGCCAAAGTCTCCGCTCGGAATAGCGCCACGGGCGTATCCACTGACACCACAACCAATGCTGCCGGCGCATATAACATCGTGAACCTGGTTCCTGGGGATTATGAAGTGAACGTGTCAGCCGCGGGCTTCGGCACCGTCGTCACCAAAGTGACGCTCACCGTCGGTGCAACGCAGGCGCTGAATCCTTCGCTGCAGGTTGGCCAGGTCACTCAGGAGGTTCAGGTTACAGGTGTGGCGCCCATCGTGGAGACGACCAATGCCACCCTCAGCGGTGAAGTTGTGGGCCAACAGATCGTGCAATTGCCACTGAATGGCCGTGACTGGGCTTCCCTGGCCACGCTTCAGCCCGGTGTGGCTCAGGTGCGGCCTCATGAAGCGGTGGACGCGCCCGGGGGCTCCACGCGCGGATTGGGAATGCAGATGACGATCGACGGGGCTCGTCCTCAACAGAACGTTTACAGGCTCAACGGAGTCATCGTCAATGATTACTCGAACGCCGGGCCGGGAAACGTCCTTGGCGCAAATATGGGTGTGGACGCAGTTCAGGAATTCTCGGTTCTGACCAGCAACTACTCCGCAGAGTACGGTTTTACCTCGGGCGGTGTGATCAATGCTATCACGAGGTCCGGCACCAACACGTTGCACGGAAGCGCCTACGAATTCGTGCGCAATGACGCGTTCGACGCGGCAGATTTCTTTGACAATGCGAATAATAGGGCGAAAGGGGAATTCCGTCGCAACCAGTTCGGAGCATCGGCAGGTTGGAAAGTCCTGAAAGATAGGGCCTTCCTCTTCGGTGATTATGAAGGACTCCGTCAGGTGAAGGCAGTGCCCCAGACGGCTAAGACGTTAGCGCCTAACGTGAGGCTCGGCATACTCAACAACCCTACCACTGGCCAACCGCTTCCTCCGCTTGTAGGCCCTTGCGTTTACGTTAGTACGTCACCGGCGTCTGATGGAACGACGATCAACGGTAAGCCGTTCCCCAATTCGACAAATTTAGCGCCTGGGCGAGCATCTACGTGCATCGACAATACGATTGCCAAGCTCATCGGCTCCTCTAGCGGATTCGGTTTGGACCCGCTGCCCAATGACCCCGCAGGACTGATTGGCCCCGGCAACAACATCGGCAACTTCAATTCGAACGGCAAACAAAATGTGACTGACAATTACGGTACGGTCCGGGGCGACCTCAAGATTTCGGACAAAGACAGCCTCACGGGCAGTTGGTATCGAGATGCCTCGACGTGGACTAAGCCTGACTCCCTCAATCAGGCGCGCACCGGGTTTCAAGTGCCGCACAAAGCCTATTCCCTCGAGGAAAACCACATTTTCGGCTCAGCCATGGTGAATACCGCCCGATTGGCATACAGCCGGTCGGACCTGGCGAGCCCGTCAATCTCAGACTCTAACCCGCTGGCGCTTGATGCTAGCCTGGGTATTTTGCCGGGTTGTACAGCACCGGGAGTCAGCGTTGGTTCCAACGGTTTATCGGTAAACAGCGCTACCGTTACCGGCTTCGGAGGTTTCACCAACGCTCCGGGTTTCTACGCTCAGACGGGAAGGCTCGAGGTATTCGACGATGTCTCTCGCACCGTCGGAAAACATGATTTCAAATTCGGTTTCATGTTTCTCGATAATCACGACAACTGGGGTCAGGGCGCCGGATGCGGCGGCAGCGCCTCCTTCAGGTCCATAACGGACTTTCTGCAGAACATACCCAACAAGGTCCGGATGCCCCGTCTTCCGCCGTTTGTTCCTCCGCCCACGACGCACCACTACCGCTCCAAAGTGTTCGGGGGATATATCCAGGACGACTGGAAGATGCGTTCCAATCTTACGGTGAACCTTGGCTTGCGCTATGAGATGCAAACCATTCCGACCGAGACTCAGGACAAGATCAACCAACTCGAAACGCTATGGCAAAATCCGGGCACAACCTGTGTGGCCGATTTCAACGGCCTTGCTGTTTGCCCTGGTTTTTACCACCAAGTCTTCCAGCGCAACCCCACTCTGAAGAACTTTGAGCCGCGCATCGGTTTTGCGTGGGACCCATTCCGCACTGGCAAAACCTCCGTGCGGGGAGGCTTCGGAGTATTTGACGTCCTCCCCATGTCTTATATGTTCGCGCTCAATTCCTTGCAAACCGCTCCAAACGGTTCTGAAGTCGACCTGAGTTGTGCCGCTGTTAAGAAAGCTTGCGGCCCAGGCACCTACCCCACGGGATTTCCTGCATTGGCCCTTGCTGGGGCGGGCTCCGGGAATAGTTTAAGGTGGGGATTTAACGAGCAGTTCCCGAAACGCAACTACGTTTTCCAGTGGAACGTTAACGTCCAGAGGCAAGTGACGCAGAGCACGTCGGTGACCCTCGCCTATTCAGGATCGAGGGGAATCCACAATCCGTGGCAGACGGACGACCTCAATACGGTTTTTCCGTATAAGTCCTCAGCCGGCTGGCTATTTCCTAATCCAGTCGGCAGCGGATGCACAGACGCCAAGGGCAATCCTTTCGGAGCGCCCGATTGCACCGGGACTGATGCACTTCTTGGCCTGCCCGCCAGCTTTAATAACAATCCCACCGGCATTGCGCCGGGTCTGCTAATCAATCCACAAACCACCGCCGCCCAAATCCAGTCCACTATTTTTCAAGCGCAGTCTTGGTACAACGCCATGCAAGTAAGGGTGGACAAGCGAATGAGTCACGGTTTCCAAATGGGTGGCTCATTTACGTGGGGTAAGTCGATGGACACCAGCTCCAGCAGCTTTGCCGGAGACAACTATTCCAATAACATTTCGCCTGTCATTCCGTGGTGGGACCAAACCATTGACAAAGGCCTCTCGGACTTCAACGTGACTCGGAACATAGTGATTAATGCCCTGTGGCAGGTGCCAACGCCGGCTTCGTTCTCCGGGCCCGTAGGATGGATCGCCAGAGGCTGGGGAGTAGGCGGAGTATTCGAGGCTAGCGATGGTACTCCTATGTGGCCGTTGGATGGTGTAGACGGAGACCCGATGGGTCAGATGAACGGTGCCCCCATTGCCATTCCCGATTACGTCGCGGGTTGCAACCTGACAAACAACTCGTCGGGGAGGCACGGAAATCTCCAGTACATCAATCCCAATTGTTTTACGAATGCCATTGCACCCAGCGCGGCATTCTTTAACGCCGCTCAGCCCTTTGGCTGCGACAAGAGCTTCATTACTCCCGGAATGAATCCACTCACATGCATTAATCTTCTCGGCAATCTCGGCCGCAATACGATCATTGGGCCAGGATTGCTGAACGTGGATTTCTCGGCTGTTAAAGACAACCACATCCGTGCACTCGGGGAGACGATGAATCTCCAGTTCCGGGCCGAGATGTTCAATATCTTTAACCGGGCAAACTTTTCAGCCGTTCCTGCTGGCAACCTCGAGGCGCTCGACTCGACCGGCTCCCCGGTTGGAAAGTTCGGCAGGCTCGATGCTCCTCTGCAGGTGCCCAACCGGGAAATTCAGTTCGCGTTGAAGCTGATTTGGTAGAGATACACGCTTGAGTGATAGGGAGCCGGAATCGCCCGGCTCCCTATCGCCGACCCACTTTTCGCGAAAGACCGTAATCGATTTAACGTTCAGTACCCTAGGAGGGTGAACACATGAAGCGCTCCGCAGCTTTATTTTCATTGTTGTTGCTTGTCATCGCGATTGTCGGGGTGATACCCAGGGTTCAGGCGCAGTTCGGCAATAGCCCGGAAGCCGTAGCCGCCCGGCAGAAGCAGCTTGCCCTGGAAAAAACGGTTCCGCAGCTCAAGATCACCGAGGAACATCTCACGCTCGTCGCTCCCGGCCACACCCTCGGTGAAACCGAAGGAGTCTCCAAGAATTCAAAGGGCCACCTGTTTGTCTACTCGCGTACCGGCACCGGCGGCAGCGCGCGTGGTGGCACGGCGGCTGAGCTCTTCGAGTTCGACCAGAATCTCAAGTTCGTGAAGCTCTGGGGTCCCGACAATTATGCCGCTTCGTTCGCGCACTCCGTCCGCGTCGATAAGTACGATAACGTCTGGATGGTTGACGAAGGTTCCGGAATGATCGTCAAGTTCGACCCCAATGCCAACGTTAAAATGACGCTCGGCCGCAAGCCCGAAGCCATCGATTACCTCGAGCGCTTCACCGAACGCGGCGAGAAAGACACGGAGCGCTATCCGGCCGGCAATATGGGCACATTCAACCGCGAAACAGACATCGCCTGGGACTCGCAGGATAATGCGTTCGTGAGCGACGGCTACGGCAACTCGCGCGTCGTCAAGATCGCCAAGGACGGCACATGGGTCAAGGCCGTCGGAACACACGGCAATGGCCAGGATCAATTCAGCACGCCGCATGGCATCGCTGTGGATAAAGACGCCGGCCTCGTTTACGTCGCCGATCGCGCCAACCTCCGCATCCAGGTCTACGATACCGACCTGAACTATAAGAAGACCATCACTGGCGTCGCGATGCCCTGGACCGTGCAAGTCACCCCGAAATATATCTACAGCGGCGACGGAACAGGCAAGATCTACCAGCTCGACAAAACCGGCAAGCTGCTCGGTTGGGCGCAGACGGGCCTGGGCATGGGGCAGACCGGCTGCATCATCCATGAGCTTTACGCCGAATCCGACAACGTCCTTTACAGGGGCTCCTGCTCTGAATGGGACATCGAGAAGATCACGATTAAGTCATCCGCGGATTGAGATTAGGCTCGGAAAACTAGGTTCGATCTTCAACTGAGGCCGAACCGCGCATCAGTCGCAGTTAGCACAGCTAGCAAATCTTGATTTGCTTTGGGGAATCTGGCGCGCCGCGCAGGTATTTCAGATCTTTATCGAGAAATATGCTTAGCCGTTTTAGGGAAGCCGCCTAACTACCCAACGTCTTCTCTGGGCTGCGCTCTGTTTTTGTTGAAAAGAGCCTTCTCTACATCCCGCGCAGGAAGACCGTGGTCACGAGCTAAGCGACGGACTGCTTCCGTAAAGCGAAGGAAATCCGATTCATTGAATGGCTTTTGTTCCTTCCCGAAAAGTTCTCGCCAGGAATGAATATCGATTATTCCGTAATTTTGAGGGTCATAGAATGAGAGAATTACAGAAGCCACGGCGATCCCAACACCTCTTATGCGACGCAACTGTCGCAATCTATCGGAGTCATCGGTAAGAGCGAATGCTTGGTGAGTAGCGTCTTTAGCGAGATCGGGACTAACAGTTGAAAGTAGGTTCAATTCCCGTTTTAAGCGCCCAGGCATCTCGGCGAACTTCCATCTAAGAATGGCTTGCAGATCGTCGTATGTCCCACATTTCTGTTCTTGAAATTTACCCCTCAACTGTTCTTCGAGTCCCCGATTAAAGGAATCTTCGTTCTCGTGATAACGCTGGCACCATTTAAGAATATCCTCTCGCAAAGAAACCCAGGACGGCAGAGCGTTAAACGGTTGAGTAAGTTTGCCGGATTTGACCGCCGCCATGTGAGGCTGGAGCACTCCTCTAACTCATATCCAAACTGAAAAGTGGCGATCCCGGAGGGATTTGAACCCCCAACCCTCTGATCCGAAGTCAGATGCTCTATCCGTTGAGCTACGGGACCGCAGGTGTTTTTCGAACTATAACATCATTCAGTTCGACCCCGCCAAATCGAAGAAATAGCTCGAAGAAAAGGCTGCCGAAACAATATTCTACGCGGACATCACCGTTTCCCAACTGTAGTTTTCCTCGTTTCAATGCGTCCCTCCCACAACAGCGGATGTATCCCGCTCGGTCTTGCCTTGTTCACCATTCTGAGAGGGTTAAGGCACGTCTCTGTTTTGACAAGAACCGCTCTTGTCCACTTGCTCATCCCTTACCGGGATAGAGAAACAAGGCCACTCCCAAAGTTAGAATGATCAGGGACACAATGCGCCGAAACAGCGGTTCAGGGATCTTCCGGAGCACACGTTCCCCCGCAAGCGTTCCTAGAACAACGCCGATGATCGCCAATAGCAGAACGGGCCAAATGCCCATGACCTCTTTCCCTTGTACGACCGCATAAACCGGCATCCGCGCGAGATCCACGACTAAGGCAATCGCAGTCGCCGTCGCCACAAACGACTCTTTAGAGACCCGCATTCCCAACATGGCGGCCGAGCGAATACCGCCTTGATTTCCCACCAGTCCGCCGAAAGCTCCTGAAAGGGCGCCGGCAATCCAGGCGGCCACTCCCTCGAAACGCATTCGTCTGGATAAGCCCGTGACGCCCATCATCCCTGCAAACACCAACAGGCCGCCGAGTACATAGCTCAGAGCGGTGCTGCTGAATCGCGCATGAAGCAGTGCGCCAAGGAGACCGCCCGCTGCGCTCGTAATTCCGAAACTCACAAAGACGCGTTTATCGACATGTTCGCCTATCCGAACAAAGCGCAGCGCCGTGGCGATCAAATGCGGAATGGAAACAGCAGCCACAGCTAGCTTTGTTCCGAAATGTATGGCAAACAACGGAGTGAGAATGCTGCCGATCCCGAAGCCAGCGACCGAAGCAATAGCTCCCGCAAGGATAGCGGCCACAGCAATCAGTGTGTTGAAACCCATAATATGTCTACGTTGCCGTGCGTTCCCGTACCTTTGACCCGCACACTGTCGCGGCGCTTCAGTGCGTCATCGCGTAGATGACGTAATTGATTCCGATGCGCATGCCGAGGTCGGAGAATTTGAGAGGATAGCTGGGCGTGTCTGACCATTCCCACGAATCGCCGATGTCCGAATTCAGTGAAATAGCCACCATGATCCGGCCCTTATCGTCATAGATCGCCTCCCATCGCGCCACCTTGCCGTCTTTTTTGTAGCCGGTATCCAGGTGCTCCGCGCCGGTAATCCGGTAGCGATCGTCCAAATCAAACAGCGTGTGAAAAATCTCGTCGCCATTGGGAATATCCACGATAGGCCGGTCGGGGAAAACCATCTTCATGGTGTGTTCGAAATAAGCCTGTTCCTGCGATCCGTGGAAATCGTCCGCCATGAAAAAGCCGCCGCGAAGCAGATAATCGCGAAGCTTCTTTGCCTGCTGCTCCGTCAGTCCCCACTCGCCTACCTGCACGGCATAGAGCCAGGGCCAGTGATAGACCTCGTCGCCGTCATCCAGGTTCACTGCTTCCTCAACCGATCTGCCATCGATGCGCGTCAAGCGGCGGATGGCCTGCGAGAACGCGCGATCCGCGCGCGGATAGTCTTGCGTCCACAGGGAAAGCCCGCGCCGCCAGTCGCCATCGAATCTCCCGCGATAGCCGTCCAGCGGGCCCGGCGGATACATCAGTCGCGCGAACGTCCACTCTGCCTGCCTCTGCCAATCTGGAGGCAGCGGAATCTCTTCGCCATATTCCACAGAGGGGTATTCACGGAAGGGGCGCTGTGCGTAGAGCGCGCCAAATAGTGTCCCGGCCAAAACAAGCGCGCAGGCTGATCGCCACAAGATTCTCGCCGCACTCATGATCTAAGCCTTGGCCCAAGCATAACACTGTGTGACCGGCCCGCGTTCGCCACAAAGTGCGTAACTGGAGCTTGACCCGTGGCATGCAGAATCCCGCCCGTTTTGGGACTGAGTTTGGTAAGATTCGCGGAACCGGCGGGTTGGTTCTATGCGTCCAAGGTTGCGCCGGGAATCCAGTGGGGTTCAGAATTTACAAAACTACAAGGAGACCAGTGTATGGCGAAACCGAAGTCGATCGATGAGGCTCTTGCACACGTTGACGAAAGCCGGCGTGGATTCCTGAAGGGCCTGCTTCTTGGCTCGGCGGCTCTTGCGGCGCTCCCTCTGATGAACTCGAACGCGTTGGCGCAGGATCAGGGCGGTGGTGACGAAGGTAAGGGCAAGGGCAAGAAGGGCAAGGGGAAGAAGGGCAAGGGCGACGGTGGTGACGACTCTGGAAAGGGTAAGGGCGATAACTAGTCGTAGTTTCCTCCCTTAGATTTCTCTTGGCGAGATGGGCCGGGTGACGGGCAAAGCCGTTCCCCGGCCTTCCGCTCGTAAGGTTCCTATAGCAGATGCATAATCCCGCACTAAATCCCGCTGTCCGTTTGTCTCCGGTCGAGAACGGCTATTTGGCCTACGATACTGCCGCCGACCGCCTGCACGAGCTGAATCCGGTCGCCGCGCTGATAGTCGAACTCTGCGATGGCAGCAGGACGATTGAAGAAATCCGCGAGTTGGTGAAACCCGTCCTGCCCGAAGGCGCCCGTGAAGAAGAAATCGACCGCTGGATCAATGAAGGAATGCAAGCGGGTCTGTTCACCCAGAGCAACGGAGATTCCGCAGCCCGTCAGGAAATTTCCGCGGAAGAACTGACCAAGCTGGCTAAGCGCTTGCGCGAGAGAGGCAAGATCCAGACGGCCTATCTTTGCCAGCACCGGGTGACGCAGCTGATCCCGAACGATTCCAATTCCTGGAGCGAACTCGGCGAACTGGCCCACATCCTTGGACGCCGCGATCAAACGCGCGCCGCCTACGAGAGATATCTCGAGCTCGAGCCCGATGATGCGGAAACCAGGCATCTGCTGGTCGCCCTGCGCGACGAACCGCCGCCGCCGCGAGCCCCGGATGAATGCATCCAGCAGCTCTACCAGAGATTTTCGTCCTTTTACGAATTCAACGTTTGCGAAGAGCTCTATTACGAAGCCCCTCAGCGTCTTCACGACCTGATCGAAGCGGTTTTGGGCGACCGGCGGGAGTTGGCCATTGCCGATATCGGCTGCGGTTCGGGACTTGCAGGCCTGAAGCTAAAGCCGCTCGCGGCCCGGATGACCGGTGTGGACCTCTCGCCGGAGATGATTGAACTTGCCCGCGCGCGCAATATCTACGATCGGCTCGAAGTCGCTGAGATAACCCGCTGGCTCGCGGAGAACCGGGACAATTTTGATTTAATCGCGGCGTGCGACTGTCTGATCTATTTCGGCGATCTGCGCCAGGTCGTAATTCCCGCCGCCAAACGCGTTGCGCCCGGCGGCGTTCTCGCGTTTACTGTCGAGCGTGGCGACCAATATCCTTTCAGGCTTACCGATACCGGCCGATACACACATCACGCCAAGCATGTCCGTGAAGTCGCAAATGAAGCCGGGTTGAATGTCGCTCGCTTGGACGAAGCCTATTTGCGCATGGAGTACGGCGAGGAAGTCACCGGCCTCTTCGTCGCGCTTCAGAAGCAGTAACTGCCGGCATTCTCTTCGCTTTTAACAGTCTGCCTGAATTCACTTCTCGCTGCTTAGCGTCTTTCCGCCTACCAGCTTCACGAACTCATCATTCGTCGCCACGCGCCCGTGAATGGGAACGTGTTGTGCGACGTCCAACTTCAGCAGTTGCATGTTCTGATAAAGCGTGCGCATGCCGGGGGTCGCAGTTGTCGGCCCAGTGGCCTGCGCCTGCGGCGAATAGAGATCGGCATTCACCAGGATTTTTTCTTTGGGCAGGTAGACCATCAGCATGTCGTTGCTGTGGTTTCCTTGTCTGTATGACGGATCGCCGATGTCGTAAGCCACGTCCAGCACGTGAAACACCTCCATGATGCGTGTTCCGTCCGTTACCACGTAAGGCGCTGTCATGCGCGTGTCGCCATCTACGGTTTCGATCGGCGCCGGCCGCCGGCTGATCATGTACATTGGATGGTATTGCGCCAGCCGGTCGGGTTGCAGCGACCATCCTCCGGGATGAAAAAGAATGTCCAGGTAATACTGCTTGTTCGTCTCGTGAGTCACGATCGTCGTTCCCTGCGCGAGGAAAGTGCGCAGCCCGCCCGCATGATCGAAATGATGGTGCGTATTGATCATGTATTTGATCTGCTTGTTCGGCACGAGCCGGTTCACTTCATCGATCATGGCCAGCGAACGCGCCTCGTTTACGGGAGCCTCGACCACCGCGACGAAATCGCGAAATTCCATCACCAGGCTGTTGTAGTTCGCCGCACCCAGCATCCACACTCCGTCCGCAAGCTTTTGCGTCTGAACTGTCAGCGGCGGCTCCTTCGCCGTGCGCACTGCGTCCGGAACGGCCTCGACGGGCACCTTCACGTTGGCCTGCACATTCGTCACTTTAATTTCGTAATAGTTGTGCGCCGGGTTTAGCACCGGATCGCCCTGGTGGACGTGAACTAGCGTCGGAAATTCGACGCCGCCGAAATCCTTGTATTGCGTGTAGCGCATTTCATAGTTCATATCGCCATAGACGGGATTCGGAAACCACGTGTCCACGAGTTCCACGAGATTCTGGTCGTTGATGGTGCCGTTGATCTTGTATTTCCCTCCCATCACGGTGAAGGAAACGATCGTTACCCTGCGCCCGTTTTGCGAAAGGCCGAAATCGGATGAGCCTACGATCGGCTGCGAGATCGCCGTTGCATCAGTCGCCGCGAGCGCCGCCTTCAGGAATCCGTGCGGCGTGAGCACGATTTCGAGTTGTCGCAGGTCAGAAACCGGCACACCGTCAAGATACGGCCGCGTCTGGGGCACGACTTTGTCGCCCTCCACATTCCAGGCGGATGTGCCATTCAGCAAAGTGACGATGCGCTGCTCGGGCATGGGCACTCGGCCCAACGTGGGATAGCTGCCCTGCCTGCGCGTGTACTCTTCGCGCGAAAACTTGGCGTCGTAGTCGATCGTGCGTGTGTACGGATTCACCTCGTAATGCGGCCAATCCTCGTTGAGGCCGTACGTCTGCCCAATCATGGAGAACCATCCGCTGCCGGAATACTGAATGGTTTTCAGGTTCGTCAGCCCCATCGCTTTCGCGGAAGCCTGCAACACGCTGCGAACGTCTTGCGCCGATGCCGTCGCAGCCACGAGACACACCAGTGCCGCTAGAATGATTGCCCGCCGCTTCATACGTTCCTCCATGCTGGTTGTGCCTTCGGTTAGAACTTGCCCAGCGCGATCGCTGCGGTGCAATGCTAGTGTCGGGCCCGAGCCGCTGTCAATGCGAATGTCGGCTAGTTTTTGGCGAATTTTGACGCGAATCCGACAACGGCAGTTCAGCTGCGATCCCGTGTCAGACGGTCTTATGCGGCTGCGTTTCGCGGAGCACGTTGGCGAAAAATCTGCCGGCGACCGCGACACCTGACTGAACGCGGCCGGTGACGACAACGCGCGCACCCTGGCTGGGCACGCCAAAGCCGCTGCTCCACACCCACAGACGGCCCGTTCCATCATCGACCTCGAACGCGCCCTGGTTGGCGACGGCAAACGAGTTGATCACCTGCCCCGCGATGGTGACGTCTTTTGCCATGTACTTCGCGGGTTCGTTATTGATCGCGGAAATCTTCGTTTCCGAACAGCCGGCTGCGAAGACCAGAAAGGCCAGCGCCAGCAGATTTATTGGCGTCCTGAGACTGCGGATTTTGTGGTCGAGCATATCGTTACTGTTAGATGCTATGACTAATGTTTACGTCCAGCGGAACCAGCTCAGCGCCAGCAAAAAGGAAATGGCCATCCATGCGACGAGCACAGCCAAATGCCCCGCCTGCGCCGCGAGCGGCGCGCCTTGTAAAATCGTAGCGCGCAGCGCGTCATTGAGCGCCGTCAGCGGCAGAGCGCGAATCAGCGGTTGCAGCACGGCAGGGAAGCGCTCATACGAAAAAAACACGCCCGAGAAAATCCACATGGGCATCATCACCAGATT
>Ga0207123_1082_pt1 | contig 16778 bp, 17 predicted proteins | sample Alteio_BWMinHeat_39_FD_153503 | JGI IMG/M metagenome (GOLD analysis project Ga0207123, IMG submission 153503) | Enriched cells from forest soil in Barre Woods Harvard Forest LTER site, Petersham, Massachusetts, United States -... | ecosystem: Environmental > Terrestrial > Soil > Temperate forest >... | reverse complement strand
GCCCAGGCGGGGCTCGTTTTCAGGCTGGCAACAAAAGCTGGCACCGCCGGTATGGTGGCGTGGTCCACGGGGGAACTTCCCGAGCAGATGTGCGTTCCCTCGGAAGCCGCCAATTATGAGGGACTCGTCGCCGCTCCTGCTGCCGGCAAGACAGGCAAATAGTTCGAGCAATCGCCAGAAAAACATTTCATAGGGAGACGAATCGTGAGAAAGACCGTTGGCTTTGCTTTTATCACCGGCTTAACACTGATTGTGATCATCGGGTGGTCCTTTTCAGCGCGATCCGCTGCGAGTCAAGAAGGACTTAACGGCCCCATCCAGGTCGAGGGCGGCATGGTTCGAGGCACTCCCGCTTGGGCGTGGGGAGTTCGGCTGTACCGCGGTATACCGTTCGCGGCTGCGCCGGTAGGTGATCTACGATGGCGCCCTCCACAGCCCGTTGTGCCGTGGAAGGGCCTGCTTGCGGCAGATCATTTCTCACCGAAATGCATGCAGCGCGAAGGCGGCGGTGAGCAATCACCTGCCGGTGTCGGAACGAACGGTCCCCTGTGGGACGAACCCGGAACGAGCACCATGAGCGAGGACTGTCTTTATTTGAATATTTGGACACAAGCAGCCTCGGCGGACGAAAAGCGCGCCGTGATTGTCTTCTTTCACGGCGGCGGTGGAACGAGTGGAGAAGGCTCGGAAGCGATCTTCGATGGATCGATGATGGCTAAGAAGGGCGTGATTTGGGTCACTGCCAATTACCGACTCGGAATTTTCGGCAATCTGGCCCTGCCTGAACTAACAACGGAAGACGAACATCATTCTTCCGGTAATTACGCCGAGCTTGACAAACTTGCCGCGCTTCGCTGGGTGAAAGACAACATCGCCCAGTTCGGAGGTGACCCCAACAACATCACGCTCATGGGCCACTCGTCCGCGAGCCGCAGCGTCAATAACATTGCGGCTTCTCCCCTCGCCAAAGGCTTGTTCGAACGCGTCATCTCCCATTCTCACACTTCGTTTGGCCGGATGATTAGCCTTTCTGAAGCGGAAACCGAAGGTCTGAAGTATCAGGAACGCGTGGGTGCAAAGAACCTGGTGGAAATGCGCGCAAAGTCCGCCAAAGAACTCCAGGATGTGGCTTCCAGATCCGGGCGCGAACTGGTTTACGGCGACGCCAAGATTGACGGCTACTTTCTATCATCGGACGTCAACACGATCTTTAATCAGGACAAACAGAACGATGTTTCCTTGCTTACCGGCGCAACCAATGACGAGCATGGCATTGGCGAGAACTTGAACGAGTGGACGTTTTATCTCAGGCTGCCCAATGACCCGCCGAAGACTCCCGAGGAGTACACTGCTTGGGCCAAAAAGGCTTTTGGGGATCAAGCGGATCGGCTGCTGAAGGCGTATCCTGCCCATTCCGAGTCCGATGTCGCCAAAGATGTGCACGACATCGGTCGCGATGCCATTCTCCAGGGCCAGCGCGTTTGGGCTCAATTCCAATCAAAAGACGGCAAAGGCAAAGCTTACCTCTACAACTTCAGCCACAAACCGCCGGTTCCCTCAACGCCGGGAGCGCAGCAACCTCTGATCGGCATGATCCACGGAGCGGAGTTTTTCTACGTATTGGATAATCTGCGCGTCAGAGATCTTCCGTGGACCGACACCGATCGCAAGGTCGCCGACGTGGCTTCCTCTTATTGGACCAACTTTGCTAAGACAGGTGACCCCAACGGCTCCGGCCTCGCGCATTGGCCCGCTTACACTTCAAAGGACGATCAGTTCATGAATATCGGCGATGTCCAGCGGGCCGAGCCAGTTCACAATACCGCCGGCCTGGACTTCTTGTCCTGGTGGGACCAGCATTTCCGGGTCAAGGAGGTCAGTGCCCGTTAATCGCGATCTTCAGGTGCCCTTATGAACTATAAGCTGTTGATTTTTCCTTTCTTGATTGTTGGATTTCTGACGGTAGCCGGCGCGGCGTTCGCACATCATGGAAGCGTTGCCTATGACATGAAAAACGAGGTTGTCTTAAAGAACGCTACAGTAACCAAGTTCTTTTGGGCCAATCCCCATAACATACTCACCTTTGACGTAACGGATGAAAAAGGCAACGTGGTGCACTGGGTCGGTGAAACAGGCAGTCCGGCCGCGGTAGGCCCTCTTGGCTGGTTCAGGGATATGGTGAAGCCAGGGGACGTGATCACCGTTCACATATATCAATCGAAATCCGGTACCCCTGTGGGAGAAGTTTATAAACTCGTGCTTGCAGACGGCAAGGAGTACAAGGACACTTTCGGAGCAACTCAGCAAGACCGAGAAGAGCGCAAACAAAAAGGAATTTTGTAGTGGGCTATCAGCATCAAGTGTAACTCTAGCCGCCGCTCCGCAAACCATAGCCAATGCGGATAGTAAACGGGTGCTGCGACAACACCCGCCGATAGCTTGAGTAAACATAGTTCCGTCGAAACATAGGTCGATAGTCACACCGTTGAAATGAACGTTTGCTAAAATCAGCCCACCCATCGTGAATAATTCGCTCACTGCCAACGACCGTACGAAAGCAACGCAATGAGTGATGGGACATTTGGCAGAGATTGACATCGGGAGCGACACAATCCACATGATTGTGGTCCAACCCAGAAAGGAAATCGTCTGACGCATCTTCTGGAAAAAGCGCGACTGATGGAACTCGGAGTCGTGGAAGAGCGGAAAGGGAAGTCTGCCAGACTACGCACATGATTCGATTCGTCGGACCCTGGCGTCCTTCGTACGCTAAGCACGTGAAGCCGGCGCCTCCGAAATCCTCATTGCTGCGACCGCTGCACTCCGGATGATCCTCGACGAAGCGCGATCGCGTGTCGCCTTAGCCGAGCTGTGGGAGTCCCGGTTCACATCATCTCCAAACAACAAGAGATTGAACTCGGATTTCTGGCTGCCCGCGATGCTCTACGGCACACAGGAAAGCAGATTTTTGTCGACGGTGGTGGCGCATCTACCGAAATCACCCAAGAAAAGTCGCTACAAAATATGATTTCGACCCGCGCAGAGTGCGACTCTTAATACCGGGCGCAGTAATCCTTGCGGCGATTCTAGACCACTATGGGTTGGAGCGCGCGAGCGTGACGGCCGGCACAGTAAGGGAGGGGATGATACGTGCTTGCTTAGCTCGACCGAAGGCTTGGTGGAGACTAAGCTGTTACGCTTGGTTCAGGTGGGCTAAAACGCTAATCCATTCAAATCAGGCGAGCAACGGCGTGCTTTCACTGATTCTCTTTAGTATTTGCGTCAGCGATTTGGGCGGGCTTAAGGCTGTAATCATCGCCCCAAAATCCGGATTCTGCGGCTTCGAATTCCACACCTAGCTTGTACGACCCCGAACCGTCCTCGGGTCCAGTCCAAACAACCCGCGCTCGAATCAACCGTTTATTCTTTTGGTTCCGGAGTTCGAGAATCGTTTCCGCGGGCCAAGGCACAGGAGACAGAATCAAAGCTCCGTGAAGGTTGATTACTGCGGTTTCTGCTGTGCGGGGCTCCTGAACGGGCCGCAGTTCAAGAGGAATGCGAGCTACGATGCGGGGGCTGCGTCGCCCTTCTACTGAAGCTTTTTCCGAAGTCACGTGCAGCCTCCTTAACGAGCAGTAGGTATCAACGCGCTCGCCCTTTGGAATGCCCGAGATCTGATAGCCTGGCGAGTTTGGTCGAGCTTCGCTGCCAGTGCCTGCCTTGGAATATGCTCAATAACCGGCTTGAGCAAAAATCGAAGCGATCCTGGAAGGTCTTTACTCAGCCCGATGACCTCCAGCTCCAGGTAGAGTCCGCCATCGCGTTCTTCGAATCTTGCGAAGCTAACGAGTCGCCAGAGATATCCACTTCCCTCATCCTGCGCTAGCCTGTGTTCATCCTTCTCCCCGTAATTCTCGATCTGCTGCACGCGAGTGGTGGTGAAGGTCATGTATCCTTGCCGGCTATTCAGCGCGCAAAATTTGGAATCCAACTCGGTGTAGAACGCCGCGGTCACCAGCAGCACCCTCTGAACCCACAGAATCGAAAACTTCTGCTCGTCATCCGACGACTCGAACACTTCTGCTTTGATCAGGCTAGGTCGATAGATTTCGCTGTATTTACCGTAGTCGCCCACAACGCTGGAAAGATCCTTTATCCTGCCGCCCGGAATGAAGACCGCTCCCATCCAGTGGTGTATAAGTCCGTGCGGCACTAACAGCGGGTGGCTGTCGCCTAGAGGTAAAACGACAATCTCGCCTGAATTTAGTTGCCGTCTCCTCGCCGGATCCTCGTCTGCCCATAGGAACGTCGACTTGCCCGCCAAGCGATCTTGCATGTGCAGCGTCGCGCTCGCGACGTACTTCTCCCATGCCGCCACTGTTTGCTGATCCAATTCGGCGGCGTAGCTCGATCCCACAGCCACAAAGACAATCAACAGATTTAAAATTGCCGATCGGAATCTCACTTTAAAGCACCGTGAGACCCACGTACTAAAGGCTTCAGTGAATCCCGTCAAAAGTAGGTCCTTTCACCTCAGTTGAAAACGTCACGCGGCTCAAGTCACAACAGAATTCTCAGGTGTTTCCATGGCGCATATTCTGCGGCGGGCTTTTCTACGACCACAAAATCCATTCGCATGACCTGTTAGAGGTGAGCGATGAGCTACTGCGTGCTGCTTTTGTTCCTGACCTGCCGTCCCGCCCGTCCGCTACAGATGACCCTAGCCACTGCGCAGGCTGTCGGCTTTTTCGCGGACAGCATACAAACCAGAGAAATTACGATCATCCAGCAGTCGTCAGGCTGGCCTGGACCAGCTGAGCACGACCCCATCACTCGCCCCTTCGTCGGAGCCGAGCCAACCGGTCCGCGGCTGTTCGCCTTCGGATTCGCCGCCGTCACAGCAACTTCCATCGTTTCCGACAGGATGAGGCGCAGCCACACTTGGGTCCGGCATATTTGGTGGCTGCCTCAGGTCGGCAGCATCGCCGGCTTGGCGGTGTCGGTTAAGCTCGATTGGAAATTGGCTCCGCTGTGGCCGACAACACCCAACACGCCTCCGGGTATGGGCCAGACTCAACCATAGTTGGGCTTACGCTTACTCGGCCTCTAACGCCCGAAGCACTTCTGCGCGCCCGCTTTCGGAGATCACTGGTCGCGAATCGCCCTTTGCCAATCGGACGCTGCGGTCGCTATTGAGGGCAACTACAAGCACATCGCCCAATGAACGCACCTGCTCGAGGGAATGGATGTGGCCGGGATCCAGCAGATCAAAACAGCCGTTCGTGAAAACGATGCGGCGCGAGCCGCGGCATTCGCGACTGAGGGAAGCCAATAGTTCTTCTTGTGAAACGATTCGTCCCATGTCTGGCTCTGAAGATGGCAGGAGGCGGCAAGCAATTCGTATTGAACTATTACCTGCTAGCAAATCTTCTTAATAAGCATTTTTGTTGATTAGACCCGCGAAAATCGTCATAGCAATGATTCGCAAGTCGAAACCCAAGCTCCAGTTGTGCAGATAATACAGGTCGTACTCAACACGCTTCTCAATAGAGGTATCGCCCCGCAACCCGTTGACTTGTGCCCAACCGGTAATGCCCACCTTGAGCGTGTGCCGGTTGTTATACCTCGTCACGTCGCCTAGGAATTTCTGCACGAAGTGCGGCCGTTCAGGTCGCGGCCCGACCACGCTCATGTCTCCGTTCAAAACGTTAATGAACTGCGGGAGCTCATCAAGGCTCGTCTTGCGCAAGATCGATCCAAATATCGTTTTGCGCGAATCGTCTGCAGTCGTCCACAAGGTGTCGCTTTGCGCCTTCGCACTCACACGCATGCTTCGAAACTTGTACATGCCGAATGGCCGCCCATTGAGCCCAACGCGTTCCTGAACGAAAAATATCGGCCCCGGCGAAGTCAAACGAATGATCGCCGCAATCAGTCCAAATAGCGGAGCGGTCAGCAGCAGCACCATCGCCGCGAAACAAATATCGAACGCGCGCTTGAGCAGAGCATAATCCAGAGATTCCGTGGGCGTGGAGGTCAAGTCCAGCATCTGCACGTTGCCCAGCTGAAACAGCTTTTCTCGAACCACCACGCCGTCGCCCAGATCGACCACCGCCTTAACCGGCAGGCACAGATGTTCCAGCGCCTTGATGATTTTGGGGATTTGTGAGAATTGCGCCGGATGAATCGCCATCACGGCCTCATCGATCCCGTGCGTCGAATTCAAAACGCCTAGCTGCTCCAACTCATAAATCCGGTGGCCATTGACGGAAATATCTTGTCCCGGCAAGCGCACAAAGCCCGCCACTTCGCATCGCGCGAACGACAGCCGCTGCAGCCGCGCCGCGGCATCGTGCGCAAACTCGTCCGCGCCCACCACCAGCAGCCGCGTCGCCTTGGCAAAATGCGCTCTACTCCTGCACAGGATCCGAAAGAATGCATGCACCAGAATGGTGAGCGCCAGCAGCAGCACCACGTCGCAGATCAGTAAGCCTCTGGGAAACACGGCATTCCGGCTGAAATAAAGCGTCGCCAGCAGAATAAACACCGTGGCAATACCCGCCGACCACGCTGCCCGCGCTCCCGTCCTCTCCCGGAAAAGCTCGTCGAAGTCTGTCACTCGATAATGCTCCGCGATGAACGCCCACACCAAAGTCCCAAACAGGATTTGCGTGAGATGTCCCCCTGCGGGATAAAGGACCGGCCGGCCCAGAGCCATGGACGCAAGCATCCACAGCCACCACCCGATACCAAACACCACCACCGGGAGGCTGTAGATCGCGAGCTTCAGTGACAACCTGTAGCGCTTAAGCCGTAGGATCATGAACCGAAACCGCTACTCACTTCTGTAGGGCGTTATTGCAGACAGTGCGAACTGCTCTTGCTGTTGTTATCGTCCCGCTCCCACCGTCGCACCTAACTCATAGGTCGGGATTCCGTTTTCCAGTTCCTGGAACATCCGGATGTTGTAGTACATGGGATTTTCCCAATCGGAAAACTTGTCCTTCTGCCTTACAAGCTGAGAAATGATCGCCCGAATGTCGTGTTGCGGGTGAAAACTCAACACGTTCTTCGCTTTTTCGAAGCTGACTTTATAGTTCCGGAAGTCGTGCAGGTGCCGGATCACAAGCTTGATCTCCATTCCAAGCTGTTGTTCGATCTCGGCCTTCACGAGGTCGCCCACTTCGCCCACCGTGTAGTTCCCCGAAGCGATATTAAAAATCCCTGAGATACTCTCGTGCGCTTCGACGGCGCGGATATAGGCGGTAATCGCATCCTCCATCGCCAGGATCGGCCTCCAGATCGCTGGATTGTTGATAGTGATAGTTCCCTCGCGGAGGGCCGTTCGAAACATCGTATTCACGATCAGATCCAGCCGCATCCTCGGACTGTACCCCGAGATCGTCCCTTTCCGCAGGGCGATCACGGAAAACTCTTCGTCCATCAAATTCATCACCGCCTGCTCGCCTTGCAGCTTCGAGATCCCATACGGATAAGCCGACGCCACCGGGCGCGTCTCGTCATACAACTCGTTCACCGTGTACCCGTACACCGAACACGAACTGGCATAGACGTAGCGCTTTACCCCGGCCTTCTTCGCTGTGTACGCCAGGTATGCCGGCGCCGCGGCGTTATAGATGAAGTTCTTGTTCGGAGCAAATTCCGCCATCGGATCATTCGATAGCCCGGCCAGAAAAATGACTTGGTCGTAATCCTTGAGGTCGTCCACCGTCACATCGAACAGATCCTTGCTCAGCAGGCCCGTCTCCTCCGGCAAATTGTTGCCAAACCAAAAGAGATCCACCACGTCCACCTGATAACCCCGCTGCAACAGTCGTGGAATCAGCGCCGAGCCCACGTAACCCGCCCCGCCCGCGATCAATAAACGCATCTGTCCTCCTCTTTTCTGGTCTCGTTCACGCAAATCGCCAGCTGCTCCGAATACACTACTGCCGCGCGTTCTCCTGCCACTCGCCGATTTGTATTTGGGAAAAACCTGCCGGAAGCTTTAGCCCTTACTCGTACACCCCAAACGCACTCATGCGTCGTTTCAAGATCAGCGGCAGGAATCTTTCATTCAGCCCCAGCAACATGCCCGCCGATTTCGCCAGGTCCTGGCTCAGCGAAGCCCGCGCTTTTCCGCCGTTTCCATTCCTGTCGAAGCGCGCCACCTTCCGCCGCACCAGCTTCCAGCCGTCCTGCAGCAGCGAAGCTTTGGTGCCCTCGTTCCAGATCCCGAGCTGCCGGAACGTAAAGCCGATATCGAAGTATCTCCTGAACAGCCCGAGTGTCGTGTGTTGATGCGAATGATATACACTCGCCGCCGGCTCGTAGACGATCTTCCACCCTCGGTCCAGAATTCGTTTCGCGATCCCCAGGTCCTCGAACACTTTCAACTCTTCGGGGAACTTTGTCGCCGCCCACACGCCCCGCCGAATCGCCGCGTTCACGGTAGACATGTGGTAATAGCGGTAGCCCAATCTTCTCCGGCTCGCGGGTTCCTTCACCACTCGCTCTTCGCCATAGACCGCGCTGAGCGCGTCTTCCCGCTCGAAGCTCGATCCTTTCTTCGGGAAGTGCCGCCCGTACACCGCCCCAACCTGTTCGTCCTCGAAATTACTCAACAATGCGCGGAGCCAATGTTCCGAGGTTGGAAATGCATCGGCCGCCAGGTAGACCAGAATCTCCCCATTCGCCAGGCTCGCCGCGTAATTCCTTGTCCGCGCGTGGTGAAAGGCCTTCGCCGGAATCTCCTCGAGCCTGACGTCGTAGCCTCGCGCAATTTCCAGCGTTCCATCCGTCGATCCCGAATCCACCACAATTACTTCGAACGCCCCCGCGCCCTTCTGCCCAAATACCGCTTCCAGACACGGCCCCATATTCGCCGCTTCGTTCTTGCACAAAATCAGTATCGACGACCGCAGGTTCACTTTTTTTGGGAAGTTACTTCAGTCACGCCGGCCAGAACTATTGCTGCACCCAACCGTTCCAGGTCACCGCCGACGGTCTAACCACATTGTTGCTTGGATTACACACGCGGACGCTTACCGTATTGTTTGCACTGACCCAGGATGACCAGCTCAGGTTTGGATTACCCAGGCTTGCGCCGGGTGAGAAGAACGCTCCCTGCCCAGCGACTGCCCCCCTAACCGTTAGCGTCTGCTCCTGACAGCTTTGTGCTGAAATGGAGGGAAACGTCAAAATCGCCGATCCAGAGAAGATGTTGTGGATCATCCCGCCCGCGCCAACCGTCATTCCGGAGCCATTCAGGGCAATTGTGCCGTGGCCGCTTTTCGGGAATACAGAGAGACTTCCATCGCTCAGAGAATCAATAACCCACGACTGCCCATTGGTACTCTCATTCTTGATCTGAATATCCGAATCTCTCGCACCTGCTCCAAAGATAAATGAGTCAGCCGGCGGCGCTAATTGGTGGATCACATAATTGCCCGTGAAGTTGGAAACAGATACCGGGTTCGTAAATGACCCGCCAAGATTTCCACCCACAAAAAGCTGGGCGCCACCGTAGAGTGCGAATAGGCTTGGAAAGGTGTAGCCGTTGCTACCGATTCGGATACCATCCACAGAAAACCGCGACGATCCGCCGCCTACGGAAATCGCAGCGGAAGCCGTCGTGGACGCCACGTCATTCAGGAGCTCCAAACCCGAACCGTACATACCGCCGCTGGTCAGGGAAATGTACGGCGCGCTTTGTGCTTTGAGCCATTCCATGTGCAGGTTGTTAAAGCCGACGAATCCCGTTCTCAGAGCAATTTGGGCGTTGTCGAACGAGCACTGGCTAAAGTTCACATCAAAATCGCTGTTATTGATGCTGATTGCGGAGGCAAACGGGCCTGCTCCTGTCGTCCCCGTGTCCTGGATGAAAGTTGTGGCGAAAAAGCTGGTTTCTTCGCCGGAGTTCGTTGCCGCCCCGATCAGCAGCAGGTTGGCTCCTCCATTACGAATGATGGAGTTGTGAAATTCTGTCGCCCAGGTGTTATCGCTATAGGTGACATCCACGTCAAATCCGCTGATATAGCAAGAATCGCACCTAAATCCTTCGGCCCCATTCGTGCCCCCGAGAAGTAGCCCGATGGTGGACCCGGTTCCTGGGCCGAAGATCTGCACGTCACGCAGACCGGCCCCGCGGGGATGATTCGTCGCCACCCCAGGTCCGTAGTTCATCGTGATTGCCGTTCCCGACGTCGGCGTATATGTCAGGGACGTTCCGTAGCCGGAACCCACCAAGATCGCCGGCTTGTTGGCAGTACCAAAAACAATAGGCGTCGCAAAGTTGAACGAGCCGGGCGGGACAATAATTCTGCCGCCGCCTGGAGGTAATGCCGCGTAGGCCTTGTTGATTCCAATTCCAATATCGGAGGCACTACCATCTACAACTATTTCCCCGGTGGGATTCGTAGAGATGTTCTGTGGATCGGGGATTACCCATAGCAGCGAGAATGCAAGCCCAATGGCTGACAGCGCTTTATTAATGACGGTCGTCCTCTAAACCCCAGTATCGGAGCTATTCAGTCAGCAGCTTGCGGCTTTTGCACTCGAGTCTCGACGGGATCCCGCCACGCCGACCAGAATTTATTCCACTTTGACCCGAGGCGATATGTGCGCAGCATCGAACGGAGGTGCGCATTAGAAATCGTTCGCCGCTTTTGAATCTCTTTGCGTTTCTTGAGAAGCCTTGGAAGCGCGCGTATAGTGTCCAACTTCGCCTTAAAAAATGCCTTCCCCGTACCTATGCGCGTGAAATAAATCGCAGCACCGAGTTCGTGGAGAATTCGCTGTGGCAGGTAACGCAAAATCAATGCCAGCGGCATATTCTTCAGGTAAGCGAATTCAATATTTCGCTGCGAGAAATATACTTGCCGTTCCGGGTATTTGGTCATCGTCCCGCGATAACGGTGGTACACCACCGCCTTAGGCACAAACACGCATTCATATCCGGCAAGTTGGGCTCTAAAGCTCAGGTCCAAGTCTTCGAATGTCATGAAGTAATCCCGATCAAAAAAACCGATCCGTTCAAGCATAGTGCGCCGGTATGCAACAGCTCCCCCGCACGCTCCAAAAACACCCCTTGTCGAGAACCATTCTTCGCCGTCCTGCTCGCCGCGCCCCAAGTCAATGCTCGTACCAGTAGCTGTCAGATCAAAGCCGCAATTGTCAATTCGATTTCGCTCATCGAAAAAAAGCATCTTGCAAGCAAATGTCCCGGCCGCTGGGAAGCTCCGGATTGCATCGTGTAACGCCTCCAGCCATCCGGCATCGGCTTCCGTATCATTGTTCAAGAGAACGATCCACTGGCCATTTGCCGCTTCGTATCCCGCTATATTCCCTAGAGCAAATCCAACGTTATGCTCTAATGCGACGACTCGCACCTCCGGGAAATTCTGCCGTACAAAATCCACTGACCCATCAGCGGAACCGTTATCCACGAAAATGGTTTCAAAGTCCTTGAACCGCTGATTCCGCAAAGCGCTTAGACATGTATCCAAAAAGTGTTTCCCATTCCAATTCATAACCACAACGCTAAATGTAGGAGCTACAGAAATGTAAGACGCATGCATTGGTGAATTAATCGCAGCTAGGCTACAACGTACCGTGACCTATAGAACATAGCCATGAACAGGCCGAACGCCCCACCTGCATACGACGAGGTGAGATAAGGATTCGTGAAACCTGAACATAGCCATACGAGGAACATCACCCACAAATAAGGCGCGGCTGGATGGTTTGACATGATCAAGTCCCCACATGAAAGCCCGACCAGAAGAATGAGCCCAATCATTCCGATGATTCCGAATTGCATAAGGAATGCCAGCCACTCTAGTTCGTATACGTACTGGTGTTCGTCGTAGTCATCCCTAAGCAGTCGCGCCGCATGGGCTCCCATGCCTTTCCCGAAGATTGGCCGACTCTCGAACTCCTCGGTTAGGACCCTGAACTGTTCGACCCGAGCACTATCCGATTTCTCCGCACTAACCGACAGGAAACGGGACTCAAACGCATCAGAAACAAAGTCATAAAACCCGACGCCGAGGACCAGCGCCGCAACACAAGTCACGGCCAGAATTTTCCAACTACGTCGTAGGATGAGTGCCGAAGCAATGGCGGCGACATGCGAAAGCCAGATGTATCGAGAGAATGCGAGCAAGGCTGACATCAAGATAGCTATTGTAATCACGCCGCTCATCAGCCTTCCGAACCTGGCGCCACTTAGTCGCGGAGCGAGAAGCGCGAATAACGCGAATGAATTGAGGATATCCGGAGAGAACTCCATTCGCTGCAAACCCAACGGCATTGGCCCGGAAATTATCGGCGCTCCCTGAAAGATGGAAAGGGTTACATCAACTGGACTGACTCCAAAATAGAGAGAGCTTACCGCGATCACAAGCTTCGTGACGGACACCGTGAACGCACCATATATAACGACTGTGACTAGCCTTTCGCTGCTTAATATCCGTCTCTTTATGCAGAAGATGCTCAACCAAGCCACGGCTACCGTCGAGATCATGTCTCGCAACTTGTAAAGCACCTGAGTGCCATCCACCTGGCCACTTACGATTCCGATCAGACTCCAAAGGCTGAAAAATGCCGTTACCCCTACGACGAAGACCACATCACCCGTGGAAAGACTCTCCCGCGCGATCAACAAATACGGCAAAAAGACAACCAGGAAAATCCCAAAAGCAACGATCTTAATATTGACTCCCATAATCGAGCCGGTAGGAAGAGAGACAACTAAGAACAGCAGAAGTTGAAACAGGGCGGACACTAGCGGTCGGATGACCGTAGGCGTTTCTATCTTCCCCATCCGGGAGCACTCCACCTGGGCTAACGCCGCACTCACGAGCCGACACTGTTACGCGCGACGGCAACTACGTAGATGGGCCGTTTAAGCCAACCCCTTTTGTAGTCACATATCTCGCAGATAGCCCCACCATTCCTGCCCGAGAATTCGTTTCTCATGCCTGGAGGAATTTTTCTGGGTATGATCTTCCTAGCCAGCCGCTTGAGCCTCAGCCGATCCAGCATTCGCGCAGTAAAATGGCGTGCCAAATACAGCGGGAAAATGGATATCGCCTGCGAAAACAGAGCCACTTCACTGAAGTGCTCCAACAGGAGACCTCCAAATTCCTGTGCAGTGAACTCTCGAACATGATAGGGATTTTTTGGTAACCATCGGTACAAGCTCCTGTTCGGCGTTGAGCAAACCAGTAGACCGCTCGACCGCAGCACACGGTTGCACTCGGAGATGAACTTCTGCTGATCACTAATGTGCTCGATCGTCTCAAACGAAACTACGACGTCCACCGAATTGTCCGGCAGCGCTATCCGAAGCGCATCACCTTGCGCAAAGCGACACCTCGAATAGGTGGCTTTGGCATATTCGATCGCCCGCGTATCAATATCGATCCCATAACAGGAAGCCGCACCAGCGCGGCGTAGGTAATCTGTTCCAACGCCGCTTCCGCAAGCGATGTCCAGGACTTCCTTGCCCGCCACGTAGCGGCCAGCGAATATATAGCGTGCTTCGTGCTCGCGAAAAAGCGGTTCCTCGGTTTTACCGGGCACAATTCGTTCGCCCGTATAATCTAGGTCTGGCGCTGCTGCGACCCCTGTGTTCATATGCTAACCCTCCACGTCCCCAAAAGATCTAGCCAGACTCCGTAAAGGCGCTAGCACAGCCAAAGCCGAACTCCTGTCCAGGGAATCCAACACCCATTTCCACACTGCAAGTGCAAATCCCACTACCCATAACGCGCACATGACCGCCTCAGCGACAATGGCGCCGCGAAGGAAAACGTTTGTGAAGTATGCGGCTACGGCCGTCACAAACAGCGCCCCGAGAGCTGTCCACATTCCGCGATCAAACGCGTGAGTGGCAGAAAGCGACAGGAGCTTTCTCGCCATCCACAACAACAGCAGGACCTCCATCGTCACGCGTATAGACCAGCCAAGAGCGGCTCCCGGAACACCGTATCTGCTGACCATCCACCACGCCAATAGGGCATAAGGAGGGAGCTCTAACAGAAACAGCTTGGCGGCGGCGTCGGGGCGTCCCATGGCCTGCAGAAAAGCGTAAGGAACCTGCGCGAAGCAGTTGATGAACACGCCCACCGCGAGCAGCTGGAGAGCGACCGCGCTCTTGTCTACAAATCCTGGCCCCAGCCACAAGCTAACAATCGTCCTCGCAAAGAAAACCAAAATCAGGCTGACTGGCGCAAGGGCACAGAAGATGTACTTGATCGACCGCGAATACAAAACCTGCAATTCCGCTGTACGCTCAATGCTCAACGCGCTGCAAACCGGATATACCGTCGTCATGAGGCTCGCCGGAATCATCCATAGTTTCGTTACTGCCTCGTATGGAGCCGTGTAGTAACCAACCAGAGCCACGGAAAGTAATGATCCGATGTAAAAACGGTCCATGGACAACAGGATTGGGTTGACGACATTGGACGCAGTTACCCATCCGCCGAAGGAAAGCAAATGAAGAATCGTCCCGGACCGAATCGCTGGACGAGTTTTCAGGCAGGGCAGAACTCGCAAGCAGTAAAAGCCATGCGCGAGAGCAAATACCAACCGGAAGGTCGCGAGACACAGCACGATTCCTGGAAGTCCCAAGCCCACCGCGATGCCGGCCGCGGGAACTGCGAAGGCAATGATGCTGGATGGCACCCGCAACAGGTTAGACACGTCAAATCGCTGGCAGCCTTCGAGTACCGCGCGGAACCCATTCATTACTAAAACCACCGGCAAGGAAGCGCCAAGAATGTAAAATGCCAGGCGCGCTTCCTGAATCAGGGAGGGAGGCGTCCGGAGAACCCGCTCAACCAAAAGCGGTGTCAGCGCCGCGATGATCAGTCCACCCGCCACACCCATCAGAAGTTGGAGAATGATCGAACTCCAGACCATTTCCGAAATCCGGCGCTCTTCTCCTCGTGCTAACCACTCCGCGAGAAATTTTGTCGTTGCACGGCCTAACCCCAAATCCATCAGGCTGAAATATCCAAAAACCACCCAGATGATTCCCAGCATCCCGAACCGTTCGGGACCAAGCCCCCTCACAATGTATGGAATGAGCGCTACGCCGCTGAGCAATGGCAACACTTGACCCGCGAGATTGAAGACGGTGTTACGGGCCAGCTTGGCACCCTCGACTGAAATCGTAGGGTCTCTCTGAATCGGTTCTTTACTCATGCGGTAAAATAGAACATGCTCGAACTCTGCCCTTGGCCCACCGTGCTTGCCCTGCTTGCCCAGAGAGGCGCGCAGCGAATCGAAGGGTCGTCCTGGCCCTTATTAATAGGACCAGCTTCCTGTCTCCGCTCGCGATCATGAACTCCAACCCCGCTCGAATGGGCGCTTCCAGCCGAATTCCGCAACTCCAGCAGAATCTGCACTTACGAAAACGGCCGCGTAACCCTAGCGGAATCTGCACTTACAGATTTATTGGACTTAAAGTACCTTTAGAATCAACACTTACCAGAAATTTTGTCGGGGGGGCCCCCCGCCGCAAGCGTTATCCCCGCCGCGAACGTCCTCACCGAATCGCCTCGACGTCCGCCGCGTCGGCATCCACGGCCACCGATCGCTGGATCAGCTCAACCGAAATCACCAACCGGAAGCTGCCTTTTCGCCGCAACAGGACTCCTTCCATCCCGGCCAGCGGACCCCGGGTCACCCGCACCCGCCGTCCCGCCGTCAAATACGGATGGGGCTCCGCCCTCACGGCATCGCCAAGGCTCGTCCGCAGCGCTCCGATCTCTTCGTCCCGCAGCGCCGCCGGCGTCCCGTCAAATCCCACCAGCCGCGCCACCCCAGGAACGGTTTGCACCTGCAGCCGGTTCCCCATCGCCATCCGCACAAACACGTACCCCGGAAACAGCGGCAGCTCCAGCATCACCCGCCGGTCTTTCCATCGCCGCACCGACGAATACAGGGGCAGAAAATGCTCCACTTCTCTCACGCCGAGCTGTTCCGCCACGCGCTTCTCGCGGTTCGCGCACGTGTACGCCGCATACCATCGCGGCTCGCAGTGCGCCGGCGCCACTGGTGGCCGCCCGAGTCCTTGCTGGTTTTCCGCTGCGATTCCGGTCATCGGCTCCTTTGCTCTCGATCTCTCCAATGTGCTTGCGCGCATCCTTATTATTTGTCTGCCGCCATGCACGGCCACGTCGGGACACAGCTTCGCCCCGTCGCTTACAGCGCGATTCCTGCCCAAACTACTGCAAATGAAAGCCTTAACTACAATTTCTGACTGGCGCCCGAGCTTTCTTTCCCGTTGTTCGGCTGTTCCAGGTGCGCCACTTGCACTTTGCCCGCGCCGTTGCCGGCACCATTTCCAACGTGGTGCCCATTCGATCCGTTGCCATTGGCTGTGCCGTTTCGCGGAAGGCCCGGCACCCTCGCCCGCATCGTCGTATACACTTCCACCGCAAAAGCTTTTCGCGGGTCGCTCGCGTCCACGGCATCCCAGCGTGTTTTTCCGAGCACCCACGTCATCGCAACTGTGGTCCCCAGCATCATTCCCAAAAGTACAATCACTGCGCGGGGTGGAAACGTTTTCTTCGTCGGCACAATCGCCGCGTCGAGCACTTTCACAGTGGGAATCTCTTTCGCTTCTTCAACTTTTGCCAATTCGTACTGCTGCGTCAGCAGCTCGTATACGGTTTCCTGAATCTTTGTCTGCCGAAATAAATCTGCGTACGTCACGCCGAGCAACGGCAGCTGCCGTATCGAAGGATAGAGTGGGTTGTCAC
>Ga0207123_1081_pt1 | contig 16909 bp, 14 predicted proteins | sample Alteio_BWMinHeat_39_FD_153503 | JGI IMG/M metagenome (GOLD analysis project Ga0207123, IMG submission 153503) | Enriched cells from forest soil in Barre Woods Harvard Forest LTER site, Petersham, Massachusetts, United States -... | ecosystem: Environmental > Terrestrial > Soil > Temperate forest >... | reverse complement strand
CCATCCCGACCTCTCCGGCCCCTGGGACGGTTGTTGGAAAACCGGGAAGAACGGTTGCTACGGCGGCGGCACGAACAACGATATAGTGCAAGATTTAGAGATGAAGCCGGGGGAGCTAGATTCCCTTTTGCAGCCCTGGGCAAGAGAATTAAGGGCCAAGCGAAAGGAAAAAGACGAGCCCTATGTTGGCTGCCTGCCGGAGGGTGTGCCTCGAGTTAACCCGTATCCCACTCGGATTGTGGAGTCCTACACAGCCAAGGGCCTGACGCACATCTTCATCCTCCACGAGACCGGCGATTCCGGTGCTCACCGGCAGGTTTTCATGGACGGCCGTAAGCACCCGGCCGACAACGATCTGTTCCCTACTTGGTTTGGGCACTCAATCGGGTGGTGGGATGGGGACACTCTTGTCGTCGACACTATCGGTTACAACGACAAGTTTTGGCTCGACGGCAAGGGAACCCCGCATACCGAGCAGATGCATACTATCGAACGGTACACGCGACCCAATTTCGGGACTCTCCTCCTCGACTTGACGCTTGACGACCCCGGCGCGTTTACCAGGCCGCTTGAATACACCTTTACCTTCAAACTGCTCCGCCCAGGACTGGAGATGTTGGAGTTTATCTGCCTTGAGGATAATGAATATGGCGGTGCTGCCGGCATCACGCCGGCCGACGAAAGCGGCGAAAAAGAAAGACGAAAAGAGCAGCAGCAAAAGCAATAAGCAGAACCGAGCGAGTGGTCGAGATCTCGGAAGTCACTGAATCCTTCTGGAGGCATGACAATGAAAGCGAAACGCGGAGTCTTGGTGGCTCTTATCGGCCTCTTCTGCTTAACGGCGCCGGTCTTCGCCCACCACGGATTCGATACGGAGTACGATCAGTCGAAGAAGCTCTCGATGACAGGAGTGGTGACCAAGGTCTCATGGCTGAATCCGCATATGCGGATATTCATCGACGTCACGAACAAGGACGGTTCGGTTACGAATTGGAACTTGGAATTGACCAGTCCTAATAATGTGCGGCGGCAGGGCTGGGGAAAGAACGACCTCGTGCCGGGTGACAAGGTGAATTTCGAAGCGAATCCCGGCAAGCTCGTGGAGAACAGGGGCGCGATGCGTTCGATCTCCAAGGTGGGAGATAACCACCCTCTGTTCGTCCGAGGCGGGCCGGAAGCCGCACAGGAGGGCTACAAGTCAGACTCCGCAAAATAACGGATTGCTACGATCTTCCAGCGTTGGGGCAAGACCCCTACGTTACTGCTGCTGCCTCAGCCGTTGTGAAGCTAATGAGACGGAAACGGAGCTGGCGTAGCAAACTTCCCTGCGTCAATCGGGACATTCGGTTGGATATCGCTCAGCTCAAAGGTGTCTTGCCCGTCCGTCCAAGTGACAACCGCGTGAAAGGGTATCTTGACTCCAGCGACCTCGCGATAGTCGCTGTAGTCAATCTGGGTGGGGATGGTCCCTACCACCACTTTGTTCCAGCGAACCACCCGCACTAACAAACCGGAATCGTCGAAGTATAAATTCACCGGAAGCTGCCCGGTGTTTGTTCCCTGGAGAACCTGGATCTTGCGGTCATCGATGGTAGTGCTCGTGACCTTCCATTGGCTGAAGGCTTTTTGGATTTGGGCTGGAAAGGACATAAGAGCGTCCAATCTGGCGCCGTCCAGATTCCCTCCCGTCAGCGGCATCAATGGCAACGGCCTCCATTTCTCCGCGACCCAGCAGTTGTGGCCGTCGTACGATTTGACGCTGTCTCCCTCGGGCATATGGATGATCTGCGTGCGCTGATCGGGAGCTTTCGCAAAGATCTCCACCGGGACTCCTGCTCCACTTGTAGTAAAGCCGGTGTACGTTCCCTTGGCGACAAAGCTGCTAAGTTTGGCCAGCCGCTCTGCCCCTCCGAGCGCTCGCATATACTTTGCAAAAACGGGTTCGACCGAAGCTCCGCGATCAGGAAGAATGATCATGGCATTAGGATCGTCTGTGAACTCACCGTACTGCAGCGCGAGATTCGGCACGACCTCGGGCCTATAGTTACCCCTATGGCACGTGAAGCAGGTCACGCGCTGCTCTCCGCCGAAATTGGCACGATTGAGCGCGTTCATCATGAGAATCATTTGGCGTGCCCGCTGTATCGCCGGGGTTGTGACAGCAAAGGCCTCCCGATTGGAGCTGATTTCCTGGTCATGACAACTCGCACAGTCATAGCCGAGGGAGGAGGCAAACATCCCCATCGTATCCATGAATTCGTCGACCGGAATGCCTCTGAGAACCTGCACGCTTTTAAAGACATTTTCCGACAACTGTGCGTTTTGTTGGGCGCCTGCTGATACAACGGCTAGGAGAAACGCCACCACCGTCACGATCGCGTCAATTGCAATGCGCCTCATCTTCTAACTCCCTGGAAGACATATCTATGTCTGCGTCTCCTTTTACCCGCAAGGAGCTCAGCGCGAAATCCTAAAAGTGGACTGGATGGAATATAAAAGCTTCAATCGTTTTCGGCAAAGCTTGGCTTCAACTTAATGACTCAGCTGCGAGGCTCGTAACCTGCGTCTTTCCAGATCGGCGCCGCCTCTGGGGACGCAAGATATTGCAGCAGCGCCTTGGCCTTTACCGGGTCGCTCGCGTGCGTGGAGATGAATCCGACAACTGGGACCGGTGTGCAAATCTTACGCGGGAGAATTCCCACGATGTCATATTTATCTTTGTCTGGAAGCATGTCGCTGAGCATGAGCATGCCGATATCGATGTCTCCGTTTTCCAGCCGCTTGTTAGTTTTGGTGGCGTTATTCGTGGCGCTCGGAGAGATTCCTTGAGCGCCGGGTCCAAGCTCCACTTGGCTCTTGGCAGCCACTTGGTCGGCGATACCGAGTTTGGTCAGCACCTCCCAAGGTCCCTCGCCAGCGGCGGTGAAGTCGGGGTCCTCGTAGCCGATACTCTTTGCTGCCAGCAGTGCTTTCTTCACTGCGGCGGGCGTGGAAATGTCCGGGTGGGGCCGCCCCTTAGGTACGCCTACAGCCGTCAGAATACTCGTCACGGTCGTCGCGCTATTGGTATCAATCGTTCCTGAAGCGAGCGCCCCTGGAAAAGGATACGCCATGAGGTTCACGTCCAAAGTTTGGCCTTTTGCGACCATTCTTCTGGTATCTGCGCCATTGCCGTAAGTCACTTTGATCTTGTAGCCGGTTTTGGCTTCGAAGTTCGCCACAATCTTCTGCGTTGGGGCCCGCATCGGACCGACCGCCAGGAGAGTAATCTCACTCTGGGCATACGCGCTCGCGCAGGCGCAAAGCAGGAGCGCGATGATGGAAAGCAGCCAAGACAAATACCTCTCGTGTTTCATGGATTCCTCCTGCCACAAGGTCAAGTATGCGACCGTAACTCTGGCGTGCTTATACACCAAGCGAATTCAGCGCCGCCACTCTTTTTCCGTTGGCCAAGAAGTCGACAGCGTTGGGAAGCTGTTTCAGGCTCTCTTCGGGGCGGGCCTGACGGTCTAATCGGAGCCTGAATGCGCGCGAGTAACGGCCTGGCCCACTTCGAGGGAACGCAATTTCTTCCCGCCGCTGATCCAAGCTCGGAAGCGGTCGAGATACAGATAGACGACAGGGGTCGTATAAAGCGTCAGCATCTGGCTGAATAGCAAGCCCCCCACGATTGCGATCCCCACCGGACGCCGTAGTTCCGAACCGTTTCCTCCGCTGATAGCTATAGGAATTCCACCAAACATCGCGGCCATCGTGGTCATCATGATGGGTCTGAAACGCAGGAGGCATGCCTGATAAATAGATTCCTCGGGACTATTTCCTTCCTTGCGCTCGGCGGAGATGGCGAAATCGATCATCAGAATCGCATTCTTCTTCACAATCCCGATCAAAAGAATAATGCCGATCAGCGCGATGATGCTCAGTTCGGTATGAAACAGAAGCAAAGCCAGAAGTGCGCCGACACCCGCTGAGGGCAGTGTGGAGAGGATCGTGATGGGGTGGACATAGTTCTCATACAGAATGCCCAACACGATGTACACCGTCACCAGTGCCGCCAAGATCAAGTAGGGCTCGGTAGCAAGAGAGGCCTGAAAAGCCTGCGCTGTCCCTTGAAAGTTCCCGTGGATCGTGGCCGGCAGAGCCATCGCGCTCTCCGCCTTCTGAACCGCATTGACCGCGTCGCCAAGCGTCACGTTCGGCGCCAGATTGAAGGATATCGTCACCGCTGGAAACTGTCCCTGATGAGCTACCGAAAGTGATGTCATCGAAGACGCGTAGTGCGTGAAGACGCTGAGCGGAACTGGTTGGCCCGTGTTGGAGCGGACGTAGATATTCTTGAGAGAGTCCGGGCTCTGCTGGAACTTAGGATCGATCTCCATCAACGCGTGGTATTGGTTGAGTGGCTCATACAACACGGAAACATCCCGTTGGCCAAACGCATCGTAAAGGGCCGTGTCAATTGTTGATGTCGATATTCCGAGCCGGCCGGCCGTATCTCGGTCGATGACCAAGCCGGCTTGCAGCCCGCGATTCTGCAGATCGCTGCTTGCATCTCGAATCTCCGGGAGCCCTTTCAGCTTCTGTTCCACGATCGGCGCCCAGGTGAGCAAGTCCTGAAGGTTGTCTCCCAACAGGGTGTATTGGAACTGCGCGTTGCCAATACGCCCGCCGATTGTCACGTCCTGCAGGGGCTGCAGGAAGAGCGTCGCTCCCGGCACGCGTGCCAGCTTGGGACGCATCCGGTTGATCCATTGGTCCACGCTGACCTTGCGCTCGGAGAGAGGCTTCATCGAGATATTGAAGCTCGCCGTATTGGTGGCATGGTTGCCACCCGTATACGTATAGACAGACAGCACATCCGGATCACTCATAATGATCTGGTTATATTGAGCCTGCTTCAGCCGCATGGACTGAAAGGAGGTATCTTCGGATGCGCGTGCGGTCCCACTGACGCGCCCGGTGTCTTGTTGTGGGAAGAAGCCCTTGGGAATCACGACATACAGATAAATCGCCAGGCAGACCGTTCCCATCGTTACGCCGAGCATTAGGAGTTGGTTCCGTAACACCCACCTAAGACTGCTTGCGTACGAGTCGTGAAGCGAATCGAATGCGGCCTCGCTGAAGCGATAGAACCAGTTATGTTTGCGGCCTTTCTCCTGCCGGAGGAGCCTCGAGCACATCATCGGCGTCACCGTGAGCGAAACAACCATGGAGATGAGTACAGCCACGCTCAGCGTTACGGCGAACTCCTTGAAGATGCGACCGACGATGCCACCCATCAGGAGAATGGGGATGAACACCGCAATCAACGACGTGCTCATCGAGAGGACCGTGAACCCGATCTCCCCCGAGCCCTTTAGCGCCGCTTCCGCGGCCGTGTGTCCCTGCTCGATATAGCGCGTGATGTTTTCGATCACCACGATGGCATCGTCCACCACGAAGCCGGTGGAGATGGTCAGAGCCATAAGAGAAAGATTATCGATTGTATAGCCGGCCAAGTACATGACACCAAAGGTGCCGACTAGAGAGAGAGGCACGGCGATGCTGGGGATGGCCGTAGCCCAAGCGTTGCGCAGAAACACAAAGACGACCAGGACGACCAGCACGACGGAGATGATAAGGCTCACCTCGACATCATGTACGGAGGCACGGATCGTAATGGTGCGGTCCTGGGCCACGTCAAGGTGGATGGAAGGCGGAATGGAAGCCCGCAGGAACGGCAATAACGCTCGAACGCGGTCCACAGTTTCGATGATATTTGCCCGCGGTTGCCGCGAGAGCTCGAGCTGAACAGATCGCTTTCCTTGAGACAGCCCCAAATTGCGATTGCTTTCCCCGGCATCCAGGACGGTGGCTACATCGGAGAGCCGGACTGGCGCTCCGTTCTTGTAGGCGACGATAAGAGAAGCATATTCCTTGGCTAGGAAAAGCTGATCGTTATCGTCGATGATATAGCTGCGACTTGCGTCCGCAAGTTGGCCTTTTGGCGAATGTGAGTTGGCAGCATTGATTGCAGCACTGATCTGATCAAGACCGATGCCGAGCTTGCTTAGCAGCAGCGGATTCACCTCTGCGCGAACCGCCGGTTTGGAGCTTCCCCCCACATTGACCACCCCGATGCCGGGAATCTGCTGGATCTTCTGCGCCAGAATCGAGTCCGCAACGTCGTACATCTGCGGCGAGGGGGCCGTGTCCGAAGTGAGTGTGAGAACCATGATCGGCGACTCGGCAGGATTCACCTTGCGCCAGTTCGGATTCGTCGGAAGATTCGCGGGCAACTGCCCGCGCGCGGCATTGATGGCGGCCTGAACGTCGCGGGCTGCCCCGTCCGCGTTACGACTCAAGTCAAACTGTAAAACGATGGACGTGCCACCGAGCGAGCTTGAGGAAGTCATCTGCGTTATGCCCGCGATGCGGCCGAACATGCGCTCTAGCGGGGCGGCCACGGCCGAGGCCATCGTGTCCGGACTCGCGCCTGGCAGTTGGGCAGATACCTGTATTGTCGGGTACGCGACCTCGGGCAAAGAGGCCACAGGGATGTAGGGAAAAGCCACAAAGCCAGCCAGCAACAGGGCGGTAGTCAGCAGCGAGGTCGCGATCGGGCGTTTAATAAATGGCGCCGAAATATTCATCGCTAATCTCCCGGCTGAGGACCTAAGCCCTGACTGTCAATGTAACTTCGAGACGGCTGGCCAACCGATGAAACCAGAATGTCCTATTTGGAACTCTGAATTGTGCATCCTACGCTTCTCACTGTCGTCGGCACAACCAATTACCGCCAGAGCAGGCCCCAGCAGGGTTCGCGACGCTTCAGCGGCCACTCAATGCCTAGGCATCTGCGAACGGGCCTCAGGGGCCAGAATCGTATGTATACTCTCGATGCGCTTATCGTGTAGGAGGAGCAATGCAGAGGACTGTTATAGCGAGAATAACGCGCCTTGTATGCTCTGCCGTGCTGTTGCTGACGCCTGCGCTCGTCGCGGCGCAGAGCCGGCCTATCGTTCTGAAAACGGCCCTTGTGCTCGACGGCAAGGGCCAGATCATCCGCGATACGACGATCGTGGTCGAAGGATCGAAAATCATTCGACTGGGAGGTCCAGTGCCGGCCGGGGCAAGCACCTACGATCTCACCGGACTCACGGTCATGCCCGGCTGGATTGACACGCATTCGCACATCTACCATCACTTCTATCACGACCGGTACGCGGGAAGCGATGAGCCACCCGTGCATGCCATGCTGAGCGCCGTGGATAACGCAGTGGCCACGCTTGATGCAGGTTTTACTACTATTCAAAGTCCGGGAGCAGCGGAAGACAAGGATTTGCGTGAGGCCATCGGGCGAGGGCTCATTCCCGGTCCACGCATTCTGACTTCGCTTGAGGCTCTCGTCGACACCAGCGGCCCGCCGGAGAAGATCCGGCAATTGGTGCGCGAAAGAAAGCAGCAGGGAGCCGACTTCATCAAGATTTTTGCTTCGGCGAGCATCCGCGACGGCGGTAAGCAGACCATGACCGACGCGCAAATCCAGGCCGCGTGCGGCGAAGCCAAAGCGCAGGGCATGCGTGTGATCGTCCACGCGCACGCGGATTCATCAGCGCGCGCGGCGATATTGGCCGGCTGCACGTCCATCGAGCACGGCGCGTACCTCACCGATCCGGTTTTCGATCTCATGGTCCAGCGTGGAACCTACTACGATCCCAATATTGGCCTCGTGTTGCAGAATTACTTCGACAACAAGGCTAAATATCTCGGGATCGATAACTACAACGAGCAAGGATTCGCGTTCATGCAGAAGGGCATTCAGATCGTGCTGGACACATTCAAAAAATCGCTCACGCATAAGGGCCTGAAGATCGTGTATGGAACCGATGCGAACGCCGGAGCGCACGGCCGAAACTATGAGGAATTTGTGCGCCGCGTTCGTGAGGGCGGCCAGGACCCGATGGAGGCAATCGTCTCCGCGACTTCGCTTTCGGCGGAATCACTCGGCCTGGAGAAGCAAATTGGCACGATCGCCCCGGGCATGGAGGCGGACATCATCGCGACAGATGGCGATCCGTTGCAGGACGTCACGGCCGCGCGGCGGGTGGTGTTCGTCATGAAAGGCGGTAAAGTTTTCGAAAACCTGGCGCGGGAATCGAAAACACCGAAGGCGACCAAATAAGCTTCCGGTAACGGTGTGACCAGGCCGACGCCAATGAGTGGAGCCTAGAAGCACAAAAGGCTAGTTTCGGAAGCGTGGATATGCATGCGTAACCCGCGAAGTCAAGAGCTGAACTTGCGGAAGTTCGTCAGAAAATGAGGTACCAAGAGAATGCTTACTCGAAGAACGATACTCGTGACTCCGGTGGCCCTGATGGCTACGCGTATCACTTCAGCCGCGTCGGGAAAGATGACTCTCGCGATTCACCAGAACACGTCCGCCGGGGCGGGATACCGCAGTTCGCTTGAAGGCTGGTCGCGTGCGGGGATCAAGAACGTCGAACTCACCAACACGCTCTTAGACGATTTTCTGAAGACCGATTCGCTCCCAGCCGCACGCCGGGTGTTCACAGACTTAGGACTGACAGCCGTCCAGGGCGCAACCGGCGTGACAGGCCTCTGGGAACCGAATCCCAATCGGGCTGCGTCACTCGAAAATCTCAGAAAACGCTGCGACATGTTTGCTGCGCTAGGACTCTCTCGCGTTTATGCTTCAACCGCTACCACTCAGAAAATTACTCTGGAGGACTACAAAGCCGGAGTGGGCAACATGCGCGAAGCGGGTGATATTGCCAAGCAGTTCAATATGTCGCTCAGGATCGAATTCGTGCGCACCTCATCATTCATCTCCACAATGACAACGCTGCTGAAGATGACCCGCGCGGCGGCCCATCCCAACCTTGCGCCCATGTTCGATTGCTATCACTTCTGGTCCGGTCTCAATAAGCTCGAAGATCTCGATCTGATCCGACCGTCGGAAATTGGCCACGTGCACTTTCAAGACGTGCCCGATATGCCGCGGGAGTTACTCGATAACACAACCCGAATCATCCCAGGCGACGGCGTGAGTCCCCTCATCCATATTCTTCGCAAGCTCGCCGACAAGGGATATTCCGGTCCTCTCTCGGTCGAACTTTTTCTGCCAAAGTTTCAACAGGGAGATCCTTTTGAGGTGGCTCGCGAGATCCGCCAGAAAGCCGAATCGGTCATGCATCAAGCCCATGTGATGTAAAGACGATCGCCGGTCGAGCGCTCTGCGTTTGCCGATATCCTGCCGCTCGGTTCCAGGATTTCACAAAACTCGGCTAGGTCTTGTCAGAGGCGAGGCCGGCCAATCGCATTGCCAAACTTTGGGCCCGCTTCGTATCGTAATACCTTAGCATCGCCATCTTCTCAGCCTCGAGCGAGCCTTCGGCGTGAACCGCAAGCACTGCCTGGTAGCCGCCATAGAGGCGAGTAGTCAGCTCGCTGATTAAATTGAGCATTGCCAGCCGTCGGTCAGCCGGCCATGCCGCGCGCAGATATTTTTCCAGGACTGGACGCACCTCGTTGGAGTTCCAATCCGCGCCCGACGGGCCGGTGACCAAAAGGCCGCCCGCGAGATCCTGAACGATCTCGATGGCGCGATGAAAATCGCGAGCAAACGTCCACTTGGCGAGGTTTGTCGTGAAAACGTGCGGGCGAGCGAATCCATCCTCCACTTCGCAACGAAGCGCCGCGAGCTCGACCAGGCCTCGCACCGTCTCGGCGTAACCGGCGAGCCAGGTCAACTTATCGCGCACATGGCCGGCGCGGTCGATTCCGTTGGCTTGCGCGATGCTGATGGAGGCGCCCAGCAGTGCATCCAGCAAGGGCAGCTTATAGCTCACGGCGGTGAAGCGATGGTATTCCACGAACCCAAGCGCGGCACTGCCGGCCAAATCCGGCCGGTCGTAGAAAAACACTCGCTCCCAAGGAACGAAGACATCCTCAAATACCGTGAGCGTCTCGATCATTTTGTGTTTCGTGGAGATTGGGCGTGTAAACGGATCATCGGTGCCGTGCAGGAAATCGGATGCATATAGGCGAAGGCCGGGGGAGTTAACAGGTACAGCGAAAGCCAGCGACCAGGCCTCGTCTTCTGCGCCCATGCTTCTGCTGGGCAGGACGATAATTTCATCGACATAGGGTGAGCATGACGTATGCATCTTCGCCCCCCGAACGATGATGCCGTCGGAGCGCTTTTCGACGACACGCAGGTTGAGATCGGGATCCGCCTGCTCCGAAGGACGCTTGCTCCTGTCACCTTTCGCGTCGGTCTGCGCCACTGCGAGAGCGAGGTCACTATCGCGATATCTTCGATACAAGGTTCTGACTCGTTCCAAACCCTGCGTTTCTCGAGCGCGGGACAGCAGACGCATGAGCGCGAAGAGCGCGTCGGTTCCGATTTCCTTTATGAGCAGAACCAAAGTGCCGCCTAACGCCGTGCCGGTCTCGATCAATTTGCTTCGGTCGAGGAGATCCTGAGTACAGCGAGGAATGTGGTAGTAGGTCGAGTAGACCGTGCTCCCTTCGCGCCGCGTGGCTAGCTGCTGAAACTTAGGATTTTCGGCCAATTGGAAATCTATCGCGGCATGCCGCGCCGCCACACCCAATTCGGGGTGTTCCGTAACGTCAGGCACGCGCTGACCTCGATAATAAACTTCCCGGCCATCGCGCAGGCCACTCAGGAATTGTTCAGCGGTTCGAAGACCCATGAGCACTTACCTCGCATTGTTTGTTTATGAACAGTCCATTGGCATTGACTAGAACCTGCCCCGAATTCTCTATGCACAATTGGCGTTTATTCTTTTGTGTCAGGCGGGACTTAGAATAGTGGAAGTATGGACTGCTTTGTATGAAGATTCTTTCTGAATTTATGCCATCGACGACCTCTGCTGATTCTTCAAAACGCTACTTCACGTTCGCCGAGCGACGTAAGGCTCCACGCTATACCGTGGTCGCGATTGCCGAACTTACAGACCCCGGTGACGCGAAGATGCTTTCGGCAAAGGTGACCGACGTCAGCCGCACCGGGTGTTACGTAGATAGCCCGAAAACATTTCCCGTCGGGACATCACTCAAAGTGATCATTTCCCGAGATCAGCGCACATTTGTGGCGAAGGCAGACGTCATTCACGTGCAAGAACAAATGGGGATGGGTATTGCCTTCATTGATCCGCCGCAGGACCAGTTAAAGATACTCGATTCCTGGCTCGCAGCCCTTCCGTCCACTACTTCGGTTGGAAGCACCTCCCAAAGTAAGCGATAAGCAACGTCATTGAAGGGCCGGAGGCGGGAGGCTCGGCTTAGCAAATCTGGTTGCTTCAATCGGAACGTTCAACTTCACTTCGGTCAGCTCAAATGTCTGCTGTCCATCGAGCCAGACGACAGTCCATCGAAAAGGCACTTTGATCCCTGAGACTTCGCGGTAGTCGGAATAATCAATTTGCGTCGGAAATCTTCCCACGAACGAATCGGTATAGCGCATAACTCGGATCAGCAAGCCCGAATCGGCATCGAAATACAATGTTGCAAAGGCACCGCCTGGGCTGCTTCCTTGCACGACCTGGACCTGGTGATCATCGATCTCAGTCTGCAAGCCCACTCGCCATTGACTGAAAGCCTGGCTGATACTACTTGGAAAAGTAAGATTCGCCTCAAGCTTTAACCCATCCAAGTCGCCCCCCGTTAAGATGAGCACGGGGACGGGTATCTCCGGTCCCGCGATCTGCGGTCCGGCAATCCACGCGGAAGGGCCATCAAGTGTAGTGACATTGTCCCCCTCGGGCGAATGAATGATCATCGTGCGCTGGCCTGGAGCTTTGGCGTAGATTTCGAGCGATTGCTTCTCGGCGCCGACTCCGTAGCCCAGCATTGTGCCTTTCGCGGCAATGCTGGTGAGATTTGCCAAGTGCTGGGGACCGCCCAAAGCTTGGATGTATTTACCGAAAATTTGATTGACAGAGGGCGCCCCTTTGGCCTGCTGGACAATGTCTTTCGGTTCTTCTGGAGGCGGGCTATAGAGCGCAGCCAAATTCGGCGTGATCGTGGGCTGATCACCTCCGCGATGACAGGTATAGCAGGTCAGAACCTGTTTCCCGCCGAAATAGGTCTTATTGATGGCCGTCATCATGAGAATCATCCTGCGAGCAGTTTGCTTATTGGCTTGATTGTCGGCCGCGTAATTCTCCCAGCCGGTATCGGCCCCATGGCAGTTCTCGCAGGAGTAACCCAGCGATGCGGAAAAGAATCCCATCGTGGTCATAAACTCGTTCACGGGCAAATTAGCGAGGATTTTAACGTTCTTGAAGAACTCGCCAGCGGTCAGCGGCTTTTGGCCCGGAGGGGTTTGCGCTTGCGCCAATCCATTCCCGACGCAGAAAGAGAACGCTGTGGCGATGACACAGAGGAGTGCTTGGTTCGTCATATGGAGTATTGCGAATGCACTTCCAGAAGTTGGAGGCGCGGCGTTTGGAACTCACTAATTTGGTTTGGTCCCTGTAAGATCCCGGATTCTCCTGTCGAATTGATCCACTTCGTCGGCGGGCGCGCAAGGGTCCTCCATCATTCCGGCCCAGCCATCGACTGTAGTGATGTCTTTGGTCTGTATAAGATGGAAACGCTTTGTGTCTCCGACCCACGGCTTTGTGTAAACCTTCGGATCGGTAATCGTCCAATTCAGTTCGAGGATGTTGTAGTTCGTGCGCTTATAACGCTCCTCGATATGCATCCGATCGCTGTGAGGATAACCAAAATGATCGATCCAGGTGCGTTCATCGTGCCCGTTTGATTGAACAACGAACACATCGCCTTCCCAATGCCCGACTGAGTATCCCCACCATCGCGGCTGGTCTGGATCGTCGATCAGCTTGCGGCTATCGGTCCAAATTGTGCGGATGCCTTCACCCCAGCTGAAATGTTGAATGATCCTATCGGGAAGCACGAAGAACTCGATTGGGTGCGGGAAGATCAGAGCGCGTGTGATTCCCATGGGATTGCAGTATTGATAAGGGTCTGTTCCGTTGGCGGGGGAAACGGCTCGCCGCCGGCCGATATCTTCGTCCTGGTGCGCGGCCGCATCGGCTGAACCCAACGTGCGCCCGTACGAAGGCTTGTTGGCATCGAACAACTTTTTCCCCTCAGGGGTCATGGGGGGCACATTCTTTCCGTATCCGCGATCGCCACAGTCTGCGCAGGTCCCGCCACCGGTGAATCCCCTCGGGCTGGAACTGCGAGTCCATATTCCAGCGAGGTCATGTGGATCGAACTTCTTGTCGGAGGGCTGGATCCTCGGAAGTGTACGGGCGCGCGCCTGGCGCTCAGCCGCATCGGGTGGGCCTGGTTCGTCATCTTGCGCCCGCGCGAGGGCAGGTGTAACCAACTCCAGGAACAAACACGCACCGGCGATTTGCGCATGGAGCCGACTGATTCTCATGTTCGAACTCCTCGGTGTCTACAGGTTCAGCGACACCTCTTCGCCGACCTAAAGCCCAAGCCAATTCAGAAGCTACTGATTCGGAGGCTCGCCTGCTCCCGCCGGGCCCACTTGTTCGCCATTCGCAAGGAAAATTTTGGCGGCTGCGCCCACAGGCTTCCCATTGCGTGCGGGAGAGAGCGTAATAGTAATTTTCGTCCCGGGCGCCAGAGTAGCTTCGGTGCGCTTTTTGCCCCAGCCCGCTTCGACCCAAATTTCCGGGGCTGGGCCTTCGGCGGCCCAGCGTGTGACGTTTCCCTTGTCGTCTGTGACGTCAAAATACAGCTGCGTATGCGGATTAGTGAAGTGATATTCGGCCACGACGCCGGTCAAGGTGACCGGATGCTTAGTGTCGTAGGAAACGAACGTTCCGTGATGGGCGAAGATGGAGACGCTCACGAAGAGCAGGCTGCCGATCAACATCAACGGGAGACGCGGGAACCTAACCTTCATTGGTCCGCTCCTTGCATCAATTGGAAATTTCGCCAAAGGTATAGTGAAGACTCACGGGTGTCAAGCGATGAGCTCTACTAATGGCAGATAAGTACGTGGGTGCGCGGGGCTTGTATTCGCCGATTTTAATCAGCTAAAGTTCCCGCCACAAAAAGGGAGGCTTCCATGACACCGCCGAATTCCTCCGATGCAGAGTTTTTTCAGCAGAGGGGCTTCGGGCAAAAGCTCGGATTCGGCCAGCGTCCGGCCTTGCTGATTGTGGACATGGTCAAGGCGTTCACGAATCCTGCGATGCCGCTTGGCGCGAAGCTGGACAGCCAGGTTGAAAGTATCCAACTTCTGCTGCGTGCCGCCCACGATCGAGCCGTGCCTGTCATTTTTTCAACTGTGTCCTACGAGGATGAAAACCTGAAGGATGCCGGCGTGTTTGGAATGAAACAGAAGGGGTCATCCACTCTGCGCGCGGGCACCGAAGGCGTGCAGCTTGACTCGAGACTCGACTTTCAGCGAACGGATACTTTGCTTGTCAAAAAGTATGCGTCCTGTTTTTTTGGAACCGATCTCGTTTCGCGCCTTCTGGTTCGCGGGGTCGATACGCTGATCATCACGGGATGCACGACGAGCGGCTGCGTGCGCGCTTCAGCCGTCGATGCGTGCCAGACTGGCTTCCGCCCAATGGTCGTGCGTGAAGCCGTGGGCGACCGCTCGCAGGCAGCTCATGACCAGAGCCTTTTTGACTTGAATGCCAAATACGCGGATGTGGTGTCGCTCGAAGAAACACTGCAATATCTGAACACGCTTCGCACGGCCGCTGCCTCGGGTGGCGCGGGCGCCTAGCTCGGAGAGCATCCGCCATGGGAGAGCTGCCTACTCGAAATCCTCAGGAACAAACCCGCTTTCCTTATTCCGCAATTGTGGACCGAAAACCTTTGCGCTGGCCGAACGGTGCTCGCATCGCCGTGTGGATCGTCCCGAACATCGAGCACTTTCTTTTCGATCGCCCTTCTACTTCCGTGACAAACGCCACTACGGGCCTTGTTCCCGATGTGCTTAATTATTCGTGGCGTGACTACGGCGTGCGCGTGGGAATCTGGCGGCTAATGGACATCATGGAGCGCTACGGCATTAGGGGCACCGTTGCGCTTAACTCGGACGTTTGCGTCCACTATCCGCGCATCATCGAGGGCGGGAACCAACTCGGCTGGGAATGGATGGGACATGGGACGAGCAACTCAATCCTGATCAACCGGCAGACCGAGGATGAGGAACGCGCGCTCATTCGCGACGTCGTCGATACGATCGAAAAGGGCACGGGAAAGCATCCGAGAGGATGGTTAAGTCCGGCGTTAAGCGAATCACATAGAACACTTGACCTGCTGGCTGAATGCGGCATCGAGTATGTCTGCAACTGGGTCAATGATGAACAACCCTATCCGATGCGAGTCAAGACAGGCTCGATGATTTCGATTCCCTATTCAGTGGAGATCAATGACATCCCGGCTTTTGTGGATCTGAAACAAAGCGCCGAGACCTTCGGGCGGATGATTTGCGATCAGTTCGACGTCTTATACGAGGACGGAGCCAAGACCGGCCGAGTGATGGCTATCTGCTTGCACCCTTTCCTTATCGGGCATCCCTACCGGAGCAAGTACTTCGCTCAGGCGCTCGCGCACATTACCTCGAGGCAGGACGTGTGGCTCACGACTGGTGGCGAGATTACGGATTGGTACGTGCAAAACTATCTCCGCCCGTCATAAGGGCATCCTAGCCGCAAACAAGTTCTTGAGCGGGAAGGCTAAAATGCGCTGCGGCTTGCTCGCTGTTCGCGGATTGCCTCACGAGTGAGTTCTAATTTCGCTCCAGTCCATCTTTGCGGCGGCTTCGGCCTCTAGAATGTGGTACTCCTCGGTTAGCACCGCGAGCCCAGCCAGTTCGGAGGGAAACTCGGGCTCGACCGACCACGCGCACGTCGATTCCATTCCTCCTCCCCTATGTATTGAGGCGCTCGAAAACGATTTCGCATAGCTGCGCTGTTCGAGGGACATCTTGCCTATGTCCGAAGCTGTCTGTTTTCTGGCGACTCTGTTTGCTCATTTGGCCATCTCAAACCTGGACCTGTCCCTCACCGGCGTCCCTGTACCAATTCTGGCCGTCGTGCCAGTCGATTCTTTCCTGGTCTCGCCTTAGCCTTGTCCCGGGTCCCCCCCTCCCGAAATCGGCCACCCTCTCCGATGAAATCAACGCGCCGGACGCTGCCCCTCGGTCGGCTCGCTAGCACAAACTAATGCGAGGTCCCCGTGGAAGTCAGCGTAGTGTCTTTGGCGCTCGATCAATCGCCACTCATTTGGTACCGCTCTTGCCCTACGGCCTTCCCTGGAGGCGCAGCGAAACAGACTCCACTAGCAACCGCGGCGCTTAGACGATTTATTCTCGCCGTCCGCAGTCTAGTTCTTCGCTTTTTGCCGCGTCCTTTGCCCAACGGCTGTCGTCGAATCTCCCCAACTATATCCAGCCGCGCCGCTGGTTTTGACGCGCTCCCGGTTTTAAGCCGCTTTCGCCAAAAGCAATTTAATTCCTTGGCGGACCGCCGTGTCGATGTTTGTGGCCTGAACGGTGGAGGAATCCTCATGGGCGAAGTGCGACCGCTGCTCTTTTTTGTGGTGCTGCTCTGCCCTGCGCTGGCACTCGCGCAAAGCCATTCCGTGACTCTTTCTTGGACTCCGGCCACGCAGCCGAATGGCATCACCATCGCGAGCTGGGACATGTTGCGCGGAACTACCAGCGGTGGACCCTATACTCTAATCGCTAACATTCCAGTCGGCACAACCAGCTACACTGATCCCTCTGTTTCCTCCGGGCAAAACTATTTCTATGTGGTTCAAGCGGTGGATATAACGAACGCCGTGAGCGCCAATTCCATGGAAGTCAAAGCCACCATCCCAACCTCCGCGCCACCTCTCGCAGTCGCCACCACAAGCC
>Ga0207123_1080_pt1 | contig 17066 bp, 15 predicted proteins | sample Alteio_BWMinHeat_39_FD_153503 | JGI IMG/M metagenome (GOLD analysis project Ga0207123, IMG submission 153503) | Enriched cells from forest soil in Barre Woods Harvard Forest LTER site, Petersham, Massachusetts, United States -... | ecosystem: Environmental > Terrestrial > Soil > Temperate forest >... | reverse complement strand
TGTTTGAATTTGCTGCCACTCGAGATTCAACCAAGTTCAGTTCGCCACCGGTATTGGACAACAGGACCAAATAATCGAAGGCGGACTCGCGCTTCTCAATGGTTTTGCCGTTGTCCGCGACCCGTTCCTGGGTGAGATGCTCGGTGCAATTTACTTCGGAGATCGCATCCAGAAACGCGGAAACATTGATGCTCGCGCGGTCGAGCAGTGCCTGAAGGGCGTTCGTATCGGCAGAAGCGGATGGGCACAAAACGCAGGCACACATCAGCACGCCTATTAATCCGCAGGTGACTGGCTTCCATATCTTCGATATTCCGGCAAAGCGCCCGTTCATTTGCGTTTCCATTTCGAATCGAATCGATAGCCCAAAACCAACATCCACTGGTTGTAGTTCTGCTGCTGGCCTCGGTAGACGGTGAAGCCGCCCTGCGTAAACAGATATGCGCCGATGTTATTTTCCACGGTAGTCGTCACGAATTTAGCGGTTTGATTACCGGCCAGTGTCGACGAGAAGGCTTGATCGCCCGCCAAAACCTCCAGCCGAAGACGATCGTTTATGCTGCGAGAGAGGCTGGCGGCCCGATAGGAACCTGATCCAAACGAGCTGTTGAAGCGCGAATAGTGAGCGTCGGCGCGAATCTCCAGCCAAGGCACGCGGCCGAAGGTGATTCCGTACATCTGATTCAGCGCCTTGCTGCTGTCGCCTGTACGATTGCTGCGTCCGAGTTCCGTATAAATTTCTATTTGTTTCACAATGTCCACTCGCGCACCGCCGCTGAAGCCTTGAAAGAGATACTTATCGAGCAAACCAGTTCCGACGAGTGTCGGATCGAATGTGGGGATATTGCGGAAGTATGTGTTGTTGAAGTCCAAGTGCAGGCGCTGTACAGGGCTCCAGCGCATGGTGAAGAAGCTGCTGCCGATCCCGGCGCCAGGAGCGGCAACAGCCGGATTACCCACCGGACTATCCACCTGCACCGCGCTGTAGACGGAAAAACCGCGCCGATAGGACAACGAATTTTCGAAGAAAATGAAGGGCCGATCAATGGCCCAACTCAGCAAGCTGATTCCGATGCCGCTCGTGCTCGAGTAGTGGAATCCGTCAAAGCTCCCACCGCCGAAGTTAACGAAGGTGCCGCCAAGCTGCCGATTCGGATTGTAGTTCCAAGAGGTAGGATCGGGCGTGGACCCTGCGAAGATCCCTACGATGACGCCCGGGCGGACGCGGCTTGCAAAATATCCGCCGTCGATTGTATCGAGGCTGCTCGCCCAAGGCAGGTAGAGCCGGCCGAATCCGGCAACAAAGTGCCCGGTAGGATTGTCGTAGGTAAGGCCAAGTTGATACGTACGATTGATTAGTTGCTGAAGCGTGGCCTGGGATGCCGCCGATGTAGAGCTAAGCGTCCGATTGTAGTATCCCTGAAAATTCCAATAGCTCCCGCCGATACGTGTGAAATCCGCGCGGAGCAGCACACCAAGGTCCGTGCCTTTGGCCTGCGACGCGTCGAGGCTGTGTGTGCCGAAATAATCGAAGCCAATTCGGCCGTGCATGCGGTTCACCGAAGGAAGCTGGGGGCGCGGAACGTCCATAGCGCGCGCCTCTTCGTCCAGGGCGTCATCGTCGTCGGTAAAGCTGATTACGGTGGGATACTTGCGCGTTGCACTCAGAGAGTGTTGTTGCACCAGCGCCTGCAGATCGACGTCGGAAAGATAAGCTAAATCTCCGGGCACCACATCGCGCTGAGGCACATGAATTTCAGTGACGGCCGAGGTCTCTGCGATGCCGACCACAGTGAGCTCGGCTACGACCGCGGCCGCAGACGCATTGTTGGGCGCCGCTGCATTCAGGGCTGTATTCGGGGCTGCATTCACGACTACCAGCTTCATGCCCTCGGCGATGCCTTCGTTTCGTCCAGCATCGATGTAGGCGGCATCTTGCTGAACGAACTTCACGTGGAAAACCGTCCGCAGATCGGGGTTCGGGACAGCAGGTGCAGCTCGGACTTCTGTGGCACTCACAGGGATTTCCGCGAGAGCCGCTTCGGGCGTGCTCCTACCTCGCGCTACTACGGAGGGTGTGGCCAGATCGGCAGTTCGGATCAGCGCTGGTGGAGCGACACGGGCCAGCGGCAGCGGTTGCTGCACTGAGGCTAGTGCCACATTCGAGTTAGAAGCAGATGCTTCATGGGAGGCCGCCCCCGCGCCTTGTGCCGTTGGTGCGGTGCCAGAAAAACGAATCGGAGGCAACGGCGCAGAAGGAGGCTCGTTCTGGGCCGAATTCGTTTGCGGCGGCTCGTAGAGCGGCTGTTTCGGTGCTCTCCGAAATACGCGAGCAACGCCCCCGGCGCGGGCGGTGGGTATCGTACCGCTTCCTTGTTGGCGGGAATTCGCTTTGGCCGCCGCACCGATGTGTAAGCTGATCCGCTTCCCTTCACGCGAGAGAATGTATGGCTGAAGGCGGCTCAGCCTTACGGTGATTCGAGTCAGAGGAGGATCTTGCTTATGGACTGATACCCAAACATCTTCGACGCCATTGCGATTGATGATCAGGCGTTTTTCGCTCTGCTCATAAGTGATTCCGGTAAGATCCAGGATCAGGCTCTTATCACGAACGGCGATGTGAGCGGAATGGTCGACTGGCGCGGAAAAATCGATGGCAATGTGCACCTCGCCCTGCGCGGCGTCGGCGCTAACGGATTCAAGATGGACCGGCGAATTCACCGGAGGCTCCTGCGCAGCCGCCAGTACCGCAAGCACTGGCAGAATGAGAATCGCAAGTTTCATTCGCTCGATCTAAAATGCGGCCGGAACACGGCCGCTCCCTCACGCCCCTATGGATGGCACGAATAGCAATTAATGCTGTTATAGACATACCCGCCGACGGTCGGATGACTAAAATTGGCTGCGTTATTGTTCCCATGGCATCCGGTGCATTGGAAGACAGTAAAGTTGCTGGAATTCGTATGGCAGGTCGCACAGACTCCATTGGCGTTGCCGTGATTGAGATTGAACAAGGTGTGATTGAAGGTCGCTCCGGTCCACGCGGTGGTTGTGTGGCAGCTTTGGCAGGTCGTCGCGAACCCGGCGGCCGTGTGGCTGGGGTTGTTCGTCCCTTGGTAATCTGTTTTATGACAGCTATAACAGTCCGTGGGGAGACTTGTATAGTTGTTGTTCACATGACAACTGGCGCACGGAACCGTAGTGTGGGCTCCGGTAAGCGGAAACGGAGTGTTGTTGTGGTTGAATGTTCCGGCGCTCCAAGCCACGGTGTTATGGCAGACTTCGCACGTAGTTGGAAACGCCAGCTGAACGTGATTCACCGGTGTTAGGGCAGTGTTGTAGTCGGTCTGATGACACGTGACGCAAGCCGTGCTCGTAAGGCTGTAGTTGTTGTTGACGTGACACAGGGTGCAACTCACGGTTACGTGCGCGCCGGTTAGCGGCCAGCCGGTCGAGGCGTGATTGAAGGTCGCGCTGGTCCAAGACGCGGTCGAATGGCAGACCGTACAATCGGTCGGAAAGCCTGCTGCAGCATGGCTGGGATTGTTCGTCCCCTGATAATCGGTTCGATGACAAGCGACACAAGCTGTGCCGGTCAGGTTGAAGTTATTATTCACATGGCAGGAGCTGCAGGGCACGGTCGCGTGCGCTCCTGTAAGAGGAAACCCCGTCGCGTTGTGATTAAAGTTGGCCTGAATCCATGTATTCACCCCGTGACACGCCTGGCAATTTGTTGAAAAGCCACCCGCAACGTGATTCGGCGTAATCGCGTTCTGGAAATCCCGCACATGGCAGGAATAGCAGTCCGTCGATAGCCCCGTGAACTGTCCGGTTGCGCCGCTCTTATGGCACGCGATGCAATCAACGGCTGCATGGGCTCCGATCAACGGGAAACGATTTTCGTGAGCGCGTACGGCCTGCAGAGAGACGTTCCAGCCGATCACACTGTGACACTCCTCGCAATTCGCGCCAAATTGCGTGCGGTGGATGTCAGCGTGGCAGTCTGAGCACTGCGCGCCCACGTTGCTGAATACCGGTTTGGTGTGGCACTGAACGCAATCCACCTTTGCGTGCATGCCTCGCAGGGGGTAGTTCGTTTTATTGTGGTCGAATTCCGGAACGGCGCGGATCGGCTTCCAACTGGTTTGCGAATGGCAATTCTCGCAAGGAATCGCAAGAGGACCGTGCGGGCTGCGCGTCTGTGAATCGGGCGCACGACGGTTCTGTCCCAGGACGGGAGCCTGGACCGCGAGGACGAGCGAGAACAAGACCATGAGCGACAGCACTATCCGCTTGAGCATGGAGCGACCAATGCTACTTATCTGGATTCAGACGTGCGTCTGCTGGGAAGCGCCAGTTCAGTCTATTAAGCGCACAGGGGTGCAACAACTGTCCTTGAGGGTAGTTACCGTACAGAGGCATAAACCTACCCTCAGCACCTAAGTGTCTGAATGGGCAAGGAATAGAACTTGGGCCTGAATCACTTCTTAGTCGGTTGCATGGAGCCGTCATTCCCGTGGCAATTGGCGCACTTCGTCGGTGTGGGCCTGTAAAACAGCACACTTTTCCCGGCCACAACCCGCGTCAAATTGTGGCACCCCGCACAAGCCACATTCCGGTGCGCGCCCTGTAGAGAGAAGGCCGTCCGCGTATCGTGGTCAAAAGCAGCTGGCTTCCAACGATTGACATTGTGGCAACTGGAGCAGTCCGTGACCTCCTTCCGGGCAGTAAATTGCCCCCCATGAGGGTCGTTATGGCAACCGGAGCATTGCACGGGGGCGTTGTTAAAATTCACGTGCTCCAAGGTTCTTTCCAGTGCAGGCGGCCGGTGGCAATCCGCGCACGCTACTGCTCGATGCGCGCCGAGCAGAGGAAACTTGGTCTTCGCATGGTCGAAGCCGCGGAGTTCCTTCCACTGGACCGTGGTGTGACACGCTTCGCATCCCGCAACCCGGCCGTCCGCGCGTTTTGCTGCCATTTGTACCCGGAATTGGTCCGAGTGCGGATCGTTGTGGCATGCGGTGCAGGAGCGATCCTCAAACTTGAATTTCACGGGAACGACTGAATCGCGCGGTTGCTCCTGGTGGCATTGAGCGCAGGGCACGGCCAGATGTGCGCCCGTGAGCGGGAAACCCGTCCGCTGGTGACGAGCCAACGTGAAATGCGCCGGGCGAAATTCCGCGACGCTGTGACATTCTTGGCAGCGATTCTGATAAGGCGCGGCAGCGAATTGACCCTTGTGAATGTCCTGATGGCAACTACTGCATTGCGTCTGCGTAATATGAAACTCGGTGTTCTTGCCCTTAGGGATGTGACAGGCGTCGCATTTCACTTCGGCATGCCGGCCTTCGAGTGGATACAGGCTCGCGGCATGTTCCTTCACACCAAAAGTGGAGGGCTTGAACCCGTTCACCGTGTGACAAACCGCACAATCCGCACCGCCTGCGCGCACCACAAACTGGCCGCCGTGATAGTCGGTATGGCAATCCATGCACTTGGCAAATGCGATGGGAGTCTTGAAATCGCCCTTGTTGTGGCAGTCGCTGCAAGCCACGGTGCTGTGCTTCCCAAGAAGGGGATAGGCCGTCTTTGCGTGGTCGAACCCTTCGAGCTGAGCCACGCGCCTCCAACTCGATGTGGTGTGACAAGACTGGCACGTTCCTTTGAAGCTGCCTTTATGCGGATCGGTGTGGCAATCGGTGCAACTCGCGAAGGAAATGCCCGTGTACTTTATGTAAGGCTTGGCATCAGCGACAGTGGTGTGACATTTCGCGCAGGCCACCGTCGCGTGTGCCCCTGTCAGCGGGTATTTGGCAGTGGCATGATTGAATTGAGAAGCGGGCTTCCATGCGTTCGTGGTGTGGCATTGTGCGCAGTTCGTACCGACTTGTCCTCGATGCTCGTCCTGATGGCACCCGATGCAAGAGCCGGTGAGTCCGAGATAGGTGCGATTCAGGTCTTTCACCTGAATTCCTGTGCGCGCCGCAGGTAAGATTTCACGGGCATTGTGACATTGCTCGCAGTGCAATGCTGCGTGGGCGCCTGTCAGCGGGAATCCGGTCTGCCGATGATCCATGGCTTCCCGGCTCGGCTGCCAGCGGACGAGGGGAAAGTCCGCGCCATTGTGATCGGAATGGCACTGTACGCATTCCTTGCTTGTCCCCTTCGTTCCGACCCACACCGCATGCATGCCGCGATTTTGTGCGAGGCGGTCCCGGATTTCCGTATGGCAATCCAGGCATTTGAATTTCACGCCGCCCGCTCCCATGTCGTGACATTTCGTGCAGCTCAGGACTCCGGAAAGCGACTGATGTGCTTTCGCCAGAGGACCGGGAGAGATCTGCGCATAAGCCGGAACAGCACAGAAGATGAGCGTTAAAAAAAACAAAACTGCCGTTAAGGTCCGAACTACGAATCGGTGGGCCAAATTCGATGCTTCTGAAAGGGAGCGGTGCATCGTCGCGGCAGTTGATCGCGTCTGGCTGGAAAACGCTAATTGGTTAACACAACGCGATCCTAGCACGCTGTTCTTATCGGTTGCCCAGAATCAAGGGACAGGGTTTCCCTGTCCGCGAGCAGGTACTCGCACCTGAACATTTCCGCCCCTTCGAACAGGTGCATTTGAAGTCGCAGGCGCTGCATTGGAGTTCTCGCACGCAGTTACAATGATCTGTTATGGACAGCCTGATCACTTTCGCGATTGCCGCCGCCATTTGCGTGTTCTTCCTCTTTGGCTATTTGAGGAAACTCAAGACGCGTGAAAAGCGCGCACACGAAGCTGCCAAGAAAGGGACGATCTATTCCGAAGGCCCTCGCGCGCAGCATCCCAAAATCGACGCAAACTCCTGCATCGGTTGCGCGACCTGCACAAGCGTGTGTCCCGAAGGCGATGTTCTCGCGATGGTGGGCGGCAAGGCCGCGATCGTGAACGGTTATAAATGCATTGGCCATAGCCTTTGCGCGGAGGCCTGCCCAGTGGGCGCCATTACAATGGTCATGGCCAGCCCTGGAATGTCTGCAGACCTGCCCGTCCTTTCGAAACAGCAAGAAACCAATGTGCCCAACTTATTTATCGCTGGCGAACTGGGTGGGCTGGCTTTGATCAAGAACGCCATCAATCAGGGCCGCGATTGCGTCGACACCGTGACCAGCAGAATGAATGGGCACCGCGGCAGTTCGGCTCCCGGAGTTTTGGACTTGCTAATTGTTGGCGCCGGTCCGGCCGGAATCAGCGCCTCGCTTCGCGCCATGGAGCGAAAACTCAACTATCTGACGATCGAACAAGACGAAGTCGGCGGCACTGTTGCGAAGTACCCTCGCCAGAAACTGGTGATGACTAGCCCGGTCGAGCTGCCACTGTATGGCAAGTTCAAAAAAATGGAGCTCTCTAAAGAAGAGCTGATTGCTTTGTGGAAATCGCTTCTCGCACGTTCTGATTTCAACGTGCGCACGGGCGAAAAGGTGGAGGATATTCAAAAAGGAGCCGACGGCACCTTTACAATTGTTTCCAACAAGGGCCAGTATCGCGCTCGCGCTGTGATTCTAGGATTAGGCCGCTCCGGAAATCCACGCAAGCTGGGTGTGAAAGGTGAGGAATTGCCTAAAGTGATGTATCGGCTGATCGAAACGGATCACTACATCAATAAGCGAATATTGGTTGTGGGTGGCGGCGATAGCGCCATCGAAGCGGCCATGGGTTTGGCAAATCAAAAAGGCAACAGTGTTACTCTTTCTTACCGAAGAGAGAGTTTCGGCCGGATCAAGGAACGCAATGCCCAGCGCATCCAGGAATACACGCGATCGAAAACGGTGGAGGTCTTGTTTAATTCTCAGCCAACCGAATTCCACAAAGAGAAGGCGGTCCTGCAAGTCAACGGCAGCACACGCGAGATTCCCAACGACTACGTTTGGATCTTTGCCGGAGGCGAACCTCCTCGTGCTTTCCTCGAGAAGATCGGCGTCAGGCTCGGAAATCGCGATATGACCCTTGAAGCCAGCAACGAGGCCAAGCAAACCCTCGTGCGGGTATAAGGCGGACAAGACAAAAGGAAGGAATCTCCGCGCCTCTGCGGTCCCGATGCTCTTGCTACGCGCATTTTTGATGCCGCCCAAAATCAGTTTCTTTCTGGGCAACGTTCTCTTGGGCACTCCCAAGGCCGGATCGTCGATGCCATCTCCATCCGGGAACGCCGTGCGGAGATCGGAGTGCATCGGATATCTTGAAATCAATTTGGTTGTACTTGCGAACAGATCGCCCAGAAGAACTGAAACAGAAGATTCTGGGTTTTGGGATCAAGGGAATCGAGTTCTGGGATAAAGAGCACTTCTACTTTCAGGCCCCAGGTGGGCAAGTGTTCCGCTTGGTCGGAACCAGCGAAGACATGTCAAAGTGGCAACGATAAAATCTTGCTTGGGTGATGAAGGAGCCATCTGCGCAGTGCCGGGGACAGCGCGGCAGCTTTTCGTGTTCGCAAGTGCCGCCCGAGATGAGGCGAAATGACGGTAGGGTGAATCCTGTATGTCCGATGGCGAAACATCCATAATCACAGTAGATGTGAAGTTGAGGGTTCAGCACAAAGACGGTCACATCGAGACTCTAGATATTGCGAGGCCGGTGTCGATGCTGGAAGGTGCCGAACTGGACCGAATTATCTGCGCAGATGGGACGGAGCACTTTTTCACAAAAGACGGCTACTACGACGGCTGGGGCAAAGGTGCGCCTCCTGTCCGAGGCGATCAGCGCAAGAAGGAATCTTAACCGTTAGTTACTGCCCAGCCTGGAATTGTTGCACTCAGGCGGCTTACCGTACGTTGCGAGGTGATACCTGTAGAGTTCGTGTTCTCGGCTCGTGTAGTTGGCAGTGTACTCAATGCGATAGTGAGTTGTGTTCTTTCTAATGCATGTGTGCGGGGCCTCGTTCAAATGTTCCTTCAATCTCCGCCTTAACTCGTCTGAGCTTCCGATGTAAATCACGACGCCGTGTTTATCACCCAACTCGTACACGCCGGGGTCATCTCGGTCTACCTCAATCACGCTTTCAAAAAATGACCACCACTGAGCCTGAATGGGCATAAGGAAAACCGCCTCCGTAAGCAGCAAAAGTTACCACGACGCGCCTCGGAAGCACTATTCACCATTTCAGCGCCTGGGGCGGACCCGAGCTACCGATTTAAGATTCTGGAGTCCCTGCTCGGCGAGCAAACGCCTACTTGGCGACCCAGGCAGGGTTGAGGATTGTTTGCTGCGAACGCTGCGAAAACCTTCCGGGTAACGTCCGGGAAATGGCCGTCAAGATACTGCATTTCAAAATCGAGTTCGGAGCTTACAACCCGTCCGCCTGGGCGCACCACTCTTACGAGTTCGGAAATTGCGGTGTGGTTCGCCAAAACTCTGTCCGACAGCGATTTCAACAGGATACAGGGTTGCCGTCCACAGGCGAAATGCGATAGCACCCTCGGATGGTCGACGCCATTCGGCTATTCGTAGGCACAATCCTGCGTCTCACCCGCACTCGTCGCAGACTACTGCTTGAGAACCTGGTTCTTCGTCAGCAGCTCGCAGTACTGAAGCGAAAGCATGCCCGGCCAGGGCTGGCAGCCCTCGATAAGCTCTTCTGGGTCCTGGTGCGAAGGTTCTGGTCCGAATGGAAACAGGCTCTCATCATTGTGGGCCCGGAGACGTTGTACGTTGGCATCGATTCGAGCTGCCTAATAATAAGGACCGGCACACCGGCGAACGGATTTGATTTGCCAGCAGGCTTGCGCTGCAATTCAGCCCTCGGCTCACCCCCCACCTTTCGAGTGCACGTCCTATGGTCAAGTAGTTCTGCCCTGCGGCTCGCGCCGGTGGGTCGCACGATTTTTCATTCAGACGAAGCTTTGGCGAGGCACAGGATCGAGCAAGCCTTGATCGCCGGGCACATTTATCTACTTCAGGCGCTCGACACGCTGAACGACTTCTTTAAGCTCGGATTTGATTCACGCCTTAAAGAGGCGTTCACTGCCTTCGAAAACGCTTACCGAAGAAACGCAGCCTGAGGGCCTACGTCGCCGTGCGCCTCTCCTTTATTTGGCTACGAGCACAGCCTGTAATACGGTAATCCCTAAAATCGAGCGAATCGTACCGAGACGCTTGCGCGCTTCCGCGCGCCGTAGCAGTCTGGGCGCGGCGGTACAAAATTTCAAACGGAGGCAGGACCGATGAAGATGATCGACAACGAAATACGGCGAGTCTCGAAGAATATCGGATGGCACTACGGTGAGATCGAGTTAGCCCGAATTACAGGCGATAAACAGATGGTTCTTTACTGTCAGAAGGAGATCAAGCTCTTCGTCTACGGCTTAAGACATTCGTGAAGATCAACCGGAACCCGAACGACGGCAGAGCGAGGCTGAACGGTCACACGGTTAAGCCGGGCGGTCTCGGCGTCGACCGTATGTCGTCAAACGCAGTCGATTGCCGCCTCCTCGACCTCGCCAAGTAAGGCGTAGGGGCGCGCGGCTCGGAAGCCTGAGAAGCGCGCCTCCTGGCCGTCGTTGCTGACGCCGACCGGATATAAATGTATGATCTTGAACAAAAATGGCCATCCGAACGAGAGAACCGGTAGTTCCTACCCGGCTTCCGCCAACTTATCTCTTCCTCGACGATCTTGAAGAAATCGTTAGCGTCCTTAAGGAACTGGCCGCAACCGCATCAGGTGGCGAAACGACGATCGTTACGTTTTCGGTCGGTAATCAGGATTTTGACGATATTGCGGACCTGCGCCGAATTGGGAAGACAAAATCTGAGCTCAAAATCGAGGTAGAAAAAGGTAGAGGCCGAACGTGGATGAGCATTGCTCCGTGGTTAGGTGCGATGTGGTCTTCATACGGTTATACGAGCGAGGACGCGTGGTCGGCCTACCATAAATTGGAAGTGATCTTCAAAAGACGGCCTCGCCGGTGGTCGGCATTCTATCAATCGCTGGCGGTGTGGCACTCGCTCCTGATATGGTTTTTATCTTGGGCGGTAATCAGCGCCGTACTCTATCCAGCGGTTTCGCCGCGATTACATATGAACGACAAACTCGGAGCCGTAATGCTCATCTCGATGTTCCTCACGTTAGGGATTCAGATTCCCTTACTTGCCGCAGGCTACCGCCAAACACCAATCATGTGCCGCTACTCGTGGGAGCCATCGCCGCTCGGGTCTTACCTGAAGGATAAGATCGTTCCGCTAGTTATTGGTGCTGTGCTCGGTAGCCTCGTGACGCTCATCGAGCTTTTCATCCAACATAAGTTTTGGCCATAGTCACGCCGTGTGCGACAGGCTTCTCCGATTTCTCGATCTTGGCGTCTTCGAGCTTTTCTTGCTTGTCCTTCCCCGGCCGACTATCCGGCGGCCTTTGGAAATTGCTCGCCAATACATTGCGAACCCCGATGCGATGCCAACGTACAACCGTCTCCGGGCCCACAATGATGAGAGCCTGTTTCCATTCGGACCAGAACCTTCGCACCAGGACCCAGAAGAGCTTATCGAGGGCTGCCAGCCTTGGCCGGGCATGCTTTCGCTTCAGTACTGCGAGCTGCTGACGAAGAACCAGGTTCTCAAGCAGTAGTCTGCGACGAGTGCGGGTCAGACGCAGGATTGTGCCTACGAATAGCCGAATGGCGTCGACCATCCGAGGGTGCTATCGCATTTCGCCTGTGGACGGCAACCCTGTATCCTGTTGAAATCGCTGTCGGACAGAGTTTTGGCGAACCACAGCCCTATAAAAATGCTCAGGTCGCCCTGGTACAGCGCGCGGTCCTACACCAGGGAGAGACTCTTCTTGTGCTGGGAGCAACTGGAACGTCGGGTGCCGCTGCCATCCAGTTTGCGAAGGCTCTGGATGCGCAGGTAATTGCTGTCTCAAGGCTTGGCACACCCGATGAATAATCAGAACGTCTTGTCCAAATGACCACACTTACGTGCCGCCCACGGCCGTGGACCTACAGTTCGGTGCATTTTCGGTGCAATTGGGAAGGGGGAAAAACAGGGCGAATCGTCGTTAAGCGACACCACGGAAACGATTTAGATTCCTGAATCGGGTAGTCCCGAACCAGGTGCGCTACCAGACTGCGCTACGCCCCGACTGAGTGGTGGAAACTGCGGCCTTACGGTTCCCGCTGAGGTTTTCCATACACACCTTATCACGCCAATCTGTTTTTTCGTAGACCGGGCTTTTTTCGTAGAGCGGGCCTGAACGTTCAGGCTTTATGAGCTTAGGCCGAGGCAGAACTCAACCACTGCTCAAGGTGATCGTGGCCTACCACGCCGGCTTGCTGCGTGACCGGGCGCCCCCCGGCAAAAACGACGAAATTGGGTATGCCACGCACGTTGTAACGCGCGGCAATTTGGGGGTATTTCTCCGTATCGACCTTGAGCACGATGGCTTTGCCGGCCATGTCAGCCGCCGCGCGCGCGACTTCAGGGGCGGCCACGCGGCAGGGTCCGCACCAATCCGCCCAGAAATCGACGAGTACGGGAACCTGAGCATCCCGAATGACCTCATCGAACAATGTTTCATCGGCTGCCAGGGGTTCAGCGACGGGCGGCAAATGCGCTTTACAGGCTCCGCAACGACCCGTGCTGGCAAGATACTTGGCCGGGACGCGGTTTTTTTGTTCGCAATTGCCGCAGACGCGGATGACAGGCACGTGGGGCCTCCATTATCCGAATCGCTTGCGAACATTATCGTTCAGATCCTGTTCGCGCAGGGCATTCTCTATCTGGCCCACTCATTTGATTTACTTGATGGCAATCGGATTCGTCGGGGATCCAACCGCTCGCGTGATAGGCAAGGGCGGCGCACAGAAGAAGAATTCGAAAACGTGGTCCTGCGCGCAGTCGAGGGCAAGATCCCTGACGTAAAAAATCTCGCCCATACTGATGCCGATCATGGGAATCACAACCCAATGCCAGGGCTGGCTCGCCACCGTCGATTCGTTGGGCCGCACTTCGCAGCCCCATGTATCGGCACAAATCGCCGCCAGATCCTTGCGGCGAATCCACTCGGCGGTCTCAAATCGCAGGCCAGGAGCATTGCCGCCCGCGTACCCTCCCCAATCGCCGGAATCGAGGCAGCGCTCCATTTGTCCGGTACGCACGATGACGAAATCGCCGCGCCCGACCTCGACGCCTTGCGCGGCGGAGCACTTTTCGAGTTCGTCGGTTCCGATGCCATAGCCATCTCCCAGGAAGGGCACGCCTTTGAATCGCGCGACATCGAGCAGCACTCCCCGGCCCACCATTTTGTCTTTTGTCTTTTCGATCCCATTTTTGTGGGCGCCCTGTGAATCCACCAGGCGAGCGTCATAGCCATTCCACATTTTCTCGCCGAAGAAAATGTGCCCGAGCGCATCCCACTGCGTTCCGCATTGCAATGGCATGGTGACCATGTCGTCCGCATAACGCAGGCCGATGGCTTCCTGGCGTCCTGCAACTGCATCGACGCCGGAGGTCAGCATCGTGTGTATGGGATTGAACCGGTTGCCCCATAGCCCATTCTGCGGCCCTTGATTATCGAAATTCAGTGCGAGTGAAAAAACTTTTCCCTTACGAATCAGGCGCGCCGCTTCGACAATATCCTTCGGCGAAACGTTGTTGAGGGTTCCGATTTCGTCGTCCGCTCCCCAACGCCCCCAGTTGCTCAGCCGCTTCGCGCTAGCGTTGATGTCTTCAAGGGTGATTTTCGCTTCAGCAGTTCCCATCTCAGGCTCCCCCGCTCAGATTTCGACAAGCCGATGTCACCGCAAAAAAGTAAATTCGCCCTCGTCGGTTATCCAAAGCATCCAAATGAGTTGGACTCGAGCGATGCCTTCGGCCATTGAAGATTACGCCTTGATAGGGGATTGCGAAACAGCCGCGCTGGTCGCGCGCGACGGCTCGCTCGATTGGCTCTGCTTGCCACGTTTCGACTCCGGCGCCTGCTTTGCCGCACTACTCGGCAATTCCGAAAATGGCCGCTGGCAAATAGCGCCAGTCGGCAACGCGAAGGTGCGCCGCCGCTATCGCCCTGGCACTCTGATTCTCGAAACGGAGTTCGAGACCGAGACAGGAACCGTAACGCTGATCGATTTCATGCCGCTGCGGAGCGGCAATCCTGAAATTGTGCGGATCGTGCGCTGCGATCGCGGCAGCGTTCGCATGCACATGGATCTGGTCATGCGGTTTGATTACGGGCGCACTGTGCCCTGGGTCACCCGCCAGCATGACGGAGCCCTGCGGGCCATCGCCGGACCTCAGCTTCTGGTTCTGCGTGCGAGCGTTCCGACGAAGGGAAAAGCTCTGAGAACTGTAAGCGAATTCACGGTGACGGCGGGCAGCGAAGCCACGTTTGAGCTCACCTACGGAAGCTCCCACCAGCCAACACCCCCCGACATCGACGTGGAAAAATCCCTTCGGGAAACCGACGAGTGGTGGTGCAAGTGGGTCTCGCCATGCAAATATCGCGGTCGCTTTGCGGAAGTCGTCGAGCGCTCTCTGATCACACTGAAGGCGCTCACCTATGAACCGACCGGCGGAATCGTGGCGGCTCCCACAACATCACTGCCCGAAGAACCGGGCGGCCAGCGAAATTGGGACTACCGCTTTTGCTGGCTGCGGGATGCCACCTTCACGCTCCTAGCCCTGATGCATGCCGGATGTTACAAAGAGGCCAGCCGCTGGGGCGACTGGCTGGCGCGGACCGTCGCAGGCAGTCCGGATCAACTCCAGGTGCTCTATGGAGTCGCCGGCGAGCGTCTCATCATGGAATGGGAGGTGCCTTGGCTCAGCGGCTATCTCGGCGCCTCGCCCGTACGTATTGGCAATGCTGCCATTGCACAGGTGCAATTGGATATCTTTGGAGAACTCGGGGACGCTCTGCACCACGCGCGCAGCATCGAACAAAGTAACCGCCACGCTCACTTTGACCTTCAGGTCGCGATTCTGAGGCACCTTGAGAAAATCTGGCGGGAACCAGATCGCGGAATATGGGAAGTTCGTGGCCCGGATAAACATTTCACTCATTCCAAAGTAATGGCCTGGGTTGCCTTCGATCGGGCCGTAAGAAGCGCGGAGCAATTTGGAATGAAAGGCCCCGCTGATCAATGGCGGGCAAGGCGGAACGAGATTCACGACGCAGTTTGCCGCCTGGGGTTCGACGCCCAACTCGGCAGCTTTGTGCAGTCCTATGGGTCGAAAGAAGTCGATGCCTCTCTCCTTTTACTGCCGCTCGTTGGTTTTCTTCCGCACTCCGATCCGCGCATCGCAGGCACAGTGCGGCAGATCGAGAAAAAGCTTTTGCGCGAAGGCTTCGTCCTGCGGTATGAAACGGAGAGAGTTGAAGATGGGTTGCCCTCCGGAGAAGGCGCCTTCCTAGCGTGCAGTTTTTGGCTGGCGGATAACTACAAACTCATGGGGCGAGATGTTGAAGCCCAACAGCTTCTGGAAAGGTTGTTGGCGCTTCAAAATGACGTCGGGCTGCTCGCTGAGGAATACCATCTGAAAAATAAGCGTCTGGTGGGGAACTTCCCGCAGGCTTTTTCTCACGTAGCACTCATCAACACGATCATCAATCTCTTTAGTGAGACAGGACCAGCCCACCGGCGCTCACGTCCTCACGAGCAGCCGGAGAAAGAGCCTGCGCCTCCTAAACCCGTACGCTGACTTGCTCGTCAACTCGAGAGGGCCAGCCAGCAAGCCGCTATAACGATTACAGTCTTGTCCACTCCTCTCCGATTCGCCGCCACAGGCTCATTCGCCTGTGGCGGCTGGAATTTGTCGGCTAGCGAATTGCCTGTGACAAATCGGTCCAGGCGCTTTGGTTACTACTGTACGTCACTCTTTAGCACGATGCGGTTAGATGGCGTCTTAGGATGGGCGTCTGATTCTGCGGTCACCAAGACCCTGAATTTGGACGAGGTGGTCGTCATCTTCAGCTCGCCTTTTTCGTTGTCGCCTACCTGCAGGACCCCCTGATTCTGCGGAGCTCCGTCCTCCGGGTCAATCCATACCACGTATTCATTCGCCGGAGGGGTAAGTTGTGTCGGTCGGGCAAGGTGATCGACCTTAATCGTCACCTCACTATTGCCGCCATTTTTGTCGGCCTTGGCGTCAACAGTCCCAGTGGCGCCAGGCGTAAGGGACGTCGCTTGCATCGTGTAAGTCTTCGCCCAAGCTGTCACGCCTAAAGCGAGCATCGTGACAGCAACGAAGACCAGCACGTAGTGTCCTTTCTGTCTCATCTTGATGGCCTCCAATCGGCTCGGTTGATCTCGATCCCCATTGGGAACCGGCGCCATCGCCATCCGGCGCTGGCTGCAAAGCCGCTCCTCCCTATCATCAACTTTCCCGCTTGCCCGGAAATACGACATGTGTGGTAGCCAAACGAAAGACTCCTGGTAAGTACGGGCGTGAAACCGGGCATACGGTCCTCTTAGTTCCCGATCGGGGGTATCCCGCTGAGGGAATGACTAGTCCAATGTGTCGAAGATCAGGACCACTTTGGGGTGCGACTAGGCTTTCGCGATCACGTAACCGGCATCCCGCGCTTTGGACTGCCGCAGACTGCCAGAAGTCCCACTGCGCCTTTCTCTCCCGTTCAGGGTAAGGCGCAGGACGTAGAAATCACCACCGGCTTAACTTACTACTTCACCGGGGCGAAATAGCTCCTCAGAAGAATTCCGAGAGCTATCAGAACTTCACCATCGAACTGCGCGTCAGCGTGCTATTGCTGGTGACGACGGCCGGTCCGCCTTTGAACATATGCCAGGCCGCGTATTGTTCCATGTACGTATCTTCTGACGACAAGCAGTCAACCGGCACGATCACCTTGTAGCCGCGCTGCGCCAAGCCAGAGCCGGTACCAATGCCCACGCCTTGAAACGAAGTGCCGCAGATGATGGCCGTTTTGATCCCGTGCGCTTTGAGTTTCTGTTCGAGGTCTGTGCCCATGAACTTGTCTGGGCCGGCCGTGCGCGCCCATTCGCCATCATGCGGCGCGAAGGATTGATCGAGCATGTCCGCGGGTGTAGCTTTTTCGCCGCCGACCAGGCTGTACCAC
>Ga0207123_1079_pt1 | contig 17395 bp, 14 predicted proteins | sample Alteio_BWMinHeat_39_FD_153503 | JGI IMG/M metagenome (GOLD analysis project Ga0207123, IMG submission 153503) | Enriched cells from forest soil in Barre Woods Harvard Forest LTER site, Petersham, Massachusetts, United States -... | ecosystem: Environmental > Terrestrial > Soil > Temperate forest >... | reverse complement strand
TTGGAGGTTTCCTGCTCCCGATCCTGGTCGTGTTAAGAAAGACCGAAAGCTAAACATCGGCAAGCGGGTTTTTGCCTGCATGCCAAATCGCTTGCTCACCATAACCGGACGCGTAATCTATCGCCACATTGGGTAGAGGTGGCTTTGGGCTTCCTTTCTGAAGGCAAAATCATTCGCTTCCAGAAGCCAGAAAATGAAAAGCATTCGGATTTTCTGTGTGACCAACAACCGAGTGGCAGAACGCTATGAACAATTCAAACAAGATTGAAGAGTCTTCTGCGAACCGCCCCCTCTTGTTCGGCGGCTGGCTGATTCTTTCGTCACTGCTGTTTATACACCCACTGATTGCGCTCGTTCGGTTGTCTCTTTCGAGTGCGGACGCGTCCCACATCGTACTCATTCCGTTCATGAGCCTCTGGCTCTTATTCGTCGAACGACGCAAGATTTTTCTGAATACCTTTTACGACAGAGTTCTTGGCGGCGCCGTACTATTGATCGCCATTTCTCTTGGGTTCATAACGCATTTCGCCTCAGCTTTGAAACCAGACGTGCAGCTTTCCGGATATATTCTATCGCTGATACTATTCTGGGCGGCGGGTTTCGCATTCACCTTCGGAGGAGCCGCATGGCGGGCGGGCAGATTCCCGCTTCTGTTCCTAGTGCTGATGGTGCCCTGGCCGTCTTTCCTTCTCGACCGTGTGATTTATGTCCTTCAGGCGGGTTCTGCTTGGATAACAGCAGTCCTGTTCGATTTGGTAGGCGTTCCCGCGTTGCGGGAGGGCTTTGTTTTTCATCTTCCAAGTGTCACCATCGAGGTCGCGAAGGAGTGCAGCGGCATCCGTTCGAGCATAGCCGTGGTGATCCTCGCACTTTTGATCGTTCACCTCGGGCTTGAGAGCTTCTGGAAGAAATGTTTATTCCTGGCTAGCGCACTTTTCGTGATGATCCTGAAAAATGGGATCCGGATTGCCTCATTGACCCTACTTGCAATGTACGTTGATCCTGGTTTCCTTTACGGAAGGCTCCATCACCAGGGCGGAGTTGTCTTTTTCCTGCTCGGAATGGTACTCCTCATGCCTGTTCTTTGGTTGCTTCGTCGCGGGGGAAGCCTTGCTTCCCAAGAATAAACATGTGCCGTCTCAGGAGCAATCTGGTGGACCATCTTCAAATCCGGAAGTGCGCCATTCCCCCGTGGTTCGTTTGCCGCTCGGAACCAGGTCTCCTCGAAATGAAATTTCGTTAGTCGTTTGCCAGCCATATAAACATCATGGTCGTCCGAGTAAGCGGGAGCGTGGTCTGGACTGGTAGCCTTTTCTACGTATAGCCACGAGCACGCGGCCGAGCGGTGGCGGACGATTTCGGATCGTACGAGATTGCCGTCTGCATCTCCCATATCGCTGGAGGTTATTGTGCGTCTTGCCGTAATTGGTTGTGGATACGTGGGATTGGTGACGGGCAGCTGCCTTGCCGAAGCAGGGCATGAAGTGATGGCCACGGATAACGATCCGGTCCGTATAGGGATGCTAAATGCGGGCCGCCTGCCAATCTATGAGCCCGGCCTGGACAAAGTAATGGAAAGCGCCGTCGCTGCCGGCCGGCTCCGGTTCACCTCGGATTGCGCACAGGCAGTCGGCCCGGCCGACGCTATTTTTATCTGTGTGGGCACACCCCCTCTTGATTCGGGCGAAGCCGATCTTTCCGCAATCGACAATGTGGCCCGGCAGATAGCGGCTGCTTCCCGGTCACCCAAACTGGTAATTGAGAAGAGCACCGTACCAGCCCAAACAGGCGAGCAGCTGCGTCATGCCCTTCACGTTTATGGCGGCAGCAAAGGCGCCACGTTTCGCGTTGCCTCCAATCCTGAGTTCCTGCGAGAAGGCACGGCGGTCGCAGACTTCTTTCATCCTGACCGCATCGTGGTAGGTGTGGAGGATGCGGAATCCGAAGCGCAATTGCGCGAGATCTACAAACCGTTTCTGGAGGGCAGGTTCCATTGCCCGGTTCACGAACCGAAATGTCCGGCCGGCCCTGCGCCGGTGTTTTTGGTGACGACGATTGCCAGCGCCGAACTGATCAAGCACGCCTCCAACTCTTTCCTGGGCCTCAAGATCTCCTACGCCAATCTGATTGCCGATCTTTGCGAGAAGCTCGGAGGAAACGTAGAGGAAGTCACCCGGGCTGTGGGGCTTGATCCGCGCATTGGGTCGCATTTCCTGAATGCCGGCTTGGGTTTTGGAGGATTTTGCCTGCCCAAGGATATACAGGCGTTCATTCGCTTGGCCGAAAAGAATGGCATCGATTTTAGTCTTCTCAAGGAAGTCGAGGCGGTCAACAAGCGCCGCATCGAGCAATTTGTAGAAAAAGTGCGCCGGGCATTATGGGTGGTGAAGGAGAAAACGGTCGGAGTCCTTGGTCTGGCTTTCAAACCGAACACCGATGATGTGCGTTTTGCGCCGGCGATCGAGGTGGTGCGGCGCCTGATCGCCGAAGGCGCAACGGTTCGCGCCTCTGATCCCGTTGCTATGGAACGCGCACGCCCATTGCTGAACGGCGCCGCTTTTGTGGCGGATCCCTACGAAGTGGCTCGCGGGGCGGACGCTTTGCTTTTGCTGACCGAATGGAAGGAATATCGCGAACTTGATTGGAAGCGTATTTACCGGGAGATGGCGCGACCCTTGATCCTCGACGCTCGAAATATGCTGCCACCTGCAAAGATGAAGGAGATCGGCTTCGAGTATCACAGCTTTGGCCGGCCGGACCTGACCGCGAACGCCGTGTTCGTCTCGTCCTGAAATTTACCCGCCGCTTCTAGATCTACCTCACGAGCTGATCAGCAGCGTCCTGCTGCCGACAAACTCCAACGTCAGATGCAGTCCTTCATCCAGAGTGACTTCGAACTGACGCTACACTACGCACACGCGCGCACGACTCCCATGCAGGTCCCAAATTTCCGTGCCGACAAAAAATGCAGCGAGGTACTGTGTAGAATATTCGAGCCCGACGATTCAAACCTGAACTTCCGAAGACTTCCTCTTCTTGAGTATCACGACAGCGATAAGCCCTATACCTAACATAACCACAATGGAGGGCTCCGGCGTTCGGACCAAGTATTCCTGCGGCGAAGTAGACGATAGCGGCGTTAGAACCCGAAAATCCGAGAACTCTCCCACCGTGTAAGTCTGACTCTGCGCAGAAGCGAGCCACCAGGCCGCGTTACTAGTCCAGCCTGCCGAGCTTTTGACCTGACTAGGATCAAAAATAGCCCACAGCGCAAAAGAGATGTCCCCCCTTTGGCTAGGCTGTAAGTAGAGTTCATTGAATAGATAGGCGGCTTCATCGTAAAGCTGAAGGGTAGCAGCCTGGGTTCCCTGCCAGAAACGAGCATTGCTCAGATTCGCAAAGGTAGATACCGACGCTGTCCAGGACTCTCCGAGGTAAACTGAATGGGCGTAGTCGTCGCAAACTATTGGCACGTTTGTGGTGGTGCCGACGGTCGCATAATAGGGGCTCGTATACACTCCACCCTGAACTCCACCACTATCTCCTGTAAGCGTCACAGTAACCGAATCTGCTTTGGCCGTACTTGCAACAGATAACGCCACCGCTAGCACAACGAACAAAATGATTGCGTGGGTCTTCACACAAGGCTCCTTGGTTGCCAACTAGCGGGGACATATTTTGGACGTTTCCCTAATAGCACGCGGCGCTCCAAATACATAATGCCTCATAGTCCTTTGTTTTCAATAAGACGTACCGTCTGTTTGCCAGTCTTAAGCCCTAAGCCCGAACATTTAGGTTAAGGAATATGAAAAACAATGCGCTCAGAAGGGAGAACCGGCTGCGGCCAAACCACCGCCAGGACGCCGTCCGCTAGGCATTGAGAGAAAAGCGGTGGACTCAGGGCACAATGATTGTGTCGCCAGCCCTGAGCGCGATGCTTTGGCTTGGATCTTTGCCGCTAATTACGTCTTTATAGTTAAATGGGATCTTTTGCTGTTTGCCGCCGTCCTGACGAAGAACATACACTTTTTTTGAATTGGCAAAGGCTGTAAACCCGCCTGCATCAGACAGCGCCTGTAAAACGGTCATATCCGGGAGCAACGTATAGCTTCCCGCTCGAGCGACCTCCCCGAGAATATATATTCGCTGGCTATTGATCTGTGACACGATGACTGTAACTTGAGGGTTGTTCATGTACTTCGTCAAATCCGAAGCAATCTGCGCACCTAACTGCGCCGGCGTCAAACCGGCGGCCTGCACATCATTGACGAGTGGCAGTGAAATTTTACCGTCTGGACGAACCGGGACAGACCGGGAGAGATCCGGTTCTTTCCACACGCTGATGTCGACCACGTCCTGAGGCCCAATCACATAGTTGGGGTCCGGTGTTGCGGACGTTATTTTGCTCGATTCGTGAACCTTGGGCGAAGGTTTCTTGTTCGCGCCCTCCTGTCCGTAAATCGGGAGTGTGAGTGAGAGAAACAAAAGCGAGAAAATCGTAGCAGTACCGAATTTCGAGTTCCTGGTACTCCCAACGTTTGACATCTTCCTCCACCTCATTATGTGGAATCGCCTGACGTGGCCTGACTGTATTGGCCTCGCCCATAGTAAGAACCATAGGTCAGGGTTTTCTCACTCACTCCGTTCAGCACAATTCCAATAACGTTCCTCTTTTGCAGTTCATGGCAGGCCTTGCGAGCGGCGCTGGAAGGCGTCGAGCCGGAGCGGACGACCAGAAGGACACCATCGCACAAGCCGGCAATCAGACTCGCGTCGGCAACAGGCAAGCAGGGCGGGGAATCGATGATGATCCAATCAAAGCAGGGAACGGTACGTTCGATTAGAGCCTTCAGGCGAGCGTTCGAAAGCAATTCACTAGCGTTACTAACTGGGCTTCCGCCGGCAATAAAATACAAACCACCTTCCTGTCCATGTTGAATCACCGCCATTTCGTCTGCGGAGCCGCTCAAGTATTCCCCAAGTCCCGGGCTCACGGGAGCTCCTAAAGAGCTGTGCAGGAGAGCCGAACGCAGATCGGCATCGATAACCAAAACGCGCCGGTCGGCCTGACGTACAATCGCTCGCGCCAGATTCATCGCAACGAATGACTTCCCATCCCCGGAGATGGGACTGGTAACCAAGATGACGCGCAGAGACTTCTCTGTCTGCAAATGGTAGATCCGAGATCGGAGCGTGCGAAACTGCTCGGCAGCTTCCAATCCTAGCTCTGTATTTGCGAATACGTCCGTCAGAGGGTCGGGCCGCCAAGTAACTTGAACACATCTTTCCTTGATGTCCTCGAATCGAAAAGAGATAACCCGAGCGGAAGCGTCTGCTGGGGGCGGCAAGACCTCGGCTACTTTGACGAGGCCTTCACGCTCTCCTGCGATGCTGGCTTCCCGCTCAGGCGCGCGTGAATCGGTCAGCGACGTAACCCCGCTCCCTTCTCGTTCGGCTTTCTTTAGAGCCTCGTGGATGCGACTCATTAGGTCCTTTTCAGCTCACGAATTGGGTTCGATCTGTAATCATCGACAAGTGTAGGTGCCCAGTAGATCTATCGCGTTGAGCATTACGCCGGCGAACCGAAAGAGGATACCTTTCGCTTTGACGTAGATCTAAGCAACGGAACTGTAGCCAGGACGGGAGCATGGAGCAGTATCTCGACATCTTTCTCACTCTTTAGAGACGTATCTCGCAGTTCGAGGAGAAAAGTGAGACCGCAGCCTAGCGCCAAGCCACCTGCAAGTCCACCCAATCCGAAATTGAGCTTTTTCGGAAACGAAGGAGTATCAGGGAGATTCGCCGGATCGAGGACTTGAAATTGCTCTCCTTGCTGACGCCTCTCTAGATCGGTTGCCATTGCGGACTGGTCACGTTTTTTAAGAAGCTCGTTGTAAAAATCTAGAGCAGTCTGGTAATCGCGAGTCATCTGTTTGTATTCCTGTTCGACTTGCGGACTCGCCTCCACGCGTGATTGATAAAGTTTAATCCGCTGTTGAATTTCGGCCTGTTCTGCCGTTCGGGCGTTTATAGTTTCGTCGGTCTGGTTGATCTGGGCCCTCAGAAGGTGAATCTCGGAAGGCTCGACAGTTGTCCGATTCGGTTTGTCTGTACCCGCGGAGTTCGCCTCACCGTTCTTGTCTTTGATCTTTCGCTGGAGTGCATCAATGTCGCTCTTCAGCCGGATCACGTCTGGATGGTCGTCCGTATACTTTGATTTCAGATCAGCCAGTTGGTTTTGCGATGAGACGAGCTGCTGCTCTTCGGTCTGTGGATTGTGGCCGTCCTGAGCAGCACGCCACGCAGCAAGCTGCTGATTCAAGGCGGATTCCGCAAAAGTCTTATCCTGCTGGGCGCGACTGATCGCCTGCGTCGCAGCATCCAACTGCGTGTTCAAGCCCTGTAAGACGTTAAGGTTCATCTGCTCCTCATCGGGGAGCGAGCCGAGATAACGGCGCTGGAAGCTCGCAAGCTTAGCGTCTTGCTCGTTGAGCTTCGTTTTCGCATCGTCGAGCTGTTTGCTCAAAAACTGGGTGGTCTGCTCGGCTTGACGCTGCCGAAGCTGCAAATTTTCCTCCATGAACATCGAAGTGATGGTCGAGCAGACTTGCTGTGCCAGTCGCGGATCATCGAACACTACATCGACCCTAAAACCTGGCAGTCCTTGAGCTCTCGTCTGCGCCATCGGCTCGACCGGGGTTACGGTAATCGCTTTTCGCAGACGGGCGACCAGGTCCTCCATCGCGACGCGCCCCACATCCTCCCGATATAGTCCAAACTGCTGGAGTATCGGCTCCAGTCTAGTGCGGCTCAGAATCTCCTGCTGCATCGTCGCCAGTCGTTCGCCCGTACCTTCACTCACGACCGGCTTGACATAATCGCCTGGAACCGTCGGCTGCTGCACAAGCACCAAAGTTTGGGACGTGTAGCGTTTCGGCAGGAAGTGCGCGGTGGCGAAACCGAGTCCGCAGCCAAGCACCGACAACGAGAAGATGATCGGCCACCTCCGTCGCAATATCCGAAGGTAATCCTCCAGCGTCAGTTCGCGCCGTTCCGTCATCCACGCCTCGTCATTCGTCGCCTGGTCGAAATTGTCATTGTCGGGTTCGAACAAGATGGCCTATGATCTCGCTACCGCAGGTTGAGCAGCAATGTAGGTGCCACAGAGAGGAAATAATCGTAGGAACTGGGGCTGCGTACTACGTAACTTCGTATCAATAACTTAAGACGATTGGATGGTTTCTGATCCTAGCTTGGACTCTCGACGAGTCCTAGGAAATCTCCAATAAGTGGTAGATCTTTTCTCATGAGGTACGGAAAACCTTGCCGCTGAGAAATACTCCTGAAGCGAATAAGTCTTTTGGTTCTCGAAATATATAGCCTCTCTCAGGACATCTGAAGGGTATCCCTGAGATGGTCCAATTGTTGCTCCCTTCCACGCGAGACTCATGCTGGATCATGGATCTATTTCGGTTGCCGAAACGCAAGGGGAAGACCCGCCAGTGAGTTTAATGATTCCTGGCGTTAGTGCCACGATTGGCGTCCTCCAGCGGGTTATACCTGAAATCGCTCCCACGGATATTCCCATTCTTATTTTGGGCGAAAGTGGTACCGGGAAGGAGGTCATCGCTTCGGAAATCCACCGTCTGTCTTCGCAATGCAAGGGACCCTTTGTCAAGTTCAATTGTTCCTGCATGAGTTTGGATTGGCTGCTTGAGATGGAAATCCAACGCACAGGCAACGGAGGCTGGCGTAACGGAACGGTGCTTCTTGATGAAGTGAGTCAACTCGATCTAGCGAAGCAGACTCTCTTATTGAACCTTTTGCCTGACCGCGAAAGAGAGGTATCCGGTAGCTGTTTAACCTCGCGCTTAATCTCAACCAGCACGAGAGATCTTGCCCAAGAGATGCGCAGTGGCAACTTTCGCGACGAGCTTTATTTTCGGTTGAACGGTATTTGTTTGCGCATACCTGCGCTGCGCCAGCGTAAAGAAGATATTCCCTCTCTATTCGCTGCATTTCTCAGCAAACATTCCAATTTGCTCGGTCGGCAGCAGCCAGGAATCAAGAACTCGACCATGGATCTTTTGCTACAGTATTCCTGGCCCGGAAATGTGCGTGAGCTCGAAAATGTAGCGCGCGAGATCGTTGTTCTTGGAAACGACGAATTGGCACTAAGTGGCCTCGCCGTGAATGACGAGGGCAAGCCTCCAGCGGAAGGTTCTTCAGAGGGTACGAATCCAAAAGCGCGATCACTCAAGCACGCAGCGCGCGAAGCTTCGCGTGAGGCGGAGCGACACTTGATTCTCGAATCTCTCGAACGCACGCATTGGAACCGCAAACAGAGCGCAAGAGAATTGCAGATCAGCTACAAAGCCCTTCTTTATAAATTAAAGCAATTGGAACTCGAGGCTGACAAAAAGTCCGGGGGCCGGTGCTAAGGCGCGTTGTCTCCGGCCGGCATGGGCATAGAAGTCCCGCGGAAGGTAGATAAGTGAAATTGCATAAACATGCGAGTCTCTTATTTGTGGCTGTGCTCATCCTTCCCGTCGCGAGGGCACAGCAATCAGCGCCGACACAATCCAGACCTGCCGGCCCGCTTGCTCCGCTTCCACCGGATAGTGGTGATCAAAGCGGGCGTTCCACCCCTACCGCTATAGGGACATTGTCAAACACTGGCGCACGGCAATCGGAGCCGGATACGAGTTTTCTTTCGAGCGTCGAGACTTTTGGATTGGGCTCCCTTTATGGCCTCCGCCGTGCCTTTGATCCAGCACTGTACGTTTCAGAATCCAGGCAAACCGGGCTCGTTGCGGGACGCCCCCTTTCGGCGAGCGGCGTCGGTGGGGCTCTTAATCTGGATCGGCAAAGTGGGCACTATCATCTGAGGATCACCTATAACGGTTCAGAAACCATCTATGAGCCCTCCTACTACGGGCTTCGTTACTTGCCTAATCACGATGCCGCGATCTCGCAGGAAATAAGCTTGGGTCGATGGACACTACGACTGCGCGATGATGTCCTCTATACTTGGGGATCAAGTTTCAGCGGACTGTTCACGGGCGCGCCGGTCCTAGCTGGGAATGAGGCCCTAAGTAGCATGCAGCCATCCTTGGCATCGGGTGGAACGATCCAGACGGGTCTTGCGCGGCAGCTGAACAACACGGCATCGGTGGAGGCCGACTACGCGTTCAGTCGGCGGACAACCGCGGTCTTCGTCGGCACGTATTCCCTCATGCATTTCTTGAATTCGGGCTATATCGACAGCCAGACCATTAACGGGCGCCTGGGCTACAACTACGCCCTCAGCGCCAAAAACAATATCGGCCTGACTTACGATTACAATCTCATCAGTTTTGCGGGAGCGAGCAGCCGCCTGCAGGACGATTCAGTTCAGTTAGCATTCGGACGTAAAGTTACTGGACGCTTGGCTTTCCAGCTTGCAGCCGGCCCGCAACTGCTCGCGTTTCAGAATTTCGGGCCCTCGAAGCGGCGGCAGCTGTCTTGGAGCGCGTTTAGCGCAATCACTCATCAATGGCATCGTACCAGCTACTCTCTTTCTTACTTCCGGGGAGTAACTGCTGGTTCGGGCGTGTACACGGGCACCACTAGTCAGACTGTTACCGTTGCTGTAAATCAGGAAATTACAAAATCCTGGTCTGCCTCGGTGAATAGCGGATATGCAAGCAACAAGGCGTTGCTCCCCGTTGCCGGCCTGGCCGGCCAATTCGATGATTGGTTCGCGGGCGCCAACTTGAACCGACAGATTGGTCCCCAAGTCCACCTGAGCGTGAACTACGGATACCAGCGGCAGACCAGCCAGAGCGGCCTTTGTCCGGTTTCTAGCTGTGGCCTACAGGGAACATTTAGCCAAGTCGGTGTCAACCTGCAATGGCACCCACTGGCCCGAGGCAGGTAAACGCAATGGAGCGGCTTCTGATTTGAAGAGGACTCCACATGTATAAAAAATTCTTTGGACTCCGAGAGAGCCCGTTCAACGTCAATCCGGATCCGCGGTACCTCTATCTGACGAGGCATATTCAGGAAGCGTTTGCCTGTCTGATCTATGGAATTCAAACGCGTAAAGGATTTGTTTTGCTTACTGGCGAGGTAGGGACAGGTAAGACTACCGTTATCAATAAACTTCTAGAGTGGTCGCGTCAGGAACACATCGCCACGGCCTTCATGTTCAACCCGCGGCTCAGCGAGGCCGAGTTCTTTGATTTCATGCTGACCGATTTTGGCATCCCCACCGATTCGACCCTGAAGAGCCGCACGTTGATGAAGCTGAATCAGTGGCTGCTCGAGCAACATCAGAACGGAAGCCGTGCTGTTTTGATTGTCGACGAGGCGCAGAACCTGTCTGCCGAGATGCTCGAAGAGATTCGGCTTTTGACAAATTTAGAAACTTCCACGGAGAAATTGCTGCAAATTGTTCTTGCCGGTCAACCCGAACTGGAGGAGAAACTAAATGACCCGCGACTGCGGCAGCTTCGCCAACGCATTACTCTTTGGGCCAAGACACGCCCGCTGACGCTGCTGGAAACTCATGGTTACATCAAGGAGCGCCTCCGCATCGCGGGTGCGGGCGAGGAGATCTTCGGCCCGCCGGCGATTGAGCTTATACATCGCCATGGTCGAGGAATTCCGCGGATCATCAATTTGCTCTGTGAGCACGCACTGATCAGTGCGTTTGTCGAACATTCGAGAACCGTCTCCGAAAAGATAGTTGAAGATGTCGCCCGCGATTTTGACTTGGAGGAAATCGACGTTGAGCCCGAGGCTAAATCAGGAAATGGCGGCCATCCCATGCTTGTGGATCATGCCCTGCCCCAGGCGGTGAGGCCGTCTGTTATGGGGCTGACGAAAGCTGCGGGGGAAAAGAAAGGCTAGTTCGAAGCAGCCTAAATTACGGTGAGGGAATACTTGCCAAGACCTCGTTCGAATATGCGCTTTCGGCGCTATTCGAACCGACTGCAGTAACCACGTAATAGTAGGACTGCCCCGCCGACACCGCTGAATCGGTGTACGTAGTATTCCCATCAAGCGCTGTATTCACCCGCCCGTAGGGCCCGCCACTGGTTGTTCCCCGATAAATATTATATCCGATGGCTAGGGCTCCCACAGAACCCCAGGATAGTGCCGCCAAGTGATCGCCGGCGGGCACACCAGAGGCCTGCAAGCCCACCGTGATGCTCGAATTCTGCGAGTTACTCGTCAGCGTGATGCTGCCGCTCTGAGTTCCGGTGCTTGCAGGAGTAAATGTGATACTTAGAGTTGCCGTTTCACCCGGGTTCAAGATTGTGCCGCTCGGAATACCGCTCGCATTAAAGCCCGGTCCGGATACGCTGATATTGCCAATGGTTACCGCAGAATTGGTGGAGTTCGTGAAAGTGACCGTAGCCGTCTTGGTGTCGCCTAGCGCGACGTTGCCTAGATTGATGGTCGAAGTGTTCGCGTTGAATTGCGCGCCCGAGAGCACAGCGTTTCCGTTGGCTGCGGCGATTCCCGCGCAGCCCGACTGGTACAGGGCCGCTATAAGGGCTGTCATAACCAACATCAGACTAAGCGCCCTGCGCTTGGAGGAAAACAGCTGAGCGCCCGCGAAGGCTGGGTTCATGGCCTTCAGAATAGAAACCTCTCAAAAGAGAAACCACTGGCCGCTAGAACAGTCACGGGACAGGTTGTTACCTGTCCCTCAGAGCAGTTAGGGGTTAATGGGCCCGACGATCTTCAGTTAAAAGTTGAAGCAGCAAAATGTGAAAAGCCTCTAGTCCAAGACGCAGGACGAATCCCATCTAGGGACCTCCCGGCGCATACGGTTAGGCCAATATCGGCACAAGAATGGACGAAATGCGTAAGACATTTCCATTCGTTCGGAGTGGAATAAAGTCGATCTATTGAAATCCCGCTACTTATCGGCGGGATCAAGTGGAGCTGTAGTCGCAATGTTTTGGGGGATGATCCTAGCACTAGCAGCGCTGCTCCTGCAATTCCCAGCGATTCCACAGAGTTTGAATCTGGAGACTCTCTCCAGCGCGGCCGAGGCTGCCGTTTCTGCACCCGAGGCTGCTCCAAGAGTCGCCACGGATGCCCCTGAAAACGCGGATCTGACTTCCGAAGCTCCCGCCGCCGGGGGCTTAATCCTAAACTCCAAGCTGCCTGTTAGAGACTCCCGGGCGCCGGTCCTATCCTTATCCCGGGGATCTGGATCGCAGGATCGTTCTAGCGAGCGCCGGCGTCGCGAGTGGATCGCCCTCGGCATTGCGCAACATGGCGCCGCTACCTTTGATGCCTGGTCTACACGCCAAGCGATCTCCACGGGTCAATACAGGGAGCTGAACCCAGCCTTGCGGCCATTCGCCGAGAACGCATCACTCTATGCCGCCATTCAGGTTGGGCCGCTTGTGTTGGATTATGTCGGCAGACGCATGATGACCAGCCAACGTGGCTGGCTGAGGCATACCTGGTGGATTCCCCAGGCGCTGAGTACGGCCATATCACTCGGAAGCGGTGCGCATAATCTGAGCGCCCATTGATGTTGACTTGAGCTTTCCTTTGCTCCAGAAGGGTACGCACTCGGCCGCTGTGGATCAACTTTACGGGCGAATTTCGTGCTCGCCTTGGAACGTCCTAACTGGTTCTGCCATTCACCTTAACTAAGGCGCGCTCAATACCAGGCCCGCAGATGAACCCTCCTTGCACGCATTTAGGCCGCTCGTTACGTCCCCTGACATGAACACTGTCCTTTCCCTACAGGCCAGTCCCGAACGCTCGCCCGAACATTACTGAGCACCTGTACCTCATCGATTCTCTCGACCAGTAGAGGGCGAACGTGTGCACTCTCTAGACTCGCCCCGTTATGTCCACGCCCTCGAGAAGTGCGCACCCACGGTTGCGTTCCACCGATCAACACCGCGGTCCCAGCGGCTTGATCCTTTTTCTGACTTCGACTCTCTTCGTATCAGCCATCCTCACCGGCTGCACGGGTGTCACAACCGCCAAAGGAACTTCCACCTCTGCGGCTTCCACTTCCAGCTCCGCAACGGCCAATTCCGTGCCTTCTGCCGCATTAAGCGCCAGCCCTGCCGCCGTAAGCTTCGGCAACGTCCCTATGGGGAGCACCAGCAATCAGAGTTTGACAATCACCAATTCGGGCACGAGTGCCGTCACGATTTCTCAAGCCAGTGCTTCAGGTGCAGGCTTCGCGATCGGCGGAGTGACCTTGCCGGTGAACCTGAATCCAGGCAATAGCGCCACATTCACAGCGAGCTTCGCACCCTCTAACTCGGGTAACGCATCGGGTTCCGCTTCCTTCAGCGGCTCGCAGCTAAGCTCGCCCTTAGTTGTCCAAATGACCGGCGTAGGTACGGCCGTAGCGCCCTCAATTACTGCGCAACCAGCCAGCTCATCCGTTGTCGCTGGGCAAGCCGCCACTTTCTCCGTCTCCGCCTCGGGTACTGCCCCTTTGAGTTATCAATGGCGGAAGAACAGCACCGCAATCGTTGGGGCGACGTCAGCCAGCTATACCACGCCGGCGGAACCCCTTTCCGATAATGGCGCGCAATTCAGCGTCGCGGTCAGCAATTCGGCTGGAAGCGTTACTAGCAATGCGGCCACACTGACGGTCACAACAGCGCCAGTAGCTCCTTCCATTACGACTCAGCCGTCCAATCAGACTGTTTTCGCCGGTCAAAAAGCGACATTTTCGGTAAGCGCGAACGGCACTTCGCCCCTCAGCTATCAATGGCGAAAAAGCGGAACGGCCATTTCGGGAGCGACTTCGGCAAGTTACACAACGCCAGCGGAAACAACGTCGGACAGTGGAGTTCTTTTTTCTGTTGTGGTCAGCAATTCAGTGGGCAACGTGACCAGCAACAGCGCGACACTGACAGTCAATCCCGATCCTGCGCCTGCCATTACGAGTCAGCCCGCCAGCCAAACCATTACTGCAGGTCAAACTGCAACGTTCTTGGTTACGGCTTCGGGCACGGCGCCGCTCAGTTATCAGTGGCAAAAGAACGGTGTCGCCATCAGCGGTGCAACTTCGTCTAGTTACACCACTCCCGCGGAGACTACTTCGGACAGCGGAGCGCAGTTCGCGGTGGTCGTAAGCAATTCGGCGGGTACGGCAACCAGCAACAGCGCTGTGCTCACGGTGACTCCGGCTCCTGTGGCGCCCTCCATTACGACACAGCCCTCGAGCAAAACCATTATTGCTGGCCAAACCGCCACGTTTTCAGTAAGCGCTTCGGGTACGGCGCCGCTGAATTACCAGTGGCAAAAGAACGGTACCGCTGTTAGCGGTGCGACTTCGTCTAGTTACACCACTCCCGCCGAAACAACTTCCGATAATGGAGCTCAGTTCACCGTAGTGGTGAGCAATTCAGTGGGTAGCCTCACCAGCAACGCGGCAACGCTCACGGTCAATGCTCCAACTCCTGGCGCGCTCACTCCCAACACAACCAGCCTGAGCTTCGGCAACGTGATCGTCACCAAAAACAGTGGCCTCGGCGTGAACTTCACAAATTCCGGCAACGTCAACATCACCGTCGCAACCGTCGCGATTTCCGGCGCCGGCTTCACCGCCTCCGGCATTTCCAACGGGCAAATTATCACGCCCGGCCAAGTGGTGGCGCTGAACGTGACGTTTGCCCCAGCGGCGACCGGAGGCGTAACCGGCAGTGTAACCATTGCAAGCAATGCCTCGAACTCACCGGTTGTGGTTGGACTTTCGGGCAGCGGCGTATTGGCTCACACGGCTACCCTAAACTGGACCGCCAGCACATCAACGGTCATCGGTTACAACGTCTACCGCGGAACTGTGGCGGGCGGACCCTACACGTTGGTGAATTCGTCCATCGTAGCAGGCACTCAGTACGTCGATTCTACCGTGGCGTCCGGCCAGACTTATTACTACGTCGCGACGGCCGTTGCCTCTGGGAACGTGGAGAGCTCATACTCCAACCAAGTCACGGCGAACGTTCCAATCCCCTAAGGCTCTTACTTCTGTTAGGCACGGGTAACGAGTAGACAAACACAATCGCGTTGAGAAAGAAGCTAGCGTTCATTCATCTCATCGCGTGTGAAGCGTCGACCCGGTTTCACGTGCTTGAGACGCTTCATCAAGGAATCAAATTCCTGGGCATTCCCCGACTGCCGGGTGAACTGTTCTAACCATTCCCGAAACGCACAGTTGAGAGTTTTGCCCCGAGCTTTCGCGATAAGGCGAGCTTGTTCTATGAGATTCTGGTCGGCACTTAGGGTGACGGTCTTCATACGATGTACACTATTTTTGCCCCCTATTCTGCAATGTTAGTGATTAAAACTAATGCCGTCTCCACATCAATCTTCGTAATTCTGACATTATCCCAAACGACGATCACGGGTGAAGTCCTCCAGCATCATCTCAATGGAACCCGCGATGGTGCGTACGTCGATCCGCTCCTAACGCGCAAGGCTGCCGCCACAATCCACCGGGATAAAGCTTTCAATGCATCAGTACAAGGGCCCATTTACGCCCAGCCGCTCTATGTGGATAACGGTCCTAGCGGCAAAGCAGCATTGGTTGTGGCTACAGAGCGGAACAATGTCTTAGCGCTCGATGCCGCCACTGGAACACAGATTTGGACAAAAGCCCTGGGAAATCCGGTGCAGCGATCGCAGCTCCCTTGCGGAAATATCGACCCACTCGGTATCACCGGCACTCCAATTATCGATCCAAACGACCGGACCATTTACGTCGCGGCGATGACGGCGCCCGACGGGGGAAGGACTAAGCAACACCTCGTCTTTGCATTATCGCTAGATGACGGCTCGATTCGACCGGGATGGCCGGTAAATGTCTCCGGTATGAAATACGGTGGATTGTCATTCAACCCATCGGTGCAGAACCAGCGCGGTGCCCTGCTCCTCAACTCGGGCATTCTTTACGTCCCCTATGGCGGCCATTGGGGCGACTGCGGCGATTACCACGGTTGGGTCATCGCCATTCCCTTAGCGGATCCGAAGAACCCCACCGCTTGGGCGACCGAGGGGCGCGGCGGCGGAGCTTGGGCACCGGGCGGAATAGCAACCGATGGCCGTTCCGTTTTCGTCGCTACCGGGAACACCTTCGGTGCGCGCACCTGGATGGGTGGAGAAGCAATCATCCGCCTTGGTCCGGGAGCAAAGTTCAGCGGTAACCTCGCCGACTATTTCACTCCTTCGAATTGGCGTCGTCTTGACGATGACGACGCTGATCTTGGTGGCTCGGGGCCGGTCTTGCTTGACGTGCCCGGAGCCACGCCATCCAAATTGATCATTGCGCTGGGAAAAAACGGAGTGGCTTATCTCCTCAATCGGGATGATCTGGGAGGAATAGGGAAAGGCAATGGGATTCGAGGCGAGGGAGTGCAGAGCAACAAGGTTTCGAGCGGCGAGATAATCAATGCCGCCGCAACCTACAGGACCGCTTCTTCGAGCTATGTCGTATTCCAGACGCGGGGCAGTGGAATCGGTTGTCCGGGACGTGCAGGAAATCTCGTCGCCTTGCGGATCGGCGCATCCTCGCCTCCGTCAATGACGGTCGCCTGGTGCGCGAACAACATGGGCGGCGGATCCCCGATTGCGACTACGATCAACGGGAGGTCGGACCCAATTGTATGGACGGTTGGCACTGGAGCCAGCAACCGTTTGCATGCGTTTGATGGGGAAACTGGTGAAGTGTTGTTTGCGGGTGGCGGTCAGGACGAGCAGATGAGTCGCGTGCAAAATTTTCAGACTCCCATTGTGGTCAATGGGCATATTTTGGTAGCCGCCAACGATCGGATATACGCATTTACCGCCAGATGAACTCTTACATCTGCTGCGATCGGCCGCATTCATAATGCATGGAGACTTGGTCGTTAGCGTCGAAAAGGCAGGCTTGGCTCTAAACGGTGTTAGTGTCGCAAAGGTTGTTTCTGTTTATGCTTTGAATGAACTGACTTACTTAGCCTTCGCCGCAGCTTTCTTCCTACGATCGGCCCAGCGTTTTTTCATCAACTCCGAAAGCCTTCTTCGGCCCGCAGCGCTTAGCCGGCTAGCCGGTTTTGCCGGTTTTGCGCTAACAGCTCTCTTGCTGGGCTTACTCCTCGTGTGCTGCGGTGCGGGTCTGCTTAAAGATCCTTTGAGGATGCTGCGAGCAGAGCTGAGCCTTGCAATTTCGGCGTCTATCTCTTGCACAATCTTGGCTGTGTCCACCTCAGTTGTCCCTTCGACGAGAATGACGAGCGTGATCCGATGCTTATTCTTTCAATCCTTATCCTAGCAGAAACTCACCGCCTGAGAGCGCGAAGAAATACTGTAGCTAGCAGCTGCAGTGATCGCTAACGAGCGCATGGCTCTTGACTTCAAAAACACTTTTGGAGAAATG
>Ga0207123_1078_pt1 | contig 17396 bp, 14 predicted proteins | sample Alteio_BWMinHeat_39_FD_153503 | JGI IMG/M metagenome (GOLD analysis project Ga0207123, IMG submission 153503) | Enriched cells from forest soil in Barre Woods Harvard Forest LTER site, Petersham, Massachusetts, United States -... | ecosystem: Environmental > Terrestrial > Soil > Temperate forest >... | reverse complement strand
CAATGACACTTTCTCTGATACAGTTAAGTAGGTTTTATCATTTGCCCCCGCTATCCATAAAACAGGAAGATTGAGTTGAGCCAACAGAGGTTGTAAATTTTGCTGTTCAGCTAATGACCAACTCCGCAAAACCTTTGCTAGAACGGCTCGATTATAATCTGATTCCTTTCTCTCAAAGAAAAATCCATCGCTTTTGAAAGCCGATTGTTGATTCCAGGCTTCAATGACCTCATTCCAGGCACCACTTCCAAAACGTTGGGCCCACACATCATCTTGAACACGCCTCTCTTGCCTTTCGTTCACACCTATCAATCCTGGATGCGCAGAGATAATAATAGCTCCGTGCCAAAGCGTAGGCTGTTTAAGAAGTGCATGTAAAGCTAGTCGTCCACCTAAAGAATATCCCATGAGAATCCGACATTCACTTTTATCCATGGAAACATGTTGATTAAATTCATCTGCCCACCTATCTAAAGAAGCTATAGCATAGGAATTAAACAAATCATGCAAACATAAATCCTTTTCAAAACTTTCGCCAGAGAAAAGATCTTTCCAATCATCAGTCCTCCCAAGAAAACCATGCAAGGCATAAATCTTCATGTCAATGCAGGAGCTAACTGTTGCTGCTGCAGCTTACCTACTTTACTCAAAAATCTGGCTGTAGCCCCTTCATTAGGAATAATCTCAATCAGACGGCACCGACTATCACTCAAACTAAACGAGGCCTCATCAACTCTTTCATAGGATAGTCCCCACAGTTTGGCCAACGGTTCAAAATCTATGGTATGCGCATTCAACATCTCTTTGTATGGATATAAACGAGAGAAAATCTGCCCTCCCCCATTGTTAATAACGACTATGTTTATATTCATTTTGTCCAGCTGGGGCAAAATCCAAGGTCCTACCATATCGTACAATGCAGTCAAATCTCCAATAATCGCCCAGTTTTCGCGGTTAGGCTGGCAAAGTCCAAAAAAGGTTGAAAGCTGCCCTTCAATACCATTGCATCCCCTATTGGCATTGATAGTAACACCTTGCAGTTTGCTGGAAGCAGCTAAATCCCATTCACGGATGGGCAGGCTATTACCGAGATATACATGAGAATTATCAGAAATTAGCATTGAGAGGGCATGTAAATAAGATGGTTCGGCCGTGGGTTCCTCTTGGAACAATTCTAGAAGCTGTTGCTCATAATTCTGTTCTGACATGATCCAAACAGACGATCGTTCATTGGCAAATGCTTTAGGTGAGGCATAAGTAGAAAGTATTTGTTCGATTGGAGCACAAATAACACGCCGATCCCAACTTAAGCCAGAAAAAGGCATTTCACTAATCCCACAAACTTGAATTTCATTTTCCAAATATTCCAGATCACGCCAAATGCGATGTGTCGGAATGCCGCCAATCCGCAAAATGCCGTCGATAGCATAACCCGCCTGACGTGCAGATTCCAGAACTTTGTCTGTACGTCGAATCCTTAGATGTTGAAGCCTTGGATTTTCTCTTAACCCTGATATCGCTTCTAGCATAACAGGAACATCTAACTTGATCAAAAATTCTACGACAGCATCATGAGAAGTTGATTTAAGTGTGCTAACAATAACCATCGGCTGGTCTACATTTTTAAAAAACCGATTTAATACGGTTATGGCATGACCGCGATCGAACTTAAACTCGGGGCATAGTGCCTGCGTAAACGTTAACTCTTTGCCGATAAATTTTGGCTGGGATTGAGGTTCGGCCAAACACACATTCAAATGGGCGGGCCCGCGTTGGTCCCATTCCGATAAATTGCAGGGAAAATCTTTTGTAATATTCTGAAAAAAGTGGGTGTAACATCCATAAAGTTTAACTTGCTCGGCACTTTGTGGCGCTCCACTTCCGCGAAAGCTTTCTGGACGATCTGCAGTGATCAATAAAAGAGGCACTCCAGCATAAAAAGCTTCCATCGCAGCAGGCAGCAACTCACCAGCAGCTGTGCCAGAAGTCGTTATTATAGCGGCAGGACGATTTGTTAAGCGACTCCTCCCCATTGCAAAGTAGGCGGCAGATCTTTCTTCAGGCCAATAGTAGGTTTTTAGTCCTTTTTCCAAACGTAATACTTCTACAAACGAGCTATTGCGGGAGCCTGCACATATGATAAATTCACGCACTCCGCAATCTATCGCTGCCTGTAATGTCTGATAAGTTATTGATTCGTTCATAAAGCCAGCATCTCCTTTATCGCCTGTAATTTTAGTAATATTTCAGACCATTCCATTTCATAATGGCTTTCAGAGACCAATCCACATCCAGCACCGATCATCATTTCCGATTCGGACCATTGTACATTGCGGATACCAACATAGCAATTGGCATTATTTTTCCATAGATAGCCTACAGGAGCTCCAAAACGACGCCTGTCGATTAGCTTATGATATTCATTTAACCAGCACATCCCTTCAGTTCGTGGAAATGCCCCTACAGCTGACGTAGGATGAAGTGCATATGTTAACGTTTCAAAAGATTGCGACTGTTGCATTTGAAGCTTGATGGGCGTCACTAAATGGATCAGCTGAGGCAGCTTTAATAATTGCAGCGGTCCAACAGAAACATTTCCAAATGAGCTTAATGATTCTGTAATCGATTGTACCACTAAACGATGTTCGTGCAATTCCTTGGGATCGCTTAAGAATGCCGCACTATTTTTTTGCAGCCCCATAGTACCGGCGCAAGCCATTGTCTCTAAATTCATGCCGTCAGCATAACGAAAAAGCAATTCTGGGGTTGCTCCCAAAATTCCGTCATGTTCATCCCAGTATCCATATAAGTAGACGGGGTTTTCCTTGGAATAGTTAAGGATATTGACAAGAGACGAGACAAGCTGTTCCTGAGTCATCGTCTCAAAAGTCGATTCCATTACGAAGGGAACAGCTTTTTCCATTTCCTTTTGCTTAAATTTACAAAGCAACTCATCAAAAGTAAGCCGGAATAGCTGTTGATAGGGATTCTTCCAAGAATAGTCACTTAATCGTGGCTTTGCAGCTGGTGTTAGAAGTCCCAAAAGTTCGCTTAAGCCAACTTCAACAGAATGTTCATGAACAAACCAAGGGGTGGCCTCTTTAAGAAAAAAGTCGGGAAAATAAAAGCATGGAAGATAAGTATGGTCTTTAGGCTCGCTTAGCCATTCTCGATTCCCCCATCCTATGAGGAAAGATCCATCTTCTTTAGACATGATTGTGCCATTTTGCAGCCAATCCTGTATAATTTTATCGTCTATCACTCTGAACCATCTAGTTAATTGAAGGGCATCTTAACAATTTAGCCATTTTGATTCATCGCAAATTTTAGTTCATGCAAAAACCGCCTTAAATTTGGAGTGCGGTGACTTGTCACCGCTTTTTCGAAAATAGACTTATGGTGTACTAGATACTAATGTCAGCACATGTATTTTCTAAAAGCGGTGACAAGTCACCGCACTCCAAATTTAATAAGTGCAAAAAATATCTCTCTAGGTTAGAATTTTTTACTCAATCGACCTTTGGAGGATCCGTGTTTAAAATTAGCGCTCTTTTTTTATCTCTATGCTTAAGTAGTCTAAGTTCTGCAGACAATTGTGCAATCGACGAAGCTCTGCCTGAAGCGAACATCCAACTATCAGAAACTTCAGCTCAATCCGGTACAAAAATCATTGCTAAATTTTATAGTGCTGAAGCCGTAGAAGCCATTCCTAAGCTAAAGCCCCTTAGTGATAAAAACCCTGGATTCCACAAAATTCTCTTTAAACTTGAGGGTTTTCCCAAAAACCAGGAAATCGTCTTTGAATTCAAGCGCCCACTTTTACCAAATCCTCAATTTCAACGCGTACTAACTTTTACTATCAATGACGATGGCTCATACCGCACAGATTCCGGTGAAACTCATTATTATATTCTAGGAAGTTCACGCGGTTTCTATCCCGGTGAACGCATTATTTCCCGTTTCCGCGCTGCTGATGGTTCTGTCGAACAAGAAATTTCCGGCATTCCTCAACCTGCTATCTTTCGCGATTCCGATAATAAAATCGCAATGAGAGCTGAGCTGCTCTCTCTTTCCCCTACAGTCTATACGATAGATCTACCAACGATGCAGGAAGGAGAAGAATACCAGTTAATCTCCAAATCCCTTACCGAAACTACCAAATCCAAACCTAAATTCTCTAGCCAAGCCCCACTGCATTACTCCCCTGCTCCCAAAACCAAAGCCAAAGGGGGCATTGGTACTCTGACTATTAAACGCACCTCGGGTGAAACATATACGCTCGCATTACCTTGGGGTACAGCATTAGAGATTTATCAACAAGGAGCTAAAAACTACCCTTACCATAATTAATTTACCTTTATTAACGTAACCGGTATAATTAAAATAAATTAGGTTCATCACACAAATGAGTGGTTAAGCAAGTACTGAATTGTACAATACCCCCGAATTTAACGCAGAGACGGAGAGACGCAGAGAGGAACTAATGATGGCCATAAAATTACCTAATCTACTCCTTCTCCGCGTCTCTCTGTCTCTCCGTCTCTGCGTTAAATGCCGATGAACTAATCGGATCATCTGATCTAACCACTAATTTGTGTGATGACCCATAAATTAAGGTCGTTTTATATAAAACAGGAGTTTTCGCTATGAAAAAATTTTCAAGATCATTGTTTTTAGGGGCTCTTTTCTGTTTCAGCACAGCAGCATTTCATGTAGAAGCTCTTTTACCCCCCGTCTACGAAAGTGTATCGGAATTCAAGGCGCTTATAACAAGTCAAGAATTGACTATTCAAATGGGTTCAGGCGAAATGATTCGCGATATCCTGCGCGATGATAAAGGATTTGTCGTCACAGGCCTTCGTCATACGCTCAAAGTTGATGTTGTTTATGACCCAATTAGCCATCCCGGACCTGCCAAATTCCACCTTGTATTCCATCAACCTGATGAAATTGAATGAGCTTATTAAGAATGTCACCCTATCTCCCTTTAGCGTTAATGGGGATGTTTGCTTCGCCTCTGTATTGTAAAAGTGAACACACAAATATCTATCGTGGGATTGTTGTGGATAGTCCTTTGGCAGCCGATAATTTCACGCCGCCGACAGATAAATGCCGCATTTTTCTGATAAGGCATGGGGAGACAGAGTGGAATGTTTTAGGATTACCACAGGGCTGGGAAGACGTTCCTCTTAACGAAATAGGTAAAGAGCAAGCAGCGCACGTGGCGCTGAATTTCTCCAATCTGAGTATTTCGGCCATTTATACTTCGGTGCTTTCGCGTGCAGTAGAGACAGCTACGACGATAGCTTCATACCACCCTGAAACCGTTGTTTATTTCGAACCTGCATTACGCTTTTATGACCCGAATAAAAAGAAAAACATCACAGAAGCCAGCAAAAAAGAAATCAAAGCAGAAATAAAAGCAGAAATCATTGAACTAGCTACAGCCTATCTAAAAGAGCTTTCAAACTATCATATTGGCCAAAATGTAATCATCCTCACTCATGGCAAGGTCATCAAACATCTCGTCGAAGACCAAAATATTCCGCACTACACTAAGATCAAAATCGACAATGCCGCAATGGTGTGCATGCTCGGCAACAAAGACTCTCTTGTAATGGAATAGGATCAGAGCCCTACAGCAGATCTACTATCAAGTATATTTAATAGTTTTATATGACCGAGAACACCCTTCGTTCCTGTATAAATAAGAAAACCCTGAGAAGTACGCAAAGGAACAAGATTGTGAAAATAATTGATTTGCTTTACAAATTCCGGATGAAATGTTTGTGCCGCTTTAATTTCAATAGGAATCAGCTCACTGCCCTGGTGGAAAATAAGATCAATTTCGTGTCCCTGTACGTCACGGAAAAAATATAATCGTGGTTCCAGACTTCGGTGAAGCCGGGCTTTATACAGCTCCAAGAATGCAAGATTTTCGAAAATCTGCCCTCTTAAAGGATCTCTGGATAATTGAGCAGTCGTTTCTATGCCTAATAAAAAACATAAAAACCCCGTATCCAAGAAATAGATTTTTGCTGATTTAATCTGCCTCTTTCCAAAATTTTCGTAATAAGGCTGAAGTTTAGTGACGATAAAAGATGCTTCAAGAATGGATATCCAGTGTTTTACTGTATGGGAGGATATCCCCACATCATTTGCTAAAGACTCGTGATTAATTAACTGCCCTACACGACCTGCTAAAAGCATGATAAATTTTTCAAAAGAGGAAAGATCTTTGATGGTAATCAATTGTCTTACATCTTTTTCCACATAAGTTTGAAAGTAACTGCGATATAATATGGTTGGATTTAGATGGTCTTTATGTAGCCGAGGATATCCTCCAGATAAAATATACTCATCAATGGACAATGAGATCTTAGCTGAAATCAATTCTTCAAGACTTAAAGGGAGTAAAGTACAAAGTGCTGTTCGGCCTGCCAAAGATTGAGAAATAGCCTGGTTCAATTCTAATTGATGACTGCCAGTCAAAATAAAGAAACCATTCCCCTCTATTTCATCAACCATCACCTGAATATAAGACAGTAGCCATGGAGCCCTTTGAATTTCGTCTAAAACAGCTCCATTTTTAAATTGCCCTAAAAAACCCCTTGGATCCATTTCAGCCTTCAAACGCACATCGGGTGCTTCAAGATTGATATAGGGTTTATCGGGGAAAAGGTGCTTTGCCAATGTCGTTTTTCCTGACTGCCTAGGCCCCAAAATGGTGACAATCGGATATCCTTTGCTAAGTTCTAAAATTTCTTTTGAAAGAGTTCTATTAAACATTTTCCGTACAATTTGAAGTTCAACTTCAGTTTGTACGAACCTTCCTTTTTTAACAAGCCCTACTTTTAAATTTTTTTAACTTGTAGATTTCCTATGATTCCTTCTTCATTTGCTGTTAGTAGGTTCTATTAAATATATTCCGTACAATCTGAAGTTCAACTTCAGTTTGTACGAACTTTTCTTTTTTTCTTAGGCTTTCTAATGGAAAAAGCATAAGGATTAGGCAAAAATACTGCTTGAATAAAACCAAATATTACTATATAATAAAAAAGTTATTTAAAAACTAACCTGGAATTAAAATGGCATCATTTTTACCGATAATTATTTATACGTCTAACATATTAGGATCTTTTAATGATCCTTTTGAGTTGCAAGGTAATTATGGTCTTGAGTTGAATCCGATTCGCCAACAAGTTTTTGAGTTAGTTGTTGCAAAAGAAGCTCTATCTAAAAATTTCACTGATTCCCAAATTAAACAACAGATGGGCAATGACAATCCCACCGAATCGGAAATACAACAGTATCGTCAGTCTTTACTCCAACAGGCTATCGAAGAAGATAGGGTTCATGGTCCAACGCTTTCTGAGCTGATCACTGGTGATTTAATCCATGACCTCACAGAAAAGCAAAAAGAATTGCAAGCCATAGGTTTTGACCCTGCTGATTTGGATGGCATCATTCACTTTTTAAACATTTATGGAGATCAACAGATATTTCGCTTCTTAAGAAACAATCCTTTTGAATTTTTAGGTTTAGATAAAATCTTACGAGACAAAGCATCCAGGACAGGAGCAACTTTTGATCTTCCCATCTTGAGCTCTACACAAACATTAAACGGTCACGACTCTCACGAACTAAAAAAAGACTTGTTACAGAGGCTTTTTACGGTAGAAATGTTTAGCTTAACAAAACCTGAAGTTCTTTTAAAAAAATCGATAGCTCAACTTGATGAAAATTATTTACAGGAATTTTTAGGAAAAGACGCTAACAATCAAGAACTTCAAGTCTTTTGTACGCCTGCTGGCCAGGTATTTTTCTACTGGTTATATCAATCTCTGAATTTACACTTTATTTCAGCCGATGTGAATTTGATCGAGCAAATCAATAAGGTAAAAAATGTTTTTTTACATACATTAGGCGATCCTCAAATAAGGGCTGAGTCATTTAAAGCAAAATTAGTAGCCGCCGATGCGGGTGTTGTTTTTACACAAGAAAGCGATACATTAGTTCCTCAAGCCTTAATTAAGGAAGGGCTTTTTCTGTCTGTAGACCAACAGAATCCTTTGGATGGCGCTTATGTGTTTCTTAGAAGTGATTTGTGGGAATCAGATTATCAGATGATTTCCATCGACAATTACGAAGGCTTTACAAAAGGCCGCTTAAATATCATTCTTGCAACAAATAAACAAACAGGTGGAAAATTTCTTCTCGCATCTGCGCATGGTCATTCCACTAGAGCTGAAGATGGCAGACTCCAAATCAGTCTGATTAAGGAAAAATTTGATCAATTGCAACAACAGCCAGAAAATGGCAGCCTTCAACTTTTAATAGGAATAGATGCGAATACAAAAACTGATGAAGATGTAAAGGCTTTGAGGGAACATCTAGAAGCATTAGGACTTGTAGGTACATCTGTAGGCCCCACGACAGTCAAACAACGGATGGTCACCGTACAGCATTCCAAGGCAGGAAGATTTGCTATCGACGAAGAGGACTATTTAATTACCCTAAAGCCGGAAAATGGGGGTGCTTTTTTACTCACCCATCCTACCGTTGGATTTAATGAAGAAAAGCCTGATTCGAATCTTGCTTTGCCAAATGTCAGTAATCCTTCAGACCACTACCCTGTAGGGGCGACATTAACAGAAATAATGTAAAATATAATTTGACTGGTTTAAACTGTTAGAATTTGGGTAATGACAAGGTGCTGCCGGAGATGTAATTGTGTAAAGACTTCTGCAATTATCTCACAAGTGTTTTTTAACATTATTAATTATTGATATTTTGACAAAATTAGACATATCAAGATATGATGATTTAATCTGTAAACAACACAAACTGAGTTTTATGAGTATAGATAATATAAGAATTACGACCTTTCAAGAACTTCCTGTTTCTTTAGCGGCACAGGCTTGTAAATGGGGCTGCGAACAGGATTGGCTTCATCCTCCAAATGCAAATCAAGGATTTCTGTCACGAACCGTTGGCTATGTTTTAATACGGCCGGTGTTGCGATTCATCTATTCCGTTGCTGTTGGTATCTTAATATCTCCGGTAGGCATTATTCATCATTCTAGTTCTGCATTCTATAATGCCTTTAAGAATAAGCAACGAGCAGTGGAACATCTTAAAGCAGCATTTGAAGACATTTTGTTTTTATTGTTTTTTAGTTTTTGCCCAGTAGGTGCAATGGACTTCGCATCAGGAGGCTACTGGAAAACACGCGAACGATTAGGTCGTGGGGATTATTACGACAGTGAACATGGAACTTTATATTTTACCGGAAGCTTATATCCTTCAACATTAATAAAAGACGAAGACAACCCAGAAGGGCCGCCAATTTGTTGTGATGATTTTGTACACAGGCGATTATATGCCACCCGGTTATAATGGCCGAAAAAAGTAAAGAAAATACTCTGATGAATTGAGTTTTGACAAACCTAAAGTGAGAGTTTATATTTGTCTAATGATACCACCATCGGTGAAAGCTCTTTTAATGCGCTTTTTGCCCGGTTATCCCAGGTATGCAGCAATCTAACCTTCTCTTGTCCTTCCCCAACGACTTTTTTAAGGCGTGTAGTATCCGCCAAAATAGCCTGTATTCTATCGTTAACCTGATTTAATTCTGTAAATTGGAATAGAAATAGTTCTTCATCATCGGAAAAATTTTCCCGCATCCATAAGTTCTCCGTTGTTACAGGCAAAGCTCCACAGGCTAAAGCCGCAAACACACGCTCATGGGTGCCATTTTTAAAAAATGGCATGCTATTTAAACAGATTTTACTGTTTTTTAAGATTGTCAATGCATCATTGTAATTTACTGCTGGATGTACTGTTACATTTGACTGCTTGGAGAGATAATATGACCAATCCTTGATCGGTTGTTCTTCTCGCGAACAGGCAGCCCCATACACATGCACATCAGCATCCGTGATGGATCTTATTAATTGAAGCCTCTCAATTCCCCTAGAGTAATAATCGACATAGGATGCCAATTGATCAAATTTCACCTCATGGGGATCTAAATCTTCCAACGCCATAGCTTGAAGAAGGGCACTAAAAAACGAAGTTTTATTATCCGATAACACCTTTCCAATTGCTTCATCAAGAACCTTACTTACTTTTCTAGAATATTTTTTTTGCCAATAGGCTCGCAAATGGTCGGGATCATAGCATGTTCCCAGCATGACAACATCAATCGGTCTTGATTCAAGATCTATTAAGGGGGTGATAAGCTCTTTTTCAATGGCATGGGGGAAGAAAAACACGCGATCAAAATGGTAGGAACGCAGAAGATCGCAATCCGAACGGTCCACACAGGAAATGATGGAATATGGGCTAGTCATCATATCAAAATCATAAAAAGCTGGATCAACAAGAATCGTCCAATGCGGTAGTTTGAGTGTATCCCAAAAATTCTGCCCATTACTTTGGGGAGGAAGCGGATGGAAGGAACAAGATAAATCTGGCTTGTATTCTTGAATTTGAGAAACGAGTTCATCAGGTAAGGCTCTATTGGTCCAGGAGAGAATTAAAGTTTCAACTCCTTGCCGATTCAATGCTTCGGCAAATTTTTGAGTAAAATACCGTTTTGAATCATATAAATTGTGACAAGAAAGCAAGCAGATTTTTTTTATCGTAACCATGCTAAACTATATATATGCCTGTGAAATTTTAAAACTAGCATTTTTTTAAAAGCTTACTATACTCTTTATTTTAGGATCTTGGGAAGAATTGGGGGCGCATTTTTTGGATGTTCTATACCGCGGCAGCGGTCAACAGATTTCAGCCCCGCGTGGAGGAGCCGCCAGGCGAACGGAACGTGGGGTTAGATCAATAATGAATTTCAACCGCGGCAGCGGTGTAAGGATTTGAATATACGAATTCTTGCACCGCTACCTCGGTTAAGATCCAATATTTATCATAAACCCCTTTCTTCCTATTCGTTAAAAGATCGCACCACCTGGCAATTACCCAGCCTTTTATAACACCATAAGGAATAGATATGAATCCAACATATGATTTTTTAATTGTCGGGGCAGGTGTCTTTGGGGCAGTCTTCGCACGCGAAATGACTGATTTTGGAAAAAAATGCCTCGTCATCGACAAGTTTAATCATATTGCAGGACACTGCTACACGGAAGAGCAGGAAGGAATCCAGGTCCATAAATACGGACCACATATCTTCCACACGGATGAACCCGAACTTTGGCAATATGTCCAAAAATTTTGTCCCTTCACCCCCTATTGTCACCGTGGAAAAGTCAACTACCGAGATAAAATTTATTCCTTCCCTATTAATCTCATGACCCTCAATCAGCTCTGGGGGGTAAAAACACCTGAAGAGGCTCGAAGGTGCTTAGAAGCCAAAAAAATCCCCTGTGAATCCCCTCAAAACCTGGAAGAGTGGGCACTTTCTCAGGTTGGAGAAGAAATTTATAATATCTTCATTAAGGGGTATACCACAAAGCAATGGGGTCGCGATCCAAAAGAACTTCTCCCGTTCGTCATCAAACGCCTGCCAATCCGATTATCATTTAATGACACGTATTACACAGACCGCTTTCAGGGGATTCCCGAGGGAGGATATACGCGGCTATTTACCAATCTTTTAAACGGAATAGAAGTGAGGCTTAATCAAGATTATTTTGATCAAAAGAAAGAATGGGATCGTTTGGCCCGAAATGTTGTCTTTACTGGAAGGATTGACGAGTTTTTCGATTATCAACATGGAGAGTTGGAATACCGCTCTCTGCGCTTCGAAAACAAAATATTGCCTATTCCAGACTTTCAAGGAACCGCTGTGATGAATTATACGGATGAAAAAGTCCCTTATACGCGCATCACAGAATATAAACACTTTGAAATGAAGGATCTAAATCACACCATCATCTCAACTGAATATCCCGATACATGGAATAGGAATAAAACTCCCTATTATCCTGTTAACACCAATGTGAATAATGCAATCTATGAAAAATATTACCAAGAGACTCTTCAGCTTTCCCATATGATCTTTGGAGGTCGCTTAGCTGAATTTAAATACATGGATATGCATAACGTTATTGCCTCGGCCTTAACTAAAGCAAATGAGTGGAAATCGAAATATGAAAAAAAGTAAAGAAAAAATATTATTTATTATTCCAAGCGCAAGTATTAATGGCGCAGTAATAGTGTTGATGCATTTTTATGATTACTTATCAGATCATTACCCTGACATTGAAATCGAGACCATTGCTCAATGGGGTATAGGGACAGATACTGATTCATTCTATAGAAATGCATTGTCCAAATATGGTCGGATGACATTTATGCAGGAACTCTCTGAAATAGAAAAAGAAGAGTTAGAAATAAGAGTCTTAGAGGAGGATATTGCAGCTATTTTTTTCAATTCCATCATTAGCATTTATGCTCAACAGTTTTTTTTTAGAAAACAATGTAAAAGGATCTTCTTTGTTCATGAGATGGAGTGGGTAATGAATATCTGTGACATAAAAAAATATACTAAATATTACAAGGATGAAAATAATTTATTTATTGCATGCTCTGATAGTGTGAAACAGGCATTGGTAAATGTACTTAATTTAAGCGAAGACAAAATTGAAGTATTATATTCTTTTATAAATCCTGATTCTATCAAGAATGGACCCCAAGAATTCCTTGAAATAAGCCAGGAACCCACCAACACACAACCAGCAGTAAAAAAGCAATTCACAATTGGATTTTCCGGAACATTCGAACTTAGAAAATCAGCGGATCTACTCCTACCATTAGTTATAGAAATAAAGAAGAAAATTGCAAATCCAAAAATTTTCTGGATTGGCGCTTCGCCTTTCCTGGTGGAGCCAAGGACATTTAATTTAATTATGCACGACGTAAAGATAGGAGGATTTGAAAAAGATGTCCATTTTATTCCTAAGAGTATTGATCATTTTAAATATTACAAACAATTTGATGTCTTTGTTATGATATCACGGGAAGACCCATTTCCATTAGTAAATTTAGAAATGGGAGCTTTAGGCATTCCTGTCATATGTTTTGACAAATCGGGAGGTTCTTCTTTTTATGTAAATCATGGATGCGGTGTAACTGCACCATTTATGGATATTAGTGCTGTTGCAGATGAAATATATAAATTATATTCTACCCCTCAACTGCTGGATAATTATAAAAAAAATACACCTCAAATTGTTAAGGATAATTTTTCAGTAAAAGTTCAAGCACCAAAGCTGTTAAAAATAATAAGAAATTTTTATAAAACGAACTAGAGAAATAATCATGAACGGAAAATCCCAAGACAGCCGCTTAGTGACGGTGTATGATAAAATTGATGCTGGAACTATCGATGTTCTCTCGATCGATATCTTTGATACCCTGCTTTGGCGTAAAGTGGTACTTCCTGTGGATGTTTTTTTAATTCTAGGAAAACGTCTAAAAACTGAAGGCTGGTTGATTGATGCTTTACCTGCAGAGGGCTTTGTTGAGCTGCGTTACATGGCTGAGCAGCTAACTAGGACTAAGAAAGCTCAAGCTTTAGAAATCACTGCGGCTGAAGTGACGCTCCAGGAAATTTATTGGAATCTCAGTGGAATTTTCAACATCATCACTGCAGAAGAGATGATACAAGGAAAAAAAGGGATCATAAATGAATCCGATACCGATGAGCTAGCCTCAATGGAAGTCGCGCTTGAAAGACAACTGACAGTCTATGATCATCATATAGTAGAGCTAGCACACTATGCCTGGAAAAAGAAAATTCCTGTGATCCTGGTATCTAACACCTACTTCAACCAAGAACAGATCAATACCCTTCTCGATCGCCCAAATTCGATTTTACCCTATCTTCAAAAAATCTACCTCTCATGCGAGTACGGCTATGGAAAAGCTAATGGATTGTTCTCCAAAATCTTTCAAGAACTTAAAATCTCCCCAAAACGACTGTTACATATTGGCGACAATTTCAAAAGCGATGTCTTAGCTGCACAGCAAAGCGGAGCACAAGCAGTTAATTATCAAAAATATAGTCAAGAATTTTCTCTAATACTCAATCATGAATGGGCTAGTAACAATCTTCATCTTCGCAGTCTAAGCCTTGATAACAATGATGGCGATTATAGCCTTTCCTCGTTGAGGGCTAAACTTTATTTCTCTACAGCGCTACAAAAATTGAAAAAAAAAGATCAATTTTTTTGGAAATATGGAGCAAGCGTTTTTGGCCCTGTCATCACAGGCATGACACATTGGATTTATGAAAGATGCAAAACATTAGGAGTGTCCCAAGTCTTTTGTTTAATGCGTGAAGGCCGCTTGTATGCCGATATTATTAAAACATGTGCTTGTTATCATCCAGACCATCCTTTAGAGGCAAAAGAACTGTGGTTAACGCGTCATTATATCAAGAGCGCGTGCTTATTCTATGGATCCCATGAGGAATTAACCGCGTTGATGATTATCCACCGTGCTTCAAGATTTACAATAGATTCATTTTGTGCTTATCTAAATATAGATCTAGACCTGGTCCCTGAATATAGCAAATACAGGCACGTGCTTCTTGAAAAGATCGAATTTCGCGAAGAATTTGCAAAAGCATTATCTGTCAATGAAACGATAAGGGCACAAATTGTAAAAAATTCCAACATTAAACGCGCGAAGTTAATGAAATATCTATCGACTTTAGTGGATCTTTCAACGTTATCCGAAATGGTTTTGATCGACACTGGTTGGCATGGAACCATCCAAGGGGCACTGCAAGCGATATTTCAGCATGCAGGTTATTCGATAAAAGTCCATGGATTATATTTAGGAACAACTTTTCAGGGGATACCTCCTCTTTTGAATGGACAAATTCGAGAAGGTTTTTTACTGAAATTAGGATATCCATGTGATGAAATGCGTCTAATAGGAAGAGGACATTATGTTTTAGAACAAATAGGAACGTCTAATTTAGGCATTCTGGAAGGTTATGATAATAACGGGAATGTTGTAATTGGGGATGTTATTACCCCTGAAAGTCAAAATCGAGCTGGATTGTTGGTACAAGAAGGGATTAAAGCTTTTGCTGATTATTCGGGCAAATACATCCAGTCAGGTGATGTAAAATTAGATTTTCAATCAGAAGCTTTAATGAATCAACTACGCCAGATTTTAGTACGAGCTACAGGATTTCCCACCCCTGAAGAAGTGGAGAATTTTGGCAATTGGCAATTTGATCATGTAACGGCTAAAGACAATATTCTTCACATACTTGCAGAAGATAAATACTATCAAGAATACATCAAACACATGCTTCCAGAAAATGCATTTAAAGATCGAGAAATCACCTGGGCGACGGCTTATGCTGCCAAACAAAGCGAAGCTTTGACACTAATGGCTAAATCGTCTCTATTGGAAACAATACCTAAGAAATGTTTCCTATCAGAAGATGTGTTGCTGCTTAAAGTGTTTTTGGATACAAAAAGCAAGCTCTCTACCAAGCCTGCAGAATGTTATGAGCTGCATAGCAATGCCAATCGTTGTTTTTATACTTACACCATTCTTTCTTCCATCGAACGCCCTATCACTCAAATTAGATTGGAATTTGAAGCCCCTCTCTCATTATTCCGCGTTAAAAGCTTGCGAATTAAAGCGAATACTCTTACGGATTCAAAACTAATACACCTGATTTTTTTTGAATCCGACACAAAGGAAAGGGGGATAATTTCTTCGATTAAGCAAACAACACCAAGTACATTCAAATGTACGAACCAGCCTCTTACGCTAACCGTGCCTTTCAATATCCCTAACATTTATCGTATTCAAATCCATCTTTGCTGCGAAAAATTCAAGATTTAACCTTTACGGTTCTTGGAAAGTATTGGGGGTTCATTTTTTAGGATGTCCTATACCGCGGCAGCGGTCAAAAGATTTTGACCGCTGCCGCGGTATAGAATATCCTAAAAAATGCGCCCTCAATTCTTCCCAAATCGGTCACAGTTGTTACTATTCAATAAATTTAAATCGATTTATCTTTTCTACCATGGGCAAAAGCTCTTTTAAAGCACTTTCTGCACGATTATCCCAGGTATGCAGCAATCTAACCTTCTCTTGTCCTTTCCCAACGACTTTTTGGAGACGTGAAGTATCTTTCAAAATAGCCTTGATTCTATCATTAACCTGATCCAATTCGGTAAATTGAAAAAGAAACAACTCTTTATCATCCGAAAAATTTTCCCGCATCCACAAATTATCGGTCGTGACAGGCAACGCCCCGCAAGCTAATGCCGCAAACACACGATCATGAACGCCATTTTTAAAAAATGGCATGCTATTTAAACAGATTTTGCTGTTTTTTAGGATCGTCGATACTTCATTATAATTTACCGGAGGATGAATTGTCACATTTGACTGTTTGGAAAGGTAATAAGACCAATCCTTAATCAGCCTTCCTTCGCGCAAAGAGCCAGCTCCATACACATGCACTTCAACATCTTTGATGGATCTTATTAATTGCACTCTCTCAATACCCCGGGTATAATAATGGACATAGTAGGCCAATTGCTCAAAATTCACTTCATGTGAATCTAAACCTTGCGATGTCATCGCTAGAAGAAGTGCGCTAAAACAAGAGGTTTTATTATCCGATAACACCCTTTCAATCGCATCATCAAGAACCTGACTAACTTTCCTGGAGTACTTTTTTTGCCAATAGGCTCGCGCATAATCATAGTCATAACATGTTCCAGGCATGACAACATCAATCGCTCTTGATTCAAGATTAACTAACGGGGTGATAAGCTCTTTTTCTATAGCAAGCGGAAAGAAAAACACCTGATTAAAATGATAGGAACGCAAAAGATCGCAATCAGACCGATCCACGCAAGAAATAATAGAGTAGGGGCTTGTCATCATTTCAAAATCATAAAAAGCAGGATCCACAAGAATCGTCCAATGGGGTAATTTGAGTGTATCCCAAAAATTCTGCCCATTGCTTTGGGGTGGAAGGGAATGGAAAGAACAGGATAAATCTGGCTCGTATTCCTGAATTTGAGAAACGAACTCATCCGGTAAGGCACTGTTGGTCCAGGAAAGAATTAAAGTTTCTACTCCCTTACGATTCAATGCTTGGGCAAATTTTTGAGTAAAATACGGTTTTGAATCATACATACTCTGACAGGAAAGTAAGCAGATTTTTTTTATCATACAAATCACTACCTTTTTTACTCTGGCCTGTCTCCAAGCTTAAAAGTATTATTTTATCTCGCAACCTTGCCACCTCACGTGACTAATCGGAAGACATACAGATTCGATGATAGCGTTCTAAAAGAGCAGTATTTTGTTCTAAGTACTCTCGTTGGGTAAAATAAGCAAAGTGGGCTCCTATTTTATTTCCAAAAACGGCATTTATACGT
>Ga0207123_1076_pt1 | contig 17822 bp, 9 predicted proteins | sample Alteio_BWMinHeat_39_FD_153503 | JGI IMG/M metagenome (GOLD analysis project Ga0207123, IMG submission 153503) | Enriched cells from forest soil in Barre Woods Harvard Forest LTER site, Petersham, Massachusetts, United States -... | ecosystem: Environmental > Terrestrial > Soil > Temperate forest >... | reverse complement strand
GTTTTGCTAATCCAATACATATATCCTCCTACTGTTATAGTTAATAAAAAAACTGATCATTAAAATAATCAGCATAGAATTTCGTATGCTTAAAACACATACGTAACCCCACTTTTGATTGTAACAATTATTATTTGAATTGTCAAACAATAAACAAACCCGAAATGGTTTGTTAACAAATTCCGAAAGAGGTTTTTAATGTTTAAAAAAATATTTCTTCCTTCAGATGATGATGATCTGCTCGCCGAATGTAAGGTCACAACTTGTCGTGCCAGCGGAAGTGGTGGCCAGCATGTCAACGTAACAGACAGTGCCGTGCGATTGGTCCATCTCCCAACAGGAATCACGGTTACAAGTCAAAAAGAACGCAGCCAATACCTCAACAAAAGGGACTGCATACATAAATTGCGTGAAGTTGTCGAGAAACGCAACTATCGTCCCCCTCGGCGCATCGCCACAAAAGTCCCCTTTTCAGTAAAAAAAGAAGGGCAAGTCCAGAAGAAGCAACATTCCGACAAAAAAACCTTGCGCCGATCGCCTAAGCAAAATGAGGATTAGCGTTAAATTTGGAGTGCGGTGACTTGTCCTTGCAGTTGGACGCATCTTTTTCTGCATATGTAATAATCGCGAAGCGGTGGAAGCATGTAGCCCCATGCGTGAGCGTGGGGTAGGTAATTTAGCAAATTTCAGCCGTGAAACGGCGACAGAACCTCCTTGCCTCCTGTCGCCGTTTCACGGCTACGCGTTTTTCGTAATAAACCCCACGCTCACGCGTGGGGCTACATGCTTCCACCGCTTCGCGGTTATTAAATATGCAAGAATAAGATCTGTCCAACTGCAAGAACAAGTCACCTCACTCCAAATTTAGCGCCATTTTTTCATACACACTGAATCCATTTATACCGGTCGTGTTTCAAAATTTGGCGAGCTAAAAATGCCAACTTTTGAATCCCGACCGGTATAGTTCATTTTATTTTTTAAAATATTAAAACTTGCTTTCAAATAATTAAAATATGATATAATAATTTATATGTTAATTAAATAAACCTTTTATTCAAACTAAGGATTTATTATGACTTCTAATGTTGGCGGCACCCCATCTAAAGATCCCATCGGATCATATACTTCCAGTGACAATGGAGATAAGACTATTATCCGAGGTGGATGGGAAAGTATTAAGGATCAAACATTTAATGACGGCACAAAATGGATCCGTCCGTCGAGGGGCTCATATACGGATAGACAAGGTTTGGAAATTGAAATCAACAAAATAACAGGAGATATCAAGATTACAACTATTTTCCAAACCGCAAAGCAACAGATTGATGAGCTGAGAGAACGAGCCGAAAATGCTGGCATAATTGGAAAATTCAGACAGCCAAAGAAAAAAGAAGAATTTCAAATCATTCAAAACGAAACAATTTATAGTAAAACAAAACCAGCAAAAGCAGATAAAGACGTAGGTGAAAGAACTGAATTTAAACTAAAGGGTAATATTGACCCCGAATTCCTTGTGAAAACTGTTAAAGAGTGGTGTTTTTCAGCAGAAACGCCAAGAATTGATGAACTTAAAGCAAATATTAATCATTTAATGAAACCACTTTTGTTTAAGTCTATTCTTAAACCATCAGAAGAAATAACGACTAAAACAGACAAAACATCACCTGAAATTAAATTAAACTTAATTAAATTGCAGTTAGACGAAGCTAAACGCATTTTAGAAGAAATTATTCAAACCACAATCAGAAATCCGCCTCCTAGAAGTTCTAACTCAGGAGAGAGGGGTTCTACTGAAATTCTTAAAGATCAAGAGAAACCAGAAATTAACGCTGAATTGTATGATGCCCTGGAATTAGATACTATTCTACTAAATGATACCGAAAATCAAGAGACGGCCCAAGAATCGGATGAAATGATATTACAATCCCGAGCTGAAAAAACCCGCTTAGTCCTTCTTGAACTTGAAAAAACCACTCCTAGACCAGATAGTAAACCTAAAGAAGTGGACAAATGGATCGAAAAAGCACAACAAACTATTGACGATATCGACTCCTACGCATCAATGATTGAACTGCGCCAAAAAATTAGTTTGACACCGAATGAAATTATTCATCCAGACCTCTTTAAAACAGCACATAATACTATTGTTACAGCTAAGCAACTTTTAGACGAGTATGGTGATACTGTAGAGAAGTTACAAACAGCCCTAGATTTTGTAGAAGAAGCTTTAACAAAGAAAAACCCTGATTTTTCTGAAGAGGAAAATGCAGCTATTAAAGAACTAAGAACAGGGCAAAAGACACACTTGGAAAATCTATTAGAATCGGCCAATTTCTTTATAGAAGGGGAAGTCAAATTGCCAAGCCCGAAAAAACTTCAAAAAATTGAAAAGTGGATAGAACATTCTGAAAGCCTTTTAAATGAAATAAAAGATCACGGGGTTAGATTCCAAGATCCCCTCTAATTCCTCTTTCGCTTTTATCCTATTTTCTCTATTCTAAATTCCTTCAGGAAAAAACGGTTTTAACCTAGAAACTGCGATTGCAAATGCTCCGCAAATGCAATATTTCGATTCATAACGAATTGTGCAATTGCCCGCCTTCACCAATTGGGAATGTCTGACAATTGCACGAATCGTTATGGATCAAACGATTGCGCTTGCGGAGCGTTTGCAATCGCAGTTTCTAGGTTTAAGTAAGGTCTCATGGTCAAAAAATGGCTGACATGGATAAATTATGCCCTCATAGGGTTGATTGGCATCTTATTGCTTGCTGCCTTTTACTATTTTCTCACGCGCCCAACAGAATTTACCCTGCCGGATATCTCAGCTAAAAAAGTCGAAATCCCCAAAGGTTCCTTCACGCGCCCAGAAAAAGATTATCATGCCATTGGCACCAAAGGGTTGGAATTAACCTTTTCTCCCCTAAGCGTTCAACTGCCGGATCTTAGGCGCCATTTAGTTTATTATGGAAAAAATAGTCGTCCTGATGCTGCGACAGATAATCCTGTCCTCTATTTTGCTTTTAATGGCAATAAGACAACTGAATCCCTTTCTCCAGGTGAGAAACTCTACGTGATGTATGATAAAAAACAAACCCCTCCCCAATACATTTTTTCTCCAGGGAATGAGCAAACTCCGCTATGGATAGAAGCCACGGCCCAAAATAATCAAGCCATGGTCCATGTGGCCATGAAAAGTGACAATGGACAGATCATCAAGGAACCGGCAGCCTATGCTGAATTCACGGTTCCAGAAAAGGAATATTTGCGTTTTAGCGGTACAGTCTGGGAATTAGGTAAGCTACGCGTTGATGGGACCCTTCTGGCTCGCCAAAAAGCTCGTTGGTATGGGGTCGATCGGTTTTTGGAAGACCATGGCGGAGAGGAATACGAAGCTATAAGAAATAAACAAAGAATTGATTTTGGAGAGGGAGAAGAGGCGTATTCTATTTATGTCAATCAAGGCGACTGCGTGATTTGGGATAACAATCGCTGGAAATCGGTCCAACCTGGAAAAGACTCCTCTACTTTTACCTTGATGTGTGTCAAAAAAATCGATGACCGGATCATGAATCTGGAACTATGGGATGCTGAAGGCAAGGGCAAAATTGCGCTTAATCTCGTAAGATCTAACGAAGCCTGGATGCCGCAAAACCTGGAATAGGGATTCAAATTCATTGGTGCCCGCACCCGCTCCCAGTTTATCTTTGAAATAAACAACGAACGAATGCTGCTGAGTCCGCATGATTGGCTTCTGCTCACAGAATCAACCTGGAAAAAGCTTCAGACACCTGAAGAGATTGATGCCTATGTTGAACGACGGACTGTTGGTCCATTATTTGTCTTTGATCAAATCGAACGAAGAGACGATCGTCAAGTGATTATTGGATCGCTTTATAATTCCTCCCGTACGGAAAAAGTTGTCATTGAACTCAGTTTGCAACAAGGGTTATCTCAACCAGGCCCAAAAAACCCAAATGAAGCCAACAAGAAAAAAAAAGCGAAAGAAACTAATATACCTTCTATGGTAAATATTAACGGAAAACAACAAGTCCCAATTCATCATGGCCATGGAATGCCTGTTCCTATTCCCGACAATGATGACGATGGCGATGACGATGAATAATTAATAATTGATAATTGAGTGAAACTGTGAATATAAAATACTTATATGCCCCTTTTAATATTTTACTAGGGTTTTCAATCCTCTTGGCTCCAATGCCTTTTGCCGGTGCTCAAACCATCGCCGAGAAAAAGGCTGGTGTGACTCAAGGCCATCAAGACATGAATCCTGAACTGCAGACGGCATTGCTTGAAGTAAATAGCGAGCTAAAGCAAGCCAAAACAGAACTGAAGGGCTACTATGCTGAAATCGACGAATTGCTTCAACTCAATGCTCCGGTTGGTGTTTACGAAGAAATTTTAAAAAATATTAACGTCGTACGTCAAAGAATCCTTCAAATAGAAAACCAATGGAGAGAAACGGCAGTTCAAGCAGGCCATTATGAAGCCTATGCACTTTGGCACCAACCAGAAACAACTATTGGCCAGTTGATTGATGATTATGGCTCTCAGGATTACGTTTACATGGTCCCTGCTGAAGTCGCTGGCATCAAACTAAGTGTTGACTCCAACATTCCGATTCCACGAGCTTCATGGGAAGAGATGCTGGAGCTAATTTTGACGCAAAATGGGATTGGCTATAAGCAGCTCAACCCCTATTTAAGGCAGCTGTATTTGCTTAAAGATAATAAATCTGGTTTAAGAATCATCACAAATCAGCGCCGCGACCTTGAAGTTTTATCTTCAACGGACCGTATTGCTTTTGTATTGACTCCTGAACCTGCAGAAGTGAGACGCACCTGGCTATTTCTCGATAAATTCGTCAATCCCAATACCACTATTCTGCAAATGATTGGCAGGGATATTTTAGTCATCGGCCAAGTAGCCGATATCCAAGATTTGTTAAAACTTTACGATTTTGCCGCCACCAACAAAGGGGATAAGGAATACAAAGTATTCCCTCTAAAACGCGTCGATGCAGAAGAAATGGCTAAAATTTTGTCAGCAATTTTCGATCAAGGGCAAAGTCCGGAAATTTTAAAATCGCAAACGGACAATAAATCGATAGCTCCAAGATTTAAACCCCCCTCGCCCATGTTTCAACCGCAGCAAAACAGTCAACGCCAGGAAAATGGCGATACAAATGGACTGAAGGTTATTCCTTTATCACATGTTGCTAAAGCCCTGTTTTTGGTAGGTACTAAAGAAGAGATTAGAAAAGCGGAACAAATTATTACCCAGGTGGAAAGCCAGGTTGGCGAAGCGCGCGAGAAAATCATCTATTGGTATACAACCAAGCACACCGATGCCGAAGAACTGGCAGAGGTACTCCAAAAAGTTTATCTATTGATGATGAAAACAGGCGTTGGCCTGGAAAGAAGAAGAAATGGTCCGCCTGGAGAAAGGGACAGAGAAAGAGGCCCCACAGAATATCAGGTGCTACCTTCCGCTGATCAAATTGCACAGGACGTCCTCAATAAAGAAATCGACCTTCTACCTCAAGAATTATATCAGAAGAATTATTATCAACAGGGTGAATATGCCATCAATCCTGCCCCTGTAGAACCTAGAAAAGCTAAAGCACCTGTTGTCAATAAAAACCGGGACAATTTTATTGTCGATCCAAAAACCGGATCCATTGCCATGGTTGTAGAAGCGGATATTCTTCCAAAGCTTAAAGACCTCATCAAAAAACTCGATGTTCCGAAACGGATGGTCCAAATCGAAGCTCTGCTTTTTGAAAGGCGCGTGGTGAAGCATAATAACTATGGACTTAACCTCTTAAAAATTGGCAATTGCGGACCCAAAGTCAATTCCACCTGTGTGAACTTCAACGAAGGTAATCTTGGTATTTTAGATTTCATCGTTAGCCGAAAAGCGACTTGCGTGCTGCCGGCTTATGATTTTATCTATCGTTTTTTGATGACTCAGGACGATGTTCAAATCAATGACAGCCCCTCGGTTGTGGCTGTCAACCAAACACCCGCCAGCATTAACATCGTAGAGGAAATCTCCATCAATACCGGCGTTTATGATGTGGAGACAGTCGGTGGAGTCACTTTGCAAGAAGCCTTTACGCGGGCCCAATATGGTATCTGGATCGAAATAACTCCCAACATCCACATCACAGAAGATGAAGAAGGCGGCGTGGCCGATAGTCCTAATTATGTTACGCTGGAAACAGATCTCACGTTCGATTCCTTTGAACCGAGCGATGATCCCAAACAGCCTAATATTATCCGTCGTAAAATTTCGAATGAAGTCAGCATCCCTGATGGACAAACCATCATTTTGGGAGGACTTCGCAAAAAGGATACTGAAAGCTTTTTAGAAGCCATTCCGTTCTTGGGCGAACTTCCCGCCCTTGGCAAGTTCTTTAGCATGCGCGAGTATACTGACAGGGAAACTGAAATGTTTATCTTGCTGACGCCGACAATCATTTCCGATCCTCTGGACGATTTTGAACGCATCAAATGCGATGAAATGAAACGTCGTCCTGGCGATATTCCAGAATTTATGTGCAGCATGGTTGAAGCCAGACGCATTGAGCGGGATCGAGTGCTGCTTAATTCTATGGATATTCTTCTCGGTCCAGAACCGGACCGTTGCTATTCGCCGGGATATATGAGGCCATCAACCTGCGGAAACTGCGCGGTGCAGCCTATTCCGATAGACTTCCTGCCTCCAACAGAGGAGTATGATGGACGATAAAAATATCGAAGATCATAAAAAGCCTGAAGCTTCTAAAGAGCAGCCCCCTTCAATAGGAGATGAGTTGGCTCGTCAGGGTTTTCTCGGTGGCGATGAAGTCAATAAAGCCATGGCTTTGGAATTCGGCATGCCCCTCTATCCTGATTTGTCGGGCTTTCGCATTTCTAAGGAACGCTTGAAGCAGATTCCTTATAGCTTTGCCAAAAAAAACATCATTTATCCAGTCAAAGAAGAAAATAACATTGTCTATATTGCCATTTCAGACCCCCTGCATTTGGAGCCTCTTGAAGAACTTTATCATATGCTTGACAGCGAGGTTCAAGCCGTTTACAGCTCCAAAGAGACAATATTGGCGGCTATCAACGAGCTTTATAATCGAGAACATGGAGCTGCCTCAGAGCTGATGGCCAATCTTAAGGATCGCGGCGAAGAGGGACGTGGAGACGGGGAAGTTGAAGTTTACGATTTGCTCGACGACACCCATCATCAAGCTCCACTGGTAAAACTACTCAACCTCATTTTAACGGAAGCCATCCAGCAAGGTGCCTCAGATATACATTTTGAACCTTTTGAAGACCGCCTGAGAGTGCGATACCGCATCGACGGCGTATTGCAAAACCGCCACTCTCCGGCACAGGAATTTCAAGCCCAATTAATGACGCGTATAAAAGTGATGGCCAAACTCGATATCGCCGAGCATCGATTGCCGCAAGATGGACGCATCAAGCTTAAAATGGGACGTCGTGAAATTGACTTCCGCGTTAGCACTGTGCCCGTATCCGGTGGAGAAAGGATTGTTTTGCGTATCCTGGATAAAGGCAACGTAATTCTGGGCTTGGACAAAATCGGCATGCTGCCTACTGTCTTCGATGAGTTTAAGCGCCTTATAGCCCTTCCTGAAGGGATTATTCTAGTGACCGGCCCTACCGGAAGCGGTAAAACCACCACTCTTTATAGCGCCATTTGCGAGATGTATAATGAAGAAACAAATATCATGACGATCGAAGATCCGGTGGAATACAACCTTCATGGCATTGCACAAATAGGTGTTCAGCCTAAAATAAGACTCACCTTTGCCACGGGATTAAGGCATATCCTCCGTCAAGACCCCGACATCATCATGATCGGTGAAATCCGCGATGCCGAAACCGCAGAAATCGCCATCCAAGCATCATTGACAGGTCATTTAGTCCTGTCAACTTTGCATACCAACGACGCCCCTTCAGCAATTACACGCCTGGTGGATATGAATGTTGAACCCTACTTGCTTTCATCAACACTTGTAGGCATTCTTGCACAGCGCTTGGTAAGAAAAATCTGCCCTGAATGCCAAGAGGTCTACCATCCTTCCGACAGTGAACTGCGCAGCATCGGATTGAATGCCGATTTCTTGCAGGGCGGTCAATTGTATCATGGCAAAGGTTGCCCGTCATGCTTTGGCTCCGGGTATAAAGGACGCCTCGGCATTTACGAATTGATGGTGGTAAATAACACCCTGAAGAAACAAATCGTCAAGAGTCCTGATGCCGTTGAATTACGCCGTTTAGCACTTGATACAGGCATGATCAGCCTCCTTACGCATGGCAGTCACCTCGTTAAGCAAGGCGTTACCACAGTCGCTGAAGTACTGCGAGTCACACGCGGTATAGAAGAAGAGGGATAGGAAAACATGCCACTTTTTCAATATCACGTACTGGATTCTCAAGGGAAACGCAAAAAAGGGTTGATAGAGGCCCAAAATGACAGGGAAGCTAAAGATAAGCTTCGTGACATGGGCTTCATGGTAGTTAAGGTCGAGATTAAAACGCGTGTCAATTCGCGTCAAAGCCTGAAAGGCGAACGCCTGCTTTCATTCACACTCCAGCTGTCGCAGCTTGTTGGAGCCGGAGTGCCTTTGTATGAGAGTTTGATGGCCATTGAAGGACAATGCCGGCAAGAGCCCCATCACCGCATTGTATTGAGTCTTTGTGAACAAATCAAAGCAGGGGCCTCACTTTCACAGGCCATGTCAACATATCCCGACAGCTTTAACAAACTCTATTGTTCCATGATCACAGCAGGCGAAGCTGTCGGATCGCTGGATGTGGTACTTGAGAAACTCTGGAATTTACTATCCCGCCAAATGAAATTGCGCAGTGAAGCCATCACAGCCATGGTTTACCCTGGAATTTTAGCCGCATTTTCTTTCCTGATTATCATCATGCTTCTGGGATTTGTGGTTCCTTCCATCGAAGGCATTTTTTCCGAACGCAAACTGAATGGCTTCACCCGAACTGTTTTAGCTGTAAGCCACTTTTTCCGCGACTACTGGTGGCTGTATGTGCCGCTTATCATAGGCGGGGTTGGATATATAATTTATAAGATTCGAACGCCTCAAGGCAGGCTCTGGATAGAACGTACGTCATTAAAAATTCCGCTGCTACGCACATTAGTGATTCAAACGTCAGTGGCAAGATTTTGCCGTACGATGGGGACCTTGCAGCAAGGTGGATTGCCATTTATCGAATCCTTGCGCATTTCTCGTGAAGTGATGCGCAACGTAGTGATTGAAGAAGAGATAAAGAAAGCCGAAAGCCGCATCATAGAAGGCAGCTCCCTTGGCGTTGAATTGTCCCGAACTAAATGGTTCCCTCCAATGGTTTCGCAGATGCTGGCTGTTGGGGAGGAGTCCGGAAGCTCTATATCCATGTTCAACCGCATCGCAGATATGTATGAACAGGATGTCGAAAAAACGTTAGCCCGTTTGATGGCTTTATCGCAGCCTGCCATTTTGATCTTCATGGGTGGTATCATCGGAACGGTATTGCTGGCGATCCTTCTGCCTCTGACCGATGTGAGCTCTTTAGCTGTTTAGCATCATTTAACAAGAAGTTTCGGTATAGGCATCAAGCTAAGAGTTAGTTAGTCTCTTGTGTTAAGCCGCGAATGCGGCGGAAGCATATAGCCACAGGCGCCAGCCTGTGGTTGAATGAATTATACAGGAAGCCGTGAAACGGCGGCAGGAAAAAGCATGAGAACATGTACGCGGGTTTCTGTCGCCGTTTCACGGCTGCTATTTTCTTTTCTATCTACCACAGGCTGACGCCTGTGGCTATATGCTTCCGCCGCATTCGCGGCTTAACACGAGAGACTTATTGTGGCATTGCCTAGAAACTACTGTCCGCATATGTGTTGTAGAAAAAGCGGTGACAAGTCACCGCACTCCAAATTTAAGGCAATTTTTCTCGGCCTCTCCGGCACGACACACTTGTTCCAAATTCTAAATTCCGATGAAGCGGCGGACGTATCCCCATGGTTTGCGAGCAATCCAATAGAAAACCGATACTTTTTCGCCATATAGGATTGCTGTGCCTTTAAGCCCCAGTTGGACATCAGCAGGCTGGCCATTTTTCCACGTCGCTTCAGCCACGAAACTTGTCACTGATTTATCAGTGACCATTGTATAATCCGAAATATAATATAGAACAGCCTCTTCACTCCTCTCCGGATGAATATTCAGAAATATGCTAATTGGTTTTCCGAGTTCAATATGCACTCTGTCATCATCAGGGATCCATAAACGAATTTTCGTATCACCTGGATTGTTAACAGTCATCACCTTTTCACCAATGTGAACAGGTTTGCCATGCCATTCTTCCGGGTTTTCAATCGAAACAACACCTGCTACCGGTGCTCTTATTTCCAGCTGCCCTGTTCGGAATTTGATTAATTCCAACTCCAACATTTCTTTTTTTAACTTAAGGTCTGCTATGCCTAATTCATTCAATGCTTTTTTATCTTTAATAGCTAAAGAAGTGTCGCGATTGACTTCAGACTGTGCAATATCTACTTTTTTCTCTGCAATACGCAGTTCTTGCAATGGCGCACGCTTATCGTATTCTACTAAAAGAGCTCCCTTTTTGACCGTTTCGCCCGGCTCTACAACAATTTTTTCGATGATACCTTCCAAAGGAGCCGTGATGACAACAGTTTTTTTGGCGATGACTTCACAAGGGGCTACAATGCGTAAAGGAACTTTAAGAAACATCAAGCAGATTACAATAATACATAGGCTGATCAGAACAGGTTTTTGTGTAAACTTCGCAATGGAAAATCTATTTGTGAACCTCTCCCAAATGGCTCCATAACCTTTTGTTAAAAAACTTAGAATCTCAATGTCTTCCTTTTTCCACTCGGCGCCATCCCACCTTTCCAGCCATAATCCCAAAGCTAATTTGTCATGCGACATGATTGGCATCCAAAGAATGGAAACCCTTTCTGAAGACATCGGATGGGTGATAATTTGGATTTTTTCCGGTTCTTTCAAACTGCGGACAATCTCTTGCCATTTCTGACTGAGCTCTGTATTTGTTTTTACAGAAGCTTGTCCGGAAACGCCCAATAATTTAAATGCAGTTTTTTTATTTTCATTTCTTTCCCATAATAAAGCACGGTTATATTTAGATATGGAAACCGTATCATTTAAAATCAGAAAAATAAGCGATGAAACACTCTTCGCTTGAATGGCCGCAAGGGTTAAGCGGTTAATTCCGGCCAATAACTGAATCGACTTTTCCCACTCTTTCTGTGGAGCACTCATCCTATCCTCACAATGTTATTCAATTCGGGCAAATCCTGCCATTCCAGGGATCAATTTAAATTCACTATTATCAATTTCGGCTTCGAATGGAATGGTTTCACTTGATGGATCGATCATGGCCCCTATCCGAACAATTTTTGCATCAACTGTTTTGCCTATTGACGGTATTTCCACTTGAATGACTTTGCCAATGTAAAGCTTAGGCAGAAGGCCTTCAGGGGCTAAAGCTTTGGCTACTATGATATTGTCTTGAATGACTTCGATCAATGCCTGGCCTGGTTGAGGTAATTCGAATTCTTCTATAAGTAGATTAAAAACTCTGCCATCATAGGGGGCTCGAATGAGGGCCCAATCATATTGATTCTGGGCAAGTGCAAGCTCAGCTTTCGCATTTGCAAGCATAGCCTGAGCTTCTCTTAGTTCAGTTAGGGAGGAAATCATATCCTCATACGACTGTTGTCGAGCGCGATAGATTGTCTCTGCTCTCAATAAAGCTGTTTGCGCTTTTTCGAGATTGGCTAAAAATATAGTCCTGTCTATCTCTATCAAAGGATCCCCGGTCTTAAAAGTCTCTCCCATGCGCTTATAAATTTTCGTCACTGGAGCAGAAACTTGTGAAGAAAGAATGGGGGTTGAGATTTGAGCAGATAAAATCGTCCGGTTTAATGGGGTTAAGATCACACGCACTTTTTCTGCTGGCATCGTAGACTTTTGTTTGACTTCCCTATCAATTTTTGGGGCATTGCCATCCGTTTGGTTGTTTTCGTTACCTACTTGTATATCTTCATTTTCTGCTGGCGATGTATCGATTTCTGCTTCTGGTTTCTCTTGTTCCTCTTTTGTTTCAACGATTACAGAGGAAGAGTCTGGGTTTAACAGGGATGCATTTTTCGTAAGCACCTGAGAATTAGAATCTAATGATTGAGCAGAAGTTTCTTGCCTAGTTTGTTCAATTAAAATGTTGTCCTGAATTTGTTTATCTTTGTTTTCTACACTTGCTGTCTCAAGTTCTACCACCGGTAGCTTGATTTCCTCTTTCGATTCATTTTCCGAAGATCCGGAAGGCATAAATGGTGTGTGAAAAGCAAAATTTATAAATTGGCCAGTTTTTTCTTGGATCTCTTCCCAAAGGAGAACGATACTCCTGGTGAAATTAAGATCATCGCCTGTAGGAGCTACATCAAGTGTCGGTGCTGTCTCAAGTTCTACAATTGGTTGCTTTGTTTCCTCTGCCAATCCTTCTATTTGCGAGGATGGGGGCTGATTTAACACTTGGAAATCAAAGTCAAAATCTAAATCTGAAGAGTGATCAGGAGTTTCTTCAATCGTTTGCTCTGTTAGGTTATAGCTTTGAGTTTGTTTGTCTTCGTTTTCTATACTTGCCGTATCAAGCTCTTCCACCGGAAGCGTTATTTCCTCTACCGATTCTTCTATTTGCGAGGATGAAGGCTGATTTAACACTTGAACATCAAGGTCAAAATCTAAATCTGAAGAGTGATCAGGAGTTTCTTCTATCGTTTGCTCTATTAGGTTATTGCTTTGAGTTTGTTTGTCTTCATTTTCTATACTCGCCGTATCAAAGTCTTCCACCGGAAGAGTTATTTCATCTACCGATTCTTCTATTTGCGAGGATGAGGGCTGATTTAACACTTGAACATCAAGGTCAAAATCTAAATATGAAGAGTGATCAGGAGTTTCTTCTATCGTTTGCTCTATTAGGTTATGGCTTTGAGTTTGTTTGTCTTCGTTTTCTATACTTGCCGTATCAAGGTCTTCCACCGGAAGCTTCATTTCATCTGCTGCTTCTTTTGCCGATTCTTCTTCCGAAGGTATGGTCCCTGTAGATGCTGTTTTAAAATCAAAGTTTGAAGATTCTAGAACTTCTTGAGTGGCTGGCTCTGTTGAATCATTGTTCTCAGTTGTAAGAGTATTCTCAGTTGTAAAAGTGTTCTCAATTACTTTATATTCATATGCGGCGCCAATTTGCTCTATCGGTTGCCCTACAGACTCCAGGGATTTTTCAACTTGTAAAATTATTTGCTCCAAAAAAGATAGATAATCAACATAAACAAACAGATTTTTCTCTTCATCAGTTTGCTTCGTCAGGATATCACCATGAGTTTGTTCATCTCCTTTTATTGTTTGTGAGCCCTTATTTTCTATATTGACTACTCTTGATGAGTTTTTTCTCTCTTGTATTTGTAAGGGTAGATGTTGGGTAAAAAATGCTTGAAAATCAAAATTTAAAGGCTGACTAGCGTGCTCTTGGTCAGCTTCAATAAATACAAATCCAGCTATCAAAGAGATGCCCGAGAGCCATAAAAAAAATCTATTCATATGTATTAGTCTTTATTTCGTTATCATTTTCAATTGAAGTTGTCTCAATTTATAACATAATTTTGTGCAAAGGTCCCATATTCCCCCATATGCCGCATATCGTGTGCGCTATTTACATCCAACCTCTAAACACACAGTTGTCTATACTGTATAAAATAAAATTAAACAAGTTATAAATTGAGCTAACCTAGATTTTGCTCAGCCTATCAGGGGGAAAATGAAGCATCGTCAGTGGTAAGGGTGAGCGTTTGTCACGATCTCAGGCTAAAGCCTCTATAGTTTATAGTTTTCACACATTGCTAAACCTCGAAGAGGTGATTTGTGTAAAGCCCATGATGGGCGCGAACGGTGAAAATCGTGGGTTAAGGCAAATTAAACAGTCAGTCTCGAAGAGGCGACTTGTGTCTCTCCCCGGATGTAGCACCGAAGGTGAAAATCCGGGGAAGTCTTATAAAAAATATCATTTTAAAGCATGAAGTGTACGTTATTCTTATCACAAACTACTTTCCATGCGAGTTTCCCCGGATTTTCACCTTCGGCGCTACATCCGGGGAGAGACACAAGTCGCATCTTCGAAGCTAATATATTTATCATGATTTTTCCCACGATTTGCACCTTCGGCGCTACATCATGGGCTTTACACTAGACACCTCTTCGAGGTTTAGGAAGTGTAGAAACCTATAAACTATAAATCTGTTGACCGCTGCCGCGGTATAAAACATCTTAAAAGATACGCCACCAATTCTTTCCATGAATTAATAATACTAATAACTCGTATATATATAATTTAAAATATGTTATAATTAGTTATAAGAGAAAGGGTTTATATTAGTTGAAGAAATAGTTCCAGTTAGTTGGCTCCTGGTTTGGTTATTGTTTTTTTGCATGGATGGTTATATGCAATTTAAAATCATGCCCTTGGAAGAGAGAATTGTTTTAGACGCAGCAGCGATACATGCGGTATTGAGCACCCATCATACGGATCATGTCAACCATGTCGATTCGTACAGTGAACTTGTCAAACACCACGTTGCACTTGCATCTGGCGATGCCCCAGACAAAGCCCTCTTTATAGATCAACCCGCACAAGTGAATGCCATTAGTGGAATTAATCTACTCGTAGTCTCTTCCAATATCAATGACATTCAAAACATTTCCAAAATAGTTCAAACCTCCACCGAAGTCATTATCTACGATCCCGCTCATAACACTCTGCAAAGTCTGGCCGGTATGATCAAAGATGCCCTTCAGGGAAAACAGGCCGAAAGCATCACCTTTGCTGAAAATAGCACTAATGGCCAAATTGCTTTACTTCACGACGTTTCTGTAACAAGCCATACTCTCGATGCGACTCCCGCCCTGCGAGCCTTCTGGGAAGAGATTGGAACAATGGTCAACCACGGTGGCCATGTCGACATTCTGACCGCCAATACCATAAATTCAGCCGGACAAGCAGCACCCTCTGAAATTCAAGTCCATCATGATACATTAAATGCCGATTTCAATAAAAATCTATCTGGAACATGGTCCGACACCTCTTTAAGCGCCCTACCCTTCGATTCAACTATTTCCAGTTCAATCACGCAGCAAACTACCCCACATATCAATGAAATAGTCTTTACAGACCTCAACGGGACCAACTACAACATTTTAGTACAAGATCTTGCCGCCCAAGATACTAACGGCAAAAACATTGAAATCGTTGCCCTCAACAACAGTCTAGATGGAATCACTCAAATTACAAATGCTCTCGCCGGTCAAAAAAACCTGGACTCGATAGCAATCTTTACCGAAGGTCAATCAGGGGGGATTCAATTGGGTGATACGTGGTTGAATTCAACCACTCTACTACAAGACGCCTCTCAAATTCAAGGCTGGGGAAGCGCTCTTGAGCCAGGTGGCGATATCCTCCTCTATGCTTGTAACGTCGCATCAACTGCCTCCGGTCAAGACTTCGTCAATAGCCTCGCCCAAACAACCGGCGATGTAGTTGCCGCCGCCACAACCTTTGTCGGCAATGCAACCCTCGGCGGCACTTTCGACCTAGCCTACCAGACGGGCACCATCGACAACGGCCTCACCATCAGCGGCGCCGCTCAAAATGCCTGGGATGGCGTTCTGGCTACGACTTGGACAGTAAATAGTAATGCAGATACAAATACTGGAAGCGTTGGGTCCCATAACGGCACATTGCGTTTTGTTCTAAATAATTATGCTTCAGGGGACATCGTTCATTTTAACATTACTGGAGGTGGTGTTCATACTATTACGTTAACCAGTGCCCTGCCTACCATTTCAAATTCGGTCACAATTGATGGTACAACACAAACCGGGTATACAACTGCAGGAGGGCCGCTAATTCAAATTACCACTTCTAGCCCTTTCTCTATTGTTGATGGTTTAACTCTCAGTTCAGGGAGCTCGACCATCAAAGGGTTGGAAATTACAGGTTTTAGTGGTGCTTCCGGGGCCGGCATCTTAATCAATTCTGGTTCTACCGGTAACACCATTACTGCCAATTACATCGGCAATACCGGCAGCGTGGCAAATGGTAACGTTATTGGAATAGATATCGAGTCAACCGGCAACATCATCGGCGGCATCACAACAGCCGCAACAAACGTTATTTCAGGCAACCAACAGTATGACGTTTATGTAAACGCAAACAGCAACACCATAGAGGGAAACGTCATTGGCCTGAATGCCGCTAAAACTGCAATATTGAATACCTCCGAGGAAGGTATAAATCTAAGCATTAATGCCAGTAGCAATTTGATTGGTGGCCTGGTGGCTGCCGATGCAAATATAATCGCAACAGGAACTACAGCTATAGAGATAGATGGGAACTCAAATAACATTGAGTCTAACGACATTGGCGTCTTTGGCTCCACTTCATTTTCGATGAGTGGCGCCACCAACGAATCGGCCATTATAATCACAGGAAATAGTAATGTGATCGGTGGTACAACGGGGGATGGAAACCTTATCGCCGCAACATTAACAAATGTTAACGATCTCAATGCCCAAATTGACATCACTGGCAGCGCTTCCGGCAACTTTATTCAAGGAAACTCAATTGGTGTGAATTCAGCTGGAACAGCCACATTGGGTGCGGAAAAATCGGGGGTCTATATAAATAGCACCGCTGCTAACTCTGTTGGCGTTTACAGCGGAACAGTAACAGAGGGAAATTTGAGTCAAGGTGCGAATATTATCGCAGGGGCATCGAATGCCGATATATCTCTTGATACAGGCTCCACAGGAAACATCATTGCCTCAAACTATATTGGCACTAATGGCTCAATTTTATTGTCGTCAATTGCTGCTGTAGAAATTAGTATTAGTAACTCGAATAATAATTTTATCGGCGATGTTACGAGTGGTCCAACTATAGCCTATGGCAACCTAATCGATAACGGTAGCGGGAGCGCCACTGGAATAGAATTATTTGGCACCTCTTCAGGCAACACCGTTGAAGCTAACCAGATCGGCGTCAATGCGGCCGGAACGGCTAAACTGAATGTGGGAGTTTTTGGGGTTTATGATCTCTCAAGCGGTGGTAACACGATCGGTGGCACGGTGTCTGCCGATGGAAATATAATCGGAGGAGCTGCTAACAACATAGAGCTATCTGGCAATAGCACGGGAGATACTGTTGCGTTTAACAATATTGGTGCCAATGTCGTCGGCTCCACTTATTATTCATTCGCTTCTTTATCAGATAGTATTGTGATCAACAGCTCAAATAATAATGTGATAGGCAGCACGACAGCCGGAGATGGAAACTTGATTGCTGCAACCCTGGGAACTATCGGCAGTGCCGGCACGGACGCCCAAATCGTCATAAATGGAACATCTTCCGGTAACATCGTTGAAGGAAACTGGATCGGTGTTCCTGGAGCCTCTGCAACATCAACTACAGTGAGTACAGGAGCAATTACGGAAACTTACGGAATTTATATGGGAAGCAGCGCAACCAATACGATTGGGGCAGCCGGTGGTGGAAATGTGATTGGTGGTGCAAATTACGATTTATATTTGGCCGGCACCGGAGCCACTACTGTTGCTTTTAATGACATTGGCGCTAATGTCGTTGCTTCCGTTTACTATTCGTTTGCTTCTACTACAGATA